>Ga0190307_1000006_pt1 | contig 87794 bp, 96 predicted proteins | sample 48700745_MG_FD_161653 | JGI IMG/M metagenome (GOLD analysis project Ga0190307, IMG submission 161653) | Hydrothermal vent sediment bacterial communities from Southern Trench, Guaymas Basin, Mexico - 4870-07-4-5_MG | ecosystem: Environmental > Aquatic > Marine > Hydrothermal vents > Sediment ... | reverse complement strand
ATGGACCCGATCATTTTATGCGCGTCGAAGACTGCCCTCCACCCCGTACGACCTAGGAGTTTACAGGCAAAACGATTATGGATGAGAGGGGCAACGGGAACTATATCTGGAGTTTCCCCTCGAACCGCCGTAAGAAATCTTTCCTTCTTATTCACGCAAATTACCACCTGCTGGAGGATATCTTAAATATAATTTAACAAAAATATATTTATTAGTATTCAAATACTTTATATGGGATTTGTAGGCATGTTTCTAAAATGTAGTAAAATATGTAGGGGAAGAGAAAGTAGAATTTGCTTAAAATAGGATTAGAAAGTGCTGGAAATTGTTCTAACTAATAATAATTTAAATTAGGTTGGAGATAAATAGTTGTTTAGATTTGTTACTGTTTTCTTTTATATAGTTTTTTAATTATTTTGTTTGGATTATATAGTTTTAAACCTAGTTCTGTAAGTCTTTTAAAATGTTCGTCAAATGTTGCTAGAGATAGATTATTTGTAATACATATTGATGCGATTAGAATATCTGGATCAGGTATCACTATACCTTTCTTGAATAATGTAAAATATATTTCTGATGCTTTTTTAATAGACTGGTTTGTAAATCTAATTATATAGAATAGTTTTTCAAGCATGTCTTTAGCTTTCTCCAGGTCTCTACCTAAAATCCCTATTCCTCTCAAATATTCATATAATGTTAGTTCCGTTATATAGAATTCATCTATGAATGGATTAACGTATTTTAAAAGCTTTCTTCTAGCCAATTCTATTAAAATACTTGTATCTAAACACGCTCTCTCCAACTTTCTCTACCTCTCCTCAATAGATTCTTTAATAATTCTGCCTCACTCTCATTAAGCTCCAATATATCTATATCTTTAATAACAGTTTTATGGGAGGATAGAAGGGAGAGGAGAAATTCGTCCCACGATACCCTTTTCTTCACTCTCATTTCATATACTTTCTTGGCCTTCTCCATAACCCGTTTTGTAGAAGACTTTACACTAATGGTTGTAATCCTCATAATCCACTCATTTAATTATAATTATAATTACTATATAAGGTTATCTTTTATGGAAATTAATAAGAAAATGAGATCCCTTTATTTATTAGTAAAATAACAGAGAAAATTCCTGAGAGTTATAGAATTAGATTTGACTTATATAATCTCGATAGAAATTTGGCCTATAATATCATCGAAGTTTCCTTGATCTATTGTTTCTTTGATGAGGTTATATGCTTCATTTAAATTTAGTTGGTTTAATCTAGTGATCTCGATTTCTGTATTTCTATATTTTAACTGTCTTTACAAATATTGAATAACTCAGCCTATATCGAGACCATTTAATAATTTTTCCAATCTACATATAGATTAAGCCTATTGAATGGTCTCGCCTATATCATAAAATTTTTACAGTAGCTATAAATTGTGTTTAGAAAGTGGTTATTTATAAGTTATTTTGATCTCTGTTCTAGTTCTTGTATAAATTTTTCTATTTTTTTATACCATTTTTCAAATTCTTCCTTTATCTTATTTTTAGGATAATTCCCATTATAAAAGTATTCTATATGTAAAATATTTATATATTTTTCAAATTCGCTTTTACAGTGTTCTGGCAAATATCTTCTAATTAAACCCCATCTAGAAATATTTATTGAAAGATAAGTCATTGCAGCTATGCGTGCGGCATGAAATAGTGTATTGTAAGCCTCCATAGCATGCCTATCTCTTAATAAAGGGTTAGAATATTTTTCAGCCAATTCTATATAGTCTCTTGCAGCTATTAAAGCTGATTTAGCCTCCTCATAGGAAGGATCTCCAAGGTTTTCTACATATTTATATAAATATTTTCCTGAGCCATATAATATTTTATGTGAAACCAATACTCCTCTCAGAAATTCCTCTCTAAGCTTTTTACCAAGCTCTATAACAACTAGATCTATGTTAAACGGTATATCTACACTATATATTGCATCAATATATCCGCCATAATTTTTAGCCCTTTTTGTAAAGACCAATATGTCTATGTCTCTTGCATATTTTGGAGAATGGATCGAGGAACCAAACTGTATGATCTCAACAATATTTGAATCATATTCTAATAATTTTCTACAAATTTTTTCCAAAGAATCATCCATAATTATCATTAATAATAAGTATAGATAAATTGTTAAATACTTTTCTACCTATTTTAACAGATTTTATGATATAATTTTAAAATATTTTCCATCTCATTTTCATGGAATATTAAATTCATTTTTAATACCAATATATCTATATCTTCATTTTTCAACTCTTTCTCTACCTCATTTCATATACTTTCTTAGTCTTCATAGCTCGTTTTGTATGCTAAATTCTCTACAACTGTTTTAGATTCATTTAAATATTTATCACTAAACTTCATAATAGGGTCATTAAATTATCTAACTCTTTTTCTCTCAAGTTTAAAGAGAACAGTTCCCCCATTTGTATATGGTTTGCCTGGGTCTGGACATTGAATATAGCCGATGTCATCCTTTCTCCCTATTCCAAGCGTCTTAGCAGACACCCCATTTATAAATGGCATGAGTAAAGTTATCATCGAGTTTAATGCATGAAGACAAATCTTAGTATTTTGTTGTGGCTTGATATAAAACCATTCAATTATAAATTTGTCACCAGGTTTATAGCCAGCTGCACAGAATCCACGAACCTCCTCAACCATAACATGTACCTGATATTTTGTCACTCCACTATCTATTTTTTCTTTTATCCCCATTACTGATCCCTTTCTTTATGTTTAAATAAACATATATAAATTTAGTTTAGGCTATTGATTTAATAATATGCTTTAATATTGGTGGATGAATTGAATATAGGATAGGTATTATTGGAGGAGCTGGTTTTATAGGTTTCTCTTTAGCTAAATATTTTTCCCAAAGATCTGAGGTAAAGATATTAGATATTAGGAGTTATAAGCAGGTTGAGAAAACGTTGAAAGATGTTGATTTAGATATTCATACATTTATTAAAAGAGGTCTTAGAGGTGAAGGTATTTAGAACTATATTTCATATTTAGCCAACTCCGGTGACGGCATTTCCACAAGTCTTTCCTTTAAAGTTACCTTACCAATATAGATTGGAATATAGCCATATTTTTTATAAACTCTCATTGCAAGTCTTCCCTTATCTTTATCATATCCGACTATATTGCCTCGGAAAACTGCAATATATTTCCCTTTATATTTTGGATCCTTGATAAGTTTATCTCTAATTTTAAGGAAAGCTTCTCTCTCTTCTTCAATTCTCAAAATATATTCCAATTGCTGTTTATTATAAATAAAATCTCTTTCCTCAATATATCTCTTTAATAATTCAACTATTACCTCATTTTTCTTTCTTCCACCTCTCTCCTGAAGTACAAGTAGACTGAAATGTTTCCAGAGTTCGTCATCGACTTCGATGGTTGTTTTAACCAAGGTTTATCACTGTGAAAATATTTCCGTAAATCTATATAAAATATTTTCCCGTAATTATTGATTTAATAGAAACATAGTTTTCGAGGTAAATTTCTTAAATTTAATAATAGGATACCTGGGTATAGATACTATTATATTCTTATTTTTATTTCTCTGGTGAGAGTAGTAATATTTGGTATTTTTATACTTAATGTTATTTTATGAAACCCTTTTGTTAATAATGCGTTTTGGGTAATGGCCCATAATCTTATCAGGAGGGTTTTCTGTGTTGTTTTTAGTTTTGTTACATTGGTGGACCATGCTAATGTTTTAATATTAGTATCATCGATATACCATGAGAGAGTAGAATTTACTGTCAGTGTATTTGATAGTTTGATTATTATTTCTTCACTTGATACATTGACTAGATATAGGTTAATATTTCCGTGAAATTCTGGAGTATAATTGATATAGAACTCTATATAGTATGAAACACTGATAAATGCATTTGTCTTGTTAATGCTTTGGACAATTATATTAAAGTTTGTTCTATATGTAAAATTATTGATTTTCAACTTTACACTTTTCCCTTCAATGGTCATAGAATTTATCTCCATAGTTCCTCCCGCTATCTTAGATTGGGCATTAAAGGGTAGTTTTTCAAATACTGAATCCCAAAGCTTATTATAGGGATTTTTCCCAAGAAGATCTATGGGTAGTTTAAAGTCTTTGCCTTTAATGGTTAAAAATATTTCGGTTTTACCTATTGGTACTATAGGTAAATGTAGTTTGTTAAAGTCTTCTTGGATTAAAAAAGTATATTTCTTATAAAGTTCAAGATCATGAAGAGAGACTCGGCATTCCAACATCGATTTATCTTTAAATGGATTATATATTTTTATTATTGATGGAGATAGTAATTCGATTGTCCTATTTTTCCCTGCAACTCTATTGGTTATATCTATAATATAATTGATCGCCTTATGAAGATCTTCATAATTTTTTCCTTTTACCTGATGAGTTATTTTTAAGTAGGTAATTATTGATATCGCAATAATTAAAACAATTATTATAGTTAGAAGTGGTATACTTATGCTACTAATAAGTTTTCTAACCCGATTTTCAAAATAAAGTCTCCTCTTATTGTTCATATCATATATATTTATTATTCAATAATATTTAAAATTAAATTATTTTATTCTAGAACAATCTTCATAATATAATATTTATACTTAAAATAAGGTCAAATTATAGTGTCTTTATTTTGAAGAATTCTGTAGCATTTCTCGTTGTAGTTATATCTACTATTTCTGTTGAAAGGTTTCTTAGTCTTGCTATTTCTTCTACAACATATTTTACATTTACCGGATAATTTATCCTCTCCCCTGTTGGTGAGAGAAATGGCGCATCTGTTTCAGTTAAAATTTTTTCTAATGGAAATCTTCTAGCAATTTTTTTAGCAGTTTTACATGTCTTAAACCTGGTGTTTAGAGATATATAGTATCCTTCCTCTAAAATCTGTTTAGCTAGAGTCATGTTTCCACTATATGAATGGAAAACAGCATTCCTTATATCTTCATCTAAAACTATTCTAAATCCATCCTTTTCAGCCTTACGTAAATGTAGGACTACTGGTAGGTTAAGCTCGTTCGCTAAGCCAAGCATCTGTATAAATATTTCTCTACTCCTATCAATTTCCTCCTTCTTTTTAAGCCAATGATAATCTAAGCCTATCTCACCTATACCTATAATTCTATTCTTATTGTTCCTAATAAACTCAATATATGATTCAACATGTTTATCGGATAAAATTTTTGTATGATATGGATGAAGCCCAAGCGTTATAAATATGAATCCCCTATATTTTTCAGCTAATTTTAATGCTCTTTCAGCATCAGGAAATGTTTCAGTATCTTTTAAAGAAATATCTTTACCGCCTTCGGAAACCTCTATTGGAAAACCAGTAGTAACGATGCCATCCAAAACGTTCCTAGCATCCATAATTACTTTATCTATCTCCCTATATAGTTCTGGGAAAGTTAAATGACAATGTACATCAATCATGATTATATGATATTGAAAAAATAATATATAAACTCTATTCTAGCTGAATCGATGAAAGTAAATCTATTTGAAATGCTTTACCTTATTTTAAGTAAAGTATTTATTTAGGTTTTACTTAAAATATTTGATTTTTTATGAATATTGTAAAGATATCTAGTAAGGGTCAGATAACGATTCCTAAGAATGTTAGGGAGATTCTTAATTTAAAGCCCGGAGATAGGATTGAAATTAAGGTTAAGGATAATTTTGCTATATTAGAGCCTTTAAGAAAGCCATCGGAAAGTATGAAAGGTATAGGGCTTAGAGTTAAGAAGAAATTGGGAATAACTGCTGTTGAACTAGTTCATGAACTTAGAAGAGAGGATAGAGAGGAACTTTAGCTTCCGCTTCTTTCTCTTAGTTTGTATTAAAATATAGGTCTAAAAATAGAATTATTTTTCTTTTAAGATATCCACTAGTTCTTTAAGATTTCTGTTGATTTCACTTAGATTTGCGTTGATTTTCTCTAATTCTGTAGCTATTTTTTCAACCTCATATCTTATTGAATATGATCCATAGCCTAGAGCATCTCTGAGAAGGTCTCTAATACCCTCAATCTCCCTTTCAATATCATTCATATTCATCATATTTTATACAGATATCCTATCTATATAGATTACATATAATTTTTATATCATTGAAGCTATACTAAACTTGGTGGTTAAATGCATACTTTAAAGGATATTATTAATATTGTTGATATGCAGAATACTTGGCGTAGAAAGGAGTGTCTAAACATGATTGCAAGTGAAAATGTATTGTCCCCTCTTGCAGAGAAATACTATATATCTGATTTTGAGGGAAGATATAATGAGCATGATGTTATACCACATTATCAGGGTACAAAATATTCTCTGATGATTGAAGAAATATGTAATAAGATTATTGGAGAACATTTTGGTACAAAATATGTGGATACTAGACCTATATCTGGTGCAATTGCAAATCTATGTGTATATAAGGCATTTCTAAAACCTGGAGATGTATTTATTTCACCCGGACTTACAGCTGGAGGACATGTGTCCTCTACTAGGTATGGTATTGCAGGTGTACTAGGTTTAAAGGATATACCGATGTTTTTCGATGTAGAAAACATGATATGTGATGTAGATAATACGATAAAGCTTATAGAACATGTTAAGCCTAAGCTGATAATGTTTGGTAGATCTATGTTTCTATTTCCAGAGCCAGTTAGAGAAATTAGAGAAGCCATTGACCCTAAGATAAAGATAATATATGATGCAGCACATGTATTTGGATTAATTTATGGAGGAGTTTTCCAGAAACCTTTCGATGAGGGAGCGGATATAATTACATCATCTACACATAAAACTTTTCCTGGACCTCAAGGTGGAATAATAATAGGTAACCTAAATTTGAGTGAGAAAGATTGGAGTAAAGTTGATAGAGCAGTTTTTCCGGGAGTTATGAGTAATCATCATATACATAGGCTTCCAGCATTGGCTATAACTGCACTAGAGATGAATGAATATGGAGAAAAGTATGCGAAAGATATTGTTGAAAATGCTAAGACTTTTGGTGAAGCATTATATGAATATGGATTTAAAGTATTATGTCCACATAAAGGTTTTACAGAGTCTCATCAAATATTGGTAGATGTTAGAGAATTTGGCGGAGGAAAAATTGTTGCAGAAAAATTGGAGAAAGCAAATATAATTGTTAATAAGATGGCTTTACCATGGGATAGGGATATAGATGCCACTAGAAATCCATCTGGAATACGGATTGGACTACAGGAGTTAACTAGATGGGGTATGAGTAAAAACGATGTAAAAGATGTCGCAGAATTCTACTATAGATTATTGATTAAGAAAGAAAATCCAGAGAAGGTTAAGAAGGATGTAGTTGAGTTTAGAGAAAACTTTCTAGAAATACATTACTGTTTTAGAGAATAGTTATGGTAATAGTCTTTCAGGATCTCTTGGAAACAGTGCTGCCTCACGTATATCGTCTAGATTTAACAGTTGCATTGTAAGTCTTTCAACACCTATATTGAATCCCCCATGTGGAGGAGCACCATATTTAAAGTGTTTTATAAACCATTCTAAGGATTCTAGGCTAATATTTTTCTCCCTAATCTGCTCCACTATTTTCTCATATCTATGCTCTCTCTGTCCTCCAGATGATAGCTCTATACCCTTATATATTAGGTCTACACTTCTAGCCCAAAATGGTTCTTCATCAACTCTCATAACATAGAATGGCTTAACTTTAAATGGAAATCTATTTACGAAGAAAAAGTCTGTATCATAGTTTTCCCTAACATATTTCCATAAAAGTTTTTCAGACTCCCTATCATAGTCTTCTCCATACTCTATTTTCTTACCCATTTTATCCAATATACTATATATTTCTGGAAACTCTAGTATTGGGAAAGGCTTTTTAGGAACCTCTATATCTACACCTAGTAGTTCAAGCTCCTCTCTATTTTTCTCAGAAATATATTTGATGATATAGGTTACAAGGTCTTCCTCCAACCTTATAACATCATATTCATCCTTTATAAAGGATTTCTCCACAGCTATTCCTCTATGTTCACATAGATGTCTGGCTGTATGAGATTTCTCGGCCCTCCAGCTCGGACCAATCTCAAATATCTTCTCAAATCCAGCGACCATTAAAAGCTGTCTGTGAAGCTGTGGATCTTGTCTTAAAAATGCATCCTTACCAAAATATTTTAATTCAAATACATCTGCACCTCCCTCAGAGACACCGCCGATAATTGCTGGGGTAAATACTTGTATAAATCCATTTTCTCTAAGATATTTTTCTGCAGCCTCAATTATAGATGACTGTATCTTAAATATCGCCAGATTTTTAGGTCTCTTTAAATCGATAGGTCTCCAATTCAATCTAGTATATAGATGTATTGTAGGTTTACCTGCAATCTCTATTGGAGCTGGTTCAACCCCCTTATAGAGGATCTCAATTTTATTTGGAATAACTTCTCTACCAATCTTAGCTATAGGATTCTCTACTTCAACTCCCTCAACTCTAATAATATCTTCTGGAGAAAGTTCTCTTGCAACCTTAAAGAGAGATTCATTAAATTCTTTTTTAAATGTAAGCTGAGTTAAACCATCCCTATTTCTAAGTATAATGAAGACAATTTTCCCAAGCTTTCTAACACTATGAACCCATCCATAAAGCACTACCATAACATATCACTTACCAAGTAATATTAAATCGGCAATCTATATATCCGACATAAATATATTATTTTTGCTTAAAATCAAGACTAATTCTCTAATAGCATCAACTAATTCTTTAAAATTCTCACGCTTTGATATCTATCCTCGAAATTTTTATATAATCGAGTTTAATATAATTTATTCGGTTGATACGAATGATTATTGAAGGACGAGTGGGGTCGAAAGGAGAACTTTTTCCTCCAAAAAAGATTAGAGAAAAACTTGGTCTTAAGCCTAATATGAAGATAATCTATAGAATTGAAAGGGGAAGATTGATAGTAGAGCCTATTCCAAGTCTTGAGGACGTCTTAAAGGAACCACCAGTCATCGAGATTACACTAGAAGAGTTCCATGAATTTAGGAAGAAACTTTCTCAAAGGGCTGAAATATGAAGCTACTATTAGATACTACATATTTTCTCCCAGTTATAGGAATATCTGTCAAGAATATTCAAGAAGATACTGTTATTGAATTAATTAAGAGAAAGTATCAGATTTTAATGAGCGAAATTACGTTTTTTGAACTTTCAGCTAAGGGTGGTAAATATGTTATTACTGGAAATCTTACTCCCGAAAGAATATCTAGAGGTATAAGAGCTCTTTTGTACGATGATAGGATAGAAAAGATCTCTATATACGATACCTCTATACTGTTAACTGCCTTTGAGCTGAGAAAATTATTGAATGATTTTATAGATTGCCTCATTCTATCATCCGCTATTAATTGGGCTGAAGTTTTAATAACAGAGGATAGAGATATTATAGAAATATCTAATAAAAAGTTGTTTCAAAACATTATTCAAATGTTGAATCCAATATTTAAGGTTAAGAGACTTAGAGATGTAATGTAACTTATCACTAACTATACTTCTCCTACAATTAACAGCTTCAGCTATATTTATTCAATTATCGTCGTTTTATCCTTAATATACTAGGCTTCAATTCTCATATCTGTGAAGCATATTGATGGCAGTCTTACATAATTTATACTTGTCAGATCATTTCCAATACTGTAGATATTTTTAATCATATCATATATGTTTCCACTAATCATACCCCATCTAACGGGGCTTTTAATCTCACCCTTCTCTATGCTGAAAGCCTGTCTTAACTCAACTGAAAATGATCCTGTAGCTGGATTAATAAACGTCGGAGGTATTCTTGGAACATATATTCCTTTATCTATTTCAGATACTATTTCCTCAAAGCTTTTTGTACCTGGAGATATAATTATATTTGTAGGCGTAATTGATGGGAAAGGCCTATTGGTTCCAGCATTACCAGTACTCTTTTTATCCATTTTTAATGCAGTATAATTGTCTAACAAATAGTTTACTAATATACCTTTATCGATAACCTTTTTCCTCATCATAGTATATCCTTCACCATCATATGGTGCAGTCCTATATCCTCTGGAAAGAGTTCCGTCATCGATTATTGTTAATTTTTCTGAAGCAACTTTTTCACCAAGTTTTCCAGTAAACTTTGACCTCTTCTTTCTAACATTGTCTCCATTAACTGCATAAAATATTGGTGTAATTAAGTCGAATAGGGCATCTGGTCCAAACAATATATTTGTTACACCAGCCTCCACTTTAACTGGCTTCAATGTATTTCTAGTTATCTCTAAAACTTTTTTGAGAGAATCATTTAGCTTTAAATCTTTCCAGAAGACCGATGCTCTATGTAGAAATCCTTCAGAACTATAATTGTTTTCAGAAACATAGATTGTAAATGAAGTCCATACATATGTCTTCTTATATGAATAGTTAACTCCCTCACTGTTTGCTAGAAATACTTCTCTTAAACCTAAATCTATTTCTCCTTGATATATTACTCCACCACTATTTTTAACTAAATCTATTATAGATAATATTTCTTTAAGCAATTCATCATATCCTACCTCCACAATATATTTATCAAATATCTCAGAAACCATTGCAGGAGACTGCGGAGATATAAGTGTCTCAAAATCAGGATCCCTTTCACCACTTTTCATAAATCTTATCGCACTAGATATTGTTTCATCAATAATTTTTGTAGACAGCCCACTAGAAGCAGCAACCCCTATCTTTTTATCACCTATAGCCATAACCCTTATTCCACTACTATCTCTATATTCAAAATATGTTATACGATTATTTTCAATCAATATTCTTCTAGACCTATTTTTTGAAACACTTACCTCTGCCTCCTCAGCACCTTTATCCAATACCTTCCCAACAATTTTCCCAACATTCATTTCCCAACACCTACAATCATCTTTCTAACCAATACATATGGTCCACCAGTTGTAACTGGAACCATATCTCCAGCATATCCCTTTCCGCAAGAACCTGGCTCCAATATAAATTCTTTTCCAACAGCCTCGACGTTTTTCAATATATCTAAAGCTTTACCAGATACAGATATGTTTCTTAAAAGCTTTGTAACTCTACCATGCTCTATTAGTCTAGCCTTTACAGCACTTACCTGAAAGCCTCCTCCAACAGGGTCCTCCATACCTCCACTGGCACCTTCAACCAGCACTCCATAATCTATATTTTCAATCATTTCTTCCAGACTCCATTCTCCTGGAGGAATAAATGTATTGCTCATCCTAACATATATTCTTGAACCGTAGTCTTGAGCTCTACCATTTCCAGTAGACTTTGTATTCATCTTATATGCTGTAACCCTATTATGCAAGTATCCTTTTAAAACACCGTTTTCAAGTAAGATTTTTCTCTGGGCTGGAACACCCTCATCATCATAGAAATATGATCCATATGCTCCAGGTATAGTTGCATCATCAACTATAGATATTTTTTCTGAACCAATCTTTTTTCCAACAAGATTTCTTAGAAAAGATTTTGCATTTAAAACATTATCTGCCTCAGATGCATGTCCAAATACTTCATGGGCAAATGTTCCACTAACCTTTCCATCCATTATTACCGGCATTTCTCCACCCTTAATTGTCTCTGCAGACAATAGTTTTACAGCATTTTCAGCAACGTTTACAGCCCTTTCATTTAAATCATCTTCCTCTATTATCTCATATCCATATTGTCCTCCAACTATATCAAAATATGTCTGTATGTTGTCAGCCTCTCTAGCAATAGCCCTAAGTACTAAAAATATGTTTGGAAACTCTTGTATAATTTCTGAGCCGAAACTATTTGCATAAAACTTATATCTATAAATTTCAAAATAAGATACTCTCGTACTAATTATTCTTGAATCATAGTTTTTCATAACCTTATCTAAATCTAATATAAGTTTCTTTTTCTCCTCAAAGGATACGTCTAGAAAGGATTTCTTCATCTCAACCTTCCTTTTATCCCTATATGTTTTCTCCTCTGAAAGCCTATCCTCCCCATAAAATTGTCTAGACATCGCATTGGTCATTGATATCGCTTCCTCAACAGACTTTTTAAGCGAATCATATGTAACATTATTTGTAGATGCGATACCCCAATTTCCCTTACTTAAAACTCTTACACCTGCTCCAATAGAATTAATATAATTTACCTGTTTCAATAAAGTGTTTTCAGTACCAATAATTGTCCCCCAAACTCTTTCTCCACGAATCTCTATAAACTCCACACCATATTTACTGAAAATCTTTGTAGAAAAATCTCCAATAAATTCTATAGACATTATTACACCATAATAATATATGGTGACCAAGATTTTAAATATAATGGATAGAAGTGGCCGAAACTTGGTTAAAAATTTATATTAAGCAATATTAGATAAAGTGTATGAGAGCAGTATTATTCGACTTTGATGATACGCTTATAGATACTACAAAAGTTGTGAAGATCGCATTGAATAGAGTTGCATACATGCTCTATAAATATCTTTTAGAAAGAAAAATACATGTAGATTTAAGTATATTAGAGAAAAATGTTAGAGAAATTAGTGTTGAAATGAATTTTAAGAGAATTTATGATAGAAATATTTGGTGGATAGAAGTATTGAGGCGAAACAATATAAATATTACACCAGACAAAGATTTTCTAGAAAAAGTTACAAAAACATTTTGGTATACATTGTGTAACGCAAAACCATATGGAGATACTATACCTATACTTAATTATCTTAAAGATAAAGGATATTTAATCGGATTAGTTACCGATACAGATCATTATCTAGGAATGAAGAAATATAGGATTAGGAAAAGTGGATTAGAAAAATATTTTGATGCAATCATTATTGCGGGTGAAGATGTTCCTGAAATAAAGCCTTCACCAAAACCATTTGAAAAAATACTTGAGATATTAAATGTGAAAAGAGATGATGCGATTATGGTTGGAGATAAACCTTTCACAGATATAGAGGGGGCTAAAAGAGCTGGATTAAAAACAGTTTTAATTGTTAGAAAAAAGTGGGATTATAATATAAAGCCAGACTACACAATTTATAGATTAATGGAATTGAAAAATATTCTCTAAACGGAATCAAGCCCGTGAAATTCTAGATCTTCTAAAATTTATTTTAATGACTTTATTAATCTAAGAATTCTATTAAATTCATTTTTTGGCAAGCTTTTTGCATAATTTCTCCCAATTATGCTAGCTATTCCAGAAAAAGCTCTTTCATCATATGATGCTATATATTCTATACCATAATTTCTTAAAGTATAGATTAAAAAGGCATCTGTAAAGCTAAGTTTTTTATCAGAATATCTTTCCAATATGCTTATTGTCTCACTATAGCTCTCTGAATCCAGGAAAATTGTTTTCACATCAATTTTATTTAGAATTTGTAGAAAACCTACTGCCGTATTAAAACCTATTCTGTATCGAAGTAAAGTATATGTTTCAGATAAAACTAAATCTGTCGTATAGGGACGTCCATATCTTCCCTCAAATATATGGGTTAATAGACATATAGAATCCATATGATGTATATCAAGCCTATTATAAAATGCATAAAAGACTCCCGTATCTATTAGAATACTCAATTCTCTCCACCATACAATATTTTATCTACATTCTCAGAATCATATTTTCCACCATTCCCAGCCATTTTTAACGTCTTTAAAAATATTTTAGGATCACCCTTAAATTTATCAAGCTCCTTATAGGATAACTTAATCAATAATAATATCAACTCTGACATACTTCTTACTCCTATCTTTCTCTTTAATTTCTTAAGCTCTAAATAAACCTCATCACTAACTCTTATGACACCCATTTTCGACACTATAGTATATATGTTACATGTAACATATATACTTTATGAACAAAATGATAGCATTCAATAATTGTCAGGAGTTGTGGATTAGAGCCATATCGCATATAGATAGATTTATATATATGTTTTATTATATCTAACATATTGGTGGTTTTTTGAAGTATATAATTATAGCTTTGATGCTCATTAATTTACTTCCATATACGTCTTATAGAAAGATTTTAGTAGCTGTTACTCTTGAACCCTTAGCCCCAATAGTATATGAAATAGGGGGGCAGTGTGTTGAGATTGAAGTTCTTTTACCGGAGGGTGTTGAACCACATACGTTTCAGCTGACTAAAGATGTTGTTGAGAAAGCTTCTAGAGCTGATTTAATAGTTCATACTGGTCATATGGAATGGGAGAAAAAGCTTATATCTATTTTAAATAAGAGTTCTGTTGGATTAGAGGATTATATTAGATTTGGATTAAATTTAACCAATATTCCTGGTACAGATAGCGTTGATTTACATGGATATTGGCTTGACCCTATAAATGCTATCGCTATTGCTAAGGCTATTGTAGAGAAACTTATTGAAATAGATCCCATGAATAGTGAGATATATAATCTTTCTCTAAAAAGATTTGTAGATAAAATGTATATGCTTATGGACTCGCTTACAACTCTATCTAAATCCTATAATCTTTATGGTAAAAAAGTTTTATTGACGTTTCCATCAGAGGTATATCTTATAAGACCTCTTGGATTAAAGCCTATTGCATGCATTGTTAGGGGTCCGCAAATACTTATAAGTGGAAGTGAACTTGTAAAGGTTAGAGAAATGTTGACGAAAAAGGAAATATCCTTTATAGTTGTATCTAGTGTTGCTAGGAGGATGAAGGCTGTAGAATATGCTGAACAACTTGCAAGGGAAACTGATACTAGAATCATCTATCTAAGAACATTTTCTCTTCCAAATCTATATGATTATTCCTCTCTAATAATGTATAATGTTGGTTTAATTATAGGTTCTGGAAAATCCTTAGAATGTGATATGCAAGATCTTAGTGAAATATATGTTTCTCTAATATTTATTCTATTAATAATATCTATAATAGAATTATTATATATCTATAGGTTGAGGAAATATGTATGAGAATATTTCTAGGAGAGAGATGGATTATCTGTTAACTATATATGATTTAAATGGGCTACCGGATAGTGATGTATATGTTAGACCCATAAATATTTCTAGGAAATTAAATATTGCTAGATCTACTGTTGTACCTATGATTAGAAAGCTTGCAAACAAGGGTTTAGTAAACTTTGTATACCATAAGGGTTCAAAGCTAACTGAAATGGGTAAAGATATTGTTGAGAAATACTATTGGAGTCATCGTATATTAGAGACATTTATGGTAAGATATTTGAAAATGGATGTAGGAAATGCCTGCTGGTGTGCAAGGAAATTTGATATAAATGTACCATATGAAGTTGTTTCAAGAATGTGCGAGTTACTGAATCATCCAAAATGCTGTCCTCATGGAAAACCTATTCCACATAAATGTGATTTGGAGGTGGGAAAATGTACTGCATAGATGTAGAGAACCTTAGTGTAGCCTATGATTCACAGAAAGTTTTAGATAACATTAGTTTTAAGGTAGGTTATCCAGAGTTTATTACAATTATAGGTCCAAATGGTGCAGGTAAAACAACCCTACTTAAAGCAATTACAGGTATAATTAAACCTATATCTGGAATTGTAAGGATATTTGGTATAAATGTATATGAGAAACCAGGTGAAGCTAGGAAATATATCGGATATGTTCCTCAAAAGGAGAGAATATCGTTAAACATTCCTATAAAGGTTAAAGATGTAGTTTTAATGGGATTGCTTGCAAAAATGCCTCCTCCAAGAATAACCTCAAGAAAAATGATTGAGAGCATGAAAAATACTTTAAAAACGGTTAATGCATTAGAACTTATTGACAAACGTTTTAACGAACTTTCTGGAGGACAGCAGCAAAAAGTATTGATTGCAAGAGCATTGGTTTCGAATCCAAAAATATTGATTTTAGATGAACCATTTTCAGGAGTTGATGTGGAGAGTCAGGGAGAAATATTAAGCTTTCTAGATGAGCTTAAGAAAAAGAAGAAGGTAAGTATACTACTAGTTACACATGATGTGAATCCTATAGTAAACTTTACGGATAAAATATTGTTATTAAAGAATAAGTTGATTGCATATGGTACCCCAATGGAAGTAATAAGAGAAGAAGTATTGTTAAAGGTATATGGTAGATGTGCCAAGGTCATTGAAAAGGGAGGTACATGTTATGCTATAACGGGTGATCTACATGCTTGATCTTATCAACTATCTCTCACAAACATTTGTACTACGTGCAATAATTGCATCGATACTTACATCAATACTCTCCTCATTAATGGGATCATTTATGATTTATCGTGGTCTTTCCTTTATGGCTTCTGGTGTAGCTCATGCTGCACTTGGAGGAGTAGCGTTTTCACTTCTATTAAGTACATTTCTACTATCTTCGATCGACCCTATATTTGGGGCAATATTCTTTGGAATAATAATGGCATTTATAGTTGGATATATGGGTAAAGGTGGAGAAATCGAGAAAATGGAGACCGGTATAGGCGTATCATTTGCAATGGCAATGAGTTTAGCAGTACTCTTTATGACCGTTATTCCACCAATATATTTGCCTAAAATATGGGGATATTTGATGGGAGACATATTTTTATTAACAGATAGGGATTTAATACGACTTTTCAGTGTAACTGTTATAACAAGTCTTATTACAGCAGTATTTTATAAGGAGTTTATATATGTTTCCTTTGATATGGAGGGTGCGATGGTTCATGGGATGAATGTAAAATTCTATCATTATTTAATGTTGATTCTAATGGCTTTAGCCATAATATTTGAAGTGAGGGCTGTTGGGGCGATACTTGTATATGTTATAATGATTGTGCCTGCAGCCGCTGCAAGCATGTTGCTAAAAGATATGAGAAAATCCATGATCCTCATATTTCTAATATCATTTGTAAGTCAGTTTATAGGAATTATATTGGCATACTTTTTCCCTGCATCCCCATCAGCTTTAGCAGGTCTCTTAACCTCAACTATATTTGGATTCGCATTAATATATAGGAGTAAGAAGAAGTAGCGAAAAGCTTTTTAGAAAAAAGTATATTAGATTAGTGATGTCCATACAATATTTTTTCCAGCAAACTAATATTGTTGAAAACAATCTATTTATGATTTGGCTGACATCAATTATTATTTCAATAGCATTTATAGTAGGATTTTATTCATATCTATCTTTAAAAAATAGGTTTGATCGAATATATAGGTCTAGACATATTTTACCTAAAAGGATAATTCATAGCATTGTATACATAATTTTCCTGGTATTAGCATATGAAGGAGTTAGAATTAAATTACAGGGCAGTATTGGAAATTTTGTTTTAACAATTTTAGCAATAATATTTTTTATAATAGGATTATTTATTTTCGGAGACATATATATCTCGATAAAAAAAATGATTAAGGGATGATTATATGGAACCATTGATAACGTTTACATTAATATTTATAGTTACAATATTACTTTTAGTCTCAGAAGTAGAACATAGGGTTGTTGTTGCGCTGTTAGCAGCACTCTTAGTAATATATTTTGGAACATCATATAACATCTTTAGCATAGATGACATCCCAGAGATGATCGATTTAGACACACAGTTATTCATCCTTGGAAGCCTAATATTATTTACATCTTTAGGTGAAACAGGGCTATTTAACTTTTTGGGATTATATGTTATTAATAAATTTAGGTTGAAAGGAGAAAATATTATCTATGCTTTACTAATTCTTTCAATAGTATTTACAATGATTTCCTCAAACTATATATCGATGATAGTTATAGCCAATATAACTCTATATTTATCTAAAGCATTAAAAATGGATCCTAGAAAAATTGTTTCTACTGAAGGAATTCTAGGAAATGTGGGAGGACTATTTCTCCCGATAAGCTCTATACCTGGATTAATAATTTCGACTAGAAAAAATATAGGCTTTGTAGAGTTTATGAGAATAAGTACTCCACTAATAGTATTGCTTACAATATTTACAATACTCTACTATAAGTTTATTTTTCTAGGGAAAAGAAAGATTGAAAATATAGATATATCTATAGAAGATCCTTGGGAATCTGTTCCAGAAAAAAGTGTATTATATAGATCCTTAACAATATTCATTTTGTTTATAATAACAGTATCTTTTAGTGATAGTCTAGGCCTTTCTCCAGCATTTATAGCGTTTGGATTCACTGTAATAATGTTTCTTTTCAGCGGCCAAAAACCTCATAAAATTTTAGAAAAAGTTAATTGGGAAGTCGTATTCTTTGTAGCTGGATCCACCCTATTTGTAGAGGGACTCGAAAAAGTTGGACTGATAAACATAATTGGAAAGATATTCAAAAGTATGCTTGGAACCGAATATATTTTAACCCTATTTCTTCTACTAATCTTATGTGGATTATTTTCAGCAATCATAGAAAACGTTCCAGTAGTATTACTCTTATTACCAATTATAGATGAAATTTCACATACCTATGGATTTAAAGCATATCCACTATATTGGTCTCTAATCTTAGGAAGTGGTATAGGAGGAGGATTAACGCCATTCGGCTCTATGCCCGTCCTAGTAGCATTAACGATAGCTGAAAAAGAAGGGTATCATGTTTCCTTCGGATATTATACGAAAAACATTTTACCGTTAGTTGTAATCCATTTGGTTTTATCATCAATATATTTACTTATATTAAATTTTCTTAATATGGTTTAGGAAAACTTTTATTATTAAAACGTATATCTAATATGGTGGGAAAATGCCTGAAGAAGAAATAATGCAGATATTACTTCAATTAATAAATGCTATAACACAATATATTCCAAATATAATTGCATTTCTTACAGTACTTGTGATCGGATATATTGTCGGTAAGGCTCTTGGAAAAGCCTCCGCAACAATTGTTAGAATGACTGGTATAGATAAGAGCTTTAAATCTTCAATGCTGGGTAAACAGTTAGATACAGCCGGATACTCTTTCTCAAAAATAATATCAATTTTAATGAAATTAATAATATATATCTTGTCTATAATAACTGCAATATCTCTTCTCAACATACCTGTTTTAAATGAAATCAGCATAATGGTTGCAACATATATTCCTAAAATTGCCGGAGCAATAATAGTATTTCTATTCGGCAGCATATTTACAGAACGGATTACCGACTTACTTGAAAAAATAATTATTGGAGAAGTTATTCCAAGAAGAATTGTAATTCTAATGCTTACTGGTCTAAAATACATGTTTTACATCATACTGGTGTTTATAGCATTCGATATCGCTGAAATAGCTCCACACGTGATTACATCTGTTGCACAGTCAGTGTTTTTAGCCATAGCAATAAGCATCGGACTATCATTTGCATTTTTAGTGGGGCTAGGATTGAGAGAAGAATCTATACTACTTTTATCTAGAGAATCAGAGTTTATACGCCCTGGAATCAAGATAAGTATCGGAGATATTACAGGAAAAATAGAGAGAACAACAACATTTTTAGTTGAAATAAGGGATGAGAAAGGTGTTTTACATATAGTTCCTAAGAAAGAATTTCTCGTAAAGGGATTTAAAATTTTAGAGCAGCATAAGAAATGATACAGTAAATCCTATTAGTACTGTAACTATAAGGTTTACGGTTTCATTCTTTACATATCTTAGTCCGGAAATATACTTTGTTTTAAACCCACATCTATGTACTTCTCTATCAGTATATTTATTGCATCGAGGACAAAAATATTTTACTTGAAGATTTGCGCCGATAATGCTGTCAAGTATTTCTCCAATCCATCCAGCTAGAAATACCGTTATAAATAGTTTGAATGGAGAAATATCTATCATATACCATGTCGATAATGAATATCTTCCAGATAATAGGTAAAGTATAGTTGATATTAATGCAATTGTAAATGAACCTAATATAGATGCAAATTCTCCTAGCAACGTTACTCCACCTGAAACACCCTTATCAACAACTATCCATGGTTTAGTTATCAATCTAGGTTTAGTCTTAGATAGCGCTCCTATCTCCACAGCCCATGTATCGGCATTAGATACAGCTATAGTTGAAACCAATCCGATAAAGAGCGAAGATAATATCTTTTTATAATGGATGAATATCAATGAGAATATTAGTATTAGTGAGAGTAGAATTGTTCCCGCGCTTGCCCCTACAGCCTGCTTCCAGTTTCTTCCACTAATATCTAGTTTAAACTCGTATTGCTTCTTAATATCGGCCTTCCATTTAGTTAATATCGTTGAAGATATAAAGAAAAAGAGTAGTATTAGATATGTCTGCCATCCAGTCATAAATATTATTGATCCAATAAATAGAGATACTATAAATCCATCTCTAGTAACACATTTCCTCCTATACGATGGATACCCTATGACTAGTGATGTGATGAAGCCTATAGTAAAGTATAGTATTGCATCTTTCAATGTATAATTCATTTATATCACACATTCATAAATAATATATAGTTTAAAAAATTTAGCTATAGATAAGTGATTATATGAAGGCAGTTATATTGGCTGGAGGGAGAGGTTCAGACTTAAATCCATTAACAATGAATAAGCCTAAACACTTATTACCAATTCTAGGTAAACCTATAATAGTTAGAATTATAGAGGCATTGAAAGATATAGGTTTCAAGGAAATCTATATAATTGTCTATTATTTTGGAGACATGATAATTGAAAAATTGGGGGATGGAAGTAAATACAATGTAAAGCTAAACTATATTGATCAGGGAAATATGAATGGAACAGCCGTGGCCATAGAAAAAATAGAAAAATACGTGGAGAATGAGGAAATTTTAGTCGTGCATGGAGATATAACTATAAGTAAAGATATTTTAGAAAAAATGATTGAAAAATATGAGGAACTTAAAGTAGATGCAATGGCTCTTGGGGTAAAGACCAGTCCCGAGAAACTTGATCTAGTAACTCAGCCACAAATAATCGTTGATAAAGAAAATTTTCTTATAAAAACTACACGTAAAGCTATTCTAGATGCAAAACCATTGCTTATAAATGCTGGAGTATATATTTTCAATCAAAAAATATTTGACGCTATTAAGAAAACTCCTCCATCAATTAAAGGTAAGAGGATTATAACAGATTCTCTCGAAATACTTTCCAAGACGGGTAGAGTATATATATATGTTGATGAAGGTAAATGGTGGTATAATTTAAACTATCCATGGGACTTATTAGACTCGAATAAATATTTTCTAGAAAAGATTAGGACGGAGATAAAGGGCGTAGTTAAACCCGGATCCAGAATAATTGGTAGTGTTATAATGTTGGAAGAAAGTATAGTGGAGAGTGGAGCAACGATTATAGGGCCATGCTTTATAGGGAAAAATACAACTATAGGAGCTAATAGTGTAATTGGTCCAAATGCTGTTATCGGAGATAATGCGGGGATAGGACCATTAAACTATATTAGTGGATCTCTAGTTATGGACGATGTTTTAATAAGCAGTCATTGTACAGTTTTCGAGTCAATTATAGGTGATTCATCCTATATTGAAAGCGGTGTAATGATACCATCAATAAGTATCACAGATAAAACTATAAAAGTAACTATAAATAAGAGGAGAATAGATACTGGGAGAAAAAGATTGGGGGCCATTATCTCATCAAATGTAAAGATAGGGGCAAATACAAGTATAGAACCAGGTATAATGATAGGGCCAGAAAAAATAGTTAAGCCGAATAGTAGGGTGTCTAAAAACATTATTTAATAGGCTAAAATATTAATAATGGGTGTATTAAATGATTGAGAACTATCGTTTTGGTGAAATAACTATAAATGGTAAAAAATATCGTAGAGATCTGATAATTCTTCCTAATAAAATAATCGATAACTGGTGGCGTAAAGAAGGACATAATTTATGTATAGATGATTTAAGAGAAGTTTTAGAAGAGGATATAGATATACTTATTATAGGTACTGGATATTATGGATTTATGAAGGTTCCAGAAAAGGTTGTAAACAAATTAAAGGAAAATGGTATAGATGTTATAGTAAAGTCTACTAAGGAGGCATATAAAGTTTTTAATGAAATGAGCTCCAGTAAGGACAAAAAAATTGCAGCTGCATTTCATTTAACATGCTGATACCTTGAAATAATTGACAACCTTTTAGCAAGATCTATAGCATTTAATCCAAAAATATAGACAACAGGTTCAATACCCTTACCCCCTAGGTCTATGATAACATCATTTTCCCTAAACTCTTTCAACCCATCTATAAACTCCTCTATATTAGAAAAATTATTTCTATCCATATAATGTATCTTAAAACCGGACTTCATTAATACTTTCTCTATATTAGGCATGTATTTTATACATGTACAACTCAAAATATTTCTATTCTTCTCCCTTATTTTTAAAAGAATACTGGCTAAATGCTTAGAAGCCCCAAATTCAGGTTCATGATAAGCATATATATTATTTCTAATAACCGTAATCCTACCCGGAAAACCTGCAACTTCGCTTATATTTTTAGCATTTTTTAGAGCCATAACTATATTTGTCCTAACCTCTGGAATCAACTTATAAAAATATTTTATTCCTTTAACAATTTTTAAAGCTTCCTTCAAACTATATATTACTTGACTCATCTCCACAGATAAACCAGATATTTTACTAAAAATTTGTGAACAAACAGTACATGAAGATAGATAGGGATATGTTTTTCTATGAATAGAGCAAATTGTTCCATTAATTCTAGCATACATACAGTTTAAACAAATGTTTTTAATAAATATCTCTGGATCAATATTTTTTGAAGAAATAATGATTTTACACAACTTATCAGAAATATTTTCTAGAAAATCTCTATTTAATCCGGTTTCCATATTTAATATACGTTTATATTTTAATACAGCTGTAGATGACATCGATAAAACTCTTGCTACCTCACTCGGCTTCCAATTATATTCTTCTATAAGTCTTTTAGCAATTCTTGCTCTGATCTGGGGAAGGTAAGTTTTTACAACAATTTCACATGGAGGTCTCAAAGTTTCACCAATATATTTATATTTGTATTCAATATTATATATTGTATTTAACATGTTTATAAACATGTTGAAGTGATAATATGAGTGAAAGATTGTATTGGATTAGAAGGAAGAGTGGAAGAATAGCGTTTATCGGAATAATGACCGCATTAACGACTTTAATGAATCTTATAATGGTTCCCATGCCTCAGCCATTAGCAGAGTACGATTTATCCCCGATTTTAATTTACCTTTCTGGTGTAATGATAGATCCGATCACAGCTGGAATTATAATCGCATTAGCCCAGGGAATAGGTGTAACCATCAAGTCAATTAACTTTGGATGGCCATTAGTATTTATACCCGGTGCAATGTTCGTTAGAGGAATTGAAGCCATAATTATAAGTCTTATATGCAGAAGAAAGAAACCTACCAGCTATAGTATTTCTAGCTATGAAATTGTTTCAATGATTATAGGTGTTATATGGGAGACTGTAGGATTTACAGTTGCAGATGTAATTCTCTTTGGACCCGGCATGGCCTTTATAACTCTATTTACGATTGTTGATGCAATATTTATACCAATAGCAATTATAATAGTAGTCGCCATTCGAAGAAGTCTTAAAATATATAGATTTACATAAAATTTATTCATAAAGTCTTGATAACTTTTTCTCCACCTCTCTATGGGAGATCGTTATAGCATTCGTAGGACAATGTGTTATACATGCTCTACACATTACACATTCATCCATTCTGACTGGATAAGATTTACCTCTTCTTATAACAAATACCTTTGATGGACATACTTTATAACATTCACCGCATCCAATGCATTTTTCATGATTTACCTTAACAAAGGGCATAGCTATACCTCTATTAATTTATATTCTTTTCTACCTAATCCTATTTTATAACCAGCATCTATCTGAATATATGGATCTTTTCCATGAATTTTAAGCCATTTGTTTTCTCCGCTTCTTAGCTTCAGTTTTTCTCCAATAGATGTTGGAACTATTTCTGCCTCATCTATCATTTTCAGTGAAGCATAGTCAACTGCGATGGGGTCATCGGATAATAGGATTCCTATATCTGGTACTATAGGTATATCCGACCATGGTGCACAATCGCATGTAGGTTGTATATCCATTAAATAAGCTATATGGAATGCTTTTCTCCTCTTATTTTTTAAGACAGCCTTTACTGCATCAGCCAAACCTTCTTGAAAAGCTTTTCCAATATTATCCTTCTTTTCAAGTCTATGTATTTCACCTCTAGTCCTATAAGATGTACATCCCATAGCTATGTTTTTTATTACTCCTCCATATCCGCAGGATCCATGGCCTTTTCCATGTGCAAGATTTATTAAAACATCTGAATCATAAATATTTCCAGCAACCTGTATAGTTTTTATCTGCAAATATTTTTCCAATTCGATGTCATAGTAGAAATTCTCCTTTATACCGTTTGCCGGTATTAGTGGTGCACCTATAGATGCATAGTTAAACCCATTTTTTAAACCCACAACTACGTGTTTTAATCCCCATGTATCGGTTATAAATGGTATTCCTCCGATTTCCTTTACATACTCCACTAATATTTGTACAAATACTTGCCTGATATATCGATAGCCAGCTCTCTCCATATCTCCTACATGTATTTTTATGGCGACAATATTCCCGCTTTCAATTATATCATTTAGATTAGAGGTCTCTAAACTCTTTCTAAACAATCTTGGTAGACTATATGTTTTCTCCATTTTCTTAAGCTTAGCTGGGCAAAAATAGATTTTAGAAGCCATAGAATAATATAGCCTAAATAGATTTATATCTTTTTTTATGGACTTGATGATATGTTTAAATAGTACTTTATATCAATTATTAAATGTCTAGGTGTTTATTTTGTCTAATGAAGAAGATGTTGAGAAAGAGAGATTGCTGGCAGAAATAAACTCAATTGAAAGTGAAGTAAATTCGATCGAGGCAAGACTGGATGAACCGTTCAAAACATTTTCGTACATTGATTCTATGTCCACCAGCCTTCCAGCTCGATTAAAAGCGATTAGAGATAGAGGGTATATATTTAAAGCATATTTAGATAAACAGGTATCAGAAATATTTGATAAATGGAATAAAGTTAGGGAAGACTATAAAAATAGAATTGACTATATGATTAGAGACTATAGGTTTAAGATCGCTGGCTTAAAGGATAGATGTAGAGATATTCGTAGAAATATTGAGGATGGGTATAAGCCCTATACACAGCTATCTCTTCTAAGAAATGAAGCTGAAGGTTTAAAGGAGATTATCAATAGGTCTGTTGAATCAATCTTAACAGGATTAAAGGAAATAGATAGGATTGTGAGGAATATTGACATAGAAATTTCTGTAGCTGAAAGGGCATTAAATGAGATTTCTAAGGCTTCGTTTAAGCTATATGAAGATGAAAATATAGTTGAATGTTTTGATGCAAAGCTTTTGGATAAAGAGAAAAGAAAGGGCATCATATATTTCACTGATAGAAGATTTTTATTTGAGGGATTTAAAGAAATAGTTCTTGAGAAAAAATTCTTTATAGTGACTAAGAAGAAGATTGTTAGAGAGACCTTAGTAAATGTGCCTATAGGATATGTAGATAATATTGCTAGTGGTAAAGTTGGATTTTGGGCTAGAAAGGGGATATATGTTAATTTTAAGCAAGGTCCATATAAACAATTAGTATTTGATTTAAAAGACCATATAATTCCAAGGGTTATAAAAACATTTAATTATATCATTTCAGGTGAAATAGATAGGGATAAGGTTGCAAAAACCGAGAAAAAACCTGAGGAAGGAGAAAAAATACCTATAGTTATAAAATGTCCTGAATGTGGTGCACCAATTAAAAGAGAAATATATAGAGGAGAAAAGACGATTAAATGCGAATACTGTGGAGCAGTAATAAGACTCTAATTTTATTCGCATACCAACTATGGTCTCTCTTCTATCTAAATAGAAATCCTGGACTTCTTTCTTCTTTGCATTGTTTAGACACTACTTCTACATTCTAGGAGCATTTAGAGATGAGCATAGCAGGAATATGCTTGCAATGAAATCACAATAAGGCAGTTAAAACTACACATGACTGAGAAATATTAAATGACCTTATAAGCTTAAATCTACTGCAATGAAAACACATAAGTCTTTATCGATATAAAAGAGATAAAATAGAAAAAGATAATTTTATGTGAATTAATCGATTGTAAGTATTAATTTCTCTACGTCAACATAATTAATCATTAAGAAAGTTGCTATAAATGTAACTGTTGAGAATAAGGTTATTATGCTAATAATTCTCCATGTAACCTCTGATATAACATTGATTTTAAAAACTGTAAATAGAATTAGGAAGATACTCATAAATAATATGTAATTGACTATCTGTATCTGACGCATCCCTAAGTAGAAATATATAAGGCTTAATAGGCCTATGGATGCAAGTATAAATAATGGTATTGTAATTAATATATAGAATATTGTGATGAAATTTAATCTATAATTATCAAGCGATAATATTGCATATGTTGATAATATTGTAATGATTGTTGATATTATCGAGATACTTAAAGTCTTTCCAAGCCACAACTCTTTTAATTTCATAGGACTGCATAATATTGTTTCTATAACTCCTTCTCTTTTCTCTCTAACAATATTATTGCTTAGACTAAATCCTATCATTAATCCGATGATTAGAGGAGTATAGGGCATAAATATATACAATAGTCTCTCTTTAGAAGTAAATAGAAATGTTCCTAGAAATAATAATATACTAGATAACGATGCTCCTAGATTTTTACCCCTAATAGCCTCCATAAACTCCTTTTTAATTATAATAGATGTGAGACTCATATTAATCACCTCCTACTATCTTAAGATATATATCATAGAGACTTTTTTCCTTCCTCCTAATATCGATGACCTTTAATCCCATTGTTGTTAGAAACTTAAGAACATTAGATATATTATCGTCTTGATAGAAAATCTTTATGGAATTTCCAATTAAATTATGTAAAATTCCCTTATTATCTAAATATCTAGATGCCTTTACAGCATCTTCAATACTTTTGAAAGTAATTTCTATAGATTTTCTTTCAAAATTATGCATTAACTTTCTTATAAAATCTAATGCTACGATCCTCCCATTTACTAAAATAGCTACTCTCAAACATAATCTCTCAACTTCGTCGAGGTCATGTGATATTAGAAATATAGTTACATCCTTCTCCCTAGCTAATCGGAATATTAAATTTCTTACCATAATCTTAGCTTCAGGATCTAGACCAGATGTAGGTTCATCCATAAATATAATTTCAGGGTCATGTATTAATGCTCTAGCAATTGCTAACCTCCTCCTCATTCCTCTAGAATAATATCCTACTCTCTTATTTCTCTCATTATATAATCCTACTAAATCTAGTAACTCTTTAATCCTCCTATCTCTCTCGGTATTATTTGACATTCCATATATCTGGCCATAGAAATCTAGGTTTTCATACGCTGTAAGCCTACTATATAACCCATCATTCTCTAAGACAACTCCCACCTTCCTCCTTAAATTAATATTCTTACTAAGATCTTCTCCAAGGACTAAAGCCGACCCGGAAGTAGGCTTCATCAAACCCAGTAATATCCTTAGGGTAGTCGTCTTCCCAGCTCCATTAGGACCCAAATAGCCAAATATCTCCCGCCTCTCAACATTAAATGATATATTATCTAATATAAGTCTATTGTTAAGTTTCTTCACTAGACTATCTACTATAATTACTGGTTGTCTCATCCAGAACCACCTTATACTCTCTTAAACACTCCCCTCCTAACTATCGACCAGTAGCTATAGAATATGATCCATATAGTTGAAGCTGGAAACACCGCATATAGCCAGATCCTGTATACTTTAAAGGCAGCTAATACATTTATGATGAAGTATATGATGATGTTCAATATATATGCTCTCTTCTGCCACCCATATCTCCTAATAGTAGATATGGCTTGGAGAGCCGCGTATCCATCTCTAGTTAATACATACTTCCCATTCTCTAGTGTTACTAAACCCTTAAGCTTCTTCAGGTGGAAATCGAGCTTGCCACTACTTTCTATACCTAATTCCCTCTTCAATTCAGAGAATCCCATGGCTTTCTTAGAGAGTATTTCAAGAATCTTTATCCTTAATGAATGCGAAATAGCTTCAAACTCCTCATCTTTCATGTAAATCGCCACAAATTATGAATAAATTTTCCTATTTAATTCTAACATCATTGACTATATAGTCAACAACTATTGACTACCTCTAGATTATAAAAATGGCTTTAGCCATACTCTATGACAATTATTCTTCGGTGATCTTAAATTCTTCCGATAACCATAAATCTAATAGCTTCATAGATTATTTTAACTTCCTTTATATCGGTTTTAACTCATTGCTAGCTGCGATAGGAGGGAAAAGAAAAATTCTTTTCGATAACTAGCTATTTTTAGAGATTTTTCTTTTCCCATTCCTTTCTAGTTCATAGCTGTATATAATTAGTAGATTCTATAATATAGTGGCTAAAATATTCTATGCTACTAACCTTCGGTAAATCCTGATGTCTTCCCATCCAATATGGAAGTAGATAGAATATTAAGTTAAATGATAATTTTCATATTGAATTGGATTTATATATGGATAATATTTCTCAGCTATGTTAACCCATTTCTCCTTAACTTTATCTTCATCCACTATTTTTCCCTGAGAATCGCGTAGATTTATAAATTTATACTTCCTATCATATATTAATGGTATTAAGTCTATTATATCGAAAAATCTTAGTAAACCATGGAAAACTATTCTTTCATCGACAATATTCCTATCATATATTTTTGTCTCTATGACATCGATATATGAATATAACATATTTTCAAAAAACATTTCACTTATCCTATCATCCATAGCGGATGCAAAAAACGAGTAGATAGCGCCTCTACCATTACCATATATACCTATATCTTTAACATCTTCTCTCATAAATAGATAATCTATACCTCTGATAACATCATATACTCTCATGGCTAGGGTACTTGTAGACAACATGTAAGAATCATATGTAAGCTTAAACTCGGTTCCATATATATCATATAATCCAGCTGGATTTATCTTCCTAGTTTTTACTCCACCAATACCTCTAACATCCAATATAAATGCATTATAACCCTTCTCTAAGAAACTTTCTATCAAATCCATTCTATTTAAAATATCTTCTGTACCATTTTCAAATACAAATAGTATTGTAGGATTTTCGCCACTTTTAATCATAATTGACGTCAAAATTATATCTGGCTCACTAAAGAAAAATATTTTCTCACAAATATAGTTACCATACTTGAAATCCTTAATGATTCTAGGATAAATTTTGCCACGATAATCATCTATATTAAATAACTTTTTAAGTAGCTGTCTAATATCCATTTTATATCTATTAAGCATATCTATCGAAATTCTACGTCTCTTAAATCTATGCTTTCTAAAATATTTTAGATTTAAATCAAAAATAGTTTTAGCCCTAGGATAATCTTCCAAAATTTGTCCACTTTTAGTTACATTTAACATATTTGGATTCCATATATCTATATCCTTTGTCTTAAAATCTCCTTCTTCTCCTTTAAGATGTATTTTAAACCAGTTTACTGCTGCTTCTCGTAGTTGACTAGAATAGTGATGTGTATGTCTTCCAATAAATATTGATATTTTATCTTCTGCATTAAAGAGTCTATATACATTTTTAGCCCTAAAATATGATTTTAATGTACCTTCAATACAGAAGAAATCATATGCAGATGCTCCTATAAGTAGTGGTTTAGGCGCAAATGCTATTAGAAAATCATCATAATTTAATCTATTACTAATTGCACCAAAAATATTTTGTTCAGCATCATGAGCCTGATTAGTCTTTATATAGGCTTCTCTAGAAGTAATATAGTTACATGGAACTGCTACACTAATTCTATCGTCAATCATCATTAGATATGATGTCTGTGTACCTCCGCCAGAGCTTCCCGTAACACCTATCCTATTCACATCTACTTCTCTTCTAGTATATAGATAATCTACTCCCCTCATAGCATCATATATAAAATATCTAGCTATATTTGATCCAGTTAAAGTGCATTGAAGCCCAGCATATGAATGTTCATATGTACCCCATCTAACAATCTCCCTTTTATTTATAGGATCCCAATATTGAAGTCTCTCCCCCTGACCTATTGGATCAATAGCAAGGACTATAAATCCATTGTTAACCAGATCTATACATACTCTCTGATATAAATCATAGGCCTTCGCATCTCTAGCATGACCACATAAAAATAGTATTGCAGGCATAGGTTTATCAAAATTTTCTGGTACATATAGAAGGGCAGTGACATAAAATTTTGGTAAACTTTCATACAATATTTTTTCAATCCTATAATTATTTCTATAAATCTTATCTTTTATCTTAGCCTTAATAGGTTCATTAAAGCTTGGTAGTCCACCCATAGATTTTAGAAAAAGCTTTCTTTTCCTCAAAACCAGTTTTCTAACACTATCTATATTTTTTAAAGAATTTTTCTCTTTATCATCCATCCTAAAATACTTTTCAGCCATCTTATAAATATAATTTAAATACTGATTTTCAACATCATAGTATCCATCTACAAATGGTTTAAATATTTCAAATCCATTCATAAATAATCTACCTAATACTATTTATATAATCGTTATTCTCAATCTATATTTGTGATAATATGAAATTATGGGAGATTACTGGCAGTAGGTTTGAGGAAATAGATAAAACTGTAGCGATTCTTCCGGTCGGGAGCATCGAAAGACATGGAGACCATCTCCCCTTAGGGACAGATACAATTATACCGTTTGAAATGGCATTGGAAGTTGAGAGGAGGAGGAAAAATGTAATTATATTGCCTCCAGTATATTATGGCTCATGTAGAGGATTAAAGTTTCTTAAAGGTACATTCGATATCGATTCAAATATACTTTACAAATATGTTTTGGAAATCATCTTGGAGGCTGCTAGAAATGGTATAAAATTATTGGTAGTATTGAATGGACATGGTGGAAATAATATTCCGTTAAATATGGCTGCGAGAGAAGCTGCATATAAATCTGATATAAATATAATTATATTAAACTGGTGGACAGACCTAGCTAAAGAGATGAGGGCAAGTCTATTCATAAATCCAGGTCATGCAGGTGAAGATGAAACAAGTATAGTATTGACATTACATCCAGAGCTAGTTGAGATGGATAAGGCTTTTGATAAAACTGTGCTAACGCCAACTGTAAGAATATATTCTAGAAAAATTAGTGCTAAAATATATGATAGAGGGTTAACAGGGTCTGCGAGTAAAGCTGATGAGAGAAAGGGCAAGCTATGGTTTGAGACAATAGTAAGTGATATAATTAAAATTATTGATGAAACATTAAAATATTTGAGAGAGATGGATGAAGGTTAAGATCGAATGCGATAATAGAGAGAAAATAGAGGGGAGTCTATGATAAATGTATTTATAATCCCTCATTTTCACTTTGACTCCGAGTATAGAAAAATATATGACGAGTATTTAGAGATAGCTTTTCAGAGAATATTGGAGTTTTTAGATACAGCTAAAATTTACGACGACTTTAAGTTCGTATTAGATCAGATAGTTTTATTGGAGCCATTTATTAAACATTTTCCGGAAAAATATGTTGAGTTAAAGAGACTTATAGAGGAAGGTAAAGTTGAAATTGTATGCGGAATGTATGCAATGGCTGATACAAATATTCCTTCAGGAGAATCTCTGATTAGACAGATATTGTTTCATAAAAAATGGTTAAAAGAGAAATTTAATGTGGATTCCAGGGTTTTATGGATGATCGATGTTTTCGGACAAAATGCCCAGATGCCGTTGATATGTAAACATACTGGTATAAGATACTATGTTTTTTCTAGAGGGGCTGTAAAGAATTTAAGACAGGAATTTATATGGAGAGCGTTAGATGGGTCGGAAATAGTAGGTATATGGCTTCCAAAAAGTTATGGAATACCCTTACCTGAGAAAATAGATATGTTAAAATATTTAGAGGAGATATTTAGACAACTTCTAAAATATTCTAGTCAAAACATAGTGATTTTTACAGATGGAGGAGATTTTGCACATCCTAACGTAAAGTTATATAGATTATTGATGAGTAGAAAATTTAAATACGGAGACCTATCGTTTAAATATGCTCTTCCATCACAAATATTTTCCAATTTAAATATAAATAGGATGCCTGTATTTAATGGTGAATTTAACCCTATATTTCAAGGAGTATATAGTTCTAGAATAAAAATATTGCAGTATAATAGAAATATTGAGAGAAAGATAGTTTTAGCTGAAAAACTTTCAACTATATGCTTTATGCTTGGAGAAAAATATTTGAAAGAAAATATTGAGGAGGCTTGGAAACTATTATTGTTCAACCAATTTCATGACATTATTTGTGGATGTCATATTGATAAGGTATATGATAGAGCTATGGAGAGATATAAAGAGGCCGAAAACATTGTAGAAAAGATTATTGAGAAAAGTTTGGATAGAATTTCTAGAGAAATAGATGGGAGAGATAATGGGCAAGCAATACTTGTATTCAATGAACTTCCATGGAATAGAACTGATATAGCTGAAATAGAGATACCTAAAAATAAAGAGAAAATCAGAATTGTTGATTATAATGGAAATGATGTTGATTATCAGATTATCGAGGAGAATGATAAGTCTGTTAAAATAGTTTTTGTGGCAGAAAATGTTCCATCATTTGGTTATAAGATATATTATGTGGAGAGAGGAGAAGGGCCTTCTAAAAACATTATTAGATGCGGAGATAATTTTGTTGAAACTCCTTATCATAGAGTAGAGTTTCCTATGTATGGTGGAGTAATATCGAAAATTATCGATAAAAGGATTAATGAAAACTTTGTGAATAATGATAAACCATGGTTTAACTGCATAGTATATGAGCCTGATAACGGAGACCTCTACGAATATAATATTAAATGTATACCTACAAAACTATATTCAGATTTAAAGAAATACCCTATACCGGATGCAGATAATATCAATGTTTTCTACTCTAAAGACGAAGTTATAGGAACATTTATAGAGGAATGCGGTCCAGTTAGAGCGGTAATCAAAGCATCTTCATGGAGCGATTTAAAGGGAATAAAAATATATTCAAAAATATATCTCTACAGCAAGATTCCGAGAATAGATTTTGAGACCGAGATTAAACCTATTGGAAGAAATTATAGGCTCAGAATAATTTTCCCAACATCTATTAGAAATGGAGAGATATGGCATGAGATACCATTTGGAGCATTGAGGAGAGAGGAGGGGGAATATCCAGCTCAGAATTGGATTGACTATAGTGATAGATATAAGGGTATAGCTTTAATAAATGATGGAATTCCAGGGAACAATATTGTGGATGGGATACTGGCTTTAAGTATATTAAAATCAACTGCATTCCAATATAAGGGAGAGAGTATCAAGGGATTTGAGGAAAATACTATACATAGATTTAGATACTCTATATATACTCATAAAAATGACTGGAGAACTGCAAATATACCTAGAATAGCTAGAGAATTTACATCTCCACTAATATGCTATAAATTTATCTCAAGATCGGGGGGAAGTCTTCCCGAAGAAATAAGCTTTATAGAAATATTTCCAGACAATATCCATATTTCAGCACTATATGTTGATGGAAATAAAATTTATATGAGGATGAATGAGACAAAGGGGGTGAATACGGAGTTTAGGGTAAAATTACATCCAAAAATATTTAAAGATATAAATATATTTGAAACAAATGCTCTGGGAGAGAAGATATCTGAAAAAATATTTAAAGAAAATATATTTAGGATAAAGATAAATGGCTTTGGATTAAAGACACTATGCATTAATTTTAGATAATCAGTGTTCAAGTAAATGTAGTATAGTTTTTATCCCCTTTATATGACATATTGTTTTAAGTTCCTCAGAATAGTCTCCATAAACCATTATCCAATGAAATCCCTGCCAGTCCTCCAGTATTTTAGATGCATTCTTAACCTTTACTTCAACCTGAGATCTACATATTCTCAGCCTAGGACTTCCAACAACTTTTCCAGTTATTATTAACATTTTATCTAGATTAAATGATAATCCAGCAATAGTCACTACACCCTCTTTAAAATATGGTTTAGGAGTTGCACCATAGTTTGATTCATGATGAGTTCTAACCTCATATTTTAATCTCTCCTTCCCATATCCAAGCATTTTTGTAGGAGAAGTACAGTGTGCCAGTATTAGTGTTCCATCTTTCTCATTTACCGTTGGATCATTGAAGAAAGCAGGTTTACTGGAAATATGTCTCATTAAATAATGTAAAATCATTGCTGTAGCATCGGCTTCACATGTAGCTACATATCCCATATCATTCAATATGCTAAAGGACATACAGGGAGTAGCTTTAGTTTCACCGACAAGTCTACTCAAACAATTTACTGTAATCCAATCTGAATTATTTTCCTCTAAATATTTCTTTAACACTAGGTGGTATACTGCCGCCCGCACCAGTTTTTCACTAGTGGGTTCTACAATCCTTACGGCGTTAGATACAAAGTTTTCCACAATTTTCTCAGCCTCCTCTCCCTTTTCCTTCAAAAATTTATTAAAATCATTTGTAAATTCATTATATGTATAAAATTTTACATCAAATCCATATGTTTCCATACCCTTTTTAAGAGTAGGCCATCCTCCAAATGCACTATTAATCGGACCTACACATACAAGTTTTGTATGTGAAAGCTTATATAGTCCATAGATAGCTCTAATAATTGATTTAAGTTTCTCAACATCTCCCTCAACTATGAAAACTTTGTTATTCATTTTTCTTTCTTCCAAATATTTTATGGCTGGAGGTGTAAATAGTGTTCCAGCATAGGTATTTGGTCTAAATTTATCGAAAAATACTACGTATTTTGATGCAGATATAATTGCATATATAAGACTTCCAGGATCCCATACACCTATTGGGAAAAATACTAGCACTATGTTTAGGTCTGCCTCCATAAGAGAATTAAATTTATCCATTACATCATTAATATTCTGAATTTCTATCATTGAGAGAAGCTCTAAATCCTTTCCCTCATCAATCAATGATTCTACTATTTTCTCCATTTCCTCTTTAATAGTGTTTTTCTCATCCTCATAGTCTTTTCTACATCTAATAAATCCCCAATACCCGTTTTCAACAGGCTTTTCTGAAAGCCAGTGTTCAGAAGGTTTAGATACAATTAATCTAACTTTAAAAACCATATTTCCACCGAAATATAATAAGGAGAATTATTTTAATATTCTTTAAGTTTATATTAATATATTGTGATAAAATGTTGCTCGACACTATATGTATTGGAGAATCTATAATTGATTTAATTCCTATAAACGGTAACATATATAAGGCTTGTTTTGGAGGTTCTCCGATGAACACAGCCATAGCCTGCTCAAAACTTGGATTAAAGACCGGAGTATTAACATGCATAGGAAACGACTTGCTTGGAGAAATATTTATAAAAACATTTAAAGAGAATAATATAGATATATTGGGTGTTAAGAGAAGTAAATATAGGACTACATTATCAATAGTCATAAAACTTCCAAAATATGGTAGAGAATTTTATTTCTATAGAAAGCCTTGGAGTCTAAGTGCAGATACAGAGTTAACGATAGATAAAAATGATATAAAATATGTTTTATCCTCTAGAATGATACATTTAACTGGATTTATCTTCTCTCAAGAACCGGCTCGAAGCAATCTGGAAAAACTGGTAAATATAGCTAGGGAGAATAATAGAGTTATATCATTCGATCCCACTGTTAGAAAAGATGTTTGGCCAAATATTGATGTAATGAAGAAAACGTTGCTTAAAGTTGCTGAAAACAGCGATATTATTTTAGCAACATTAGATGAATATAGATATTTATATGGAGGTAGAGAGGTAAAAGATGTTATTAAAAGGCTTTGCTCGAAAAACTTTAAAATGATTGGAATAAAGATGGGTGAAAAAGGCGGAGTATTAGTAAAGGATGGAGAAATCGTTGAAATGCCAATATTTAAAGTTGATGTAAAGGATACTGTAGGCGCTGGTGATGCTTGGAATGCTGCAGTACTATATGGATATCTAAACAATTTGGATCTGGAAGATATGATTAGAATTGCAAATGCAACTGCAGCTATTAAATGCATGCATGTAGGTGCAATAAATGGATTACCAACTATAGACGAGGTAAGAAAATTCCTGAAGAGAAGGAAGATACCTGAAGTAAGAAAAATAAATTTATTTAAATGACCTACAATTTGGACAATAATATTTATATGCATATGGTACCCAGACCATCGGCGTATTACAGTCCGGACATGGAAGACCTTCACCATAAGGCGGCTTTGCTACAGTTGTACCACCATTACTTATAACCCAGCTTTCTATAGCATTTTTCCAATTAGTTTTATCAGAAATTCCTCTAAACCTAAATGTATATAATCTAAAACCTTGTTCTAATTCACATCCAATAGTTATCTCTGCTCCGCTTAAAGGATATTTTCTATACTCTACTAATCTAACACTATTTAGGGGGATTGTTAAGCTACCTGGATTACTTAAATATCTATAAACATCTTGCAGTGAAAGAGTTTTTCTAGAAATCAGTCTTCTACCGATTCCAAATGGGGTTCTAGCTGCCAGTTCACTTGCGAGAAATCCCTCCGCAAATCCTGTTACAACAAAATATAGATTTCTATTAGTTAAAACTAGATGTCCGACCTGATATCCTCTAGCAATGCCCTCGACGATTACCTTCGAGGCCTCCTCAGGAGATGTGGGCGGTGAAGACTGATACATATTTACGTCTCCCTCCTGCATAATTATCTGCTCGGGTACAGACATACCATCACCACATAATATTATCATCAAACATTTTTTTAAACTTAATGATTAATAATGTCCATATTAATCAACGAATAATGAATAATTGATGAAGAAATGGATGATAGAAATATCCCTAAATCCTGAGATTATTTAAAGAATTGGATAGATCTAAGCATATTATATATCTTTAATATTCCCCAACTATTCCTCTTTCTTTTGCATATTCTATAGACTTTAAATACACATTATATCCTATTGATAAGAGAATTATAGCGGATATTAGTAATGGTATTAGTTCATCAATCATATCTATTATAGGCTCTCTTCTCAGCATAGCTCGTCTCAACATTTCTAAAATATATGTTTGGGGAAGAATTTTTGATATAATCTGCAATGATTGAGGTAATAATTGGTATGGAAACCATACCCCGGATAACAAGCTTCCAAGCATTGTAAAAAACCATGTTACTGGATCCCATCTCTTAGTAATTACCTGTATACCTGCGCTTATCATTCCAAGACCCCACATAACTGCTACACCTAGAATAATAACTATTATTGCTGAAATGATGTTTACGTTAAACGTTGCACCAAATATTATTGCTACAACAATATATACTAGAAACTGAAGTATTCCTATAACATATCTAAATAATACTGATCCAATAACTATTTCATAGAGTTTTGCTGGAATTAATAATCTCCACATCAGATTCCATGGATTTATGGCCATGCTAGGAGCATCTATAGACGCATATATAATATAGTTATATGACATCCCTATAAGGAGAAAAGAAAGGAAGGAACCATATTTAGATATGTATTCGCTTTTCTGTAGGGTTACACTTGTACCTAGATATGCATAGGTTATTGCTCCTATGACTGTATTGAGTATCCAAAAGAAGACTTCATATTTATAGGAAAACCAGTCTCTTATATCAATATATATAAAACCTAAAAGTCTTTTAATCTTCATTCATCTCACCTTTGATGATTTTAGCTATAATTTCTTCGATATCCATACCTCTTCTATTGAATAAAACTATTTTAAGCCTATGTTTTAAAGCTAGCTCTAATACCTTGTTCGCAGTATCTATATCCCCAGTCTTCACAGAAAAATCTATCGCAAACCTATTCTTATTAACAATATCTATGTCATCCATCTTTTTAACGTTTCTAACAAAGTCTTCAAACAAGTTTTTAGAACAAGCATTTACCTTTAATGTAAATATGTGATTACTGTTTCCTGGAATAAGCGTCTTTAATTCATCTACAGATTTAATGGTAACAATTTTACCCTTATTTATAATCGCAACTCTATCACAAGTTTCTTCTACAAGTTTCATGTCATGCGTACTTAGAAATATAGTTCTATCCCTGTCTCCAAAATGTTTTCTAACCATTTCTCGAAACCTTTTTGTAAATAATATATCTAAACCTTTTGTCGGTTCATCTAAAAACAATACAGGTGGATCTGGAAGTAAAGCTCTAGCTAAAGCAACTTTCTGCTTCATTCCCTGAGACAATCTTTGAAACCATTTATTCCATGAATCTTCTTCTAACTCCACTATTTTCAAGACCTCCTTTACCCTCTCCATGGGATTTGATAGAAGATATGCAGATGCATAGAAATATAAATTATCTATCGGTGAGAGACGCCGATAAAATCCTCTAAAAGAATCTTCAGGTAAAACTCCAATATTTTTTCTTACCTCAAGGCTCTCCTTTACTACATCGTATCCCATAACTCTGGCATAACCCTCGTCTGGAATAAGTATTGTAGTTAAAATCTTTACAGTAGTAGTTTTTCCAGCACCATTTGGTCCTAGGAAGCCAAATATTTCTCCTCTTCTAACTTTAAATGAAACATTTTTTAAAGCAACGACCCTTTCAACCCTATTTCTTCTCAACAGTATATTTTTAACCTTGCTTTTAAATGAAGTCTTATCATATATTTTAACCAGGTTTTCTGCCTCGATTGAATACATTTTTTTCTCCTCCAAGACAAAAATTATTGATTTTAAAACAATTTTTTTAACCTTTAAAATAATTAATGTTTATTCTGATATATAAACATTATTTCCTAGCATGCCTATCTGATATTATCAATTTAAGGCTTACTTGGGAAAATAAGATCTCTAAATATTATGGGAGTTTCAATTTTACTTTAAACGATTTTAAGAAAAGATATTTTGAATGTTTCCATCTAACCGATAAGGTTTAAATATTCTTATACGAAATAAATTTTTGGCTAAAAATCTTTAGGCTAAAAATTTTTAGGTAAAACATTATGTTTGTGAATCGTGAAAGTGAACTGAAGGATTTGTCGAAATATCTAGATATGAATAGGGATATACTTATATATGGATTAAGAGGTATAGGTAAAACTGCTTTGTTAAAAAATTTTTATAAAGTCATGGCTTGAATTACAGGATATTGTAGGACTTTCAAGAAAATCCTTGGAGAAAATATTTGTATCAAATATCTCTTTTGAAGCATTGATTAGAGAATTATTTATAAATATAGTTACTCCTACAGAGATAAGGGATGAAAAGAGATTCATATATATATCTTGAATCCAGTAAAACATGTTGTAAAGACAAACTGGTCTGGAATAGATATAGATGTTTTAGCATTTATTGATGAAAATACTGTAAATATTTTTGAATACTATTTTGGTGAGAAGGCTGGCATAAAGAAAATAAGACAGATTTTAAAGGCATCTAAAATAGTTTTAGATAGAGGGTATAAGATAAATATTGCATTGATCTCTAAGAGACAGCTGAAGAAAATAAAGGAGATAAATGGTTTAAAATATTTTCCATTCTAATCTCTCAACATAAATCTCTCTATCATATCCTTAGCATTTTCCCGCTTTTTCTGATGATCCAAAAGAAATTTAACCATTTTTTCAGCCAACTCTCTTTTGCATTCTCCGCATAATCTTTCCCCATTTCTACATTCATCAAATATTTTCCGCATCTTCTCATCGTTTTTCTCAATTAGAAAATAGAAGTATTGATATACTGGACATATAAGCGGATTTCCCCCATATTTTCTCTGCTCCTCCTTTGTAGGCCTTCCACCAGTAAATGCATTCATTATCTTCCTCCTAACGTCTTTAGGCTTATCTATTGTAAATATACATGTCTCAGGGATACTTGAACTCATTTTCCCCCCTCTGCCAAGTCCTGGAAGAAATTTTCCATGAATTATTGCAGGTTTATAGAATCCGAGTTTAGGATAAATGTCTCTAGCTACACGGAAATGTGGATCTTGGTCTACAGCAAGCGGTATTAGACATGGAACATTTTTACCCTGCTTTACCGATTCAAGTATTGCCGGAACCGCCTGCATACTTGTAAAAAATATTTGACCGATATTATTGCTCTCCTTAAATCCAAATACAGCTCTAGCTGTCGAGAAAGTAATGTGCTTTGCAAATCTTATTGCAAGTGGATATAGTGTCTTGCTATACTCTGTATCTAGAAAAATATATGTTTTATCTGGATCAAATCCTATTGCAATTATATCTAATATATTTTCATAAGAATATTTTTTCACAGTCTCCAGTGTAAGTTTATGTTTAAACAGGAATTTCTCATCATCGGTTATCTGGAAATATAGTTTTGCATTAAATTTCTCTTGAATCCATTTTGTAAATATCCATGGAATCATATGTCCAAGATGGGTATGGCCTGAGGGCCCTCTACCAGTATATAGTATAAAGTTTTCACCTCTCTCATACATGTCTAAAAGCCAGTCCAAATCTCTATGTGCAAAAAATATTTTTCTCCTCAACATATAATGAAGTCTACCAACATGCTTTCTCAATCTATTTAATATATCTTCTGATAGAGGCTTTATACCAAAATCTATTATAAGTTTATTATAGTCTACCTCTCCCTTAACCTCCCATGGAGTTACAGTGAAATCTTGATTCAAGTAAATCACTTAGTAAAATAGAATTCTAAATGATTATAAAAATTTTTATATTGTATCATAGAGTGGTAATATGTATGGATAAATATATTTGGGTAATAGTATTCATAATGGTGGTCGGCTTAATATTCATATTATATACACTGTCTAGAAGGGAGAGAGGAGTCTTTAATATAGATGAAATTATTGAAGCCAATAAAAATCTAAAATCATATAAAGTATATTTTCTGGGATGGGTTGTAGAGTACTCTAATATAAGTGTTGAACGCTACTATGTATACCATGATAAATTTACATGGATTTCTCCTACATGGTATATTGTTGATATAAATGGAAATGTAGTTGAACATACCTATATAGAGAGACTTGTAAATATGTCGCGTAAATGGGGTGTAAAAATTGTCCCACTGATTGCAAATAAAAACTTTGATCCAGATATCGTTCATAATATTCTTAGAAATAGTTCTCTTATGAATAAGACTATTAAGAATATTGTAGACATTGTTTTAGAAAGAAATTATGATGGAATAAATATAGATTTTGAAGGTATACCTGCAGAGGATAGAGAATACTTTACATTATTCCTGAAATATTTGAGTATTGAACTTCATAAGTATAATAAGGTTTTAACAGTAGACGTTCCTGCAAAAACATATGACGTAAAGGAAGGATGGAGTGGGGCATTTGACTATAAGGAAATAGGAAAATATTGTGACCTAGTTATATTAATGATATATGATTATCATTGGTCTGGAGGTAATCCGGGTCCAATCTCACCACTATCGTGGTTTAACAATGTACTTGAATATGCTTTAAAGACCATTCCAAGAGAGAAAATTGTTGCGGGTATACCTTTCTATGGATATGATTGGCCTATCTCTGGTAGAGGCAGGGGGGTAACATATAGTCAGGCATTAAAACTTGCAGAAAAATATGGATGTAAAATATTTTTTGATAAAGATAGCGGTGAAGCATATTTTAAATATAGCTATAGATTTGAACATCATGAAGTATGGTTTAATATTGCGAAAAGCAGTGAACTTAGAATAAAAAGTGCTTTAGAAAAAGGTATAGATAAGATAGCTGCATGGAGAATTGGACAAGAAGATCCAGAAACATGGAAGGTAATAGAAAAACCATAGTTATTTATCTCCTCTATATAAATACTTTATTTCATTAAATCCGTATTCAGATCCCTTACCCTTTAAAGTTATCTTCCAGAATGGTATATTATATTTCTTAGCAACTATCTCTGCAATTCTAAGCCTACAGAAAGCTCCCTGACATCTACCAAACATTGCTAATGTCCTAAACTTTATACCATCCAATGTAACTATACCCCCTATTTTCTCTATACGTTTTATGGCCTCAATTATCTCTGCCTCTGTAACATATTTACATGTACAAATAATTCTTCCATAACATGGATCTCTTTTAATCAATTCTTCTCGCTTTTTAGAGGGGAGATTCCTAAACCTAATTATACTACTTCTATATGGGTTCCATTTATCTTTTTTAATTAACTTTATGTCCAACCTATTTTTAATTAGATTCTCGATATAATGGGCTATAGCTGGTGCAGACGCTAGTCCAGGAGACCTTATGCCTGCAGCGTTTATAAATCCCCATGGATCATTGTAGGCTTCTAGTATAAAGTCTCCTCCAGATGGCTCCGGTCTCAAACCTGCAAACGTCTTAATAATCTTGCTTTTAGGAGGAAGTTTTTTAACGAGCTTTTTCGCCCAATTCCATACATATTCCAATCCCTCACTACTTGTAGATGTATCCTCCTTAGCATCTATAGGTAGGTCTTGGGCTGTAGGACCTATCAAAAGATTATCTTCAACTGTGGGCACAATATATACTCCCTTAGTCTTAGGTGTAGGTACTGGATGTAAGATTCTATTTATATTCGATATATTTTCATCGAATAAATAGTATTCACCTTTCCTTGGATGGATTTTAAAGCTATTTATTCCAGCCATTCTAGATATTTTATCAGCATATAGTCCAGCAGCATTTATCACTATATCTGCTCCAATAAAATCTTTATTTGTATCAACACCTCTAATTTCTCCATCTACTATCCTTATATCTCTAACCTCTGTTTCAAAAAATACTTTTACACCATTATCCACAGCATTTTCAACCAGACCTATAACAGCCTCCCATGGCTCTATTTCTCCAGATGTAGGAGCCCATAGACCTGCAATAGCATTTTCCGAAACATTTGGCTCCAAACCATATAGCTCCACATCATAAACTATTTTTAATCCAGGAACATGGTTTATCTCTCCATATTCCATATATTTTTTAAGTTCTTTCATATCTCTATCATCGAAAGCAAGCATTAGTTCTCCACACCATTTTACCGGAATATCTAGCTCTTTAACCCATCTATGCCATAACCTATTTCCCATAGCACAGAGTGTTGCCCTCATAGGATATTTATTAGGATCATCTTCATGTCCGGGATGTATTATAGCTGTATTTGCTTTGGTTGCACCCCATCCTACATCCGGTTCCTTCTCAACAAGAAATATTTTAAGATTCTTATATTTGCTAAGTAGACGAGCTATAGATGCTCCAATAATACCAGCGCCGATAATGATAACTCTATAAACTCTCAATAGATCACCCATAGTTTTGGAAATACCATCTACAATCATCTCTAAATATACATATATCACATTTAGGTCTTCTTTTCATACATATCTTTCTACCATATTCGATTAAGGCTAGATGTATGAAAACATATTTTTCATAGCTTTTATCCAAATATTTTTCCAAACTATTTCTAATATCTTCATATATTTTACTACTAGTTAATCCAAGCCTATACACTATCCTTGAAATATGAGTATCTACAGGCATTATGGGATATTTTAAACAAAATAATAATATTATATCTGCAGTCTTATATCCAACTCCGGGTAGAGATAATAAAAATTTTCTAAGCTTCATCGGATCCATTTCAAATATTTTATTAAAATCTCCACCGAACTCATCCACGATTATTTTTGAAATAATTTTAAGCCTCCTAGACTTAATTCTATATAGGCCCGCCCCCTTCAAAGATTCTTCGATCAAATAAATAGGTGTATCCAAGATATTTTGAGGTGATATAACGATATTTTTCTTCAATTCTTTAAAGGCTTTTAAAGTATTTCTACGATTCGTATTTTGCGAAATAATAGTTCCAACCAATGTTTCAAAGGGATTGATACAGATGTTTTTGGAAAAATTTAAAACCTTTCTATAAAAGTCTTCTCCAAAAAATCTTCTTAAACTATTGTAAATATCCATTAGTTATCACATCCTAATGTTTGATGTAGCTTGTAGAGGATATTCCAGCAACATTCTGTAATAATATTTTAATAACTATATTAATATTTTAATGATATAATTTGCTAAGTGAGTTCGATGAATCCCTCAAGTATAAAGAAAATTATGGAGTTTTTAATTAGGGAGGCTATAGTATATCCTACTGGTGAAATATATAGGGATAAACAATCTTTCTCAGGTTTTTATACGTTTGGCCATATAGGTACACTTATAGTAGATAATATTAAGAATCTATGGATAAATAGATTTGTGAAGGGTAAGGAGAGAGTATATTTGCTTTCAGGTACAACATTAACTCCGATGATTATATGGAAAGCTTCTGGACATTTAAAGGATTTCTGGGACCCAGTAGTTACATGCAGTAAATGTAATAGGACCTTCAGGGCAGACCATTTGATAGAAGAAAGGCTTGGAATATCCGCTGAAGGTAAGAGTATTGAGGAATTAGAGAAAATTTTGAGTGAAAACAATATTAAATGTCCAAGCTGTAAAGGAGAATTAGGAAGAATAAAGAAACACTATTTAATGTTTAGGACGAAGGTTGGAATGGAGTCAGAGGAAAGAGCAGTACTTCGTCCCGAAACAGCACAGATCATATTTGTTTCATATAATAGATATAGAAATGTTTATGGCAAGCCTCCATTCGGTATAGCTCAGATAGGTAGAAGTTATAGGAATGAAGTTTCTCCGCGTAGAGGATTATTTAGACTTAGAGAATTTGAGCAAATGGAAGTAGAGTATTTCGTTTTAAGAAAAGCTGACTGTCTACCTTATAGGACTAATGATAAGGGGGTTCAGTATAAGCCATATTGTGGATTATGTAAGGAATGTCAGATAAATAATTGTCCATATTTTAGAGAAGAGTTAAGAAAAACTATTTTAAGAATAATTACGGCTAAGGAGAGAATGAAAGGTGGAAATGAGATTATTGAAATATCTGCCGAAAAAGCTGTTAAGGATGAAATCGTTCCGAATGAATGGATGGCATATATATTGGCTGAGGAGACAAGGTTTTTTGTAAACGATCTTGGAATACCATTTGATGCAGTTAGATTTAAGGAAATGCTTCCAGAGGAACGGCCACATTATTCCGCTTCAAACTTTGACTTAGAGATTAGATTTAAATTTGGATGGAAGGAGGTTGTTGGAAACGCTTATCGAACAAACTATGATTTATCTAGACATATGTATGAAAGCGGAGTTGATTTTAGTGAAGAATATTTCGGTGAAAAAGTTATACCACATGTAATTGAACCATCGTTTGGAATAGATAGAACATTCTTAGCCATAATGTCATATACATATATTCCTAAAAAGGTTGATAGAAAATATGACTGGCTTAAACTTAATAAAAGGCTTGCACCGGTAAAGGCTGTAGTCCTCCCATTATTAATGCCTAGAGAGTATATTGAAAGGGAAATAAAGCTTGCTAGAAACGTTTGGAGAAAACTTTTGGATGAAACTGGCTTCTTCATAGCATATGATGAAAAAGGAAGTATTGGTTCAAGATATAGAAGATATGATCAATGGGGTGTACCTTATTCAATAACAATAGATGTACAGAGCCTGGAGGATAATACTGTTACAATTAGAGATAGAGATACTAGGAAACAGGTTAGAGAGAATATGGATAGTCTTTCAGAAAAATTGTTTAGATTAATAAAAGGCTTAGAAAATCTTTCAGCGTGAGATGGTCTCCTCATCTTCGGCTCGTCTCATCTTCATCATTCATATCTATTATTGTAGAAATTTGATTTAAAATTTTCGTAATATCTTTTATACTTTCAATAACTATGTTTGCACCAGCATTTAATAGAATATTTTTAGGCATGAGACCCGTTAATACACCGATAGTATACATTCCAAGTTCTTTTCCAACAACTATATCTGGAGTATAGTCTGAGACAAATATACAGTTATCTGGTCTAGTATGAAAATCTCTTAAAATTCTTTTCAACAAATCTTTTTTAGAAAAATCTTTTCCAATACCTCTATCTCCATAAGCTGTATAGAGTTTATCTATATATTTCATTAAGCCAAGCTGTCTTAACTCTCTCTCAACAACCTTCGGTGGAGATTTTCTTCCAGTGACAACTATAATTTTAAATCCTCTTTCCCTCAGCTTTACCAATGCTTCTATAGCTCCATCTATAACTTTACTTCTACCTCCAAAGTTATCATAGTTCTCTAAAAAATAGTTCCAGAAATCTTCTTTACAAACATTTTTAGGAATAAATTTGTTTAAAGTATCTCGTGCATAGTTTTCATAAAAAGTATTCCAGTCAATCGTTTTGCCGTTAAAAAATTTTAGGGATTGATTAAAAACTATATAGAATTTCTCCAAACTATCTATTAATGTTTGATCTAAATCAAATATTGCAAGCATTAGTAAATCCACCGATCAAATTATAATAGATTAAATACTTCTTCAAACACCCTATATATTTTATTGTATTTCCTATATATCTTTGCATATTTTAAACGTATTTCTGGATCCGGTACATATGTTTCAGCAATATGTACCATCGATTTAACGGCATCCTTAAAGGAGCTAAATATTCCTACTCCGATTGACGCAAGTATAGCTGCACCTAAACATGCTGCATCTATTATTTTAGGAATGTTTATATTCATCCCAATAATGTTTGCCTTGATACTATTCCATAAACTACTTCTAACCTCTCCTCCAGTCATAGTTATTCTAGATATATTTATCCCTAAACTCTCATATAGTTTAAGTGTTTCAATGTATTGAAAACCTATACCTTCAAGAATAGATCTAATAAAATGTGATTTGGTATGAGCATATGTAAATCCGATAAACACTCCTTTAGCTCTTGGATTAAATTTGGGTGCCCTCGCACCCCATAAATATGGATAATAAAATAAATTTTCTGAGCCAATAGGAACTTTCTCAGCCTTCCTTAAAATTAAATCGTATATAGATAGGTTTTTAATCCTACTCTCCCTAACTTCTTCATAACAGAAATTATCTCTAAACCATCTCAACGACCCACCAGTAGCATTTATAATTACCTCATATTCCCATGTATCGGGAACTACATGTACACATGTACTTACTCTACCCATTTTATCAGGTCTTGGATTTGATAAAGGTGCCTCAAAATCTGTGCCTGTTCCAGTACCTATATTTATCTCTCCTTCAGAAATAGTTCCTGAGCCGAGTGCCTCGCAAGGTCTATCTCCACCGCCCGCAACTATAGGTATACCTTTTCTTAAACCAGTTTTTTTAGAGGCTTCTCTAGAAACCTCTCCAACAATTTCCCATGAACCCCTTAACTCGGGAAGGATCGATAAAGGTATATCGAATTCGTTACATATTTTTTCAGACCATTTAAGCCTATTTATATTAAACATCATTGTACGTGAAGCCATACTATAATCAGTTACAATTTCTCCAGATAACATGTATGTGATGAAATCTTTTGGGAAAATTATCTTAAATATCTTCTTAAAGATATTTGGCTTCACATATTTTAGCCACAATAGTTTGGATAGGGTGTAGATATAGTCTATGGGTACGCCAGTTATATCTAGAATTTCATCTAAAGAAAATTTTTTCTTAACTTTATTGATAAGATTGATGGTTCTCTTATCAAGCCAGATGATGCTATTATATAGTATATTATTCTTTCTATCTATAGGTACAAATGCCTCTCTCTGAGATGTAAGAGATATAGATAAAATATTGTTTGGATCAATGTTTTTTAAAATATTTCTAATACATTCTATAGTAGCATTCCACCAATCCATTGGATTCTGCTCAGCCCAATCAATTCTAGGATGAATTATAGAATATTCTTTAAAACATTCTTTAACAAGTTTTCCATCAATATTATATACAGCTACTTTACATCCACCAGTACCTATATCTATTCCCATTAGAAGTCCATTGTTCATCCAATCTCCCATACTATAATATTATCTATATATTATATTAATATACATTTGAAATCTAATGATTAAAGCTATTCTTAACCAAGAATTATTACTAAAATAGTGGTTATAGATGAGCATTCCAGTAATATATGTTAGAGGTAGAAATCTTCCAGAAGCATGGGAGAAATCGGTTTTAGAAACATGGTTCAAGGGAATCAGTATTAAGACTGAATACGATAAGCCTGGGGATCCACCGAGCAAGGATACTACAATGATAATTGAAGTACTTGAACCTCTAAGTGAGCCTAGAATACATCTTGCAGGTATTCCAGGAGAATTTTCAGATCTAGAAATATATAGGCAGGAAGTCGTATACGGTGTTCATGATCATTGGATTGATCCTGAAAGCGGCAAATGGAGCTATACATATCATGAAAGACTCTTCAACTATAGATTTAGGAGAGATGATAAGGGCATTGATCAGATAAAATATGTTGTAGAAAAGCTTTCAAAGGTTCCATATAGTAGGAGGGCTCAAGCAATAACATGGAATCCGAGAATGGATCCATTATCATCTGATCCACCATGTCTACAGAGAATATGGTTTAGAATTTTAGAAAAAGATGGAGTATTCTATTTAAATATGAATACTCATTGGAGGAGTAGGGACGCATTTAAAGCAGCATTCATGAATATGTATGCATTAATAGATTTACAAAAACTTGTTGCAGAAATGATTTCAGAAAGAATTGGTAGAAAAGTTTTGGTTGGAAGATATGTAGATATATCTGACTCATACCATATATATGGATCATATTTTAATGAAATTAAAGGATTTCTAAAAACGGTTGAGAAAAGAGATTTCTATAATCCAAAAATAACGATGTCTAGAACTATTAGAAGCGATCATCCACTCGTTAAAAAGGGATTTGAAAAAGGTAAAAGAGAACTAGAACTTGAAAAGAAATATGGGTTAAAGGGAGTTAGAAAATAGTTATTTTAAAAGGAGTCTTGGGTCAACTCTATTTATTCCAGGAATCTTATCAAAAACTGTATTAGTAGATATTATTGTGTGATCTTCAACCATATTTAATGCTGTAGCAGCATCATATGCATCGAATAGTGACTTCAAACCATACTGATTCATTAATGTAAATGCAAGTAAATCTATAATATAACTTGTATCTAGGAATATGAGATTTTTAATAGATGTAATTGAAGAGGCTCTATATATAAATTCATTTAAAGAAATACCTTCATTCATCGAAACATAGTAGAGTTCATGTAGCACTTCTCTCGAAACATAAACCTTTCCAAACACACCTCTCTCAATCATATCAATTAATTTCTCTGCAATAGGTTTAAGCCAGTCTTTAGCCTTTACATAGGCATATAGAATATCCGTTTCAATCATCATAACTGTCTCCTACGTTTAGCACGTTTAACAGCATCTTGTCTTACAAGTCTTTCCGCGATTCTTTTCAACTCTCTTCTATCTTTTTTAGTTTTAAGCCAGTTTCTTGACTCGCTAGCAGGTTTAGAGGGCTTAATTCTCATATACATATACCTATATTAAGGATATTTTAGGAGTAAAATATTGTCCTAAAAAGTCTCCTCAATAAAATTCTGTATTAACCAGTTTTTTAGAGTAAAGTGTCTCATATATTGGTCCAGTAGATGTAAGCGTGCTTTTCTTAAGATTAATCGAAGTTACCTGCATTGATCCGAAAAATGTATTTATGTTTTTATTAATTATCTTTGATAGACATCTTCTATCACCATACTTTACTCTTGCAATAGTTATATGTGGTGAAAAACCTTTAGGCTCAGGTCTAAATCCAATTCTCTTTAACTCGTTCTCAAGAAAATTGAAGATGTTTTCTGCATGCTTAGCGCCTTCGGATAATCCAATCCATATAACTCTTGGATTAGATGAAGAGGGAAATGCTCCTAATCCAGACAATGTTATCTTAAAACTATTGTATTCAATTTTCTCCACAATTTTTCGCACATCCTCTAAAAGTAATGAAGTTATCTCTCCCAGAAATCTTAGAGTTAAATGTATATTCTCCCTCTTTACAAGCTTAAGCCTAGCATTACAGCTAGACAAATCTCGCTGAACACTAACAATTTTATCTAAAATACTGTTATCAACAATATCTATGGCAATAAAAGTTCTAATCCTTTCAACCATGTTCATCATCCAAATTGAATATAGGGATAAAATATTTAAACATATCTAAAACTAAATTAAATCTTACTCTAAGCTATGTATAATAAGAAGATCAGACTTTTTATATCTAATGACTTTCTATCTTAGTCAATAATTATTAACTTACTTAATAAGGAAGAATAAACATATTTATGAAATCTATCTACTTAGTCTCTTTTTAACCCACAAATTATATTTTTTAAGATTCTCCCTACTTATAGGTATTACAATACTGATATGCTTTACTCTTCTCAGCTTCTTATCGATAGTGTATATTATAGATGCCCCTAAGCTATCTGCAAGACTTAGAAGATATCCATCCCATCCCTCAATATTATATTTAGAAGCATATTTAATGCCTGTAATTACATGGTCGATTAAAATATCTTGGATAAAGAAAGGACTACGTATCTCAAGCGTCTTTAACAATTCCTCTTTTACAACCTCTCTCTTAATTCTCAGATACTTTGTCATGATAGGATATGCTCCTATAAAAGTGCTCAAGGGAATCACGGCATTAATCTCTCCTAAAAATATCTTCTCAATAAAGTCTAGAACATCATTTTTCACCGGATTCTCACAGTGGCTTAAAACTATTATTCCAACATCGACTATGCCTAAAGACCGAGTTTTGCTAAAGCCCATTCCCTCAGACCCCATTTATCCTCCTCTTCCCTCTCCTTTTCAGTAAAACATTTTGGAGCAGATTTCCTAAGCTCATTAAACCTTCTCTTAATAGCTTCTCTATCAATTACTAACCTTTTCCTCACAAACACTTTATCATCATCTACAATCCACTCAACATAATCCCCTTCTTTAATATTTAACATCTTTCTAATAGGACTAGGAATTACAGTTCTACCCATCTTGTCAACTTTAGTAGTAATCATTTTCTCACCATGGTATATACCATGGAAAAATATATAAAAATATCTCCATCATCATAATCAAACACAGCCTTGATTAGAAATATATAGTTAGTATCCACGTTTTTCAGCTATGTATTCGGCTACATCTACAAGTGGGGCTATCCATATCTTCTCTCTATATTTGTCCAGAAATATTAGAAGTCTTTCAAAATCATATTTTGATGTGGATAGGTGTCCCTCATTTATTCCATGAAATGTAAATATAGCCCATTTACCCTCCATAAATGTTCTGACAATATATCCAATCATCTTCTCAAACCCTATTTTAGATATCTCCCAAGACCATAGAAAATGTAGGTCGCATGCTTCAGGTGAATTAGGATATCGGAAGCCATTTCTAGCAGCTATAAATATTTCGGCGACAATCGGTACATAGCTCTTCCTATTCAAACCTCTACCAACATATGTCTCATAACATGGGTATGCGAAAGTCCTACTACCATTCGGTATAACTTCCCTAATCCTCCTATGAGCCTCCACTATATCCCTCCTTATGTCTTCAAGCGTCATATTTTCAAGACATCTACCATGAGGATCTCCTGAAAAATTACATGAACATGGATGTGTAAGTGTATGATTACCTATCTCATGACCTCTCTCAGAAACCTCTCTCCAACGTCTCAGCATCTCCCTATCCCTAGGATTCAAATAAAATGTCCCCTTAAAACCATATTTGTCAAGCAATGGTATAGCTATATTCAGCTGTGAAGATAATCCGTCATCAAAAGTCAATGAAAGAGCCATCCTAAAATTATCAGGCCATCTAAAAACCAAAATCCCACCAACAATACAACAATATATAATACTATAAAAATTTATTTCTAAATATTTTATCTCCATTCATCGATAATTTTTCGAATAACCTTTCGATAATATTCTTCAAGTCTAGGCTTCATATCTAGATATTTTTTAACTATCTTCACCTCAAATTCAGCAACCCTCTCCACATCCCTCACAAATATCCTTCTACCCTCCGATAAAATCATGTATGCCAGCTCTAAATCAGCATCATTTAACAATATTAGGTCAACCCTCCTATCTAAGACATCCTCTAACATATATTTCATCTCAACAATCTTTTTCCAACCAATCTGCCCATCCATATATACAGCTATATCTATATCACTCCTCTCAGAAAATCTTCCAGAAACATATGAACCAAAAATATATAGCCAAAACATTCATATCCTTACACAGCACACTACAAATACTCTTAACAACATCATCATGTATAGGATCCATCTTCATCTCCATAGCTTTAGAAGAAATTTGAGACACAAAGGATTTAATTTCATCTATAGAGTTTAAAGCCTCAAATATCTTTGAAATATTTATACGAGAATAGACATAAACAAGTATATTTCTAAACCCAATCCACGATTCAAAAATCTTCGACAATCTATCATCAATAATATTTTTCTCACCAAGTATGTATGCTATCTCCCTATATCTTTCAGGCTTCCTTAATCCAAGCTCTAAACAAATATGTAAACCTATGTCTATTAAAGCCTCTACAGTTAAATATAGATATCTCTCAACAGCACCCCTTAAAACAACATCCCTCCTAAGATCATCAGGACTAGAAACCTTATCCCTCAATCCCTCTAAAATATCTATATACTGTTTTAACAATACAAGCCTCCTTCTAATAACAGTCAAATATTTCTCCCAAATAAAACACTATATTAACATTTATTTAAATATATAATCCCACATCTAAAGTATTATAGATAAACTAAACTTTGCATTAATTTAAATAATATTTTAAACTCCAGATTTCTTTCTATACATATTTTATACACTAAATTATCATTCGGATAATCGATCCACTTCATCTTAGAAACCATCAACTTAACGTCATATATATAGTATAAAGTTGTAATTTAACATATGCTTAGAAAATCTATGGAGAAAACTATCTAAATATTTAAATTAGGTCTTCAGGAACCTTTCTTTCCAACCAATCAACTCTATCAAAATCAGTATCATAGGATATAATAGTCTTTAATTTAAGCTTTTTTACTATGTAGGCTGCTAATGCATCATCGAAATCTAAACCCTCATCCCTCATAATCTCCGTAGCCTTTATCCTATCATATATTGATGAAAGATATATGGTTAACCCCTTATATTGTAGAAGAGATGTAAGGAAAATCGCTATATCTCTCCAAGATTTCCCATAATTCTCCATAATAATAGCCACATTATCTAAATGGAAAGTAGTGGTATAACCCTTTAATCTACCACTTTGAATCATTTTAAGAAAAGTTCTTGAAGCTTTACCATGAGTTTGAGCCAGCTCAACCTCTAAGAAAATATTTGAATCAATAAACATATTTATCCCACATATTTCTTAGCTCTAATCCTTCTAGCCTCATGTTGAAGTTCAACACCACTCTTCTTCACATGGCTAAGCATCCCATATATCGCATCGACAGGATCATCCAATAATCCTACAATCTCTATAGCTTCCGAAACCTCTGAAACCCATCTATTAAATGCTTTTTCAGCAGCTATACTTAAAGCACCCTTACCATATCCATATAACTTCATAGCCAGCATCCTAAACCTCCTCTCAACATCATCTGAAACATATACCTTAATACTACCCAATTTAACCACCAAAATATTAGGATAAAAAGATCTTAATATCTTTATCTCTTATTATCCTAAAAATAGCGGATATAGAAGATATTATCAAGCATTAACATTTCAAAATTCTCTTTCATTTAATGAATTTAAGAAATGAACTAGATTTTATTTAACGATATATAATATTAAACCTATATTTATTTGCTAAGGTTTAGGAAAGTTATGTTGATAGAGATGTAAGTATGTGTTTTATTGTTTCTTCTTCTAGTATGTTTGATGTTAGGTATATTGTTTCGGCTAGTTTTTCTGTGTTTAGGTTTTTTAGGATTAGTGTTAGAAATATTGTTTTTGTTGAGATTATGTTCCAGCTGTATTTTTTGTTCCATGTTTCATATATTTCTTTGATTTTGTTTAATATATTCCATTGTTGGGGGCTGAGGTCTTGGAAATATTTTTTGGCTTCTCTATATTTTTTGAATCCAAGTATTGTTGGAATGATGTATGCAGTGTATTTTAGGCTGTCTTCTCTTGGAGCTGTTTTTGATAGGAAGTTTAGGTATCTTTTAAAGATTCTCATTCCATATATTTTTATATATCTTTTTGATGCCATATAGTCTGTATACATTTTATATCCTATTCTTGCTATTATTTCTATTCCCTCTATGTCTGGTGCAGCTATATCTATTTCATATAGTTTATCAAGTATGTCTAGTACATGGCATAACTCGTGTCTGGCTAATAGATAATAGTATTTTTCATCTATTAGTAGAAATTTATCGCTATATCCGATTATTATTTTAGATTTGTCTATAGATTTAACCCATAGATAGGCGTCATAACTCCCCTTCTCCAAAGATATTTTTTGACTTAACCCTAGCTTACTGGCTTCTTTAACCAGCTTCGACAAAAATCTTTCAATAGACATTTCAATCAATAATAGTATTTTTCCTAATTTATTAATAAATATTGAAATGCTGGTTAGAAAAATCTAAATATTATTAGGTTTACTAATATTTGGAGGATTGTTAGATAGTTTATTAGAATTTTGAGAGGAGGATTATGGGTAGATGTAATGTGAATTTTGAGAGGCTTTCTCCAATATTTAGGAGATATGGTGTTAGGTATGCGTTTGTTTTTGGCTCATATGCTAGGAGGGGTGTTGGAAGGGATATAGATATTGCTGTTTCATGGAATATTGATAATGCTTTGATGCTTGGCAGACTAGTTATAGAGATTTCAGATGCATTGGGTGTCCGTGAGGATAGGATTGATTTGATACATATTGAATCTACAAGCAAAACTTTGATTAAGACAATAATTCTTGAGGGAAAACTAATATATGGGGATCCGGAGGAAGCATATATGGATTTAGCAAAACATTATATAGAATATTTGGATGTAAATGAAACCTATAGATATATAGGAAAAATTGTTGGAAAGAAGAGGGATGATTAGAAGAACTTATAGATATTCTTCCTATGCGCTATTCTAAGCACATAAATTTTATCATCTGTTTGAATTATTATTCTATAATCTCCTATCCTTATTCTATAAAATTCTGTACCAACTAGTTTTTTAGAATATTTTCGAGGATTATTTCTAATCCTAAACAATACACCTATGACTCTTTTCTGAATATTTTTTGGTAAACTTTTCAAATCATGTAATGCACTTTTAGTAAATTCAATCTCCAATTCCGATTTCCTCTAATACCTTTGTTAGCGGTAAGGTTTCTCCTCTTCTAACCTCTTCTACAGCCTTTTCTAATTTCTTTTTAAATTCAGGGTTAAGCTCTAAGTGATCTTCAATTAGATCCAGAATTACATCTTCATAGCTCTCATTTTTATACATCTTCATACTTTCCAAAAGCCTTTTAGTCTGAACGGATATCTTAATAGTAGTGGTAACCATAATTATACTATGGTATACTTATATATAAATATTCATTTGCCTAAATATACATAAAGTTATTAGAAGGATTGTGGAAAAGTTGAGGATGATAAAAGACTACTAATGGTGAGATAATATTATTAGTGTTGGGTGAAACGAATAAGAGGATTGATGAGACAAATATGGGAATAAACGAGATAAATACGAGTTTAAATAAGTGGATGGATGGGATTGAAATGGATATTAGGATGCTGATTCAGGAGGTTTATTCAATAAAATCTGATATAATAAGTTTATTGAAAGAGAAGATTGGTTGACTTCTAAATTTATATAGGATTTGCCACGTCTATCTCTATATCTATAGTAATTTTAGTTTCTTTTTCTATTTTAATGCTACTATTCCATGAATTTTATATGGATACAATATTTTCTTCTATTATTTTATTGCTTCTCTATATTTATTTTACTGGATTTTATTTCTATAATTATTGGATGGGAACGTTTATATAGTTCTGATAATATATATTTATCTGATGTCTGAGAAAAAGTTTATTCTGAAAGTTGGAAAGAGGGGGGAGATTTATACTGTTTCTGAGGTTAGGCGACTTGTTAATATAGAGCCTGGTGGAAAGGTTGTTGCAGTGGTTTCTGGTGATAAATTGATTATTAGGTCGAAGCCTACAGCGTTGAGTTTATTGAGGAAACCCTATATTTCTCGTCCAGTATCTAGGAAAGAAGTTGAGGAGACTAGGAGGGAGATTGCTGAATGGCTGGAAGAGAAATAATTTTTCTTGATACTACCTTTATTTTACCATTCTTTCAGATTCCGATAGATGTGAAGAATTTTGATAAAAATATATTTGAAAAATCTTTGAGGAGATTTCGATTGATATCTGTAAGTGAATTATCTCTTATAGAGGCTTTATTCATAGTGACAAAAATGTTTTTTAGGGGAGAAGTGTTTGAAGATATTTTTGAAGTGTTTAAAGATAATCTTGAGGTGTTGGAGGATGATAGTAGATTTGTAGTGAAATCTTTTTCAAGTATGGATATAAGTAGCTATAAATGGTTACTTGATTTTAAAGATTTGAATCCAATTGATAGATTGATTTTAGCTCAAGGATTGGATGCAGATATATTTCTGACGGAAGACAGAGAAATTCTAAAGATAGGGGGAATAGAGAAATTTTCAGTAAAGATAGTTGATTGGAAACATTATATTAGCTCCTTTAAATAAGATATGAGCTATTTCATTTTATTTAAACATAGATATTTTAATGTTGTTATATAGACAAGGTATTTAAATATTTTAGACATATTGGGTGCTTTATTTCAGTATCGAGATAGCTTTTTATTTCGGTATCTATATATGTTACTTATGTCTCTTGGAGAGAAAATTTATCTAAGGGCATTAGATTTATTGAGGAGGAAGAAGGTTCCCTATACTGTCGATAAGATTGTTTTAGATTATTTTTATAGAGGATTTAATAATAAGCCTTCTTTGAAGCCTTATCATATTGATTATCCTAATATGGATGTTTTTAGGCTTATTGTTGAGAAGGGTTTAGTATTATATGTTGAGCCGAAGTATGATGGTACTCATATACAGTTTTCTATGGATGGTATTTTTAAGCATAATGGTGATCCTATAAGTAATGATCAGCTTGCAGGTATTCTACATATATGTTATGATAATCCTAGATTGATTAGAAATATTGTGGAGGCTGTTGGGAAGGGATATGTATTGGAGCTAGAATTATTTGGAAAATACTATACTCCTAGGGGTTTTCATCTAGATTATCCTAAGCTATATGATTTAACTGTATTTGAGGTTGGATTTAATGATTGTTGGATTCCTCCTCCGAGAAAATATGAGGTTTTAAGGTCTTTTAGTCTTCCGTATCCGGCTCCAATAGTTTTTAAGCCTAGAAATATGGATGAGATGGATAGAAGGTTTAAGGAGATTGCTCGTAGAGAGGATTTCTTTGAGGGGATTGTTGTAAAGACTGGGATGGTGGAGGATACTAGTGGATATAGGGTTAAACAGTTTATTAAAAGAGATTTAATTATATTTAAGATGAAGGTTAAGGAGTCTAAGATATCTATAGCTAAGAAGAAGGCTGGAAAAAGAAGTGAGAAAATATATTTGAGTGAGGGACTTATGAATGAGATAAGAGATGAGATAGATAAGATGTACTATGTTGATAGGGAAATATTCATGAATCCTAGAAATATTCCGAGGATAATTAGTATGGTTATGAAATATCTTAGAGATGCTCATCCAGAATTATTGAAGGAAGCTAATGAAAGAATGGTTAGAAAATATATTGCCGAAACGGCGTTAGATAGAATTAGAAAATAATATATGGTAAAGAATTAGAGTAAGATTTCTGAGACAAAATTATTGAATATTTATTTTAGATTAATTATGAGATAATAATAAGATTTAAAGCTCACTATAATCCTAATATTTGGGATTAAAAAAATATATTAGGTTATATTCTATTTTATTTGTGAAAATGGTTAATTATGATGATGTTTATAATCGATTGGTTGAGAGATACAATGCTGTTCATTTTGGTGGTAGGCGTAGGCTTGATAAAGAAATTGAAAAATTAATGGAATCTGGATGTAGTTGGGAAGAAGCTTTAGAGAAAATATATTTGAAGGAGTTTGGAAAAACTGTTCAAGAAGAAACTAGAGAGAAGGAGGTTGTAGAAAAATCTCTGGAAAAATCTTTAATTGATTTAAGGACTAGTGATAATTATGGTCCTTTAATCTTCCTGTTTGTGTTATTTCTCTTTCCATTATTTATGGTTGCACCTATGCTAGTATTTTTAGTATTTATTTTCGCGATACTTCTCTTGGCTATTGCAAACTATCAGGAGATTGAATGGAGTTTTAGTGAAAATATTGTGTTAAAGGATTGTGCCCAATACTTGGATAAAATTATTGAAATTGTACCTCAAATTTTTCAGGAAATCATTTTAAAAGATATTTCAGTTAAAAGAGAAGGAAATATTCTTAACATATCTATGCATGTTAGTGGAAGTATTTTAGAAAGAAGTAGTGAAAGAGGTTCAATAGTCTATGCTGATATAGGCATATTTACAATTAAATCTATTTTTGATAAAATGAATGATGATATAAATGTAAGTGTAGAGTATTATAGTAGTACTCCTAGAAAATATTCTTCTCTTGCCTCAGAAATCTATGAGAAAATCGTTATTGGATATAGATCTGCATTAAATGAAGCTGTGAATAGGATTAGGAGAAGTAGAGTTGAATTCACTTTTTCAAATCTTCTTGAAATGCTTGGAAGAAAGGGAATTATTTTAAATGAAATTAGATGTCCTAGATGCGGTGCACCTGTAAAGCTTCCGGAAAAGGGCGATACAATTGAATGTGAATATTGTGGTACAGTTATAAAGGCCATAGATATATTAAAAATAATTAGGGATATTAGCTCATCTTAGATAATTTCCCTTAACTATTTCTCTAAACTGTTTTTTAAGCCTATTTCTTATAGCTGCCTCCATTCTATATTTATAGTCCTCTCTGAGCATTAATAGTAGTACTGAAAGTACATGTGAACAATATTTTCTTTTTCTATATCCATCACACATACATTTTACTCTACCATTCTGTATTCTAACAAAATATTTTCCATGATCTCCAATTACATAATACATTATTGGGCTAATTTCTATAACTCTACCCTCATTAATCAATCTTTCAGCCTTTCTATACAGTCTCCAGAAACCCCCTTTATTCAAGAACATCTCCCAAAATAGTTCTCTAAGATCTCTATATACTTTTAATACACCATATCTATATAATTATTCTCTCGAATTTGCTCCAGTTAATACTCCATAAAACTTTATTCCAACCCTTGAAGCCAATAAAGCATCATATACACTATAGCATTATCTTTATCAAATCCAAATATTTTAAAGCCTTTAAAATCAGTTTAGGTGAAGATTTATGTTCCTCAACATCCTCTGCAGCAATAATCATATTTACATATTTTCTTAAACTCTTCTCCTCTAATATTTCTTCAACAACCTTTTACATATAAAAGTAAAGAAGCAGCAAGTATTGCAGAGGACTAGTTCTATAATAATCCTCGAGAAATATATAGAATTAGTATTTAGCTATAATCCATACATTGTTTCCAGAATTTTCAGATCGTATTCTAATAGTTTCAAGCGGATCCTCAATTACTATTTTTTGATCCCCCTCGAAGGAATATTTGGATTCAACTATATTTTTGTTTAAATGTTCTCTTACACTTACACTTTCCTCCAAAATGATTTTACCTTTCCCCTTTACTTGAAGTATAATCTTTCTCGCACCCATTAAATCATATATCCCAGAAACTTTTTCGTCTTCTTTTAATGCATGGTCAAACATTACTCCATATGTCTTAGGATCAAATATATCTACCTGAGGCTCCCACACCCATATTTCATGCCTCCATTGTCTAGAATAATCTTCTATAGGAAATGGTGGTGCATGAGATAAGAAGAAACTAAATAGTACTTTGGGTTTGCCGTCCGGTCCGGTTGTAAAAGATGGATGTCCAAAATTACTATGCTGATCATTAAATGCTAGTGGAAGATATCCGCTTAAAGCTCTTATGTTTGGGTCAATATATGTTCCAGACATAGCTATCCTACTTCTCCAGTTCTGTCGATCCGTAAAATATTCAACTAGTACTCCAAACCTATCATTTACTCTGAATCCATCTATAACATCATTATTATTCTCTATACGTGAAAAAATCAGCTGCTCACCTAAAGATAATTTATCTAGAGAATCCACCCTTTTAACGAAATGCCAATATACTATGTTTTTTCTCGGATAAAAGATTATTCCATTCGGATTTTCCTCACTATATGAGCCCATTATTGAGAGTATAGCTGTACCACTATCTTGCATACCATCTAATATGGTTTTTCCATGGACTTCTTTAAAATTTTCATCAAGATATCTTATGCTTAATACCCCTCCTTCTGTTATAAGTAAAATATATCCATTATTCCACGGATCATACATAACGTTTACGGCGTCTCGTGTAGGTGGAGCTGAGATAATTTTACGAATATTTTCGATTTCAAGATTTTTATCAATATTCGCTACAAATATCTCTCTTCTCTTCGCATTAATCCACCCAGTAAAGAATAAGAGCCATTCACCTATTTCAGGATTATATATTAATCTAGGTGTGCCAACTCCTCCAGCAATATCTGGAAGAATATCCTTATATTTGGATGGAATTATTAATGGATATACTTTGCCTAACATATCTACTACACCCTATTTATTTGGATAAAACTTTTTCCTAAAAAATATTAGGAGAAATATAATAGCTATAATTATAGCTGCGATTATAATAATTATAGCTGTATAATCTATAGCCTTAGCTTTAACTATGAATGTTTCTATACTGCTTTTAGTAGGCTTATAGTCTTTACTTCCATTCCATATAGCAATTACATTATATCTGCCCTCTTCTACTGGAGTATATTTTAATGAAAAACCTCCACTACTATCTGTAGATACTTTAAAGTTTTTAGTACTATTATTTGGTAATATAATTCTAATATATATAGTAGAATTTCCTATCGGCTTACCCCTTTTAGATGAAAGTTCGCCATATATGTTGACCATCTCATTTGGAGCAACATTATTTTTAGAAATATTTATTGTTAAAGATGCATATTCTCTAGCACGAATACGAATATCGTCTGAAATACATCCAAAGTATTCATCATCACCTTCCCATATAAATCTTAGTATAAAGTCTTTATACAATACCTTTATTTTAAATATAAATTCTCCATTCTCATCTGTCTTAGCTATTCCAACCATATGACTTTCTCCATCTGTTAATAATATGCCTCCAATATATTTTCCCTTTAATCCCGGTTTAAGTATACCTTTTATAGTAATGGTATCTCCTACACCTATATCTGTAAAGTTGTAGTATAATGTTATCCAGCTAGTCTTTTTAAACTTAAGCTGAAATAGATAAAGTTTTTCGCCATTTGTTCCAGCAGCAACATATTGACCATTTCTAGAAACAACTATTTTATTAAATATATATGGGAAAACACATGTACATAATGAGTATGCATATATGGGTATCCTACTTTTTATTGAGAAGAAATATATATATGCATAGCCGCCGACAGCAAATATATCCCCGTTATAAGATACTGATAGACATTTAGGCCTACTACGTAGAAAAGTACTTCTATATATCATAGAACTATTCTTTATATCAAATATGTATATAAATTGGTTTGTGGCTATGATAAGCCTTTTCTCATTCCTAGTTATAGATATAAATCTAGGAATATCGCCTAAAACTTTATTCCACAGTATGTCCATATCTATATTCATTAACAATAGAGATTTGTTTGATAATATTATTGAAATATAGTTTTTAGAAATATCTATACCATTAATCTTGCTATTAGTTTTAAGCGTTCTAATAGGTTTATCTAGAGTTTTATTAAACATATAGATTTCATCGTCCAAAGAAACAATTATCTTTTCATTATTCATTGATAGAAATCTAGGGTTTTTATCGAACTCGTATTCGCTGATCTTATACGTATAAGATGAATTTCCAGAGAAATTTTTAAACAAATACAGCTTTCTATATGTAATAACCGATAGCATATCTCCATTCTCTGAAATCCTCATCGATATAGGCGGTTCATTTAAACTATAGTTCCATAAAATACTCCTTCTATAGATATCTATAAAGAGTATTGAATGAGTTGATGTAAATATGGCTAGATATCTTCCATCTTCGCTTAAATCTAGTGAAGAAATATTTGTATTTATCTTTAGCATCCATATAGGATTCCCCGTAGAAGTATTTAAAACATAGAGTGTATCTCTGATTCCAGCCACAATATATTTAGAATCTAAAGGCATGTCTAAACCATTTACACCTGTACCGTTACCCTCTTTAGGAAAAATCCATTTAGGATTTATTCCACCAGATAACGATAGGATTAATAAGAATATGATTAACGTCTTCATACCTTATCATCAAGTTTTAAAACCTTATATATAAATGCGAGTATATCTGCATATTCTTTAACTTTAATATCGGGAATTGCACCGCTATGTCCGCTATGTGTTTCGATTCGAAGAAATACTGGAGCATTAATATCCTTTAATCTAGCTGCAAACTTTAACGCATGTGCTGGATGAACCCTATCATCACCCAATCCCGTATAGATTAAGATAGGCGGATATCTAATATTCCTAACATTGTGATACGGAGAATATTTTCTAAGAAATTTATAGTCCTCCGGATCATTGGGATCACCATACTCCGGTATCCACGCTCTACCAATATATAGTTTATGATATCTAAGCATATCTAATACCGGATATCCTATTACTGCACCATCCAATAAATCTGGTCTCTGAGTTAAAACCGCTCCCACAAGCAATCCACCATTACTTCTACCAATAGCAACTATTTTAGACCCCAATTTTTTAAAATACTCCAATACAGATATAAAATCATTAAATACATTTTGCTTCCTCTCCCTTATACCGGCTCTATGCCATTTTTCTCCAAATTCTCCTCCACCCCTAATATTAGCTATAACAAATACTCCTCCATCCATTAGAAATGGTATTGAGAGAGGCCTATATCTTGGAGTTAAAGAAACATTAAATCCTCCATATCCATGTATAACTATCTTTCTTAAAGACACCCCCTTCTTCCTAACTATAAATACGTGTATATCTATATTGTCCTTAGATTTTATCCATCTTTCCTCCACCATAAAATTTTCACTTAACTCTATGCCATCAATCAATTTTAACCCGCTCTTATCTAGAGAATATATTTTATATGGAATGGTAAATGACTCGAGACGTAGTAGTATTTCATTTCTCTTGGCATCTATAATTCTAATAGTACTTAGTTCACTTAGAGAAATTTTTTCTTCAAAAGTACCGTCTAAATTAAACTTAATTAGAGAGGAGGAGGCATTTATAAGATAATTTGCAATAATCTTCTCATCAAATATGGTTGCATCTCTTAAAGGATATATCCATTCCTCTACTATAGGTTTAACCTCACCATCTATGGAAATTATTTTACCTAAACCTCCCCCTTCATATGATAATAGATAGTATCGATCTTTAATATATTCTATTGGATAAACTATAAAATCTCCACCATATATTTCATTCCATTCAGATGGGTCATCTATATCCCCACCATATACTTTAGAACTAATCCAACCATATTTCACTGTTGCAAATACTTTGGAACTATGATATGATTTCTTTAAATAGATAAATTTATTTGTTTCTAAGTTTTCACCGAAAACAAGTTTTTTAACACCATCCTCCATTAGAAAAACTCTGCATGCCGGAGGCCTTACACCCTCAGGCGTAGGTTTCTCTCTATAAAACTTTATATAATAGAACTTTTCTCCTGAAATCCATGTAAAACCGTATAAGTCTTCATTAAATTTATAAATTATCTCACCACTATCGAGATCAAGTATATTCACAAATCCCTTGTCTGAACCACTATAAGAATACTTATATGCAAGATATCTACCAGAATCATCTATATAAAAATCAGTTATTATAATATTTTCTCCAAGACTACTAGAATCTATTAACCTCTTCCTTTCCCCATTTTTAAGTAGAAATATTTTAAACGATTTTTCTTTAGTTAAATAAAAATAACCTCTATCAGATATCTTCATTTTAATTATTGTAGGTATAAACATATATTTTTTAATTCTATCCTCCAGCTTTTTAGGCAGTTCTCCAATATATTTTCTAAATCTATTGTTTTCCCTCTCTATAAATGAAATTACTCTAACATCATTTAGATTCTCCATCCAAATGTATGGATCTTCATTATACACCTATATCCCCATTTTAAAAAATCACCTAGTTATTTTTATTAACTTCATTTCTTCTAAATATTTTTGTCCAGAGCCTTCTAAAAAATATTTTCTCGCTGGTTTAAGTATTTTTATAAGCTCATCTGAGATCGCGTTTTTTAGATCAAGTGGATGTATTTTACCCATTCTATATGAATATTCAAGTTCTCCATAGTTTTGAAAGCACATTTTTTCTCCAGTCTTTTTATTAATCACTTCAAATACGGTCTTCCTATCTCTAAAAATAATGTATTTAGCTATCTCTAATATAGGGTTTAACTCTACCTCCCTCATTGGGCAAAATGCCTTTAGAATCTTCCTCCTAATATCTTTCACAGTATCATGTATAAATATACATCCCTCAGGCTTCGATTTAGACATCTTTATATCAATAACACCCTCCTCAAATAATTCTCTATTACCAGACCTTTTAGCCTCAAGTATTTTCTCTCTACTTCTACTATCTATATTCATTCCAATCAATAGATGGTTATGTACAGCTATAGGTTTATATCCAAACTCCTTTCCAACATCGATTGCAATTACATGGGCCTTTCTCTGATCCATTCCACCATGAGCTAGATTTACATTTAAAGAAAAGATATCCGCAACCTGCATTGGAACATATAGTAGCTGTGAAAAATCCACTGCCTCTCCCATCTTTCTACCCATTATTGTCACAGATCTTCTAATTCTAGAGAGAGTGGTATTCATCGAAACCCTTATAACGTTTTCAAGATACTCTATACCTAGTTTTTCATAAAGTCTTGAACCCAAAATAAATTCAGTTTTACTTGGATCTCCTCCAACAATTTTTAAGGAGATTTTTAATGCCTCCTTAAAGTATCCTCCAGCAATTTTCCTAATAGTATCTAAATCTCCTCCAAGCTTTCTATTTATCCATGAATGATGATCTGCGAGGAAAATTGTAGTCTTTACACCTGCCTTCTGAAAATCAGCCACCTTCTGCATACATATGAGTCCAGTACCTAGATGGACGAAACCGGATATTTCGAATCCAATATAATGTCTTAACTCTAATCCATTTTCAATATATTTTTTTAACCTATCGATTGTCAACACTTCCTCTGTAGGCGGACGTTGAATTAAATCGATTTTATCCATAAGCTCACCAATAGATATTTATTTACTAAATATAGAATTTATTATTAATAAAGTTGATTTCCAGATATCTTCTAAAATTTTAATCTATGAAATGTTATATAGTTTGACTCATGAAAATTATGGGCATTATTATAGCTGTACGTGATATATTTAACATATATATTCTGACCAATAACTTCCGATACTACTTTTCTAAGTTTTCTGAGATCAGATGAAATATAGATTCTAGATGTATCCGGCATCCCGTATTTATTGCAGGGACTATTAGGTCCAAAAGTTATGTGATACAATTAATTATTATCTGGAAGGTAGCTAACTCGGACTACCTAAATATATTTTGTTTCCGGTGGGGCTGTATGTTACAGGGCTTTCAAATGGATTTTAATTATAGGTTTTATCTCCAAGTTAACCACAATATTTTACCTAAATATTTATATTTATATCTTTGTTAGAATAATGCTATGAGAAGGATTGAAAGAGTTAGCAGAGAATTTAGTAGACATACAATCAATGCATTAAAATATTTATTTAAAAGAAATATAGTTAATCAACTATTGGGTGTAATTGCCGTTGGAAAGGAGTCTAGAATATATCTAGCACTATCTCCAAGAGGAGAGAAACTTGTCTTAAAAATATATCAAATTGAAAATCCCTCATTTAGACAGCATATGAGATATATTTTAGGAGATTATAGGTTTCGAAGGATTGGTAAGACTAGATGGAGAATAGCGACTCTATGGTGTAGCAAGGAGTATAGAAATATGATTAGAGCACATAATGCAGGTATACCTGTACCTATGCCTATAATATTTAAGGAAAATATATTGGTAATGGAATTTATTGGCGAAAATTTTACTCCAGCACCATCACTCAGAGAAAAAACTCCAGAAAATCTATATGAAACATATATTAATATTATTAAATATATAAATAAATTATATCATGAGGCCGAGCTTGTACATGGAGATCTATCCGAATACAATATTTTGAATCATCATGGAAAAATATATTTGATTGATTGGTCTTCTGCTGTAAATATATACGCTCCAAATGCGAGAGAACTATTATTTAGAGATATTAAGAATATTTCAATATTTTTCTCAAAACATGGCGTAAATGTAGAACCAGTAGAAAATGTTTTTAATAGAATTATTGGCTTCTAATAGTTTTCCAATATTTTGTCTTATGTAATGTTAGATATATTGGTAGACCTATAGTTGTAGCGAGAATCGTTAAAGATATTCTTTCTATAATCGATATTGGAAGCATATACATGAATAGTGATGAAATATTTGGTAGTCCTAAAGCTTTAAGCCATTTTGAAATAGTTTTTAGAGATATAAATAATCCTATTGAATGAATAAATATAAGGTTTCCAGTCATGTGGTCTGAGAGAATACCGTTTAAGCTTGTTATGAATATAGATGTAAATCTTTTTATAAAGATATTTGAATCTAAATATCTTTTCAACCTACTATTAAAGAATATTAGAAGAATAAGTGCAGATATATGTATTATTGGATATAGTGGAGCATTTATACCTATATCGTTTAAGTACCATAGTAAGATTAAAAATGCCTGGATAATTGATGCAAAAACCCATCCCTCAATCTTTAAAAACTTTTTTCCAACAATTAATCCAGATATAATTGTAGATGTTGTTGGAGGAATTATCATTAATGCTGAAAATATATTTGGTGTACCCGGTGGAGAAATTACTGCTATAAGAAATCCCAGTAAAGTTGCCAGTCCACCTCTCCATGGGCCTAGAAGTATACCATATATAGGTGTCAGTGATACAGCTATCTCTATTTTCCCCCTCCCAGCTACTATAGGTATTCCGGGTAAAAGTGTAAAAATATACATTAGTCCAGCGAATATCGAGATGAGAGCTATATCTAGCGGTTTATACATCTTATTACCCTATATTTTTATAGATGTATATGGATATTTTATTAAGATATAAATGTTTAATAGTTGGTGACATGGATTTAAATAATGTATTTAAGAATATAAGGGATAATGCTCTTAAAATATTTGGTAAAGATAATCTATATTCTATAATAGTGTTTGGATCGGCCTCTAGACCTGAAGAGTTTGTAGAGGGTTTAAGCGATATAGATATAGCCTTTATAGTTAGATCTAAGAAAGATATTAGTGAGACTATAAATATTTTCTCAGATACGGGGTATAGGGTTAGTCCAGTTTTCCTAACTCCTAATGATTTAAAAATGCTAGTTGATAAAGGCTATCCATTATCCCATTTATTAAAAAATGATTCTAAAATAATATATGGTGAAGACTTTATCAGAGATTTTTGGAAGGAAAATAAGTTGAATATAACCGATAAAACTTTAGATTATCTATATAGATCTAGCCTCGTTGCATTAAGTCTTGCCGCGGAAGACTATTTTTCAAAGATGTATAGAGAATGTATAAGCCATCTCTATCATTCTATTAGACATGCATTTAGATGGCTTATATGTAAGGAATATAATGTATTTTTAACTTCAAATAAATCTATATTAGATGCAATAAAATTGTTGAAGCTTCCCGCAGAGCTTGAAGATATTTTTAAAAGATTAATCAATTTGCGTAGAGAGAAAAATTTTGAAGAAAAAGCTGTATTGAAAATTTTTGACGATACAATAGACCGTGTATCCAAGATTCTAGATTTAAATCAATATATATCTTTCAATGAAGTATTAAATAAGCTTAGAGAAATAAAGTATACATATATAATTATTAGAATTACAGCATTTGTGGAGAACAGAGATCTTCGATGGATAATTGAATTATATAATGATTCAACGAATAGATATGAGGAGATATTGATAAAGTAAGATATATAAATATTTTAAGAAAATATATTCTGGGTGTAGTTTTGACAATTATTATTGAAAAAATTCCTTTTAAAATTACTGCAGATATAATCGTAAAACTTTTTGAGGAAAACCCTGATGCCGTTAAAAGGTTTGCAGAACTACTTATAATTGAACCTAATATAAGGCTTGCACTTATAAATGCTATTATAAGAGATATTGCAACAAAAGAGGATCTTGAAAAATTGAAAATAGGATAAGCATGCTCGAAAATAGGATTAATAGTTTGGAGTCTCGAATCGGTGTTCTGGAGGGGAAGATAGATGAGATTAGTAAGCGTTTAGTTTATGTTTTTAAGGTGATTATGGTTAGTCTATTTAGTATAATAGTAAGTATTGCTACAACAATTATAGTAAAGATTTTACCATAACATTATTATAATAGTTTATCGATGAAAAATCTTATTTAACTGTTTTATACATATTATTTAGGTGTAGTTGTTGGCTGATTTTTATCTGGGAGAAAAATATGATATAAATACTTTAAGGCCTACTGGTGAAAAGCTTCTACTTGATCCCGATGATTTAACTACCCATGCTGTTATTATAGGTATGACTGGTTCAGGTAAAACTGGTGCAGGAATAATTTTAATGGAGGAAGCTATTTTAAATAATATACCTATAATTGTCATCGATCCTAAGGGTGATGCGGTAAACATCGCACTAAGATTTCCAAACCTATCTCCAGAGGAATTTCTCCCATGGATTGATGTAAAGGAGGCTGAGAGCAAAAATATGAGTGTAGAGGAGTATGCTAAAAGGATTTCTGAAATATGGCGGAATGGGATAGTTAAAAGTGGACAAAAATTGGATAAGATTAGAAGGATATGTGAAAACTCTGAGATACTTATATTTACTCCTGGGAGTAAGGCAGGCATACCTGTATCAATTATTCATGATCTAAATATTCCTAAGGGATTAAATTGGGATGAACATGAAGAAATACTGTTGGGTAGAATAAGTAATATCGTTTCTGCTTTGCTAAGTCTTGCTGGTAAGAATCCGGATCCACTTGAAAGCAATGAACATGTATTGATTTCAAATATTTTAGAATATTTGTGGCGTAGAGGGGAAGATATAGATTTTACAAAGCTTTTAGCGTATATTGTTCAGCCACCATTTCAGAAGATTGGTGCAGTAGATATAGATATATTTATGTCTAAAAGAGAGAGAAGACAGCTTGTCATAGATTTAAATAGGATTATTGCATCACCCACGTTTAAAAACTGGCTTACAGGCCTCTCACTCGACTTTGATGAAATCCTATGGTCTCCTAAAGGTAAGCCGAGGATCATCGTATTTTATCTAGCTCATCTAGATCAGAGTCAGAAAATGTTTATTGTAACACTTATTCTTAGAAATATATATGACTGGATGTTTAGGAAGAGTGGTACATCAAGGCTCAGAATGATGGTATATTTCGATGAAATATATGGATACATCCCCCCGTATCCGAGAAACCCGCCTTCAAAGTCACCTCTATTATTATTATTGAAACAAGCAAGAGCATTTGGTGTCGGAATAGTTTTATCTACACAAAATCCAGTCGATATCGATTATAAGGCTCTATCCAATGCAGGTATATGGATGATAGGAAGACTACAAACCGAGAATGATAAAAATAGGGTTATGGATGGATTAAAATATGCTACAGATACTGCAGGCACATTACTAGATGTAAAAACCATATCTAGAATTATATCATCTCTAGGTAAAAGAGTATTTTTATTACATAATGTTCATGAAAATGTTCCATATGTATTTAAGACTAGATGGGCTTTATCTTATCTCAGAGGTCCTTTAACGCTAAATGAGATACGAAAACTAAGTAAAGGATTAAAGATATATGAGCAAAGATATGTGAGTATTAAACAGCCAGCCATATCTAAAAATATTACAAACATTCCTCCAGAAGTTCCATCAAACGTTTTAACATATTTTCTACCAGTGCTATATAGAGATAAAGTAGAGGGAGGATTAAAGATATATTATCCAGTACTTGTGCTTGAAGGACGCGTAGAATTAAGTCTAGCTAAAGCAGACATATATATTTCTAAGACCTATCAAGCATTTCTTGATTTAAAGGAAAACTATAGTATAAGCGATTTTAACAATACGAGTATATTTGATATAGATTCAAGTAAATTAGATATGAAAGTATTTTTATCAGACTGGGATAAAAGTTTTGCATTCATAAATATTCCAAACAATTTTCAGAGGAAAAGATTTATTACATCGCTTGAAAGAAAGTTTAAACAATTCCTACGCCAAACATTTACTATAAATATATACTATATTAGAAAACTTAATATATATTCTAGACCAGGTGAGTCTCAGGACGAGTTTATCAAACGAGTTAGTAATGATATATATAGATTTATACGTGAAAAGGAGAATAATGTTAGAGAAAAATATGGAAGAAGAATAGATTCTATTAGAAATAAAATTGCATCTAAAACTGCTAGATTAGAGAAACTTCAAGCAGAAATATCTTCACTTAAAAATCAAATAGGTTTAGGTGGAATAGAAATATTTTCCTCCATACTGCTGAGAAGATCTCTTAGAAGAAGGCTTACATCTGTTGAAAGCATTAGAAGTAAAATTAGATTAAAGGAGGAAGAGTCTAAGAGAATTTCAAGGGAGATCGCTGGACTTAAAATTCAGTTAGATGAGCTTAGAAATGAAATGAATTTAAAGATAATGGAGGTTAGAAAAACATATTCTATATCAGATTTAATGAAAACAATTACTATTAAGCCTAAATATAAAGATATTGAGGTAAGCACACCCATACTTTTATGGATACCATTAATAGTTAGAAAAAATGATTTAAAACCAATAAAAAATCTATTCACTGGAGGATCTTTCTCTCAGGTATCTTAGAAAAATTTCAGCTATATCTTTATATAAATATCCTCTATTATATAATGTAAGTTTAAATATCCTTATATTTGGATAGGAGAGAATTCTTTTACCAAATCTTCTTGAACCAATTCTCCAGTGAACGGTAGCTAACAATGGTTTATCCATATTCATTATATTTAAAACAATATTCCTAAATTTCTCTGAATAAAGTTCCATTGGTCCAATCTCATCTATAACTATTAAATCACTATACTTAACAGCATTTTCTATAGCCTTTACACCAATATTATCTAAGTCTATAAGATTTACAATATATTTACCTATTCTAGGACCATTTATATTTAAATCTACGCCAGCAAGCACCCCCGTCTTATTAGACCCTATATCTATTATTTTAAAACCCCTTCTAACACCCTTCTCCCTAAACTCTTCTGTAACTATTCCACCGACACTATATCCATTTTGTCTAATTATTTTAACAACTCTGGATACTAGTGTCGTCTTACCTATACCAGGTCTACCTGTAACAAATATTTTTATACTCATCTAATCAGCTCATTTAGGTAGAGGTATAGATAATCCTCCATTCATCATAAATAATATTCTTGCATCTCCACCAGCATTCTCCAATGCAGTATTTATTGCATCTCTAATGTTCCTAAATGGTTTCATAAACGTTTTCTTGACAACATTTTCATCTAAATTAGATACAATATATACATCATTTTCCATTAATATTTCGGCCATTTTAGCAGCCTTATGATAACCAAGCTTATATCCAGCCTTAATCTTCTCAAAAACGTCTTTAGGATTTTCAGCACTACTGAGGAGATCGAAGAAATTTCTCGGACCAATACCTTCACGACATGGAGATACTAGGATTATTATTCCACCCTTCCTTACAATATGTTTAGCATTATCCAATGCTTTTTGAGACTGATAAAGGTTTATATCTAATGGAGGCTGTGCTACAGATACAACTATATCCGCTTTTTCCTCAACATATGTCACAAATATTTTTTTAGATACCTCAGCTGCAGGATATAATACATCTATAATATCACCAGAATATACATCATATATTCTATGCTCACCATCCAATACAGCATTTATCGAAAAAATATCTATCTCCCTAGACACCTTTAATGCATACTCCTCCATATCTTCGTGCACAGGATTACCCCTTAATTTTAAAGACCTTGCATCCGGACTTAATGCAAGACTATGATTCTTTTCAACAGAATTGTAGGCAGATAAACCAGGTATAATACTCTTCCTACCACCAGTAAATCCAGCAAAATAATGTGGTTCAACGGAATTTAATGCAATTAGTCCGTCAACCTCACTGATTATTTCATTAACCCTTATAGGTGTTCCTCGAGAAGTTTTACCCATATATATCATTCCATCATTCTTAGCATCATTATAGATTGTTTTAGGCATAAGTATGTCATAATATTTTCCAAAAAATCTCCTATACTCATCTTCATGCGGAGGTCTATGAGTCCCTGTAGCAACGATAACTCTATAGATTTTATCCTCAATTATATTCATTATTGGGTCGAGCATTCTCTCTGTAGGTGTTGGACGCGTCTGATCATTTACAGCTAAAAGTATTTTATCATGATTTTTTACAAATTGGGATAATGTAAGCGAGTTTATAGGAGTATTTATAGAACTTATCATCAATGCTCTCTCATTTCGCTCCTCAACTTTACTTGGATAAACTATCTTCAAAATATTTTTATCACTTACCTCAACTTCCTGAAAGCTATCCATATACGGGATTTTCAAATACATACTATCATCTCATAGATTCCCTTAATAATATTATTGGATGTACGATATTAATATTATATTTATTTCTAAACCAGTATCTACCTAACTCACATTCAGTTACAATATATTCCGGACCTATTTCATCAATCTTTTTAAAAATATTTTTACCTACATTAATACATCTTTCATAATATTTTTCAAATATTCCATAGAACTCACCCATACCACAACAATATTCATCCATGATCGTTAAATTTGATCCTAGAATATTTTTAAGCAAATCAATGTACTTTAATTTATATAGCTTAGATCTACATGGCTTATGATATACAGTCTTTACATCAAGTTTACTAAACATATTCACAATATTTCTATCAAATAATATTTGAGATACATCATATACATTTCTAGCTATCTCTACGAAATCTCCAAATATTTCTTGATAATATTTCTTTAACGCTATAAATGTATTTAACTCTAATACAATTATAGCATACCCGTTTTCAATAAAATCTGATAAAATATTCTTATTCTCAACAATTTCATCATAAAAATTTTTCCAATTACCATATGCTATAGAATAATAATATAGATTTCTATAAACTGGCTTAAAGCCTAATCCAATTTTAGAAAATATATGATACAATACTTTACCTAACTCGGGTTCAATGTAATTTAAATTATAGTCTATAAGTAAAATGTATTTAAAATCAGATACACCGATATTTCTATTAAACCAGTCTATAAAGCTTTCCCTAGATATTTTAGGCAGCTTAAATCCACTATGAATATTATATTTAATGTAATCTATATTCTCTGAACCAAGCATTTTGATAAACATTTTATCATCCGATATTATATTGTAGGGCTCCTTTAACCCATTTTTAGATGCAATTCTAGTCCTAGCCTCTCTGACAAGCTTCGGAATATTTATTTCAGATATACATTCAATCGAACATAGATTGCATCCAATACATCCATCAAACATCGTTATCATTGATTGGATAGAATATAATGTATTCAGGTTTAAGCCATTCTCCTTTATAATCCATCTCCATAAATTTGCCTTTGATCTAGGAGTATATCTTTCATCTAGAGTTGCTCTAAATGCTGGACATATAGCTAGCACATTTGTTAGAGTCCTACATTTACCACATCCATGGCACATTTCAATCTCTTCCTCAAATTCCCCGGGCCTAAAATTAAGCATAGTTTTCAATACATTATGCTTGACATTATAATCTAAACCATATCTTAGATTACTCACCATATAGTAATCATCATAATTTATCTTGGGACCCGGATTCAATATATTTCTGGGATCAAATATTTTTTTAATTCTTCGAAATATATTAAGCAACTCCGGATATTCCATCTTCATAAATTGTGTTCTAAGCCTACCGTTTCCATGTTCCCCACTAATCGCTCCCCCAAGCTTTACTACAAGCCTGTAGATTTCTTTACATACAGTTCTCATTCTATCAATATCGATTGGATCCTTAAGATTTATAGGTGGATGTGTATGAATATTTCCCTGACCAGCATGTCCAAATATTATCGTATCTAATCCATATTTTTCAAGAATATTATACATACCTTTAATGAGATCTAGAAGCTTCTCCGGAGGAACCACAAGGTCTTCGATAAATGCAGGATATTTCCTCAATCCTCTAGTCTTATTTATTATTGGAATCGCAGCCCTTCTAACTTCGAATAAATTCTCCCTCTCCTCCTCACCTAAGGCTATCTCAACATTAAATGCCATATTAGGCTCTCCTAAAAGGTCTTTAACAGTATCTAGTTTTTCTTTAAGCTCCCACTCATTTTCACCCTCGAATTCTACAATTAATATAGATTCTGTTTCGACGGGAATCCTCTCCCTCATATAGTCATAATGGGTCCTAACCAGATCTATATATTTTTTATCCATTATCTCTAATGCTGAGGGACCATATTTTAGCAATGTGAGTATACTTTTTGTAGCCCCTTCTAAGCTATCAAAGTATGCTACAAGCAATCCTCTCTTCTTAGGTAAATCTATTATCCTAAGTTTCGCTGCAACAACTATACCTAGAGTACCCTCAGATCCAACAAATATCTTTGATAGATTAAATAAATTATTTTTAACCAAATATTCTATACGATATCCACTTGCATTCTTCTTAATCCTAGGCATGGATTTAAAGATCAAATCCCTATTTTCTCTAAAAAGTTTATAGATTTCACGATATATTTCTCCTTCAAATGTATTTAAACTAAGCTTTTCCTTAAATAAACTACTATTTATATCTATGGGTTTAGTTAAAATTATATCTCCATTAGACAATACAACCTTTAATTCTTCTACATAATCTATAGTATTCCCATATTTTACAGACCTCATACCACTAGCATTATTTCCAATCATACCTCCAATTGTACAGAAATGTGATGAAGCTGGATCCGGTGGAAAGAATTTACCATATTTTTTAAGCTCCTCATTTAACTTCTCCATAACTATTCCAGGCTCAACCCAAACATAGTTTTCCCCAACATTTATCTCAATAATCTTATTCATATATTTAGAGAAATCCAATATTATTCCACTACCAATAGCCTGTCCAGCTAGACTTGACCCAGCACCTCTAGCATGAATCGAAACCCCATTCCTATACCCATATTTTACAACATTTATAACATCTCCAACATTTTTAGGAAAAACTATTGCTAAAGGCATAACCTCATAAATAGATGCATCTGTACTATAAAGCGCCCTCATAACCCTATCCCAATAAACATCTCCCTCAACAATTTTCTCCAAATCTCTTCCCAATCTCACTGCATCCATAAATATCCCGAATAAAATACTCTAGTTAAGATATTTATTCTCTTCTAAACTAGATGCCTTGCTGATTTAATAATCCACTTTAACTGACAGAGACCGCCCAATTTACAATCCATATATAATCTTAATAGAAAATATTAAGATTATATAGACTATCTTCAGAGTTTATCCTAGAATTTAATATTAATAGTATGTATGTTCTATCTATTTCAATTATGATTTTTCATTTTTTATTTTGAAATATATAGCTTTGTTTTTTGCTATTTCTTTTACTGCTTTATCTGTTGTTAGTATAGTTGCTTTTAGTATTTTGGCTTCTGCTATGAGGAAAGAGTCTGCTAATGATAATTTATCCTTGTTCCTCAGCTTTATTATAGCCGCTTCTTTAGTAGCTTCTTTAGATGTAGATATTTGTTTTATATCCGAATTTCTTATCATTCTATATCTAACTTCTGCTGTTTCTAGGCCTAGTATCTCAGCTGTTTTGTAGTAAAATTCAGCTAGATTTATTTCTAGGATATATCCTTCTGATTTTCCAGTGAATATATTGTCGAAGTATTTCTTTATTCTTTCATCTCCTGCAAAATAAAGTGCTAGAGTCCCAGCGTCTATTATAAATCTATTTTTCAAGTTTTATTTCCCTCTCTTTATCTGCTAATAGTGACTTTGCTACTTCAATCATCTTATCTCCGTCTAATCCGAATGCATCTTTTAAGTCCATAAATGGTATTAATTTAATTTCCTTATCCTCTATCTTTAGGATAACCTTAGACTTGATATTAAACTTTCTTCTTACCTCAGCTGGTATGACAACTTGACCTTTACTCGATACACGTAAAACGTATTCCATTTTTCCACCATATAACGTTAAGTAAGACTAAAAAATAAATTTTACTTTTATATTTGGTAAAACTATACTGCTTATTAATAATCCATTTTCTTCGAGAATTAATTCTCATAAATCGAAATCCTTAACTTCCCGAGAGACCGTCCAAAATGTTAAGAGAAATTGCTTATATTAATTTATGGGGCTAAAGGATGCTGTTCGAAATGTTGAGCCAATATATTTGTGGAATTGTTATTAATAAGCTTGGTTAGCTGTGCCAGCTTGGATTGCAATATACGACCTAATAGATTTAAGCCGATACGCCTACTCCATATACATGATTATAACTATCATTAATCTAGCTAACACATTCCATATAAAATTCTCTTAAACCTGAGTCCCCTAAATTAATATAAGCGAACCTCTAAAACATTTTGGACGATCTCAAATTGATAGAAATATTTAAATATTATTATAACTTCTACACTTAGTAGTAACTTCTAGGGGTAGTAGTTTGCTATTCGATGAAAGACCTAAAGAGAATATAGAAGATCTATATGATAGGAATAGAGAGCTAAAGCTCCTCATAAAATTGATTAGAGAATGTAAGCCACTCATACTTATATTGGGATTGAGGAGGACTGGTAAGACATCTTTACTTAAAGTTGCATTAAATCAATTAAATTTACCACATATTGTTATAGATTGTAGAGTATTTGAGGAAAATATATCTATATCGTATAACGATATTATTAGAGTTTTTGAAAAAGCTTTAAATAATTTGGTAAGGAGGAGGAGAAAAATAATTAATTTTCTTAAATCGATTAAGGCTATAAATATTGCTGGATTAGAAATAAAGTTTACACACATGTTTAAGAGAAGAATTTCTTTAATAGAAGTTTTTGAAAAATTAAATGAATACTGTGAAAGTGAAAATCAATGCATGGTTATAGCGTTTGATGAAGCTCAGGAACTAGCTAAAGCTAGAGGTATAAGATTTTTACCAATTATAGCATATTCTTACGACAACTTCCCACGACTCACTTTCATATTCACTGGCTCTAAAATAGGTTTATTATATCGTTTTCTAAAAATAGATGATCCTAAATCACCTATATATGGTAGAGTTAGACATGAAATATTTTTAAAAAACTTTACAAGAGAAATGTCTCTTGACTTTCTTAGAAAGGGATTTAGAGAAGCAAATATGATGGTTGATGAAAAAATATTGGAAAAAGCTGTAGAAAAACTTGATGGAATTGTCGGATGGCTAACCTATTTCGGCTCATTAAGTATTCAGTATAAAGCTAGTGAGAAAATTATTCAGAGAGTATTAGAGGAAGGTAGTAGAATTGTTTTAAATGAGCTTGAAAACTTTTTTAGAATAAGATATATTGCGAGGAAGAGATATCAGCTAATACTGAAAAGAATAGCTATAGAAAACGCCTCATGGATAGAGATAAAAGATTATATAGAGGTAAAGGATAGACCTATAAGTGATTCAAACCTAGCCTTACTATTAAACAATCTGATAGATGCTGGATTCATTGAGAAAAAAGATAAGATATATAGAATTACAGATCCCGTCCTAAAATACGCCGTAAATAAATATTTTTAATCAAATCTTAATTTAATCCCTATAGGACAATGATCTGAACCACTGATTGATAATATGAAAGCATCTACCAAATATTTCCTTAATCTACTTGATATAAATATATAGTCTATTCTCCATCCAATATTCTTCTCCCTAGCCCTATAGCTGCGAGGCCACCATGTATAGTATCCACCCATGTTATTGAATTCCCTAAAAGTATCTATAAAGCCGATCTCAACTAATTTATCTATTCTAGATCTCTCTTCAAGAGTAAACATAGTATTATTCATATTCTCCCTAGGCCGTGCCAAATCTATCGGTTTATGAGCTATATTAAAGTCTCCAACCAAGACAATATTTAAATTCCTTATTTCAGCCAGATAATTAAGCAATACATCATATGCCTTCAACTTATAATCCATATTTTCCTTAAACCTTCCTCCATGAGGCATATAAATATTAATAAGTATAAAGTTTTTAAAATCAAGTCTCAAAAATCTGCCCTCTAAATCAAATCTTGGAAACCCTATTTTCTTTATAACTCTGATAGGCTTTATTTTTGTAAGTATAGCTGTGCCATGAAAACCTTTCCGTCTAGATGGATTAATATAAATATAGTATTTAAGATAAATGGGGTCGAATGGTATATTAATATCCCTAGTTCTAATCTCCTGAAGACATATTATATCAGGCCTATAATTCTCTAAAAATTTGGTAAAGCCTTTAGATAAAATGGATTTCCATCCACATATATTCCAGGAAAATATTTGTATAACCATTTTATTCTACTCTCACTACTTCATATACCTCTATTTTAGGCAACAATATTTTTAAACAATTTCCCCCCACACTATATTCTATTTTTTGACCACTCAATGTCTCAACATTTTTTATAGAACTAATATTTAGATTTAATACTACATTATGTATTGGAACTATGTTTTCTATAGGTCTCTTTAATTCAGATGTATAGTTTATTAAATGAATAAATAGTGTGTTATCCCTCCTTCTTAAAACTATTTCTAAGCTTCTAGGAGCATTTTCTACTGAAATAATTTGTCTAACATGTTTCTTAACAATCTTCTCGAAATATGAAATATATCTAGGAAATTTATATCTATAATATTTTCTGAAAAAGTCTCCAGCAAAATATATTGAATATCCTTTACCATACTTGTTTCCAACTATTGCTGGAAAACCTTTAAAAACAATTTTCTGGTAATATCCCCCAGAATTTTCAGATATTAATGCAAGTTTTTCCCCACTAGTTACATTTACCTTGACCACATATCTATATGCTTGTAGATAATAGTCTTCATTAAGCTTTATATAGTTTTCATTTAAACCATAATCTTCTATCCCAAGAAAATCTACACCAAATACATCTTTTAAGAAGAAGTTTTTAAGCCTATTCCCAATCTCATCATAAAGTGATGTCTCAAAAGAGGATATCAATACCCCACCATTTCTCACAAACTCCCTAATCTTATTCAATTCATCTTTAGAGAGGACTGCACAGTTGGGTAGAATCAGTAGATCTAAATCACCTATATTTGAAGCATAATCAACTATCTTGAATTGATTAAAGGTTCTTACAAGCAATTCATATGCTCCTAGAAAACTATTCATATAGTCTCGCTCAAATCTAATAGTTTTGCCAGTAAAATCGCTTTCCGGAACCACTCCACCATAAATATTTGCAGTACTATATGACCAATATAATCCTATATTCGAATAGTTCACAGTATTTTTAAAGAAATCCTCTCTACCAATAATCCATGAATTTATCTCCCTAAAAGTTTTTTCAGCCTCCCTATTCTCTACTGCATGACTCAACCAATAATATGCTCCATTAGCCAACGTTTCTGCACAAAGTATTTTTATTTCGGCTGGAGTTAAATGTATCCTATTCCATGGACAATGTTTACTTGCATTAAAAATTATCCTAGGCTTATTTGGTGCAACCATCTCAAGAAACTTTGCAGTCATACCAGGCTTATATATAGGTGTTTCCATTAAATTTTGATATATAAATCCTCCTTCGGCCCCGACTAAATCCTGATATGGTTCAAGCTTCCTATTATTTCTACCGCTAGCCCAGTTAGGTCTAAGAGGCTCTCCATTAAAATATATTAATACATTTGGATTAGCATCTTTACATGCTTTATAAGCGTCTCTCAGATATTTAGCCATGGAATCTTCCTGAAACTCTATTAAAAATCTATGATAAGGATTTCTCAAATCACCCTTTATAGGCATATTTATACCATATTTTTCCTCAAACATTTTTCTACAGTATTTGCAGTAGCATCCATTTGGTCTAAATGCAGGTCCATCTAAAAATATTCCATATGGGCCTTCTTTTGCAATCTCTCTTATAGCTTTAAGGGAATAATCTCTCCATGGGGTATTTACACATGACATTACTCCATTACCATATACATTATCTATAATTTTCCCATTAAAATCTACTTGAAACCATTCTGGATGTACCTTTGCAACATCTAGATTATACCAATGTACATTAAAATATACTATTACTCTTAAACCCTTCTCTGAGGCATATCTCAAATATTCTTTTAGTACTTTTACAGTATCTTTATACTCGTCTAAAGACTGGCCTCCAAACTTTCTCCTAATATATGCAAAATGCTCTGCATTAAAACCCATTTCAACCTTCTTTTCAATAGATTTGGAGAAACTATATTTACCCTTCTCTCTTTCATAGAAATCGTATCTAATCATATCAACTATTCGCAAAACATCATTCATACTACCACAGATATAGAATTAAAACCTTAGACTAAAAACCTTTAAATAAATTTGAAGAAATACATATGTTTAGAATCAATAGATGATTAATAATACTTTTATAGTTGTTTATAAATTATCTTATATATGACCGTTGTAAAAGTTATTGAATTAATAGGGTCTTCTAAGAATAGTTGGGAGGAAGCAGCCAGAAATGCTGTAAAAGAAGCTGCAAAAACCGTTAGACACATCGTTGGTGTAGATGTTGTAGGTTTCACTGCAAAGGTGAAGAACGGAGATATAATAGAATATAGAGCTAATGTAAAGATAGCATTCATTGTTGAAAGACCTGAATAAAATAATATATGTTTTTATGATCTATATTTTTGTACCCCTTTCTTTCAATGTAGTGGGATTTTGATAATTTGATATTATTTCCTCTTAACTAAAATCTATGTTATATTTAAGTCTAGATAATATTTATATATGGTGTATAATATGGATTTAAAATCTCTATTAAAATATGAGGTTATAGAGAGGTCTGAGGAGGGATATGATATTGACATAAATTATTTTAATGATAAAATTGATGACGCATTAGATAAAAGTGATTTAATGAAAATTTATGATGAAATATGTAAATTAAGTTTTAGGAGAGACTATCCATATAGGGAGCCGAATAATTTGAGTGAAATATCTTCATTAAGCCAGAAATATTTTGAAGTATATGAAAAAATTAGCGAAGAAGCTTTTAGGGATAAAATGTTGGGTGGTTTTTTAGGTAGATGCGCTGGGTGTATGCTCGGCAAGCCTGTTGAAGGATGGAGTCATAGGGAAATTATCAATAGATTGATCAAGATAGGAGAATATCCCTTAAGGAACTATTTTCCAGAAAAATTTTTTACAGAAGAAGAGATAAAAGATAGGATAGGATTGACTAGAAACACCATTAAATATGTTGAACAAGATGATGATATAGACTATACTCTCCTAAATCTTCATATATTTTATAAGTATGGTTCAGATTTTAAGACAAGCGATATTGGAAAAGAATGGTTATTAAATTTACCATATTATAAGACTTATACTGCTGAAAGAATAGCTTATAGGAATCTTGTAAATGGATTATCTCCTCCAGATACAGCTATATATTTAAATCCATTTAGAGAATGGATTGGAGCACAGATTAGGGCTGATACATGGGGATACGTTTGTCCAGGAAATCCTAGACTTGCATCGGAATACGCTTATAGAGATAGCGTTTTAAGCCACACTAAGAATGGAGTATATGGTGAAATGATGGTTTCAGCAATGATTTCGACAGCATTTATTGAAAACGATGTTGAGAAAATAGTTCTATCCGGACTATCATATATACCTAAAACATCTAGATTAGGTAATGCTATAAGAGATATTTTAGAGAAGTATAGGAGAAAGGAGGAATATTTTACTGTAATAAGCAGCTTGTTAGGAAAATATAGGTATCACCCTGTACATACTATAAATAATGCAATAATAGTTATTTCATCAATTCTATGGAGTGAAGGAGACTTCAGTAAAGCGATATGTTTGGCAGTTATGAGTGGATTAGATACAGATTGTAATGGAGCTACAGTTGGATCAATTATAGGAGTATTGAATGGATATAATATGATTAAAGAAAGGGAGAAATGGTTTAAACCTTTAAATAATATGATTAAAAGCAGTCTAACAGAGTTTAATCGAATAAAAATATCAGATATAATAGATCTATATTTAAAACTTTATAAACGGCACTTTAAAACTTTTTAGAAAGAAAAAATAAATATATTTTGTGATAAATATGGCTAGAAGGGATTTATGGTTTCCTGAAAGACGCCCTCTACCTCCTCCTCGTAGAAGAACGGAGGCTTTAGCCAGAGAACTGGCAGACGAAATTACAGCACAGTTTAGAAGAGATTTAAGGATAGGGCTGACTAGACTTTATAGGATGTTAAGAAGAGATATTTATAGAGCTGTATATGAGGCAACTGGTAAAAAGCCTCCAGCAAAAATTGAAGAAAAAGTTGAGGAGAAAGAGGAAGAGAAAAAAGGCTTTTTGGAAGACCTATTCAAATTCGACATAAATTGGAATGACATACTTAAATATGGTGGCGCAACTGCCGCAGGAGCACTTGCAATACTTTTAATCACTCATTGGGATGATATATATAACTTCTTTACAAAAGCAAAAGAACAGGGATTAAGTGAAGAAGAATTAAAACAGAGGCTTACAGATCTACTTCAACAAGCTTTAGGCAAAAAAAGCTAAATTTTAATTATAGATATTTTTCTATTTTCTATCTTTAATATCTTAGGTCTTATTCCATAGTATCTACATGTAAAGACTATATGTAGTAATCCATTAAACATCGACTTATATCCATCTACCGGTTCATGAGCCCTTATAACATAGTTTAAGCCATTTTTTGCTAGAAACCTCTCCAAAATATTTCTTCCAAAATAATATATTCCCTCACCCCTCGGATTAAAATCGTATTCCTCAACATATTCTCTAGGATCATTCCAAAGTAATTGAAGTAATATAGGATTATCTGGATCTAGCTGTCTAGGTAGATTATCAATTTCCTCTAATGTTGGAATATTTATGGGAATACCTCCATGAACACCGAAAAACTTTGTTCCATTTACATTTATTTCTATAGCAATAGGTAGGGATAGATAGACGGGTATAACTAGGTTCTTATATATTTTTATCCATCTATCATAGTAATAGCTTTTTAAGGTGTTTATAAACCCATAATATTTGTTCATTAAAAGTGATTCATGATTTCCTCTAAGTAGTATAACATTATTTCTATACATTGTCTTTAATAATAGTATTCCTAGAAATGTTTCAAGCTGATAAAATCCTCGGTCAACATAGTCCCCCAAAAATATGGTTAAACTATTTTCTCCAACGAAATTTTCATATATTCTTAGTAGCGATGTAAAATCTCCATGAAGATCCCCCACAAAAAATATCTCTTTATCCCATTTAACTCGAATTAGAATATCTTTCTCTAAACTACTTAAAAATCTATCTCTAAAATTTTCTAAATATCTTTCTTCAACTAATTTTTTCATTATATTATGTACGGCTTGTCTCAATGGGATCACATTAATAATACTTATTTAATGGATATTTTGTCTATTATATATGGTTGATGTAGACTTCTATTTAAATTATCTTCATAAACGTGATAGAGAACCTATATTTGATATAATTAAATGGAGATATATTTATGCTAAAAATTTGAATAATTATAATGTCTACGAAAATAAGCTTCTACTAGAGGTTAAAACGAATAATAGAAATAAAATTTTTATAGAAATATTTTTTATAGGTAAAAAATCTGTTTTAATAAGAGCATATCCCAAATATCCAGGAGAATTTATTAAAAAACCTTATATAGAGAAAATCTATTTGGAAGACGTTAGACCAGAGATGAGGTTGGAGGAAAATAGAATATACTTTTCAAGCGGAGAGATAACTATAGTTGTAGATAGAAGCCCATTCAAAATATCTATTAAAGATAAATATGGTAAAACATTTTTTGACGAATATGTCGAAGGTGAAAATAGACTTTTCCCAGTATATCCTTTAGGATATAAGATTGTTAATGGAGAAAAACGTTTTTTCGAAAGTATTGCATTAAAACCATCAGAAGCTATTTATGGATTGGGTGAAAGATACGGGTCTTTAAATAAAAGGGGGCAAAGCTTTCTTCTATGGAATTGTGATACAACACTAACTTCAAGCGATAGGAGTTATAAGAACATCCCCTTCTATCTTTCTACATCTGGATACGGCTTGCTCGTTTTAACAGGATCTAAAATGGTTTTTGAAGTTGGAAGTGAATACTCGTATAATTCTCTATCATTCATGGCTTGGCAGGACTATATCGAATATATAGTTTTTTATGGACCATTATTTAAAGATATTCTTAAACAATATAATGAGATAATCGGTAAGCCTGATTTACCTCCTTTATGGTCTTTTGGATTATGGATGTCTAGATGTATGTATAGAAATAGAGAGCAAGTAGTTAACGTTGCTAGAAAGCTTAGAGAATACGGGATTCCATGCGATGTAATAAACATAGATCCGCTATGGATTAAAGATAAAAAATATTGTATTTTTGAATGGAACTATAAAGATTTTCCAAATCCAAGAGAAATATTTTCATTGCTTAATGAAATGGGATTTAAGGTATGCTTATGGGAGCAACCATATGTTCCTAAGAATACAGAGATGTATATGGAAGGTGTTAAAAATAACTTTTTTATAAAAGACAGAGAAGGAAAAATTATACATATAAGTGATTTTGTTAGAAATGAAGTTGCATTAATCGATTTCACAAATCCGGATGCAAGAGAATGGTATAAGGAAAAGCATAAGAAGATTATGTCTCTAGGTGCAAAAATATTTAAAACAGATATGGGTGATGCAGTACCAGAAAATTCGGTCTTTTATAATGGGTTAAATGGAATTTCTATGCATAATCTATATGCATATTATTATCAACTTACAGTATACGAAGCTATAAAAGAATTTTATGGCGAGGCAGTGGTCTGGGGACGTCCAGGATGTATCGGTATACAGAAAATTCCTTTACAATGGAGTGGCGACTCTCATAGTACATTTAGGGATATGGCTTCGGTCCTTAGAAGTGGATTAAGCTATTCTCTCTCGGGAGCATTATTTTGGAGTCATGATATAGGTGGATTCCAGGGTAAAAAACCTAGTCCAATACTGTATATTCGCTGGAGTCAATGGGGTCTACTTTCATCACATTCTAGATGTCATGGTACGTCTCCTAGAGAACCATGGGAGTATGGTGAAGAAGCGTTAAAAATATTCATTAAATTTGATAAGCTGAGATATAGTTTATTACCATATATTTATTCATGTGCATACGAGGCTATACTTAAAGGAATTCCTATTGTTAGACCCCTTATATTAGAATTTCAGGATGATAAGAATACTTGGAATATTGATTTAGAGTATATGTTTGGACCAAATATGCTTATTGTACCAATATTTAGTGAAAATGGAGAGGTAGAATATTATCTACCTAAAGGTAAATGGATTAACTGGTGGTCAAAGAAAATCGTGGATGGTGGAGAATGGTTTAAAGAAAAATATTCTTTAGATAAAATTCCCATCTATATTCGTGAAAATAGTATAATCCCATATACGGATCCAATGAGTTATGTTGGTGAAAGAAATTATGATAAAATAATCTTAGAAATATATGTGTTTAATAAGGCTGAATTTAAATACTTCTTTGATGGAGAAGAGGTTAACATAAATGTTGTTGTAAATAATGGAATGGATATTTCTCTAACACCTTCAACTAAGACCTGGATTCTGAAAATATATTTCATAAAAACCTTTAGACGTATAGAAACTATTAACTGTGTACTTAAAAATGCAGAGCATAATGATGGTATTTTAGCAGTAACCATAGATAAAATATACGGAAGATGTAGTATACATATTAAGTAATATTATTATAAGTGTAGAAAGAATATAATATGTTTATTCTCTATACTGGATACCTATATTACACGTATTTTATCTAATATTATTCGTAAAATTTTATTCACATTTATCTTTTTCTCAATTGATATTGTATAGATTTCATGTATATTTGTTTTTTCGGCTATCTGTGATTTAATCCTATTTATCTTCTCCTCATTTATCTTTAAGTCTATTTTATTTAAAGCAACTATTATCGGTATGTTTTTAAACATACTCCATATATCGTATAATACATTTAATTGATAGTCTATTGGATATCCGCATGTCTCACTTGGATCTAATAATACTAGTACTATTGAGGCAAGATATTTTATAGATATTATCGATCGCATTTCAATTGGATTCCTCTTATCTAATGGTCTATCAAGCAATCCAGGTGTATCTAATATCTGTATCTTATAGCCTTCTTTAAATATATGTCCAATCGTGATAGATTTTGTTGTAAATGGATATTCTCTAACCTCGGGTTTTGCTCTAGATACAGCCCTTACAAATGACGATTTGCCTACATTCGGTGGTCCTGCTACAACTATTGTAATTAAAGTTGGGTCTATCGCCTGTAGTTTTATCAATTTAAGCTGCATTCCCCTCACCCTATTTAAAATATCATCCATTCTCTTCATTACAGAGAAATATCTTCCAATAGCCTCTTTTCTAATCTCCCTTAACTCGGTAATCGTTTTCGCTCTACGAATTTTCCTAGACTCTTCTCTTAAAATTTTGTTTAAGACCTCTGTAGAGGATT
>Ga0190307_1000004_pt1 | contig 110554 bp, 154 predicted proteins | sample 48700745_MG_FD_161653 | JGI IMG/M metagenome (GOLD analysis project Ga0190307, IMG submission 161653) | Hydrothermal vent sediment bacterial communities from Southern Trench, Guaymas Basin, Mexico - 4870-07-4-5_MG | ecosystem: Environmental > Aquatic > Marine > Hydrothermal vents > Sediment ... | reverse complement strand
ATTAATGCGGCTAATGTAATTCTCAATTTTGGGCTGGGATACAGCCTCGATAACGCTGCAACCCACGCCTGTAAAGGGCCGGGGATTTGTAAACTGGAATCGTCGGGCGGTGCCCGATGAGTATCAACAACTACCCACATCTTATAGTGTCTAGTGCTCCTCGCTCTGGTTCGACACCCCTGGCCCAGCTATTGGGTCAGCAGAAGGATGTATTTGTTATGAACGAGATTGGAATTTACGATGACTGGGATAATGCCAATAAGTGGCAAAACTTTATACATACTGAGAAGTGGATAAATTTTGTAGCTAATGAGAATATATTTAAAGCTCATAATTTAGATTTGTATGCTTTCAGAAAACAGGTAATAGTCCAGAAGATGTCCGGCAAAGGTATATTTAAATGGTTACAAGATAATACTAACGTTAGTATAATCGGGGACAAATGTCCAATTACTTATATAAATAATATGCCTATGTTTGCAAAGAAATTTCCAAACGCTAAGTTTATAATAATTGTTAGAGATGGCAGGGATGTAATAGCTTCTCAAATAAGAGGTTATAGTAAATGGCCTCCTGGAAACCCAGACCACGCTGAGCATTGGATGAAAGCGGCCGTAAAAGAATCACAACACTTATGGTTAAAAGTTAATCAAGATACAACCAGAAGTTTACTGCAAGTAGACCCAAAGAGGGTTATGGTATTTAGATATGAAGATGCGGTTACTGACCAAATTAGTTTCTGCAATGACTTATCAGAATTTTTAGATGTTAATATTTACAGTATTAACAATTATTTTAAGCCTGTGGGGTTAGGCTCTTGGCAAAACGAACATCCGAATATGATGGGGGAGTTGTCTGTAGCATTTAAAGCCATGTTAGTGGCGTTGGGGTATTAAAATATTTAAGAATATAAAGGGGAATAAATAATGAAGGTTAATTTTGTAGATTTGGTAAGCCAGTATGCAGTAATTAAAAATGATGTACTAGCTGATACAGAGGCAGTACTTAGTACTGGTGGATTTATAGGGGCTCGAGAATTTGAAGAAAAGTTTTCAGCTTTTCATGAAAAAAAATATTGTGTTGGAGTTGGTTCTGGTACAGACGCGTTATGGCTATCTCTATTGGCCCTAGATATTGGTATAGGTGACGAAGTGATAGTACCTTCTAACACCTATATCGCTTCAGCATTCGCAATATCACACACTGGGGCAACACCAGTGTTTGTTGACCCCAATCCAGAAACTTATGTTATAGATGTTGATAGTATAAGTAGTGCTATTACAGCTAAGACTAAAGCAATAATGCCTGTGCATTTATATGGTCACCCAGTAAACATGCCAAAACTGGTGTCGTTTGTTAGTGGTAAAGGTATATTTGTTATAGAAGATTGTGCCCAATCTGTAGGTGCTTCGTGTTTAAATAAAAAGACAGGTACTTTTGGTGATGTTGGTTGTTACTCGTTTTATCCAACTAAGAATCTTGGAGGTCTTGGTCAAGGAGGGGCGATAGTAACTGATAACGAGAGGTTGGCTATAATGGTTAGGGAGTTAGGGAATGTTGGTAGATCAGAAGGGTCTTGGTTTGATTATATTCATAAAGGATTTAATTCAAGACTAGACGCTTTAAACGCCAAATTTCTTAGTAGAGGGCTTAACTGTTTAGATACTTGGAATAATGCACGTGTAAATTCTGCTGTAATGTATTCTGACCTTTTAGGCGGAGTCCCTGTAGTTACACCACAATTACCTACTGATGGTTTTTCACCAGTGTTTCATTTATATGAGATAAAATGTCAATCTGAAGTTGTTCGTGATGAATTAAAAGCTTTTCTTGGAAAAAAAGAAATAGCTTGTGGGCTTCACTACCCTATTCCATGTCATCGTCAGCCTGTTTATAAGGAGTTATTTGCTGAGTGCCCTATATCTGATGAACTGTCTAAAACCTTGTTATCGCTCCCTATACACCCAGGTTTAAAATATAGTGAGATAGTGTATGTTAGTGAAGCTATATGTGAATTTTTTGATAAGTAAATTGTATAGTTGATAGTGGAGAAAGTGAGAGGGTGAATTTTTTTGATTTAAAAAACAATTAATAGAACAAAAAGAATTTTTAATAAGGAGGTGATTTTATGAAGATGAGCTATTTTCTAAAAGTTTTTAAAATAATGAGTATAGTTTCAGAGTGGTCAGTTACTGCCCTAGAAGATGGGAAAGTTACAATTCAAGAGTCAATAGATTTAGGTATCGAGCTTTGTAAGGTTCTTGGGGTAAAAACAGACTTTGAGATTGCCATTGAGGATGATAAAAAGTAGTAACATATTTTAAAATTGCCTCAATTATCTTGTAGTTGGGGCATTTTTTTCTAAAAAATATAAAATTTTACTTGACAACTATTTTTTTTGTATTATATTAGTAGTAAGTAAGTTAAAATATAATACAACAAAGGGTTTAGAATATGTTATCTAAAATAAAATTAGTGATAAGCGAAATGGATGGTATAATCACAGATGGTACAGTACCAATAGATGAGTTAGGGTATACACCATTTAAGAACTACTGTCTAAAAGATTTTGAAGCCATAAATAAAATAAAAACAATGTTTAAATTTATTTTTATTTCAAATAGTGGATCTATAAATTATAATTTATGTAGAAAAAAAAGTATACCGTTTTTCTGTCTTCCAAATAAAAAACAAGCTATTATAAAAGCAGTAAAAAAATATGATTGTACGTTTGAAAATGTGGTTTATGTAGGACATACATTTTCTGATATTGATTGTATGAATTTGGCTGCCATATCTGTGTGCCCATCAAATGCTGTAGATATAATTAAGAACAGGGCTGATGTTGTGTTGTCTGTAGATAGTGGGAATGGGGTATTATGTGAATTGTATTCGTTTTTGTTTAAAAAATGGAAAAATTTAGTGTAGGAGAAATTTAATGGGTGTAATATTAAGAAGAGAATCAAGTCACGGTGCTAATGATTTAAATGTAATATATAGACCATGTATTATAGATGAGTTGTTAGGACAAGAAACTAATAAAAAATTAATTAAACATGATTTAGATAGTGGAACTACACCACATACTTATTTGTTTACTGGAGATCCTGGGTGTGGAAAAACTAGTGCCGCTAGAATAATTGCATTGGGATTAAATTGTAAAGAAAAGGTGTCATCTAATCCATGTTTAAAATGTGATAGTTGTAAATCTATTTTAAACCAATCAAGTTTAGATGTCATGGAAATAAATGTTGGTAAGACTGGAGGAAAAGGAGACGTAGATAGTATAGTTAATAGTTTACCTTATGCTCCTTATAATAGTAGATATAAAATAATAATATTTGATGAAGCACATAAATTAACAACTGCCGCTCAGGATTTATTGCTTAAAGTAGTAGAAGACGGGTATAAACATGTATATTTTATTTTTTGTACAAATAAACCTGAAAAATTAAGGGGCAAAGGTGGGGATGGTTCAGCGTTCTTATCTAGGTGTACTGTTCTACATTTTGGAAAACTACAAGCAGAAACTATAGAATTCTTACTTATAAATGTATGTGATTTTGAAGGATTAAGCTACGACAATAATGTACTTAAATATGTATCATTAGAGTGTGGCGGGGTTCCTAGAGTCTCTTTGGTATGGTTAAAACAAATTATTTCCGAAGGTTCATGGAGTATGGAAGTAGCTAAAGAGATTACGGGAACTTTAGTAGAAGAAGATAACCCCCAAATAATAGAATTAAGTAGGGCGTTGCTATCTGGTAGTTTTAAAAAAGCGATACCTGTGTTTGATAGTGTTAATAAAACTATGGAGGTTGAAGGTATTAGAATATCTGTGACTAGTTATTTTGTAGCATGTTTAAAGAGATCAAAAAAGGTTGGAGAGGGTATTTTATTCTCCCGTGCATTAGATATTTTATGTATACCTATATATGAAATTGGAAAACCAGCTATCCATAAATTCTATAACTGTATGTTTAAAGTGGCTGAAGTATTTAGAGGGGGCCTTTAATGGATATGTTTATTAAAACAGCACCAAAATTACCTATGCCTAAATATGATTATATAACTACAGATGAACAAGCTAAAGCTGCTATAAATGAAATTAGTAAATATCCATTATATAGTTTAGATACGGAAACTACAGGGTTAGACCCTTATTTATGTAAACTTACTTTATTACAAATAGGGGTTGGTAATAAAAGTTTTGTATTTGATATGAGGAATGACACAGACCAATCTAGTGTAGATTTAAAAACTGTGGATACTATTTTACAAACCGCGCAAATAAAAATATTACAGAACGCAGTATTTGATAGTAAAGTTTTAAAAATTAAAAGAAATCTATACATGCCTAATATGTATGATACAATGTTAGCTGAACAACTACTACATTTAGGATTAAATATTAAGGCTGATTTAGCATCCTTAGTTTATAGATATTTAGGACTCGCTATAGATAAAGAACCTAGATCTACATTTCAAGATTATGGTCAAAAGTATGAACCATTTCAATTAGAATACGCAGCAAGAGATGTTACCCCTTTAGAAACCATTAGAGATTTACAATTATTAAAATTAAATAAAGAAGGTTTAGAACGTGTTGCAGAACTAGAGTTTGATTTTATAAAACCAATGTGTGAAATGGAACTTAATGGTATACATATAGATATAAAAAAATTAAGATCTATAATGGCTCTTATGGAAGAAAAGAGGGTAAAAGCTAATAAGACTATAACCTCCATATTAACTGCTGTAGATGTACAAACAACATTGTTTGGGGTGTCTTTAATAAATATTGATAGTAATTCACAATTAAAAAAGGCATTAAATAGATATGGACTACAATTAGATAGCACATCTGTAGAAGCTTTAGAAAAATATTCTGGTATAGAAATAATAGATTCTATATTGGATTATAGAAAAGTACAAAAATTAATTTCTACATATGGGGAGAGTTTAATTGGTAAACTACATTCTACAACTGGTAAATTACATACCCATTTTAGACAAATGGTTAGTACTGGTAGACTATCTAGTTCGAATCCTAATTTACAAAATATGCCACATGATCAATTGTTTAGGTCTTGTTTTGTTGCTAAAGAGGGTTATAGTTTAGTAACTTCTGATATGAGTTCGTGTGAACTTTGTATATTAGGTAATTTAAGTAAGGATAAAATTTTTATAGAGGCTTTTAAAAACGGAAAGGACTTGCATAAAGTTGCTGCAGCTTTAGTATTCAAAGTAGATTATGAAAAGGTAACAAAACAACAACGGTCCGCAGCTAAAGCGATCCAATTTGGTTTATGTTTGTCTGAAGATACTGATGTTATAACTAATTACGGTGTAAAAAAAATACAAAACGTAGAGGTTGGTGAAATAATACCACACGACGAAGGAATTAATGAGGTTATCGGTAAAGCCTATATGGGGAAAAAAGAAGTTTTTGAAATTGAAACACGATATGGGTATACTTTAGAAGCTACATCAGACCATTTAGTTAAAGTAATAGACAGTAGTGGTAAGTATGTAGATAAAAAATTAATTGATGTAGATATTAATAGTGATTATATTTGTCTTAAATCTAATACTAATTTTTTCCCCAATAATGATTTTATATTTGATACTTTTAAGGTAGAAAGAAAAACTAATTATAAACATTTTAATCTTCCAAAAAAAATGGATAATAGAATGGCTGAATTCTTAGGTTTATTTGTATCAGAAGGTTCAGTAATTTCTGTAAGAAATAGGAATAAATATAGTTCACTACAATTTAGTTTTTCTGATAAAGAACCTGGTTTTATAAAAAAAATAGATGAATTACTTAATTATTTATTTAATAATAGACTAGTTAGATTACATAAAGACGGGGCAATTAGATATAAATTTAATTCTGTATTGTTTTGTGAGTGGTTAGCACATATCTGTAATATAAAAAAAAATACTAATAAAACAAATAATATATGTATTCCTGAATGTGTTAAACAATCATCTAAAAAGATACAAATTTCTTTTTTAAAATGGCTTTTTGAAGGTGATGGGTCTGTAAAACAAAATGGTAAAGGGTATGCAATAACATATAGTAGTAAATCATTTAAGCTTGTTAAAGATGTACAATTAATGTTATTAAATTTTGGTATATTATCCTCTATTAGAGGTGAAACACGTAAAAATTATCCTGGAGAAATATATTATGAAATTAGATTAGTATCATATAAATCAAGATTAAATTTTGTTAATAATATAGGTTTTGTAACAAAATATAAAAATAATAAATGTATTGATAATTGTAATTCAAGACAATCAGTTTATTTTTTACCGAATCAAATTAATAGATTAAATAGTATTTTAACTTTAATAAACAAACAAAAATGTAAAACAAACGAATTATATGATATTATATACAACGCTAAAAATCGTAAAACAGGAATAGGAAGTATTCATTTTAAAAAATTAAGTAAATACGATCCTTTAGTAAAATTTATATACGAAAATGATATTGTCCCTTTACCTATAAAATCTATAAAACTTAAAGGAATAAAAAAAGTGTACGATCTTTCTATAAAAGATCATCCTTACTTTCTTGCCAATGGCTTTGTTGTACATAATTGTTATGGACTATCCAAGTATGGTTTGGCCAAGAGATTAAAAATTTCTGATAAAGAAGCGGACAAAATGATTAAAGATTATTTTAAAAATTATAAAGGTATTAAAAATTTTTTAGATGAGTCTGGAAGAAACGGTGTGAAGTATAGATATAGTAGATCGATTAGTGGAAGAAAACGGTATTATACTTTACCGGATTATAATTCTAAAGAATTTAAAATGGTAAAGAAAAGTATAGAACGTCAGTCTAAAAACATGACGATCCAATCTGCGAATGTTGATGTTATAAAAAAAGCAATGATAATATTATGTGAGCGTCTTAAACCTTATGATGCAAAATTAATTCTTACAGTGCATGATGAAGTTGTTGTAGAAGTAATTGATAGTCAAAAAATAGAAGTGGCAGAAATAGTTTCCCAATCAATGATAGATGGGTTTGCTGAATACTTTTCTATAATACCTGTAGAATCAGACAGTATAACAGGCCCATGCTGGATAAAAGATAAATGTGATTGTGGATGCGATGAAATGAAATTTATAGACAATAAAAAATATAATAAACAACTAGTATGCACTAAATGTGGTGCTAACCAACAAGGGGAATGATATGACTAACGAATTAAAAATAAAATTTAAAAAACTTAATAAAAATGCAATTGAACCAACTTATGCAAAATATGGGGATTGTGCTTGTGATTTATATTCAGTTGAAGATATAATTATAAATCCAATGGAAAGAAAACTTATAGATACGGGTATAGCAATCGAATTACCTGATGGATTTGAAGCTCAAATTAGACCTAGATCTGGTAATGCGTGGAAAAAGGGATTAACAGTACTTAATACCCCAGGCACAATCGATTTCGGTTGGCGAGATAGCCTTAAAGTTATATTAATAAACCTTGGTAAAGAAAAAGTACATATTAAGACAGGGGATAGAATAGCCCAAATGAAATTTAGCCCCGTGTATAAAGGTAATTTTATAGAGGTTTTAGAGTTATCTGATACAGAACGTGGAACTAACGGTATTGGATCTACAGGAAATTAAAAAGGAGAAATTATGTGCTATGGATAAATTTAAAACTGTAAATTTTGAGGATGTAAAAGATGTTACATCAGAAGAATATTTTTCAAAAGAAGGTTTTGCAGAAGATATGTTTAATGCAAAATATTCTCTTGAGAAATCAGATGGTAATAAGGAAACTCCAGCAGAAGTATTTTGGAGAATAGCTATTGGCCTTGCTGAAATGGAAACAACAGAAGAAGATAAATTAAAATATAGTAAGGTTTGGTTTTCTCTATTATGGGCAGGTTGGTGGAGACCTGGTGGTAGTGTGATGTCAGGGGTGGGAAATCAATCTAAGATCTCATTAAACAACTGTACTACAGTTTCTTTAAATGGAGACTCTTTAGAAGATATTAATGAATGTGATTATAATGTGATGAAATGTGCTGCGTTTAGACAAGGGTTGGGAGTGGATGTTAGTAAACTTAGACCTCGTGGGACAAAAATTAATAACGCAGCGGTTGAATCTACAGGTATAGTGCCTTGGGTAGGAAAAATAGTTGATAATGGGAAATATGTTGGTCAATGTTTGCATGAAGATACTCAATTACTAATGTCTAACGGTGATTATGTTAAAATAAAAGAAATAGTTGAAGGTAAACAAAGTATAAATATTCTGGGGGATACTGATAATGTTGATGTTATAGATTGGTTTATTAATGATAAAAAAAAGTTATTTGAAGTTACTACAGAGTATGGTGACAAACTTGTTTCATCTAAAGACCATGTATATAAAGTGGTAGGAAAAAATGGAATTTATAAAAAAACATTACAAGATATAGATATAGAAAATGAATTTTTATTATGTAGAAGAGTAACTATAGATAAACAATATGTAAAGATTCCGAAGTTTATATATGAGAAGTCTAACTATAATAATAGTAATAGGTTATTTATACCTAAAATATTACCAAAGTATTTTGATGAAGATATAGCTTATTTGTGTGGAAATATTTATGGGGACGGATGTGAATATAATGGTATTATAGAATTAGCTTTAGCCGATGATTTACCAGAAGTTACAGATAAAATAAATGATATATTAAAGAAATTATTTGGTTTTGGTATAGGAGATTATGGATTTAATATACGCAAGGGAGATGGAGCACTACATAAATTATCTATAAACAGGTTTGTTACTTCGTTTTTTAAGAAAATCGGTGTAATAAAACAAAAAGGTGGTAGTATGACTTTACCAGAAATATTGAAAAAATCTCCAAAATCTGTAGTATTAAGTTTTTTTGCTGGGCTTTTTGATGCTGACGGGTACAACTCTATGACTAAAAAGAATGTTGAGTTAACTCTTATAGATTATAAATTTTTATACGATTTAAAATTACAATTATATAGATGTGGTATTATTTTAAAATTAGTAGATAAAAAGAAAATTCCAATAGGAGAAAATGATAGATTAACTTATAAATTATCTATTGTGGGTAAAAGGTCTATGAAATCTTTATCTACTTGTGGATCTATTAAATTAAATAGGGGTAATCTATATGGTAAATATGATCATTTAAAAACTCCATATACTTTGAAAGATATAGATATAGAGAATAAAAGTAAATTAAAAGAGGTAAGTTATACACAATATATACCGGATGAAACATATGAAAAATTAATAGGAGAAATAAGTAATTACTATATTCAAAAAATAAAAACTATAAAAAGTTTTGGTAGAGACATTACTTATGATATTACTGTAAATAATAGTACGCATATGTTTTTAGCTAATAATATAATTGTTTCAAATTCTGGGAGAATGCCTGCATTATTAATATCATTAAAGGTAGACCATCCAGATATTGAGGAATTTATTGTAGCAAAAACGAAACTAGGTGTTATAGAAGGTGCAAATATATCTGTACAAATTACTAACAGTTTTATGGACGCTGTAGAAAATGATGAAGATTGGGAACTCCATTTCGATTTTGATAATGAAACAAAATATAAACCAATAACAAAAATTGTTAAAGCAAAAGAATTATTTCATTTAATAGCTAAAACGGCACATGAATGTTTGCATAAAGATGAGACATTACTAGTAAATATTGACGGTAAAAAAGTATTTAAGTCAATAAGTGATTTATATAATTTATTTAAACATGATAAAAAATTTAAAGTGTATTCATTTAATAATGATAAATTATGTTTAGAAGAGAAAGAAATAACTTTTTTTAGTAAAAAAAAAACAATACAAAAAATGTTAACTGTTTATACTAATAAGGGAGTTATTTTAGCAACAGAAAATCATCCGGTATTTAAATATAACGTAGATGCGGAACTAATTACTATTCCTTTAAATAAATTAAGTATGGGGGATAAAATTGTTCATATATATAATGAATACAAGGATTCTACAATTGATGTTATAAATAATATAAATATGTTTTCTTCAATAAAATATACATCTTGGAATATAGAAATAGAAAATTTTTTAAATTCTTTTCCATGGAATTGTACTATTAATCAATATAAAAAAAGGAAAAAATGTTCTATTAAATTTTTAAATGAAAATAATTATAATGGATCAATAACAAAATTAAATTTTACAAATACCGATAGAAATGAGTGTTTAAATTTTCCTATAAATATAACTGAAGAAATATCAATATTAAGTGGTTTATTGATTGGTGATGGGGATATAAAGAAAACAAATTTACGTATACATTGTAATAACAAAGAAGTTACTGATATAATTAAATTAATTAATAATGCAAGAAAAAGTTTAAATTTGAATAGTGAAGTAACAATAAAAGTGGATAATTATTCAGAAAATGGAAGTACTATAATGGTTTATGATTCAATTTTAAGTGCTATATTAAAAGAACTTTGTTATATAAACAGTAAAAAAAATGTGACAGACTATTTTATGTTTGGGTCATTAAACAATAAATTGAATTTTTTAAGAGGGTGGTTTTCTGCAGATGGTACTGTTACTAATAAAAGGGCTGTACTATGTGTTTGTAATGATTTATTAGCTAATCAAGTTGTTAATTTATTTAATTTAATAGATGTTCCCTACAAAATGAGTGTTAATTTAACTAAAGGAAAAGAAAAAATTATAAATGGAAAACATGTTAGTCAACAAAATTGTTATAAAATTCAAATAGATGATACTACTAAATTTAGAAATAAAGTATTTATTTATGATTATAAAAATAATAAGTTAAAAAATAAATTAATTTATAATTATCCAATTCCAATTATGGGGATCAAAGGAAGAAAATCAATAACTAAAAATACTAAAAAACAACATATATCTTTTAAAATAAAAAAATTTATAAATAGATTCGAAGATAATACACTTGTAGATTATGCCAGTATTTTAAAAATAAGAGAGGAGGTGTATAATGATTTTGTTTATGATATAACTGTACAAGATAATCATAATTTTATTAACAAACATGGTATACTATTAAAAAATTGTGCAGAACCGGGATTTCAAGCAATAGACCTTATGAAAGAAGGGTCTATGGTACAATGTGTAGCTAATGCAACTCAAGATAATAGATATGAAATTGTATCTACAAATGCTTGTTGTATAACAAAAGATGCTAATATTTTTCTCGATAGTGGGATTAAAAAATTACGAGACTTGGTGGATAAAAAAAAGTTTGTAAGTATAACTAATGAGGGAACTACTGTAGTTGATAAAATTTTACCCCAGGGCAAGAAAAAAATTTATGAATTAAAAACAACAGAAGGAGTAACATTAGATTGTACGTTTGATCATAAAATAAAAAAAACTTCTGGTGAATTAGTAGAAAGTGGTAAATTAGAAAAGGGTGATTTATTAGCTATACCTAACAATGACTTTAAACCTTTAAAAATTAATTATAAAGATTTTGATATAGGGTTTTTTGTTGGAGCCACAATACATGGTAATTTTGAAAAAGAAAATAAAATTTTTAGTTTTAGCATAAATGAAAAAGAAATAAAGTTATATAGATATTTGAATAAATTATTTGTTAAATATTTTAATTATGGAATATCTACTAAAACTTCTGTGGTAGGTAAAAAAATAAAAGTTAAGTGTAGAAATACAACTATATATGAACAACTATTAGAGTTTGGTTTATTAGACTCTAAGATTAGAAGTAGAGAAGTACCACAATTTATTTATAAAAGTAAATCATTACTGATTGGATTTTTAAATGGTGTTTTTAATATTAAGTGTAATACTTCTCTTTTAAATAAAACACATTTAAGTATAAATTTTTTATCATTTAAATTATTGAAACAAATACAAGAAATGTTATTATATTTTGGTATAAGATCTACAACTTATACTAATGATGGAAGACCTTATTTAGAAATTGAGAATAATGAATTTGTAGAATTTCATAGTATTATGGATTACAAAGTACGTTCTATAGTTATGAAACCACTTAGAAAAATTGTAAAGAGTGTCCCTGTTCATAGCCCAAAAAGGTATTTAACTTTTGATTCCATAAAATATAAAGGAGTTGAGGAGGTTTATGATTTAATTAATAGTAAAACTGGAACTTTTACGGCTAATGGTTTGGTAATTTCTAATTCTGAAAAACCACTTCCAGCATATGGGGTTTGTAATTTAGCTTCTATAAATATGGAGATGTTTTCAATAGAGGAAAATGAATATAAAGAGGAATTAGAAAATATAATACCTTATTTGGTTAGACTTTCAGATAATGTTGTTACTTATGAATTAAAAAACGAGCTTTCACCTATAGAAAAACAGGCTTTTATGGTAAAACAATTACGAGAACTAGGTATGGGGATAACTAATTTACATGGGTGGCTATTAAAACAAAATGTAGCGTATGATTCAGATGAAGCAGTGGAGAGGACAGAAAAATTCTTTAAACATTATGCTTATATAGTATTTAAAACTTCTATTGAACTAGGGAAAGAAAAAGGCAATTCTCCTGGATTTGAATTAGTAAAAGATAAAAATGAGTTTATGAATTCAATTTATTTTAAAAACATAGTAAATGAATTTTTTGATGGGAAGGCTACTAATGTAACCCATATGAGAAACATGGCCCATATGAGTATAGCCCCTACAGGATCGCTTAGCAATTCTTTTCCATACCCTTGCATATCTTCTGGTGTAGAACCTGTTATAGGGCTATATTATTGGCGTAAAACTAGGGCTATTAATACTAATTTAGCCTATACCTATTATTTTGTTATTCCAAATAGATTGAAAGACTTTATTTTAAGTAAAATGGATAAAAATACTGATGACTATAAACAATTAAATGAATTTCCTGGGTCTTTACAAGATGAGGATGGTAAAATAGGAGAGGGTCTTATAAAAATAATTTCCAAATATGTGAAAGATGGATTTTTTAAGCCAGCACATGAGATAGATTATCTTAAAAAAATTAAATTAATGTCGAAGTTATATAATTGGGTAGACGCAGCTATTTCTTGTACATATAATTTATCACGTTTTGCTACTGTAGAAGACGTAGAAACAATTTATATGGAGGCTTATAAACACGGTATTAGAGCGGTAAGTGTATATGTAGATGGTTGTAGAGAAGGAATTTTAATTTTTGAAAGTCCAGTTATAGATAGAAATAAAGCTATATCAAAAGATTTTCTTTGTTCGGAAAGACCGGATCAAATAACATTAAATTGTGCACCTAAAAGACCTAAAGAATTAGAATGTAATATTCATCAAATTTCAATAAAGGGTGAAATGTGGACTGTTTTAGTTGGGCTACTAAATGGATTACCGTTTGAAGTTTTTTGTGGTCAGGCAGAAGAATTATATATACCTAAAAGTTGTAAACAAGGTAAAATAATTAAACAAGGTAAAAGCAAATATTCATTAGAGGTAATAATAAGAAAATCTGCGGTAACATATCATAATTTAGCTGCTACTCTTATGACAAACAATGAACGTGCCTTAACTAGATTGTTAAGTTTAAATTTAAGACATGGTATACTATTACAATTTATTGTTGGGCAGCTTAAAAAATCTAATGGCGATATAACAGATTTTGCTACAGCAATTTCTAGGGTATTATCTATATACATAAAAGAAATGGATTATTTTTATAAAAAAGGAGAAAAGACTTGCCCAATTTGTGGTAAAGAAACAATGATATTTAAAGGTGGGTGCATGGAATGTATTGAATGTAGTCATAGTAAATGCGGATAACTAAATTATTTTTGGGGGAAATTTAAATGGCTGTAAACTTAGGGTTTGATATAGACGAATGTGTTGGTGATTTAACTACTGTACTAACAAAGTATTTAAATGATAAATATAATATTAGATGGACAAAGGAAGATTTTGATTTTTATAATTTATGGGATTTAGAATATTCTACAGATGAAAAATTTAATAACGACATTGCTGAAGATTTAATAGTTAAAGCTAACTCAGCTGAGATGCAATCCTTATCACAGCCTGTGGAAGGGGCAGTTAAGTACTTAAATTTATTTAAACGTAAGGGGTATAAGTTATTTTTTATTTCTGCCAGGCCTGAAAAACAAGAGGAAACTACAATGAAGTGGTTTAAGAAATATAAAATACCTTATGATAAGATAATACATACTGGTAAAAGTATTAGTAAAGGGGTTGTTGGTAAACAATTAAAATTAGATTTATATGTAGATGACTTAGAGAGACACTTAAAAGAGATGTTAAAATATAAATCTAGACATAGATATGGATTATTATTATTTAATAGGCCATGGAATAAAAATAGTATTGACGGTAGTAAGTTTACTAGGATCTATAATTGGGCAGAAATACATCGTAAAATTGATAAAAAATAACTTGACAAAATTATTTAGATGATTATATTTATAGAAGGTTAATAACGTTGAAGCTCAGAGGCAAGCGGAAAATTTATACCTTTGAGCTTCAATTAAATTAAAATTTTATTAGCAAAACGCACTTGGAAAACCACGCTTTCCGCTTGTCCTTTGTAGCGTTTTGTTATGTTAATTTATTGAGATTTAAGTATGGAAAATGAATATAGTTTTTGTATAAATCCATTTTTATTGAAAAATAATGATTATCTGCACATTGTTGAAAGTGGAATTTTCAAATCCCTTGAAAAAATGTATGTTGATGGTGTTTTAAATATGAAACCAAGTAATGTAAAAATAGTTGATACAGATCGGAAAGAAGTTTCAAACTATAAAGAAGTAGATGATGTAGTTATTTATTTCCAAGATAAGGAATAGCTCCTTTTTCAGAGATAGAAATAGTTTTGTAGTTATTATTTAAAACTAAATCAATCAACTTAAGCTCATTTAGCATGGTTGGAATATTTTCTATTTTTAAATATTTTAGATAGTTTTGATCAAAGTCTAATGCGGTTGATTTGTTATCTTTAAATAGAAAAGTAATTATATGTCCAGATGTAATAGTTGATTCTACGGATACTGTTTTGTTAAATATATCATTTATTATATCGAGTTTTTTTAACATTTAACTTTCTCCTTTTATTAGGGGATTTAAGTTATAACAATAACAAATTTTATGTTATGTCAATGGGGGTTTTAAACCCACACAACCGAGTGCGTAACACCCGATTATGTGGGTTAGGTATGTCTACCGCTTTTTTATGGTTTTTAATTCCCGCACTATTGCAAGAACTAAAAGTGCCATTTTCAGCAATAGATTGAGTGCGTCAATGGTAATTTCCATATAAGCACCTCCTGGTTATTTAGCATCTTTTGAATAAAGGAGAGATGTTAAGGGGATTTTTCCAATCCGTATTAGATGAGATTGTTATTTTATACGGGTTTCAAAACTGCTGCTTAAGACATAACACCACAAATCACCGGCGCCGCTGTTTGGCGTCCGGTGTATTTGATGGTTATGGAAAATAAAACTTGACAAAATAATTATAATGTCTATTTTAATACTAAGAGAAAATAATTTTTAAAAAGTAAAGGAGATAATTATGTCAAAAGTAAGATGCAAAACATGTGAACATGAGGCTAATGGTTATTGTATAAAAAAGAAAAATATAAAAATAAAATTAAATAAACGGAGACTTTGTAAAAATTATAAAGATGACGAGTCTAAATATGTAGCTAAATCAGTGATTAAATCAACGTACATCCCCTATGAAGATAGGAAAAAGATACCTACTACAAGATCTGCACCAATAAATATGAATGCTGTAGCAAATAATAAACACCCATTAACAGGTGATTTATCAAAAAGATTTAGGACTACAGCAGGGGATAAATAATATGGAGCTACCAACATATCAATTAGAAGACATGCTTATAGCCAAAGGATATAAGCATGTGTGTGGTGTAGACGAGGTTGGAAGGGGTGCACTTGCAAGTTTTGTAGTAGCTGCAGCGGTTATAATCCCAACAAATATAATGCCTTTACTTATAGGTAAAGTAAATGATTCTAAAAAATTAAGTCACAAAAAAAGAGCAGAATTAGCGGTATTAATTAAAGAAACTTGCGATTGTGGTATAGGTGAAATTAGTAATAAATATATAGATGAAACTAATATATTAATAGCTACCAAGTTGGCTATGAATATAGCAGTTTCCAAATTAAAATTTATAGACTATGTTCTTGTTGATGGTAATTTTACTCTTCCAGATTGCCCAATAAAACAACAATCAGTAATTAAAGGGGATTCAAAATCTATTTCTATAGCTGCCGCTTCTATAATAGCTAAAGAATATAGAGATGATTTAATGATAAAGCTCGATAAAAAATTTCCAGAGTATGGTTTTGCTCAACACAAGGGCTATGGGACTAAAAAACATTTAAAAGCACTCAAGAAACACGGTCCCTGCTCAATACATAGATTGACTTTTAGGAGAGTACTATGAAAGAATTAACGAATTTATTATCTGGTTTAAAAGGAACATCTAAGCCTGGAGAAAAACAACAAATAATTAAAGATTATGATTCTGATTTTTTAAGGTATGTTTTAAAATCAGCTTATGAGCCTTTTGTAATGTATCATATAAAGTTAAAATTATCAGAAATTCCTGCGCCTGGCGAGAAAGACATTGTTGATATAGATTTAAAATCTTTATTAGACTTTTGTGTACAATCACAGTCCCCTAAACAAAATAGAACAGCAGTAATAGACCAATTATCTCTATTAACTAAAGGGTCTCAAGACTTATTGATAGGTATATTAAATAAAAATTTAAAATGTGGCCTGGGCGTAAGAAATATATTAAAAGTATTTCCAGGTTTAATATCAAGATTTGAAGTTCAATTAGCTAATACTTATAAAGAAGCTAAAAAATATAAAGTAAAAAAAGTATTGTGGTCTTATAAATTAGACGGTCTTAGATGTATAGCTTTACGTATAGATGGTGAATGGAAATTAAGAACAAGAAAAGGAAAAATGTTTTTAACTGTCGACCATTTAAAGGAACAATTAGAGTTTTTATATGAAAAATACGGGTATACTTTTTTTGATGGTGAATTATATAAACATGGTTTAAAGTTTGAAGAGGTGCAAAGTTTAGTTATGGGATTTAAAAAAGGCACTGCCCATAATATGGAGTATCATGTGTTTGTTGCTGGATCTGCTGAAAGTTTTTTAAACCAACGGGTAAAAGGTATAGTTGCTTTAACTGATACTACTATCTCAAATGATTTAAATAACATAGTTGTTGTACAAACAGGGGTTGTAGATATGGACCGTACTTTAATTATGAATATTCTAGATGTGGCTTTTAGCATAGGTTATGAGGGTATAATGTTAAGAGATATTGATGTTTCATATGATTTTAAACGGTCTGATAAAATAATAAAATTGAAGAGTAATGGTGATGAAGGTGAAGAACTTTCAGATTGTACAGTACTTGAAATAAAAACAGATTTATATCCTGTAATAGTAGAAGTGGAACGAGAACGTATAGAAGGTGTTGACTATAGTAATATTCCATACGATGATATGTTTATAAAAATAATGAAATATGAAAATCTTCTTGTGAAATTAATTGTAAAACAGAAAGACGGAATAGAATGTAAAGTTGGTTCTGGTTTTTCATTGGAATTTAGACGTGAATATACAAAAAGTCCAGAAAATATAATAGGAAAAACTGTAGAAATTTTACATCAAGGGTATGGAGCCAATAACCGCATGAGATTTCCTAGATTAAAACGTATTCGTGAGGATTTGTAATGATAAAAAAACGTAAATTTGGACTAATGAAGTGTAAAAAGTGTGGTGGAAAGACAGAGCTGTTTGGTAATTTAGATAGTGGTGGTCTTAAATATTGTTGTATAGATTGTTATAACATATTTAGTTCGGATATCTTTTACACTAAATCATTGATTCAATAAAAATGACATTTAAAAATTTAACAAATAAAAATAATATAGTGTATTACACCTGTGATTGTGGAGCATCTGGTACTTGTGTAATTAAACCAGCAAAAAAAGATTCAGCTATCGTTGCTGATGTAATATGCCCTCATTGTGAGGAAGGTGAGAGAGTATTAATAGCACAATACAGTTCAGATGATAGTAGAAAATCAATATTAAAAGATATAAATACTATGGATTTAGAATGGTCCTTGTTACTAAATTATGAAATTTAGAATAAAAATTTATCATGTTTCTTTATTTTGTCCTATTTATATAAGTAGGAGTATAAAAAAATTGATAAAGGAGATTAATAATGGCTGAAGTTTTTAATTTTAACATGTTTCAAATACCACAAACAGGGGTAGCAGGTGAAACAAAAGGTAATAGTGTTCAAAATAGGGATCTAGATATGAAAATATCTAATTTCGGTGCGTTAAAGAATGGAAGTAGAAGTTCCACAGATTACACGAGGGTATTAGGCGACTTTAAAAGTAAAGATGAATTATCTAACCCAGACATACCTTCGTTTGTACAAGAAGCAGAATCAGATAAAAACCCTTTAGTATTGGGTTCTACTGTTAAGTACACTAGGGATGATCAGTTAATAAGAATGGGTAATTCCACTACTATCGGTGGGAATATTGATATGCCTAAATTTGATGTATCAGATACTAAAGTATCTAATATGGATGTATCCGCAGGTTATAATAGTATAAAAAATTGGCCTGCAGAGGGTTGGCGTTCTTATGGTGGAAAATATGATTTTTCAGAAGTATATCAAGGTTAAAAAATGAAGAATAGTTGTTTTTGTACTTGTGAAGATGGTAAAGATGCAATAACTAAATGTCACGATTTATTTAAAATGCACCCATTTTATGGGTGGGTTCTGTTTTGGATAGAACTTTCATCAGAAGATGGGTGTACTAATATTAATAAATTTGCACTTGATATAAACTATTGTCCATTTTGTGGAAAAGAGCTATTAGATGTTGTTAAGTAAAATTAATTTTTTATAAAGGATTTTATAAATATGTCTGATAATTTAAATAAAAATAATGATTTAAATTTTTCTATATTTGACACCACTTCTGTATCTAAATCACAAAAAGATCTAGAATTAAAAATAGATTGGTTTGTACATGTATTAAATAGTTTAGAAAAACTTGCCGATAAATATACTGAATTAAATAATAAAATGTATATAGATAAATCTTCTTTAACTTCAGATATAATATCTGTTAAAGACAGTCTTTATACAGAGTTAAAAAACTTACGTGGAGAATTTAGTTTGTGTAGAGATTCTTGCCATAGTGCTTTTGATGCTGTAAAAAATAAATTAGATACAAAGGTTGAAAAAGTTATAGTCAAAATGAATTATGATAAAGAAAGAATGGAAGATACTGTATTTAGCAAATTAAATGAAAGGTTAGAGAAATTAAACAATAAAGTAAGTACCATCCATGAGACTCTAATATCAGTAAAAATAAAAATAGCTATGATAGGTGCGGTTGGTGGTATCTTTGGTAGTGTTGTTTTACTTTTAATACAACTGGGTATTAAAAAATATTTTTAATAAAGGAATAGACTTTATGATAGGAGAATTAGCAGCTTTAAAAAAATTAACACAGTTAATTGTAGATAACCCAATGGAAGTAGAATATAATATTTTAATAAAGTCAACATTAGATGCCCTCCCTTATCCTATATTTATAGTAGATTCAGTACACAATATAAAATTTATTAATAATTATTTATCATTATATTTTAATATAGATATAAATAAATATATTAATAAAAGATATACTGATACTATATTTAAAAACAATGATTTTAACAATAGTAGTTTATCGTATAAAAATACTATTAGAACAAAAGAGTTACTATCTACTACGAGTATGAAAAAATTTCCAATATTTAATACAAACAATAAAATAATTGGATATGTTTGTATTATAAATATAAAACAAGATTTAAATACCGCATCCGAATTTAAACAATCTGTGTTATACGCAAACTCGATACTATCTACCACTACTTTTAATTCTGAGTCTATAGCTGTACAATGTGATTTAAAAAACAATCTTAATATAACTAAAATTTTTTCTTCAACTAATACCCAACAAGTATTTTCTTGGTTAGAAGGTAAATCTTATGTTGATGATATTACATACGTATTAGATAGAACTACTATTGAATCTTATGTAAAAACATTAAAAAATAATAGTAATAAAAATATGATATGGAATAGTAGAATTTATAATAAGGATAATAATATTTTACCCGTACAACAATATATGTCTCTACAAAATGGATACTTATTGGTACATGTAGCATCCAATGATAACAGTAACATAGAAACTGATTTATCTTAACTTTCTTTAAAGTTCTCTATTGACATTTTTAAATAAGATATTATATTATATAATAGAGTTTTAATGGGGAACTTTTCTGTAATTCTCAAACTATATGCCCGTTTTAATAATAACTAATAATAAATAGGAATAAAAATATGAATCGTTATACTGATTGTGATGAAAAATTTGTAGAATTGTTTCTACAAGTACTAGAAGAAAGATTTCCAATGTATGGAAATTTAAAATTTAAATTGATTTTTGATTTAAAGAAAAAAGTTAATAAAGGAAAAATTTGTTTAGGAAGTATTTCTTTAGCTACAGATAAAATAAAGTATTTTACAAAAGATAGTGTAGCTGTAGAAGGGTATGACTATGTTATAATTTTAGATAAAAAAGCTTGGGAATTATCCTCTGACGATGATAAAAAAAGAATTATTTCTCATGAATTAAGACATGTGTTTATAGATGATAATGGAAAATTAAAAGTTGTTCCACATGATATATCAGATTTTATTGTAGAACAAAAACTTAATCAAGACAGCCCTGATTGGGGAGTAAAATTATCAACAATAGTTAATGATATATATGAACAAGAAAAAGAAATGCAACAATCAAACACTGATTAATGTGTTTTATAACGTTGAAGCTCAGAGGCAAGCGGAATTTTAAACTTCTAAGATTCAACTAAATAAAAATTTTATTAACAAGACACACTTTGGAAAACCGCAACTTCCACTTGTCCTCTGTAGCGTTTTGTTATGTTAATTATATTGAAGTGAGGTTTAAGTATGGAAAAAAGTCAATATGGTATTTCTGCACAGATTATGAAAGAAGTATTACTTAAAAGCACAACTTGTAGCGGGTCTGACCCAGCAATTAGAAAAAGAGACTTAGAGCATATAGAATATCATAAATATTTGGATGTAATATATGGTAAAGAAAAAAAAACATTTATTGAAAAGTTATGTTTGGCCTTTAAATAATTTGTCAAATATAATTTGAATGTAAGAATTTATTGAACTACTAAATACAAGTATGATTATAAACAGAAATATAGCCCAAAATTTTTTAAAAATAAACTTTATAGATGGAAAAATATATAATGACCGAACTCCTTTTTTAGTAACCAGGACTTTCCATTTATTTTCTAAATTATAGTTTATATTGAAAGCATCAAATATTACTATTTTATTCCCAACTTTTAATTTAACTGTTGTTGGAAGAATTAATTTTCTGTCTTTTAGTATTATAAATATTTGGAAAGCGTCATTTTGGTTTAAATGTAATGTCTCTTTATCTGGATTTTCATCAGTTAATACTGAATAGTTCCAATATTGAGTATTGTCTTTTCTTTCCCATAACCATTTTGCTGCCATTTGTAATGTTTTTTCGTTCATTTTATTTATTTTAACTTTAAAAGTTTATTTAAGAAACATAACGTTTAAATCACCTGCGCCGTTGTTTGGTGTCCGGTGTATTTGATGGTTATGGAAAATAAAACTTGACAAAATAATTTTTAAAAAGGAAAAGAAACACTTTGATAGAATTAAATAGTATAATTTGTGGTAATTGTATGGATGTAATGAATAACATAGATAAAAGTAGTATTGATTTGATTGTTACTTCACCTCCATATAACGTAGATAATAGTAAAATGGGTGGTTATGATGTATATAAAGATAATCTAAAACATACAGTATTTATTGAATTTTTAGAGAATGTATTTAAAAAAGTGTATGGTTTGTTAAAAATCGGTGGCAGGGTAGTAATTAATATTGGTGATAGTAAGAATGGAGCTATTCCAACCTCTTCTGATATTATACAATTCATGTCCCACAAATTGAATTATTTACCAATGACCCATATTATATGGGACAAATCCCAAACAATAAATCGTTGTGCTTGGGGGTCATTCGCCTCATGCTCAAGTCCTTCTTTTCCAACACCGTTTGAGCACATCTTAGTTTTTGCTAAGGGGGATAAAAAAATTCAATATAAAGGAATAACAGATTTAACAAAGGATGAATTTATAAAATGGTCTTTAGCCATTTGGAAGTTTGCACCAGAAAAACATCAAAAAAAGATAGGCCACCCAGCAATGTTTCCAGAAGAACTTCCTACAAGATGTATAAAATTATTTAGTTATGTAGGGGCCACAGTATTAGACCCTTTTGTTGGCGCTGGAACTACAGCAGTATCCGCTAAAAATTTAGAACGTAATTTTATTGGTATAGATTTGTCTCAAAAATATTGTGATATAACCAAGAGACGTTTAGGTATATTTAATTAGGAGAATAAAATGACAGAAGAAATAAAAGAAGACACTAAATGGACCCCTAGTGAGTGGGATATATTAGTTAGACAAGAGGTTATGGACCATTTAGATATGTTTTTACCTTATACAAAAACATTTAATATCGGTGTCAAGTATTCTAATCCAGTTATCGCTGAGATGGAGGATGGTACAAAAATTGAAGAAAAAGAAAAAGCAAAAGGCGTTCAATTAATACTTGATTTTAAATTTATTGAGCCTATCGAATTAGAAATTAAAAAATAAACTTGGGAGAACGTTATGGAGGAACTAATTTATTTTTATGATGGGGAATTGATAGCTACCCATAATACAGCAAGAGTATACCAAATGTCGGATAGTTTATACCTTGAAATAGGGATGGGACATAATTTATGGGCATTTAGTGGCGAATTAGATGCTTATATATGGCAATTACAAAATTATCCACAGGGGGATTGTTTAGAGATAGGTTTAGGCTTAGGTGTAGCAACTAAATATTTATTGTCTTTTCCAAATGTAAACAGTTTAGAAACAATAGAAGTAAATAGTGATGTAATAATTGTTCAAGAAAAAGTAAATAAAATAGACGATAAAAAACATACCATTATAAATAGTGAAGGTATTGATTATTTATATTCTACAAAAAAAACATTTGACTTTATTTTTGTAGACTGTTATAAAGTAATTGATGAAGAAACGTTACCATTTATAACGGATATTGCGGTTGGATGTAGAAATGTATTACGAGATGGTGGTAAAATTATAGGGTGGGTAGATGAAGCTACACCTGAATATTTTATTGAACCGTTTTATAAATTATTTAATTAAGGGGGTGATGAACAAATGTCAGAAAAAACATTAAGAGAAGCGTTGGAAGAAGCGTATAGAGCTATAGGTAAAGACCCAAAAAGAGCTATAGATGGTAAGAAGAATAAAAAACGAAATAAGAAAAAGAAATTTTATCGTAATTAAGTATTTGATTGTTATCTATCTCATGTTAGCGAAAAATTTATATCAACCATAAAGAAGGAGAAAAATGATGAATAATTATCATCTACATGTATATAAAGTTGTAGATAAATACGAAGTTAACTTAGAAGCAGACTCTAGTATAGACGCAAAAAATAAAGCATTGGAATTGGTTAAAGACAACAAATTAAAATCTATGAAATCCGATTGTAATTATATTGTGTTTGATTATCAACAATAATTAAGAAGCATATATATATATAGGAACAATTATGGGAAATAAATATAAAATACATTGGAAATTACAAGAAAATTGTCGATTAAATAAAACTTGTATGACCTGTAAGTATGGTACTGTGTTAACCGGATCTAATGAAGTATCATTGTGTTTATATGATGTATACAATAATAACGCACATCATCCTTCTGTTATTCCAGGAATTAAAACATGTTACAAGTGGATAGATGAATAAATATTATATTTAATAATAAAAGGAATTATAAATGATAAACACCACAGATATATTTAATACACCACAAAAATTAAAAACATATATTTATAATAAGTTACAAAATTTAGATGTTAATTATGAAGAAATAAGGACTGAAATAGCAAATAAAAAATTAGAAGGTGAAGATGTTGGAGGAGTTTATATAACTGTAGGTGATTATATGGATATCCTTACAAATGGGGAAATAATTTCAATAGTAATGAAATTACAAGGGTATAATGAAGAAATAAAAAAAATCGATAGTGATGCTCTACGTGTATTTAATATAAAAGTTAAAGAGATTAAAAAATTACTTGACAAATAAAAAATATGTTTTATATTTAATATAGATAAATAATATATATATTAATAATTGGTTATGAAAAAGAATTGGAGCAAATATGAATACAAAACAATTAACAGCATTATATGAAAAATTAGAATTAAAATCAAGAAGAGGTAGGGGCGGGGATTATCCATATGTTCCATGGCAAGATGTTGCTGATAGAATGAATAAAGTTTTTGAAGGTAATTGGTCAAGTGAAGTGCAATCTGAAACTGCAGTAGGTGATGGGGTGGTAGTAAGAGTTAGGGTAACTGTTAAAGACATAGAAACTAATACTACACATTACCAAGAAGGATATGGTGGAGCGGCTATTACTGGGGCTGAGATTGGTACTATATATAAATCAGCGTATTCAAAAGCATTAAGAGATGCATGTAAGAAATGGGGGCCTGGTTTATATACAGATGATTATGAAGATACTACAACAACCTCTAAAAAAAGTGTAAATCCACCGTCTATAGTTACACAAACTAAAACATCAATTAAAAGTAGTGTACCTAAGACAGGAGTTAAGATTCCTACTATAAAAACTGTATCTTCTAGTATACCTACATCTATACAAAAATCTGATGTGACCACGGCAAGTATATCTGTACCACCACAAACTAAACCAGTACAAAGAGTTGTTACTTCTCCTAATTCAGTGGTATCTAAATCCGCAATAATACCACCGACAAATGTACCAAAAAATGTGATCCCTGTAGCTGGTAACACTAAAACTAATGTGACAACGGTTATACCGTCTCAAGATTTAAATTTAGCGGATAATAAAATTAATGACGTTCAAATGGCGGCTTTAGATGGTCTTTTAGAATTAAATAATGCGGACGTATCGGTTATGATTAAGGGGGCTTTTGAAGATGGGAAGTTAGATACTACAGTTATACCTATAAAAGAGGAATTAACATATCAACAAGCAGTACTAGTCATTAAGTACGGTAATAATAAGTTTCGTATGTAATTATAGTTTTCTATCACACCGAAGGGAATGTTAACGTCTTCGGTGTGCGTTGTTAATGCTTGTTAACAAAAAGGAGTTTGAGTTTATATGTCTAGTAATAATTATAATGTATTTAAAATTTATTTAAAAATTGCTGATTTTCAAAGCATAATTTTAAAATTGCCCGATAACGAGTTGAATGATAAGCTAACTATCCTATCATCACAAAATGGTAGCATATCTAAAATTTTTTATGAAGATTTTATGGTTTCAAATTGTATAGCTAATGTTAATCAATTAATCTTTCATATTAGACAAAGGGTTGTAGACCCTCAAATACTTATTGAAATTAGAAAAGAATTAATTGATTGTATTCTAGATATAAATCCATTATTAAACCCAGATAATTTAGTAATTAATAAAAATTTTGTAATAAAATTAAAAGAAAGTACTGAACTACAAGAAGGGGAAAAACTATTAATAAGTAATAGTGGGTGGGAGGATGATACTTTTAAGGACATAATTAATGAATATGATAGTGAATTTTCTAACTACCCTGCTGAAGATAATGTGGAAGTTAATACTGATATAAAAGATGTAGATGGTTTAAATTATAAAGAAACCAAGCAATGGTGGTCCTTATTAACTCAGTATATTACTATAAAAAGATTCGAGGACGCCGATGTTGAATTTATTTTAAATAAAAGATATTTTCATAACAAACATACTTTCCATACTTATATAGTATCCGTATGTATTGTAGATTTTGAAAGTCTTTTTGCTAAATTAGATGATATGGGTATTCCATATAGAGTCTCTTCCCATCAAATAATGGAAGAACTTTATGATTTGTGCGTTATTGTAAATAAAAATTTAACATTTGAAAACGCACAAGCCTTGTTAGGCACTGATTTTGATACCCAGCCTTCTCCAAAACGAAAAATGTTAGGTAAAAAGAAACAAAAGTCAAAAAATTCTGTCTCAAAAACTGTATTTAAAGATATTTCTAAAGAAGTGCTGTTGTCCCTTGAGAGTGATATAAAAAAGAGTTTGATTGGACAAGACAAAGCTGTAAAACAGGTAGTAAATTCTATACAAAGAGCAGGTGTTGGGTTAAAAGAGCCAGAGAAGCCAATAGGTTCCTTTTTATTTGCTGGACAAACTGGTTGTGGAAAAACAGAATTTACTAAGGTGTTAACAGAAAAACTTATGAATGACAGACGTCATAGGGTTGTTATTGATTGTTCAGAATATTCAGCAGATCATGAGTATTCTAAACTTATAGGTTGTTTTGTCCCAGGAAGTAAAGTATTAATGGGCACTGGAAAATTAAAAAATATAGAGAAAATAAAAATAGGAGAGAAAGTAATAACACATAAAGGTAGAAATAAAGAAGTAGAATATGTACATGAATACGATCAAGATGGTGAAATGATAAAGTATACTACTGTTAATTCTAATATACCAGTTACTACTACTAATACTCATGAAATTTATTGTATTAAGAGTAAAAAATGTCAGTATATAAATAGACAACATGTTGTTTGTAAACCTACTTGTTCAAAAAAAGATTGTACTTCTAAATTATATGAAAATTATAAACCTGAATGGATCCCTGCTAATGAATTAGAAGAAAAAGATATTTTATTATATCCAAGATATAAACCAACTGGTGAGTATCCCAAAGTATTAGATTTAGTTAATTTTATAAAAAATGAAACAAGATATAAATACGATAATAATTATATTTGGGCACAAAAACATGTTAAAGTGCCAAGATTTATAGAAATAGATAAAAATTTAGTAAGATTGGCTGGATACTATGTTAGTGAAGGAGGTGTAGGTAGTGGTGGTAAGGCTCTTAATTTTACATTTCATAGTAAAGAAATATCTTATATAACTGAAGTTGTTAAATTAATAAGAAAATTATTTGGTAATGATGTTAGAATAAAAATAGAGGATAGAAGTAAACATCATTCTTATAGAATATGGATTTCTTCTAAAGTTGTATGTAATTTTATGTCTGAATTGTTTGGACACAATACTTATGTAAAACATTTACCAAGATGGTTTAAAGATTTACCTGATGATTTGATTAAAAATTTTCTTGAAACAGCAGTATTTGGTGATGGTTGTACTGTAATACCTAGACGTATGGATTATAGTACTGTATCTTCTGCTTTGTTTTCTCAAATGGAGTTATTATTTAGACGACTTGGTTATTTAACATATAAACAACTTGAACCTATATCTAAAAAGAATAATAATTTAAAAAATAGATATAGAATATATATAAGTGGTAATCAAATAAACAGATTAAATGATGAATTTAATTTCAATATTGATTTGTTAGATTTAAAACAAACAAATATACAAAGAAAAGCATGGATAGATGAAGACTACGTATATTTACAAATTAAATGGTTAGAAAAAACAAATTATACTGGAAAAGTTTATGATTTGGCAGTTAAAGATGACACCTCTTATATTATTGAAACTGCAGTTCATAACTCACCTCAAGGATACATCGGCTATGAACAAGGTGGATACCTTACTAATGCTGTAAAAAAATACCCATTCAGTATTGTAGTATTTGATGAGGTAGAAAAAGCTAGCACAAAAGTGCATGAACTTATGCTTCAAATACTTGATAGTGGTAGATTAACAGATGGTAAAGGTGAGACAGTTTTGTTTAATAATACTATAGTCATCATGACTTCTAATATCGGTGTAGCAGAAGTTAAAAGTGTAGAAAAAACTATAGGTTTTGGTGATGTTGCTTCTTTAACTGAAACTAAAAAGAATAAAGCTATAAATAAAGGAGTAAAAAAGAAATTTAAGCCTGAATTTTTAAATAGAATAGACTCTATAGTTTATTTTAAATCATTAACTAAAAATGATTATAATAAAATAATTGAAATAGAACTAAATCATTTGAATGATAATTTAAATCGTAATAATACTGAGTATAATAAATTGGTATTAAATTTTAATGAAAATCTACATAATTTTATTTATAAAAAAGGGATTAATAAAGAGTACGGTGCTAGACCTTTAAAACGTGCCATAGATAAATATGTTTCAACTCCTTTAGCACAAAAGTTATTGGAGGAACAAACACCAACAGAATCTGATGTAAAAGTTTCAACACTGAATGGGAAAGTAATATTTGATATACAACATCGTATACAAGAGGCGCCTTTTTATTTATCAGACGATTATATGGAAGTAAATACAGAAAAAGTACCTTGTTTACAGAACAATGATACTAATTAAGATACTATATTAAAAAAAAGGAAATAATGAATATGGATATTTTTGAAATCAAAAAATTGAAATTGGAATGTCAAAATAAAATATCAGGTGCCATTTCAAGTTTATTGGGAAAATTTGAAGACCAAACAGGGGTAAGTCCTGATAGTATACGCATTGAAATGGTTAATGTTACATGTAAAGAAGCTCTACCTGAAAAAAAATATATAGTAGGCCGTACAGTAATGCATCTGGAGATATAACTTTTGTAACGGGGATTAAGCCTTTATATTTTAGATGGGTTTTATTGAATGAACTAAAGATTAATAGGAAAAATTATGTTATTTAATGAATTAACAATGGATTTAGAGTTAACATTTAAACTTTTACAATTACAAGTGACTGTAGAAAAATATTTAAGTGGCAAAATAAAAATCTATAATATAAACATGTTTGGTGTGAAAGTATATTGTATTAGTAATTTTATGCAAAAAGAACTACAAGAAGCTAATTTAGATATGAGTAACCGTGTGTTTATTATTACTACAACAGAAGATTTTAAAGAAAGAAAAGAATTGTTTATTTGGGAAATGATGAAGAGTGGTTATTTAAAGTGGTTAAGATTATCTTACCCTAGACAATTTAAAGACTTAATAGTGACACAGAATTTCGGTAGTAAAATTATAGATAGAAGATTAAAATTGTGGGACAACAAGGCAAAATTTAAATTTTTGATAGAAGAAAATAAAACGTATAAATTAGTAATAGGGTATGCTCTATCACAAGACCCAGCATTTTTTGATATGATGCCTGAAATTAATAATATATCTTTGGAGGAAAAAAATGTTTGAAGAAAATGGAAGAACAAATACAAATTTAGAAAATGGTAATAAAGAAATTAAAACAGAAAAAAAAGCTGTATGTTCAAAGTGCGGTAAAAAATTTATATTAGAATCGGTAGAGTTTGGTGAAAGGTCAATTTGTGATAATTGTAGAAAGTCGGTATAAAAAAATAAAAGTTGACAAAATAATTTTAATGTTTATTTTTAATTTAAAGAATGATTATGCACGAAAAAATAAAAGAAATTGAAAATTACAACTTATAAATGTATAAAAAGGAAAAGGAAAAAACTATGTTGAAAATGAAAAAGATAACTAAAAGAATAAAAAACGTAGTAACTAATAAAATGTACACCCATCCAGGAAATAAACATTATTTTAAAGCAAGTACAAATGTAATGAAGATTATTGTTGCTTGTGAAATAACTAGATGGTTATCAGCCCCTAGTAGAGAATTTTTTTATACTGGCAGCATAGACAAGAATGTAGACAGGTTGCACAAGCATCTTTCACATACTTTTAAAGATTTTACATGGGAAAAGTCTAGCAGTCAGGCAAAGTTTGATTTGTATTCTATTGATGCAGGTGTTATTGTTGAATTAAAATCTAGTAAAGTAAAAACAAATAAATTAATATTCAATGCTTCTTTATACCCTGATAAAGTACATGTGAGAAATGCTTTTACAAAACAGCTTCTAAATACTACTTCTATAATGAAAAATAATAAAGATAAGGTATTGGATGTATTGGTTGTATGTGTCGAACGAACAAAGGATGATATAGTTTATAACCATGCTATTGTTGATGGTAGTTATTGGGGAATAACCGAACAAGATTTTATTGATTGTAATAAACTATTTGCTGATATGAATAAGGTTAAGAAGTCTATGTTTGGTGTTATAGCTAATTCTACTAATAATGGTTTGGCAAAAAAGATAGTTAATGATGAATTTGATGGTGATTTTAAATTAAGAAAATTGATTACTATGAAGAGTCCAGTTGGGCGTGTATAGTATAACAATTAAGCTTACATATCAAAAACGTGTAAGTAACTATATTTCATAACAGGTATGGGGTTGGTTTTAGTCAATAATTTTTTAATAAAAGCACCACTGCTTTGGATTAGTATGTAGTGTTTTGTTATGTTGAGGTGTTCTTTTGAGTTGTATATGTCAACAATGTGGAAAAAATTATCGAATTGATTTAATTATTCCTGATGATATTTGGGAAAAAATTAAACCTGTCAATAAACCGAAAGGAGCTGGACTTTTATGCGGAACTTGTATAATAAATAAAATAGAATCTTTTGGTAAATACGGTGTTATTAATGTGGATGGTAGTATTTTTTAAATTATAAATATAAAAATTGTACATTATTTTTTACATTTATTACATGGGTCTGTTTTTAATAACGATAATATGTTTAATTTATGTCAACTATTTATAGTGTACGGATATTATACATTTGAATTAATTTATGTTATTGTTTAACGTTCAATTATAGGAGTAGTAATTAGAATTAAAAATATAACGGTTGAGTTCAGGGGCAAGCGGGATTTACAACGATAAATTTTGAATAATCTGAGATTTGGCCAGCAAGACTGAATTTCAAAAAACCACGCTGCCCGTTTGTCCCTTGAAACGATTTGTTATCTTTTCGTTATTGATATAACTTTAATTACTCAAGTATTTAAAATAAAAGTTTTTTTTATTTTACTAATAGATGGATTCATAAAGTATATAAGTTTACTAGTTTTATTTAACCTTATATTAATAGCAAAAACAATTTTTATATTAATATTAAATTCATTAGCAACTTTATTAAGATTGTCATTAGAATTTGTAAACAACCCTTCTATATCATTTACTTTATAGAAAAGGTTTGGGCAACGGTTGACAATTTCATTTTGTATTAATGGTAATTGGAGACCACTAAAAAATGAAACAAGACATGCAGGAAAACAATGATGGCGGGACTGTTGTTTTATACAATACACAGGATCGTCCTTGTAACGTTTATGATTTTATAGTTAATTCATATGTTGATACTACTGTAGGCAACCATATTAAGGGTGACAATACAGATTATGAAGAAATGAATAAAATTATTTACTTGTAAGATAACGTCGTTAATCAGCAGTGCGGTTTTTTGCGTCGGCTGCATTAGCTTGGTTAAGTATAAGGATAGTTCATAAATGAGTTCTATATTTGATTATATTAATTATAATAATAAAGAAGTAGATACCACTATAGATGTTGTTAACACCTCGTGTAATTTACTACTTAATGATTGTTTAGTAATGTTAAAAGACATAAAGGAAGGGTCAATACATACTATTGTATCTGATCCTCCTTATGCTGTTAATATTGATGTGTGGGATAAAAAATTACCTTCTATTGAAGTATGGAATGAATGTTATAGAATTTTAAAGCCCGGCGGACACTTAGTTTTTTTTGGCCAACCATCTATGACTCCTATTATATGTAGTTTACTTGGTCAAACTAAATTTGAATATAGAGATATGTATATTTGGGCATATCAAGGAACACATACTAAAGGATTTAAGACTGATGACGGAAAGTTTAGAAGTAAAATTAGGAATGTTTATAATCCAATATTTGTTTATAGAAAAGAATTAGATTATAAAACAGAACAATTAAATTGGGAAAATAATCATACTAATTTATTAAATGTAAAAGCTACTAAGCAAGCATATAAAGGTTCCCATGCATCTATTCTTAAAAAATATAATGCTACAGGTGAGAAACATTTACAATCCAAAGATAATGATAATACATTTAATAAACTAAAGAAAAAAGGATGGATACCTGATATTGATGGTGCTGAACCTACTAATATTCAGTATGTTCCTAGAGCTACTCTTAAAGAAAAAACTATTAATGGTAGAATAAAAAATCCACATAAAACAGTTAAGCCTGTTGCTCTTATAGTTTGGTTAGTAAAACTTTTTACTTCCGCGCCAGAAAATATAGTATTGGACATGTATATGGGATCAGGAACAACAGGTATGGCGTGTAAATATGTAAACAGATCATTTATAGGGATAGATAACCTTAAAAAAAATGTAGACTTAGCAAGATTTAGAGTAGACAATACATTTGAATTAGATGAAAAGTTTTTTAATAACATAAAGCCTATATAGGATATAATATAATGACAGATGCTATTATACATCAAGAAGAGCATGTATCTAAATTTACTACTATATTAGATACTGCTTATCCACTATTACAAAAATTTAGAAAAAAATCTCCTGGCACATATAAACATTGTCAAACTGTCTCTTCTATGGTAGAGACAATAAGTTTAGATTTAGGTTTAGATGTAGAATTTATGAAGGTAGCATGTCTATACCATGATATAGGAAAAATAAATAATACTAAATATTTTGCAGAAAATGAATTGGAAGATGAAGATGCTCATAAAAATTTACATCCATGGGTAAGTTCTCAAATAATTTCTAGACATATATCAGATGGTGTAAATATTTTAATTAATGATGCTAATTTCCCTAGAGATATAATAGAAGTTATTAGTCAACATCACGGCACAAGTACTATTAAATATTTTTTTAATAAAGCAAAAACTTTATCAAATGATATAGCAATCGAAAGTAATTATAAATATAAAAATACTAAGCCACAAAGAGTTGAGGCTGCAGTATTAATGATTACTGATACGATAGAGGCTACTACTAGGTCATTGGTGCAGGCAGGTAAATATGATCCTACTACACTTATTGATACTACTATTAATGGTTTATTAGACGATGGACAATTAGATAATGTCACTATGCCCTTAGGTGATTTGAAAAAAATAAAGAAAGCTTTGGCTAAGGAACTGGAGGGGTTATATCAAAAACGAGTGGACTACGATGAAGCTAAAATAAAAGATGATTAAAATTGATCTACATACACTACGTCATGCAGACGTTAAACGTATAAGGAAGCAATACATGGAAATTAAAACAATAGAATTAAAGAATAAAGACATTATACGGTTACTTCCTATAGAAGTAACAAAATTAAAAAAAATTACTAATAATATAGCTATTAATCCTGTATCTGAGGATAAATTTAAAGAAATTTTTGGGGATTGGTTTGAGCCCGTTAATTTTATAAAAGAAGTAGAAAGGGGATATATAGGAGTATTAATATTTAAAAAAGTGTATATATCTTTTGATGTGCCACAGGATAAATTAGCACTTATTAAAACAGATTAATTTTAAGGGAGTTTTTAGAAAAAAATAGTATATTTTACTAAAAATAAATAATGGAAAAATAAATATGGAAGAATTAAAACAATTTTTACCTATGCTTTTTATAGTTGTAGGTGTGGTTATATGGCTAACTACTATATTATTTCTACTAAATAGAAGTAATCAAAAAGAAAAAATATTAAATAAAAAGTATAAAGATTTATATAAACAGAAGAAGAGTTCAGAAGTAAGAACAGGACAAATTACAGAACAATTTGCTCCATTTATACCCGATTGGGAACACAATCCTAAAAATTTTAAATTTTTAGGAGCCCCTATAGATGGTATATCTTTTAATTTAGAAGATAGTGAGATTGTTTTTGTAGAAATTAAAAGTGGGAGAGCAAGATTAAGTGAAAATCAGAAAAAAATAAAAGAAATTGTTGAAAAAGGTAATGTAATATTCAAAACATTTAGAGTATCTGATAAGTACTGTGGCTATGTAAATAATTAATATATATATATAAATAAATATATTTAAAAGTATAAAAAAAAATGCTAATCTATTAATTTAGGTTGGCATTTTTTATTTAATAAACTAACCTTTAATAAATAGTAAATAATGTTTGGCAAGATTTAAGTGTAGCACAAACAATCTATGGTGGTAATGGTTGTTTAGGAAGTGGTTCTTCAGGAAATATTGTAACCTTTAGTTTCGGAACTGAAAGTTCTGTATCATATGGCAATAGACTTATTATGTGGTTAAAAATAAAAAGTAATATAACAGCATTAAATAGTATTACATTTAGTACAATTTTATAGAAATAAAATACAATGATTTCAAAGGAGAAAAAGTAATATGGCCTTTAATGATACTTATAGAGAAAGCATTCAAAGTAAACATATTGCGAATGTTGGATTTAGTTCAACAGCTAAAGGGGTAACTAATGAGGGGTACGCTTTAAAGAATCCTCACAATGTAATAGCAACTCAAATTCCTACCGTAAATGTTGTAGACACTTACGGTCCTTTAGTGGCAAGTGGTATAGCTGCTGGTTTGGTAGAAAAATATACCGTTAAATTAACAGCTGACCCAACAGTCAATAATAACAAAGCTTGGTTAGCTTATGCTGATGATTGTATAGAAACAACGCATTCTGGCGCGGCACATACTCGTTTAGATCAATGGATGCGTGTAGCAGAAACACAGTATAAACTTCGGTTATTTGAAGATACGGGTGCAAATGCTCCCGATTATACTTCTGAAATATTTTCAACAGAGGGTACTTTTAATTGGGAATATGACCCCTCAGCAGGTGTGGTATATACAGATGAAGATCCAGCTATTAATGGTAAAACATTACCTCTTTGGGGAGAATTGTATCTGTATATTGGTGAAACTATTGCTGATAAATTAGATACCACTAGTAGTGGTGCTCAAAATGCTTATACTAGAATTAGTGATGGTACTAATATTGCTTTAGCTGAAAATAGTAATGATACTTTAACTTTTCAACCTGCTGGTGGGATAAGTGTTACTGTTGATCCATTAACTGATTCAGTTACAATAAGTGGATCTAGTACTTTTGTTGGATCAGATGATACCCCTAGTGTTTATGAAGAAGGTTCTTTAATATTTTCTACAGCAACAGATATAGATTATGCTACAGAATTAAGTTGGGATGATACTACAAAGAAATTTTCAATAACAAGCAGTGGTAGTTTAGGATTCACAAATAATGGAACCTATATTAATGAATTTTCTACAGATACAACTTTGTCGGGCAATTCTGATGATGCTATCCCAACAGAAAAAGCTGTAAAAACATATGTAGATGATTCTATAGATGGTATGCAGTATTACAATGTAAATCTAACTAAAAATGGATTAGTTTGGGAATATGATGGTAGTTTTACTGTTCTTCCAAATAATATTGTTGTATATTATAACGGAGTAAGAAACAAAAGTAATGATATAGATTATTATACTACTTCAATTGCAGGTGGAAAATTACAAATATTATTTAATTTTTCTACTTATACAACAGATTGGGTAACTGTTACATATGGCAATGCATTAGGTGCTAGTGTACAAGGTAATTTAGCAACTAAGAATTATACTATTAGTACTAGTGATCCTTCCGGTGGAAATAATGGTGATGTTTGGTGGAAAGTATAAAATTAAATAAATATTTATAATTTAAATTAATAAAATAACTTTTATATTATTAATTATTATGATTAATAATATAAAAGTTATTATTATATTAATATTTTTAATTTAAAAATATAGGAATATATTTTGAAGGACAAATTTCATGACAATATTCACTAACGATTTTAGAATTTGGAAAGAAGTTAAAATCCCCCGCATTAATGAATCTGGTGTTTGGTTAACTCCGAAAAAAGTTTTTGTTAATGATGCTGATATATGGAAGGTAGTGTGGTCTATATATGATAGAGGAGTTTTTGGTGGTGGTTGGACCTCACATAATGTAATTGGTTACATCGCCATTTCTACCACAGGTGATGCTGCTGATTTCGGTGATTTAACTATTGGTAGGGGTTATTTAGCATCTACATCTAACGGTACCAATGATAGAGGAGTTTTTGGTGGTGGTAATAATGGTAGTATTAATCTTAATGTAATAGATTACATTACTATTTCTACCATAGGTAATGCTGCTGATTTCGGTGATTTAACTGTTGCCAGAGCTAATTTAGCTGCTACATCTAATGGAACTAATGATAGAGGAGTTTTTGGTGGCGGTTATTTAACTCATAATGTGATAGATTACATCGCCATTTCTACCACAGGAAACGCCACTTATTTTGGAGATTTAACTATTGGTAGATATAATTTAGCTGCCACATCTAATGGAATTAATGACAGGGGTGTGTTTAGTGGTGGTTATAATGGTAGTATTAATCTTAATGTAATAGATTACATTACTATTTCTACCATAGGTAATGCTGCTGATTTCGGTGATTTAACTGTTGCTAAAAATGCTTTAAGTAGCACATCTAACGGAACTAATGAACGGGGAGTTTTTGGTGGTGGACATGATGGTGCTAATACTTTAAATACAATAGATTACATAACTATTTCTACCACAGGTAATGCAACTGATCTCAGTGATTTAACTGTTGCCAGACATACTACAAGCGCCACATCTAATGGAATTAATGGTAGAGGGGTTTTTGGTGGTGGTTGGACTGGCTCTTATTCAAATATAATAGATTACATTACCATTTCTACCACAGGAAATGCAACTGATTTTGGGGATTTGACTGTTGATAGACAAGCTTTAGCTGCCACATCTAATATATAATGAAATTTTAAACAATGAAAAGGAAAAAAGTTTATGACGAATGAAATAGTAAATAACCAAGTAAAAGATCTTACAACACAAATAGATAATTTGTTTGATAAGTCAGACAAAATGACTCAAATTGCAACTAGAGCTGTAGATCCAAAAAATACTTCATTAGCTAAATTTCATGTTTTTACAGAAGATAAAATAGCTAAGATAGCTGACATGATGCCTGAAATTAATAGGGCTACTAGAACTTTGGGCAGAAAAAATACACAGGTAACAAATAAACTTATGACTTTAACCATGTTAACTGATGTTTCTGGTTATAGAATGCTCAGACAATGTTTATCTGAAATTGAAAAATGTAGGTCCGCGCTAAAAGAAAATAGATTTAAAATATTAAAAAAAAGAATTAGACTTGAAAAATTACAATCGGATAAAGATTATATGATGTCTGAACAACAAGATATTATATTATTAATTGAAGATCCTCAAACACCTGACAGTTTTAATATAAAAAAAGCTAAAAAAGAAAGTAATGATATGAAATTTAAAATAATGGAATATGATATTAAAATAGAAGAAATTGCTTCAGATATATCAGATTCTATGTTATATATAGAAGGGTGTCTTAAAGACATATCTTCATTCCAAAGTTCATATGAACAAATAAGAAAAAATAATGATATCCCTGAAAATTGGGATGAAAAAGATGCAGAGGAAGCAGAAGTAAAACACCATGTCCGATTAATTTTTTTACATGGATATAGAGATATAATGGCAAATGGAAGATTAGGTATGGGCACTTTAGAATATTGTCAACAATTTGGCATACATCCACATACAGCAACTAAAATTATTACTAATTATATTAATTATAATTTTGATAAAATGGAAAAGGGAGATATTCCTGATTATAATAATCTTAATGATTTTCTTAATGATATGGAAAATAAATTTAAAGACTCTTATAAAGAAGTATTAGAACGTATAGGTATTGATACTCTTAATGAAGATTGGTTTATGTATAGAGAAGATATTTAAATTAAAAAATAAAAAAATACATAATATATATATATATATATTTTTGAAGGACAAATTTTATGACAATATTCACTAACGATTTTAGAGTTTGGAAAGAAGTTAAAACCCCCAGCATTAATGAATCTGGTGTTTGGTTGACTCCGAAAAAAGTTTTTGTTAATGATGATGGTGTGTGGAAATTGGTGTGGTTTTTAACATAATAGATTACATTACCATTTCCACCACAGGTAATGCTGCTGATTTTGGGAATTTGACTGTTGCTATATCTGGTTTAGGTGCCACATCTAATATATAATAAAATTATAATATTAATTTTAAAATAAAAGTCAAGGATAAAAATGAAGATCCGGTTCCCCAAGACGCGCGCTGAAAAAATAAAAGAAATTGTTGAAAAAGGTAATGTAATATTCAAAACATTTAGAGTATCTGATAAGTACTGTGGCTATGTAAATAATTAATATATATATATATATAATTAATTTAGGTTGGAATTTTTTATTTAATAAACTAACCGTTAATAAATAGTAAGTAATAGCAATAAGCAATATTTTATTTATTTAAAAAAAATTTATATACAAAAAGGAAAATATACTATGGGAAAAAGTTTATTTGAGCAGTTAAATCAAGTTGACGGAACACAAACTTTCTTCGATGATATGCATCGAGTATTGGCAGAAAGCTGTGGTAGAGATTACCATACGGGAACTATAACATTAGTTTCTGGTTCAACTACTATTATTGATTCTTCGTTAATAATTGGAGGGGACGAAGTTAAAAATTATATAGTTATTGATGAAGGGAACGCTGCTGGAGTTTATGAAATTGCATCCGCTAACGGAACAACATCGGCTACTATTACACCAAGTGCTGATGGTAGTGATACAAATGTAAGTTATAGACGACATTATCGTAAAAATTTAGAGGACGATCTAAATTATTTAAGATTAATGTTTGATTTAGTTATTGGTGAAAACGAATGGAATGATGACCCTGATACAACTCTACATGATATGGCTTATTTAATTCCAAAAAGACCAAATTATTTAGGAGAGACAATTCAATATACAGATAGACCTGGAACAGTTTCTTTTAGTATAGATGATATAAATCAAACTGGTTATGTGTCTACCGGGGCTCCTGGTGCTGAATATACTGATAATACATCTAGTACTACTGCTGGAACTTCACTTAGGTTTACTGATGACAATACTATTGTCATTAATGTTACAAGTAATACTGGTGGGTTTTATCCTGCGGACAAAGGTACCTTAAATATTTATAGAGATGGTGCTGTTGTTGGTACATTAGACCTTGCTTCTGTTTGGACAAGTGATGGTTGTACTTATGAAGCATCCGAATCTGATGTTGGAAATAATCCAAACTATACTTCTTCTGGCGCGGGAACAGATATTATAAATTTATCTCATAGACGTTGTATGAATACAACAGTAGATAGTTATCCAAGTTTTTGGCCAGCATATCAAACAGCAAGTATGAATGCTACATTAACATTACCAAATGGTTTTCAAGGGCAAATTTATATAGTTCATACAGATGGCGGTGGGAATCAAAATTATACTTATTCATCTTTTTGGGTAGATGTAACATCTCAAACGATAAGTACAACTGCTCCTACCATAAATCAAAGTACACCAGTAACTAGATATCTAAGTGGTGTATCATATTATACAACAAATTCAACTTTTACAATTTCGGGAACAAATACAGATACATTATTTGATAGGGGTTATATTACTAATCCAATGACATTTAATATTTCTGAATTTAATGACTCTAATATTACACCTTCTTTGGCACAAATTGGTTTATCCAATCCAACAGCTATTACAGATACTATAGCTAACGCGGGTGGGTATGGGTCTACCGTTACAGTGGGTGCTGGTAATTTTAGAGATATGGATGCTAGAGCAACAGCTACATATAGAAACGTATTTACAAATTCTACTTCAACAACTTCTACTGCTGGTACTTATAGAATAGATACATATGGGATAACAAGTACTAATACCGTAGAAAATTTTGATGATGAAGACAAACGATTTTTAGGTAATGAAAATTTTACTGACACAGGGATTACTTGGGCAGATAGTAATTGGGTAAGCAGTACATCAATACTTACACATACTGACCCTAATGGTGATGGTGGTTTGGTTATGTATAATGGTACATTAAAATATCCAACAATTAACCATTCATCTGGATTTTTACCAGCCGGCCCAAATTATTCAAGTGCCAGTGGTGATTTTGTTTTATATAGAATTTTTATTGGTTCAGCAGCATTTACTCAAGGTAGTATTACATTTAGTGGTTGGGCAAATGCATTAAGCACTGTACAGGGAAGTAATGTTGAAATATTTTTACGTTATCCAAATTGTACAGACTATAGTAATAATAATACTAATATTTGGCAAGATTTAAGTGTAGCACAAACAATCTATGGTGGTAACGGTTGTTTAGGGGACGGCTCTTCCGGTAGTACAATAGCCTTTAGTTTTGGTACTGCAAGCTCTATATCATATGGTAATAGAGTTATTATGTTTATGAAAATAAATAGTAGCAGTATAGCAACGTTGAATAGTATTACATTTAGTCCAGTGGTATAGAAATAAAAATAAATAAAGCCAAAGGAGAAAAAGTAATATGGCCTTTAATGATACATACAGAGAAAGCATTCAAAATAAGCATATTTCGAATGTAGGGTTTAGTTCAACTGCTAAAGGTGTAACAAATGAAGGGTACGCTTTAAAAAATCCTCATGGAGTTATAGCAACTCAGATACCTACAATAAACGTTGTAGATACTTATGGACCTTTAGTAGCAAGTGGTATTGCTGCCGGTGTAGTAGAAAAATACACAGTTAAATTAACAGCAGATCCAACAGTTAATAATAACAAAGCTTGGTTGGCTTATGCTGATGATTGTATAGAAACAACGCATTCTGGCGCGGCACATACTCGTTTAGATCAATGGATGCGTGTAGCAGAAACACAGTATAAACTTCGGTTATTTGAAGATACGGGTGCAAATGCTCCCGATTATACTTCTGAAATATTTTCAACTGAAGGTGAGTTTAATTGGGAGTATGATCCTTCAGCAGGTGTAATATATACAGATGAAGATCCTTCGCTTAATGGTAAATCTTTACCACTTTGGGGAGAATTGTATATTTATATTGGTGAGACTGTAGCTGATAAATTTGATTCTACTTCTAGTGGTACACAGAATGTATATACTAAAATTAGTGATGGAACTAATGTAGCAGAAGCTGATTCTAATGCTGATACTTTAACTTTTCAGCCGATGGGCGGAATAGATGTTATCGTAGACCCACTAACTGACACTGTAACAATAAGTGGTCATAGTACATTTATTGAGTCAGATGATACACCTAATGTTTATAAAGAAGGTTCTTTAGTATTTTCCACAGCAACAGGTGTAGATTATGCTACAGAATTATATTGGGATGATACCACAAAGAAATTTTCAATAACAAGCAGTGGTAGTTTAGGATTCTCAGATAATGGTACATATATTAATGAATTTTCTACAGATACAACTTTATCAGGTAATTCTGATGATGCTGTACCTACAGAGAAAGCAGTTAAAGCTTATGTGGATGACTCTATTGGTGATTTACAGTCCTGGAATGTAGATTTAACTAAAAACGGGGCTGTTTGGGAGTATGATGGTAGTTTTACTGTTCTTCCAAATAATATTGTTGTTTATTATAATGGTGTTAGAAATAAAAGTGACGACACAGAATATTATACTTCTGCTATTGTTGGTGGGAAATTACAAATCACATTTAGTTTTGCAACCTACTCAACTGATTGGGTAACTGTTACTTTTGGTAATGCTCCTAGTAGTGTAAATGTTGGTGGTGGCTCTGGTTTAAGTGATTGGATAATTAAAATCGCCGATTATACATCTTCTGATGGAGATAGAATTATTGTGGATACTAGTGCTGGTGGTTCTAATAGTACAATATACACTATTACATTGCCTTTAAATCCTAGTTTTGGTGATGAGGTTTCTCTAATAGATGGTGGTTATAATTGTACAACAACTAAAGTAATTGTTGGTAGAAATAGTCAAAACATTATGGGTTCTACAACAGATATGGATATAAATGTTAATGGTGCTGATGTTGAATTGATGTATTACAACAGTACTAGAGGTTGGGTATTAAAATAATATAATTTATTTCCCCCAGAAGTAAAATTCTTGGGGTAAAAATGGAAGGCCGGTTCCGTAGAACGAATTGGCCTTTAATTAAAAAAATATTAAAAAATATTGATCATTTTTATCTATGGCAAAAATTCCTGGGGTAAAAACGGAAAGCTGGTTCCGTAGAGCCCGCCCCGCAAATTAAAAAAAATAAACAAACAAACAGAATAAAAAATAACAAATAACAAATCAAAAGACATAACAATTTAAAAACTTATAAAATTAAAAACTTATAAAAAATAATAGGAATGTGTATATATATTATGGAATGAATAAAAAATAATTTGGAACTGGAGAAAAGATTGTTATAGAAGAATTTCTTGAAAGTTAAGCTTCATTATAAGACCATAAAGCTTTATTAGATAGTGATAGAGAGCCAAATATAGATACATTTATACTTAGCCCTTTATAGAAGTGATATAGGGGTGGGGGACGAGAGAAAAAAGTATTTAAAATAAAATACTTATATTTTTATGTACTTGTTATATTTGTTTAATGTAGTTTGAATATTTTTCAACAATATTTTGATAGTGTATGACTGGACAATCTTCATCATGTTGTTTAGCACAACCACAAAATATACACTTTATGTTTGCACTCGCATACGATTGAATAAACGGATTAATAAATTGGTTGTTGCAAATGGAAAGAAGATCATTAATAATGTTCCCGTTTACAAGTCTACTTTTCGTTTTATACATTTATAAATATCCCCTTATCCTAAGTTCTATTTTTTTTCCAAGCTCTTTTTGCTTTATTAAAAACTTGTAGGGGTACTTTTTGTACTGTATTTTTAAAAAAACTAGCATTTTCTACAAGATTTGGAGTAGTAATACCGTACCACTTTTTACAACATACAGTATTAGATGTGATGCTACTTATTATTCCAACATGCTTGTTACCACACCCATAAGGGTTTATAAGAACAACGTCATTAATATTCATTTAAATTTTCCTTTATATTCTTGTTGATTTTACTGTTTTATATAAATTATATTTCACACAGTTCTCTTTTAATTTAAATATTTAATACTTCATTATCCAAATCAGAAAGAATATCCACATTATTTTTTAGTTAATTTATCTAATAATGTAATTATCAATTATTTATTATTTTATATCTTCCCATTTATTATTTTTCCATTTTAGTTTGTATATTTTATACATAACAAATGTAAGCCAACGTTGTTCCATAGAATACTTATTAGATACATTTTTATTAAATATATAAAATTTTTCTATTAAAATTTGGGTATCATATGATAACATCTTTTGTAATTCATCTTGTTTTGGTAACCATATATAAAAATAATTTATATTTTTAATTAAAACTTTGAATGATTTATGTTTTCTTATTCCATAAGCATAAAACTTTTCTGAGCGAATTTTATTAATAATACTCCAGGTATTATCTCTATATGAATTATATAATGACCTTACTTCTTCAAATTTCCAATTTTTTATATGTTCAGATTGTAAATCTATATAGTCAGATTCTAATTTATTATTTAAATACTTTTCATTACTCTTTTTTATAAAGTTTTGTAAATCTTTTTTTGATGGTATACGTCCAAGTTTTTCAAAACAATCTATCCAAATATAACAACCTGATGAATTTCCTTCTCCTTTTCTTCCCCAAGAAAATATTTCCATCATTGGATCTACATAATATATTTGTCCTGCTTTTAATACCCATTTATTTTGAATTTTTGGATGATTACACATTTTTATATATTCTTTAGAGTTATCCATTTGTTTTTACCAACCTATTTTTTTACTAATTTTAAGTGCTAATTTTTTCTTTTAAACTTTTTTAATAAAAACTTCTAAATGATCTTTAGCAATATAACCCCCAAGTTCCCCTTTTATAGTATGGTACAAAAATTAATCATAATTATCTTTTCTTTCCCAAAAAATATATTTTTGTTTAAAATCTTTATAATTTTTATAGCTTTTAACCAATTTAGTAACACATTCTTTTTTAGTTGTAATACAATCAACATGAACAAATATATTAGGAAATAATCTATAATTATTTATAAGCAAATATAAATTATCTTCTTTTATTATTTGTTTATTACATAATGGACAAATATCACCTCTTTTATATTTATCACTATATGTACGTTTATAAAAAAAAGTGTTTATTTTTTTATATATAATTAATTTTCTTGTCATTTTATATACCGATTCTTTTTTGTTAACAACTATTAACAACGTATACCAAAGAAGTTAACATTTTTTTTAGCTTTTTTAGTGTATTATTATATTATTTTAATAAAAAATTTTTAATATTCCATTACCCAAATCAGGAAGAATATCTCCACCTTCATTTTTAACTTTATAAATTGTATTCATAGTTTCAATAATACCATTCTTACGATCTATAGAGATTATATATGATGATGTCATGTGATCGTTTTTATTCCATTTAGGTGATGATACTACAGTCCCTGTAAACATTAATGGGCCTGGATCCAACAATGCTTTAGGAAAATATTTTAAAAATACATTAGTATCTTTTTTGTTTAATTCATTTAGATGATGGAGTTGCCAATTTCTTATGGTACCGCCTAATTTTTTTTTGTTTTTCATTTTAATACTCACATATTATAATTTTTAAAATTATATTTTTCAAAACTAAAATAATTTTTTGTTGAATTTTAAATTAGATGCCCAACATCTACTTATTTTTATTAAGTTTATCAATTGAATTTTGAACGTGCTGTTCAAACGGTCTTAATGATGTTTTACGTGGCATTTGTTGTGCTATATTTATTTTATCAACCCGTTCAAAATTATTATTTTGATTTAATTCTTTAGATTCTTCTATTAATTGTTCCTTTTCGTTTAAGTAAGCACCTAAACCCATAAATGTAATATCAACATCGTCTATATCAAAACTATCTGTATCCATATATTATTTTTTATATAATATAGGATACAAAAGTAAAATTTAGTATTTTAATTGTACCCTATATTAATTTTTAACCTTTAATTATTATTATTTGTTACTCTATCTCTAATTTCTTTTAAAGAGGTTTCATTATAAAGTTTTCCATTCTTAAAAATTAATTGCATGAGATTAGATTTACTATGATTGAAAGATAATCCATCCTTACATACTAATTTTCCATTTTTTTCTCGTAGAACTATAGTTCCTGTATTAGATTTTTTTATACCGTCATCTGTAATAGGGTCTTTAAAAAGCATTTTTTCTTTACCATCTATTTTACTCATAGTTGATTTTAATGCAAATCCAAAAGTATCTCTAGTATTATATTGATATGTAAACGAACCAACTCCAAAAACAACATTAGTTGAAGCAAATCCATTTTTAAGTAAAGATTTACAAATACTTTCACATCTATCAATGGTTATAGCATCTCCATATATAACTCCGATATGGGAATCTAATTCTTTATAACCCTTATCATTTTTTATTCCCCCGAAAATTTCCCATAGAAGATGTACAACTCCTACCTTTTCTGCGTGAGTTTTACCTTTAGAATCCCCACAAATAATTTTTTCTGGATCTCCACTATCTGGACGAATAACAATTCTACCATCTCTTTTTAAAATATCTGCTTTTAAAGGTTTAATAATCTTATCAATACATTCCCATAAATTCCAAGTATCAGATACAATACTAAGAAAACCATTAGGATAAACATCGTTAATTAAACGTTTATAAGTTTCAAATTCATTAGTGTCTCCACCCGCACACATAACAGAGTGTTCAGTTGCTGGTATAGATGTGCCAACCAATTCTTTTTCAATATTAGCATTGTAATAGTTTTCATGATACAAAATTGCTGGTATTATATCTGTTCCAACAAAAGATAACAAATGGGCTGCGCCACTTAGCATAGAGGCTTCTAAACAGGTCATTCCACGCATAGAAAAATCATGGGCTTGAAATTGTACAGCTTCTAAATTACTAGATGATTTTTTTGCAAATTCAATTAAAATTTTTCTATATTCATTAGCAATAGTTGCTGATGTAGATGGTAGCCATAATTCAGTTGATGTAAGTGTTTCTAAATAATTAGTTAACCAAAAAAATTTATCATTTGTATTTTGAATAGTTAGCATAGGCACCCTAATTGGTACAGAAGTCCCTTCTTTAACTGCCATTATTTTAATTGGTAGATATCCAATATTATGTAACTCTTCAATATGGGTTGTATCTGGAGTTTGAATATTTAAAGTATATTTTAATACCCTTGTATATTCTTCAATAATATCTTTTTTCTTCCGCGCAAAGAAATTTTTATTAAAATAATCAATAAGATATTTTTTTATAAACCCTTGAAAACCAAAGGCTATAATTTCGTCAATTCTTGGAAAAAATTTATTTGATCTTGGAGTCCAAGTTGAATATATAATTTCAGTTTTTTCTGGGTACTGTTCTCTATGTAAAACTTTATAAAAGTCACATAGTAGAGTTGCTGGAATTTTAAACATACAATTTCCTTTTAAAGTTTATGAATCTGAGGGTGAATAACATTACAATCAATACTTGTGTATAAGTTATCGATATGTTCAAATAAATCACCAGTTAAAACGTTTTCTTCACAATACGATACAAGTAATGATACTCTTTTAGCTCCTGCAGCTTTTAATTTTATTGCTGCTTCTTTAAATGTACCACCTCGACTACAAATATCATCCACGATTAAAATATTCTGTTTAACCGTACCTTCAATTTCAAAACTGGTTATTTTTCCGGTTGTAAAGTCTCTTACTTTTTTTCCAAAAGCTGTAGGTAGGCTGTGTTTTGAATATCTTTCAGCTGCACCCTTATCTGGATAAAATATAGATTTATCTTTTAATTTTATAAATGTTTCTATAAAATTAATTTTACCCATACACCACTCTTCTTCAATTGATCTATCTATTAAATTTAGAGATACATTGGAATGGGGTTCTCTTATAATGACTTTAACAAAATCCATAGAATTAATTAAACTGGCTATTGCTTTTAATGAAAAATTATAATCATTATTAAGTCTATCCATTCTAGAATAGGGTAAATATTGAATATGAAGTATGGATTTTTCTAAACAATCTTTAATATGATTTTGTAATAGTATCAATTTTATTATATCAAGTTGATCATCATAAATAAAATTAATAGTATTAATTTTTGTACTCATTAGTAATTTATTTTTTATAATATATAATTCTTTATTTGGAAAATTTCCATATTCTACTTTTTTATCGTTTAATAGTAACATATTACTCCTATTTTATATTAATTTTTTATATTTTATTTTTTGTTAAAATATTTTGTACTACTAAAATTAAATAATTCAATACTATATCATTTTAGTATAGCTTTTAAAAAATTACTCATTGGATTTTTTCTATTTGTTACAAGTTAATCTTTAATAGGGGTGTTGAATTGTTCAATTATTTCACGATTTTTTGTAAAAATAATACTATGATCAATTTTAAATTTTCTACCGCTTTTATAAATAAAACTTCCATTTTTCCATATTAATTCAAGATTTGCCCAATTAATGTTTTTTTTATATAATAATTCATGCATATCTAATGTATTTTTATTATGAAGTTGTTTTGCTGAGTAGTAAGTTTGTGATAACATTTGAATAGAATTTTTAAGCCAATCTTGTTGTCTCCAAATAAAATAATTACAAACTTCTTCTTTTGGGATATTAAATGCTCGACTATCAAAAACAGCAATATTATCATCATTCATATAATGTGTAGTAAAATAAGCCGATGCAATACCCGCAGATACCGAAACAATTTTTTGTAAATTATAATCAAACCATGCATCAGTTGTAAGTCTACTAAAATCTGTTAATAATAATGATATTTCATCTGATTGTACATAAGCACATTTTACACCTTGAATTTCTGAGCATAATTTAGACGCTGTATTTTCCATTATTGTTTGTAATATTTTATCAAAAGGTTTTTGACAATCTCTCGTCAAAGTATGAAATGCTTTACCATCTAAACGAATAATTACAGGTGTACGACGAGTTAATTTAATTCTATATCGATTTTCATAATTATCTTTTATTCGATTACCTATTGTATTCTTTTTCAAACCTTACTCCTAACTTATAACTCTTTGTATTGTTATTTAGTATTTGTACATCGACTATGTTTATTAATTATAGGTTTATTAATTTCTACCCAACATATATCCATCGGAGATGCTATTTCTAAAGACCATTTACCTTTACATTTAGGACAATACAAAATTAAATCGTCTTCAATAAGAGGTATTTTGACTCCCTTTGTTGTACAGTGTATTGTTGAGTATTTTTATTCTATTAATTTTTTTCCAATTTTTTTTATCATATTTATACCTATTATAGGTTATAATTATTTATTATACTTATGTATCTTCCCATTTAAATAACATTGATGTAAATAATAAATTTTCTTTTTGTGTTCCGTTTATGAATTCAATATTAAAATCTCCATGTTTTAAATTTTGAAATTTTATATTTTCTTGTTTTTCCAAATAAAATTTAATAGCCATTTTTAGTTGGTCCGTAGTAAATGTTACAGATTTAGATATTTTCATAAAATTTTCCTATAAAAGGTACGATGTTTTAAATCATCCGTATTAATTATTAGAGTCTAGGATGCAAGAGTTGAACTTGCCGCACCGCCCTTCCAAAGAGCAACAGACACCCCGCCGTTATCCTAGATTTGTTAGCCTTTAATTACTGCTAATGGTTTTAGTTCTACTTCAATATTAACTAAATCTTTTTGGTCCTCCATAACTTTAAGAATATTTTTATACGCGCTAGGAGACTCATCTAAATTATTTTTACTATGTACTGAATGTATTATATTATTATCATCTAAAAATTTTTTTTCTTTTTCAAAATTAAGTTCTTTTTTAGCTTGTTTTCGACCCATTTTTCGGCCCGCGCCATGAGAACATGATTTAAAACTTAATTCATTACCTAAACCTCTTACAATATAACTAGGAGATCCTTGTGAACCAGGAATTATACCTAATTGATCTATATATGCTCTAGTAGCACCTTTTCTATGTATCATAACATTAGTATTATAATGATGTTCTATAGCAGCATAATTATGAGCTATATTTATAGTGTCGTCATATTTTATATGTTTATGTATATTTAATACAATTTCTTTTACTCTTTTCATCATTAAATATCTATTTGCTAATGCAAATTCTATACAATACTCCATCTCTCCTTTATATAACTTACCCTCTTCTGAGTCTAAGGGTAAAAAAGCAAGTTGAATATTCTTAGGCACGGAAGAAAACCATTTTTCATTAAGTTTTATTGCAATATTATTATAATGTTTTGCTACTTGGTATCCTATATTTCTACTACCAGAATGAAGCATTAACCATATATACCCATCATTTCCTTTTTGTATTTCTATGAAGTGATTCTTTTTTTGTTACTTTTATTTCAATCTCCAGAGACGCATTTTTATAGAAGAGGATATTCTGTCTAATAGAGTTAGATTAATATGTTTTATTGAAACAATGAACAGGTCATTTCTGCCTGTTTCTTTGGCTTCGATTAAATATACCAAAGATCGGACTGTCGTTTGTTTTTTTAACTTTTTTCGTTCAGTCTCTCAACGTCCTTACGGTTCGCCCCTGTCATCCAATAATAATTTTTGTTAATCTTGGATTTCCAAGTCAATTAGAAAAAATTTCAGTATATTTAGATTACCCTCTTGGCCTGGAAGCAATCATTTACCACCGCCAAGAGTTCCAATTTGTTTTAATGCTTTTTTATAATTATCTTTTACGATTGGAAGATACTCATCAAGTTTAGGCATTAATTTTTCATCTTGATTTTTTGAGTGTCTTTTCACCCCAACAGGAATAATTTCTCTTATTTTTTCTATTATTTTTTTAAGAATGTTTTTACTTATATTTTGTAAAGATGTTTTAACTGCACACATCCCACAACCAATATCAACACCAACTGCATTTGGAACTATTACATTTTTTGTAGCCATAATACCACCAATTGGCATCCCATAACCTTGATGACAATCTGGCATTAATGCTATATGCTTAAAAACAAAAGGTAAATTAGCTAGATTTATAGCCTGCTCTAAAGCTCCTTCTTCTACGTTATCTAACCATAATTTAATAGGTATACGTTCTGTTGTAATTACATATTCCATATTATTCATCCTTTACTAATTTATTTTTTTAATTCTATTAAACTATCTATTTCTTTTATTATTTCATATTTTGTTACACTTTTAATACTAATAGTATTGTTTGCTGTTTTGTATAGATCTATATTGTCTTTAACATAATCAGCCATATGTTGATATTTTTGTTTAAATCTAATCCGATATACTTTTTTACAATTATTATCTACTATTTCACCAGCTTTCCAACCCGTATAACATATTCTAAAATCATATTCCATAGTTTTTTTTACAAAATTAAAATATTTACTTTCACGTTTAATAATAACTTTTCTTTTTATATTTTTTCGTACCCATTTTTGAATACAACATCTTAGATTACATGGTTCTTTATTTACTGTAAAAACAGTTTCCGGTAGATCTTCACATTGTTCTAAATGAAAATATTTATTTAATCTTTTATGAGTATGTGGTTTTTTAAATACCCTAGAACAGATAAAATATATTTTATCTCCTTTTTCTGCACAATTATTAAAAAATTTTATTGCAATTTTATTATTTGTACCAAAAGGAGGACTTAATATTACTACAATTTTATTTGATATTGGTAAAGAATACTTTTTCCAAGGAAAAGTAAAAAAATCATGTTTAATAATATTATTTGTTTCTGGTTCAATATCAATTGCTATACATCTTTTTTCTTTTCCAATAAATTTATGTAATGGATTCGAAAATGCACCGTCTCCTGCTGACGGCTCAATAAAAACTTCTGCATTAGGATTTTCTTCAATAATTGCTATAACTTTCTTTTTTCCAAAATTATGATCAAAATAATATTTATCTAATTTATTCCTGATACTCATTTATATTTACCTTATAAAAGTTTTATTATTTTTAATAAAAATGGGGCTTCTTAACGGAAACAATGTATTCCGTCTCATAGAGAATCTATTAGGTGAGTTTAGCATTGTAAGCCCCATAATATATTTATTTGATTTGTAAATTTATTTTTATTATAGAAGATAAACGAGGAGGGGATGGTGGTAATATCAATATTGGTCGTTTTATTGGAGGTAGTATTACCCCCATGTCCAATACAAACCGGACAATCTATTTTTTTCCAAAATGATTTATTTAAATCTCGTATTTTTCCATTTCCATTACATTTTTGACAATAATGTTTCATTTTTAAATTTTCTTTTTTATTTTAGAATAATTTTTTTGTTAGTTTTTAAATTGGTTTTCCAACATGTTTTAAATTAGCTTGTAAACGAATTAAATATTAAATCCAATAAATATTAACGCTCGCTATTAAATATTAATAAAATTATTTCTATTAAACATTAATAAAATATTTTTCATAATTTCTATTTAACTAAAATTATTCAATTTATAATATTAAAATCTATTCAATGTTTGAATTAATATCTAAAGGATTCAATAACTACCCCGAAGGATAATCCCGCCAACCACCCACTCGTTTACTCTGTACCTTAATTTATACAGTTTTATTTTTTTAACTAACTTCCTATTTTTAAGTCGAAATTAATTTATAGTTTGTTTATTTTACAATAAACAAAATAATTATAATACGAGAAAAAATATCATCATCAATTTTGAAATTAAAATATATAAAATTATAAAGATACCTATAAATTTTTATAAATGGTAAAATAATCTTGACAGCTATTTTACCTATTAAAATTATATAGTCACAAATGATATATAATTTTAATATAAAACAATAGTATTAACTATAGCTAAAGTTTAAGATATAAATAATTCAAATACTACTTTGAGTAGACAACTATTTGTGCCTACTCGTTTAAATAAATACCTCAATATATTTGTATTAAAGAATTTAATACCAAATTATTTAGGTCCGTACAGTAAAATATATCTTTATATTAGAGATGGATTCGAACCACCTTCTCTATATAAATTTATAATACAATGTATACAAAACGTTATTGATAGTATTACTCATAATTTATAAAGATGCATCAATCCAGATATATGCTTTTCTAATATTAGTTTATTCCTCAAAATCCACATGATTTTATATTGGTAATTGTCTAAGATATATTTTTATAGACAATGTTTTCATTACCTAAAAAATAGATTATATTTTTTTAAAAACTTAGTAATTTTTCTATAAGCTTAGTAAAATGAATTACATGTTAGCTTTTATTAGTAAAACTACTACTACTACTTTAAGTTTACAGTAATGAGGAGTTGTCAGCTCTGTATACAAAACACAATGTATTAATGTTTATTGTTATGCTGTGTGTTAATAAGATTGTAACACAGGCTTATTTTTAATACTAAATTAATACAATGTATATTATATTTTACATTTTTGGAGCATTTGGAAAAGGACCACCAAGATTTTTATTATTGGTATTAAAATCTATAACTTTTTCTTTTACTATGGATAGTCTAGTTTCATCAAACCACTCCCAATCACCAATTGTATTATTTTTACTAAGTTTTTGTGATATAAGTCCATAATGAGTACACCCTGTTGAATAAAGAGTTACACCCAAAACAATCCCTTCATACCCTGTTATTTTATCTTTTAATAAATCACCATTGTTATACTTTGTTACCATTCATACCCTTTTTAATTTATATTGGTTTATTTACTATACGTGTATCACATTTATTTTTTGTATCCCAAAACTGTCCAGCATATTTTATGGGAGTACAAGGATTTTTTTCTCGCATTTTAACTATTATGTGATAACACGTAGTTTGATTTTTACCAGTGTAACGCGACATTCCATACGCATCTTCCCAACAGTTTTCACATCTCAATTTTATTTTTTTTTCTCCTTACGTTCAATATTTATATTGTTAGATATTATTTTATTTTCTTTCCAGTAGTCTATACTATATAAATAGTCTACTGTTAATTTAATTAATGTTTTTTCTTTATTTTGTTCTGGATTTTTTTTTATTTTTTCTAATAAAAATTTAAAAATATCTTTTATTATACTTTTATGAAATAAAGTATTAAAACATTTACATAATTTATCTGTAGTAATATCCAAATCTTTAAATTTTAATTTGTTTATTTCATTATATACTTGTACTATTCTTTTTTCAAAATCTTTTTGTATTTCTGTAATTGGTACTTTCATCATACCATTACTCAATCTATCTGCTATTCTAAGTTTAAATAATGAAAAATTAGAAATATTTTTAATATCTTCTTTTACTATTTTAGATTTTTTTATAAATCGTTTTATTCCTGCATCGGTATATTTTTTTGTATAATGATACATATGAAGTCTAACTAATAAATATACTTTAGATATTATTTCTTTATCAAATTCTAAAAATTTTAAACGTTGTTTTGCTATATTGGCACTATCGACTTCATGCTTATAAAATGTAACTTTATTATCTATTTTTTTTATAGTTTGTGTTTTTCCTATGTCATGAAATAAAGCTGCCAATCTTAATACAACGTCATTTTCTATATTATCACAAGTATAAATACAATGAGTAAATACATCATATTTATGATATTGTATATTTTGTTCTAAATTTATACATTCTGAAAGCTCTGGTAAAATCATTTTTAGTAGCTTTAATTTTTTTAATAGTTTAAAATATTTTGAAGGTTTAGCACTTGTAATTATAGCAATTAAACAACGTTTTAATTGATTAATGTTTTTTTTTATTAACTCATTTGAATTTACCTTTCTTTGTATGGATGTTATTTTATCGTCTAATGAATAATTAATATTTATTGATATAGTTATTGCTTCAATAAGTAGTAATTGATTTGTTTTTAATTTTTTTGTTATGCTACCAATAATTCTTATTCTTTTTTTATTTATATCTTCTTGTCCACCAACAAAATCTTTAATATTAGATTTTTTCATGTTTTTTATTGATAGATAAAGGGAATATATAGTAAAATATCTACCTTTACTGTTAATTTTTAATAACTTATTATCTGTCTTATTTTTTATAGGGTTTATAATAGTTATATTTATTTTAGTATTATTATATTTATATATTTCATTTATTTTACTATATTTCCCAGACCGATTTAAATATTTTATTACCTGCAATGTTGTGCCAATAATTACAACATCATTTATTTTATATTTTTCTCCTTTAGTTAAAAATTTATAAACATATTCACCAGTTAAATAAACACTACTTTGTGTTTTATTTTCAATCCCTCTTAACACCTTAAACAAACTCATTATTTTTCCTTATATCTACAATCCCAAACTCTAACTGCTTCTTCTTTATATACTTTACTGATACGAATATGACAACATACAATATTAAATCCTTCTTTATATAAGAGTTTTGAAATATTCTACCATGTTTTTGGCTGTTGTCCACAAAACGGACATGGTTTTAACATTATATTATTCTCCTTTTAAATTTTTTTAATTTATATCTTATCCAATGTTGTTCTTTATTCATCAGTCTTCCTATTTCTGGTATAGAATGCCCTTCCATTATATAATTTGAAATTGTTAATTCATCTTTGTTCATTCTACTTTTAAGTTCATTTATTATAATAGTAGTGTTTATATTATTTTCATCAGATTTAATATTATCAATATTATTTATTTCTATATTATGAAAAGAAATTAAATCACATCGATTATACAACTCTTTTAATGTAATAGAAGCTCTTTCTGCTGCGGATGTTAAATTTTTTAATAATTTAACCGCCCTATCAACATCATTTTTAGTAAGAAGGAGTTTTATATCCTCTATATTACCTTGATCTATTATTTGCTCTATTATATTATATTCTATATTAATATTTTCTAAAATATTTTTAAGTCTTCGAAAATTATTTATAGCTTTCATTAAATAAGATGGTATTTTTACACTAGAAGAATTTAATCTTATATATTCATTTAAAGCATCTTTTATAGAATATATTGCGTAAGTTTTAAATCCTTTAAAAATCTTTTTTGGTAAGGCGTTATGTATTTGTCCCCAGTTTTGATAAGCAATTGCTAATCCTAAGATTGCTTCACCAAATAAATCACTTTTTTCTATACCGGTTATTTGTGAATATCTATAAGACATTCTATTTAATACTCCAGCAAAATTTTTATAAATTTCTTCAGCTTGTTTTTGAGAATTTGCTAATATAAAACGAGGTAAGTTCATACCTTGTTTTATTGGAATTGTTTTTATTATTTCAAATTTAAACATTGCCTCTCAATTGTAATTCTTTTCCAGTTAGTTCTAATTTTCTATCTTTTGTAATATTTGCACTCATTAAAATAATTTTATTCATGCCTTTTCCAACCATAGCCATCCAGATATCATTTATATCGAAATAACCTTCTGTAGGAGAGATAAATTCTATAATATCTGCATTTATATTTAAATCTAATATTTCTTTTTTATGATCTATTGTTATATCTATTTCAGGATTTCCTATAATGTATACTATCACTCCTATATTCATATTATTTTTCCTTTTTATCTGTATCCATTATACCAGTACCATTACATTTATTGCATAGTACTATAGGTTCATTTATTTTTTTTATTACTTTTTTACAATAATTTTTTATATTTTTTTTTAAATCGGCAGTATTTCTTCAACTATTTTCCAATCACTATGAAACGATTGTTTTGCTAAATTATTATTAAAATAATAATCTTTACGAGATACATAGGTTTTATATGAGGTTTTTATAAATACTTTATTATTAGCTTTTATAACTGTTAAATAGATCATTACTATTCCTTTTTATATATAAATATTATTTACGATTTTCATAAATATTACCTACAATTTTCATATATTTTTTTGAATTAAATAAACACCCTGGTTTAGAGGGAAGTTTACCGTAATAATAATTTTCTTGTTCTATTATTATTTGTTTATAACCTCCATTTTCAAATACAATTTTTGATATAAAATAACCAGGGTTATCTATTCTTTCACTATTTACTATTCGTGTTTTAGTTTTAAATTCATAACGTAAAAGATCCCCTTCATAAATTTCATTATAATCTTTATCATAAAACCCTGTAAATTGCATAACGACTAAATATGAAGATTCTTGAGCCTCTTTTATATATCTAAGAGGTCTTTCTTTAATGTCATCATTTGAATACATTTCTTCTCTATTTAAGTTAAATATTCTAAATTTTATTTTTGTCATTTTTAATTCCATATTAGTTTAATACCACCAACCTTCTAAAATAGCTAAATTTTCAGCTTTTATAAAAGCTTCTATTGCAGTTTTACAACGTACAACAATACCTGTATTATACCATCCATCATTAGGACTTAATCCTAGTACAATAGCACAATACATATTATCACAATCTTTTTCAGGACCATCATCTTTGGTAAAAATTTCAATTTTTACGTCTTTTGGAATCATAGTAAGCTCCGTTTTTTTTAAAATTGGAATGGTAGGATTTGAACCTACAAAACAGATAGCAAGTCTGTTAGAGACAATATGCCCCCGTGTTTACCTTCGTGGATTTACTTTGTGCACCACTTTTCACCACATTCCGTTAAAATATTTTTAATCCCTAACATAACCAGCTTCAATCTCTTTTTTAATAGCCATTTTATCAATTTGATCGGACTTTGATAAATAATCTAAACCTTTAGCAGTAATAGTTCTACCTTTTCCTGTCCGGATCATTAACTGTTGTTGAATTAGATAAGGCTCTATTGAATCTGTTAAAGTTTTTTTAGATTCATTTATAGCTATTGCCAAGCTATCTAAACCTACAGGTTGGTTTATTTCTGATAAAATTCTTAATATTTTTAATTCAGAAATTGATAAACCATTATTATCTATACCTATAAGGTCAAAACAATTTTCTACAGTTTTTTTTGTTATTAAATTTGTACCGATTGTAAAAGAAAAATCTCTAATATTTTCTAAATACCTTATCATTATTCTAGGTATTCCTTTACCACGTTGAGCAATTTCTTTTATACCCTCAATAGTTATTTTTATTTTCATTTTCGTAGCATGGTACTTAATAATATCTATAGAAGTATCATAATTATACGGATTAAAATTTAATATTAATTTAAATCTATCTCTAAATGGTTTAGATAATTTACCATCATCTGTTGTTGCTCCAATAAGGGTAAAATAAGGGACCCAAAATATTTTACCTGGTGTATTAGAATCCATATAAAAATTTTCCATTAACACTCCAAGAACTTCTTGTGTTTCTAATGATAATCTATGAATTTCATCTATAAATATAATCGTAGGTGATATGGGTCCAATTCTGTTACCTTTACTATCATAATTATCATAATCTAGTTTATAAATTAAATCATTAATTGATTCTTTATTTTTTAAATTATTATTTAATAATGTAATAGTCTTAACTTTGCGTAGTTTACCAATTTCTTGTGCCGTACTAGTTTTTCCACAACCTGAAGTTCCAGATAATAACATATGTGGCAAAGCTTGATTTCTTTTTATAGATGATTCTAAAGCCATATTTATTTGAGCTGTAATTTTTTTATTTCCAATTAAATACATTATTTAATATCCATATCCCATACCACTATAATAATTATGCGTTGGTACTATTTTTTCTTCTTCTCCTTCCATAGTTTCAGGTAATACATATTTAAATGAATTAGTTAAAATCAAATCTAATTTTAATTTCATCTTTTCTATTTCTTGTGTATTTATATCTTTAGAATTAGAAAAAATTGGTTGAGGAATTTTTTTTTGATTATATATACCTTGACTATGTGTACCTGTAGAATTATGTGGATAAAATGTAGTAGCTTTTTTTTTAACAATAGTTTCAGGTATTTTAGTATATAAATCTGTATTTATTAAATAATTTTCATTTTTTAATACCATGTTTTTAACTTTTAATGTTTTTAAACATATCCTTAGTATGTTATACATTTTTTTTTGATTTTTAATATCTTTTGTAGTAAATACATTAACTTCGTATTTATCATTTATAAGGGATATTGATAGGATATCGTAATACTCAATATTTAATCCATTTATAATACTTTTATTATTTTTATTTTTTTGTTCTGTTAGAATAAACGTATGTTCTTTATTACTTTTATCTTTATGTTTTACTATTCCTTTAAATAACCCACCTACTACATTTGAAGCACCATTAATTTGTTTTTCTATTAATTTTACAGTTATATATTGAATTTTTTCATCTAACGCCGTTATTATAAAAGATAGTCCCATTATTAAATACATTCCCTATTGTTTTAGATACACAAATAATTAAATTTTGTCCTATATAAAATCTAGATTTATTTGTAAATCCTAGTCTATAAAATAGATATAGACTATTAAAATTAGTATTTCTAATTTGTGTATTTATTTCATTTGTTTTACAATTATTTATTACAGTTGTAATTAATTTTTTACCAATACCTTTTCTTCTGTATAAGTTATGAACGCATAGGTGTACAATTTTACTATTTAAATTATTTTCATATTGTAAACCTATACATCCTATAACTAAATTTTGATTTAGCTCCACAAAATAATTAATATTACTATTCAAAATAGATTGAAAATTATAACTAATTTTCCAACCATTATATGTATTTATTAATATAGCTATTTGTGAAGCTATCTCTTGTTTTGATAATGTTAAATGTAATTTCACAATTTATTCAGCAAACATTTTAGCAAAAATACTTTCTAATGCAGTTGCTTCGTTTTCATTAGCGTTATTTATCATATCTGTCATTAAAGCAGCTTTATCTTTTAAAGAAATCTTTTTTTTCTCAACAGCTGGTTTTGTTTTAATAGTTACTGTAGTACTTTTAGTAATTTTCTTTTCTGATAATACTTTTTTAAAAGTTTCTATATAAGTATCTAATGTAGAACCTTTAAGACCTGGACCACTATTTAATTCAATTATATAAACATTTCCTTTAACATCAATACAACAATCTACAGCTGCAAAATTTAACTCTAAAGCTTTTACAGCTTTAATAGCCGCATCTTTTAAACTTAATGTAATATTAGTAACTCGTGAAAATTTCCACCCTCTAGTATTTGATCTTACAATCATATCTGCAGTTTTATGTTCTTTAGCCATTTGTTTTAATACATAATCTACAGTATTTTTTTCAAGTGTTCTATTATTTTTAGCCGCGATAGATTCAATTTTTTCTTTGTTTTGAATTATAAATGCTTCAGCCATATTATTACGCTTAATTTTTTTTACACTATAAATAATTTCATCATTAAACACATGAAGTCTATATTCATCTTTTATTTCTATAAATTTTTGAAAATACTTTGCTCCTTCATCAATTGCGTTACTTACTAAATCCATTGTGGGACAAATCCAAAAACCTTTTCCACCTTGATGCCAATTTGTTCTTCCTATAACCGGTAGATCTGATTCAATTACTTGTCCTATACTCATAAATTTTGCAATTGGAATATCCTTATTTTTTAATATTTTTAAAGCTTCCGGTTTGTTTCTATTTAATAAAATACTATTTGGATGATTTATAATTTTTATATCTTTAGCAAACATAGTATTTTTATCAACTTTTGTTCCCCATCCAATTACTGTTTTCACATTTGTAGGTTTTGTTTTACCTCCCTTAATATTAAGTTTTTCCATTAAAATTTTTCCGGTAATATCTGTAGCTCCACTGAACCATATGTATACATCATTATTTACAGGCATATATTTTTTCCTTTATATTAATATAATTATTATTATTTATTCGTCAAGTTGTTTTTTAATTGGAATAAAAGGAGCATCCTCTATCCAATTATGTTGTAGATTTCTATCAAATTTATTAAATACAGATAATGGCATTAGTAATATATTGTATAATGTATCAATATAAGTAGCATAATCATTATAAGTAGATAAATTTTTTATTCTTTTATACCATTTTTTTACATATTCTATTGTCATATCAGCAGCACAAGGTTTATCTATCTTTGTTTTTAATTCTATTGTAGAACAAGTACACCCTATATCTTTTGTTAAACCTATATTATGCCATTCATTAAATCCTTTAGAATATATATCAGTTAAAGACGCACTACTATGTTTAATATAAGATTTTTGAATTTTATTATTCATTACATGTATATAAGTTTCATTAACGATAGCTTTTACAGTGCCTATTACTGCCCCTGTTAATTCTGGATGTAAAAGCCATGTACCACTTAAACTTCTATATTCTAGTCTGTTACTGTTACATCTAAGCTCTCCAAAATAGCCATATCTAGTTCTTCTCTCTCTAGAATTAATAATACCATCAAGTTTTGTTAGAGGTATTCCTATTAATTCATCTAGTATTTTATTTAAACAATAAAAAAACCACATTAAATTACTTGGTGTAAAACCATTTATAAGTTGTATAGGAGTTCCAATATGCACATGGCCACCTATTGAGTAAGATCTTATAGGGGATGTATAAAAACAACCTGCTATCCATTGTAAATGTTTTATATTACTTTTTTTTAATCCACCAACAAATATATCTTTTATAGTTTTAATAAACTCGGTAGGATTTATAGATGGGGTAGGTCTAATTTCAGCCATAGGACCATCTGAACCTAATACACTATTATAATTTAATAAACTATCAGCATGTATTATTTTATTTGCACTATCTTTAAATATAAATTCAGGATCTGCTCCTAAAACACTGTCATTTATATCGTCTGATACCCAAACGTTAGCATTTACATCATTTGTATTGCTAATTTTTTTAAAAGTATTTTTAGTTACAAAACCAATCTTTTTTAATTCTTCTTTAGAAAATTTTTTTTCTTTTAGTTTTTTTAAATCACTTGAATATGCTTTATAAATATCTAATAGCATAGCCCCTTTTAATCTTTGAGATGTGTTAGTATCTGATGGATATACTTCAACTTTATTATCTTTAAAATCCATAAATTCTCTAACATCTTCAGACATTCTAACTAGCCTATTCTCTTGTCTATTCTGTTTTTTATTAGTACTCATTAAATCTGAAACTATTAATATTAATTGTTGTTTTTTTGCCATTAATTAATTTCCTTATTTTTTAATTCTAACAAAGTAGTAATTTTATTAATGGCCTCGTAATCTTCTAAATCTTTTTTTGAATAAATAGATTTCAAAGTTTTACTATCTATTTCTTGTTTATTTTTAATCATACTTGTTAAATCTCCTCCTATATCAAAGATATTAAATTTTGTACAACTAAATAATACTTTACTTAGTACTTTTGATAATGTCTTTAATACTCGTATTTTTTTTTCTGCTTTATTTTTTTTTTCCTCAAATTTATCAACTTTATCTGAAGATGTTAAATTATTTTCTTCAGAAATTCTTTTTGTATATCCACTATAAAAACCATCTTTAAAAGAAAATCTTTTTATCCTATTACATAATGAATAAAATGGAAGAGCTTCTATTATATTAAGATCTGTAATGTCAATAGCTTCCATAGCTTCTTCATTGTTCATGTATCTTTTTATAGAATATTTAGATGCCATTTCAGATATTTTTATAGCTTTAGTATTAATATTTACATTTACTTCTATACTATCATTTTTATCTTTTTCTGTTATAATAATTTTTTTAGTAGTATTATTATTTTCTTCATTTTGGACATAAATTTTTTCATTTATATAAATAACAGTTTCAGACTTACCTAATAAAACCTCCGTATTAGAATCTTCAACTAATGTTACAAATTGTTTAGCATATTCTCCAAGTAATAAATTATTAGCCTGTTTTGAAACTATAGAATATTTAAATACTTTTGTTTTAATAAGATTTTTTATTTCAAAAATTTCATTATTTATAGTATCTATTTCTATACTTAATAATTTTTCTACAACTATATCATCTTTTATAAGATTTAATTTATCAAACTTTTTACTCCATAATATACATGTTTCTTCTATTGATGAATTAATTTTAGTATTATTTTTTAGACCACTGCTAGTAAGATTTAAAACATTATTGGTAATAACTATATTATTATCATCAATATTTGTATCATTAGTATCTATATTATTATCAGTATCTGTATTGTTATTTTCTTTTTCTAGTTCTTTTTCAATTTCAAATTTTTTTATTATTTTAGTTTTCCATACTTTATCATTTCTTAATATTTTTACAGCGTGTATTAAATCATTTATTTTAATATCTTTTGTTATTTCTACTCTATTATCAAATATTACTAAATTATCATCAAGTAACGTATTAAAACTAATATCTTTTTTTGTTAATTTAGCAAAATCATTGCCTAATTTATACAATGAAGACAATTTATTATATCTAAATACTGCATGTTTTATATATTTTTCCTCTGACGCGATTAATAAAATATTTAATTTTTTAATTAAAGCAAATGCTAATGGTCTTCCATCTCTAAATACTGCTATTTGATTTGGATTAATAGCATTTAGTGCTATTACAGAGTACGTACCATGTATTCTTTTACATGTTTCTTGAATTGCTTCTTTTGTAAATGGATCTTTTCCATCATTTAAAAAATGATATAGTAGTCTAAATATTGCTTCACTATCAACTATACCATCTCTTTTACATTCTAAATTATGAAATATAGCATCGTGATTTGTTAATGTGCCATTATGAACACCTATTATTTTATTTTCTATATATATAGGATGATTATTTACATTATCAATAGAATTTCCAACTGAACTTTTTCTACAATGACCGATAAACATTTTTGTTGGGGATTCTTTTTTTTTCATTATGTCTAACCAACCTTCATAATCTTCTTTTGTACTACCAAATCTAGATAAAAATTCAGTTGCTGCAACGCCCATTTTAAGACCCATATAATTACAATCTTCAAATAGAGCAGCAACTCCTGTTGCGTCCCCTCCTCTATCTTCTAATAATTGTAATATTTCTGTACCTATTATTCTTATTGCAGTTTCTTGAGTTTGTTTATATTCATTTTCAACTCCATAACTCATTATTCCAAAAATTCCACACATAAGTTTTATTTTCCTTTAATTTTTATCAATTTAAATAATATTTTAATAATTTATATTACCCCCAGTACTACTACTATTATTACTATTATTACTAGTAGAAAAAGAATACATAGTTTTATAATTTATTTTTTTAGATAGATTATACACTTCATTATTATGCTTTTTTTTATCTATTTTATGTTCATCCGGTGTAATTTTTTTATATTCATCCGATATAAAACCTTCTTTAAGAGGTTTTTTTGTAAGTTTTTTTGTATATTTTTTATTATCTAATGTATAATAGGTATTTAATATAGATTTTTTATTATTTAAATAATTTAAACTTTTTTTTTGAACTCTAATAAATTCATTACCCATTTCTATTTCAGATTTTAAATTTAAAGATAACTCGAATATTTTATTACCATCTATATAATATAAATCTTTATAACTATCTGAATATAAACAAGATAATAATGTAAAAGAATTAATAATTTTATCATTACTGCAATGATATAATTGAATTTTTATACCTATACCTTTAAAATTATTACTAAATGATGGTTTACAATCATTTAAATTTAGTATAGTTATACATACATAAGATTTTTTTATTCCCCTGCATAAATAATTTTTTGGATTTTTTCCACAAATAGAACTTATTATTGATTTAAATTTATAAGGTAATTTTAAAAATTTATTTAAAAAGTAAACAGTATAATAATCATAATCTATTATAATTGTTGTTGAAATATTATTAGTAGTATTTAATAAAATATTTTTAATGTTTATATCACTAGCTTTAGTATTATTATTAATATATATCATATCATGGTTGTATAATAATAAAGATTCTCCAATATCACTTAGATATTCTTTTGGAATTTTAAAACCTTTATCATAAATACAACTATTATGTCTTATTGGAAATGGTAAAATTATTTTTAAATATTTATCATTTGTAATTCCTCTAGAATATATACATTTTATACCTATTGGTATATTTATATGTTTATCAGATTGAATAACTATTCCGTCAACGTAATTATTTGGTAATGTTATTCCTTTATATATTTGATCATATATAGGAAAAATATGTTTTGTTAAAATTTTCATTTTTTTCTCCGTGCTAAAAATATATCTTTAAATTCATAAATCTTTTACTCTATTAAATTTTCCTGTTTGTAAATTTATAAATAGCATTGAATTACTTTCATATGGAAATTTGTGATAATCAGATAAATTTTTATTTTCAATTTTGTTTAATGAATTTTCAATAAGAGTATCTAACGAACAATAAATAAGCATATTATCTTTAACATAGTGTCTTATTATAGTTGGATTATATGTTTTAAATAATCCTAATATATGTGGTTTATCTATATGAGTAAAAGCACATGAAAAATTACCATGCAACTCTTCTATAGTATTTGAGGTAGAATTAATTAAATTATCATTATTATTATTAAAATAATCTATTAATTTAAAAATTATTTCAGTATCAACTCTACCTGTTCTATGTATATTATAGTGATCAAACAGTGCATCATCATTTGTTACAATACCATTATGAACACCAATAACTTTATTTGCTACTATTGGATGGTTATTAACGTTTTGTAGAAAAGATCCTTTTGTTTTTAATCTACAATGCCCTATTACTTGTAATAAATCTTCATTTACCATTTCTTTACAGGCTTCTTTAAATTTTATTGATTTACTAAATTGTTTTCCAGGCATACCATCTTTAATTACATGTATTTTAGTATTAGAAACAAAGGCTATACCAGAAGCATCTGTTCCTCTAATTTCTACTTCATTAAATAATTCGGTAATTAATTGAGTTATAAATTGCGGGTCTTTACACTTAGATAAAAATCCTATTCCAAAAATTCCACACATAGTTTGATTTCCTTTTATAGTAAAACTGGAGCTCCTATAACTTTAGACCATAGAATTTCTCCAAAATCTTGTTTATCTTTTATAAATTGTTCTATATTAAGTTTTAATTCTTTTTTTAAATACGATTCAATAGCTGTATCTTTTTCTATATTTAATACTACTTCTTCTGTCCAATTATTTATATTATTACATTTAGAAATTAGTCTAAGATCTATATATTCAGATAGTAAAATATTAAATTTATTATCGAATACAGATTCTGCTTTTGTAGATAAATCTTTTTCTATATCTTGCCAATGTTCTCCTTTGGATAATCTTAGTCCAACAGGATTTTTAGCAAGTTTTTCTAATATATGGTAAGAAGGTCCTAGTTTAATTAATTGATGTTTTAATTGTTGAATTAAGTCTATACTATCATTTCTTAAATAATTATAATGATTATATAATTCAGATGTATCACTAAATCTATCTCCTTCATTATACCCTTTTTTATTATTTAATAATGCCCTCTTTACTTTTTCAGATTGATCAACCCAATCCATATCATTTAAAGTTAAAATACCAAATTTTGATATTTCTACCGCTTTAAGCATTAAACAATAATACATACACGCTATAGATGCTACAGCACTAGGACATAGCAAACCATCACAACCTCTAAATTCTACATGAAATTGAGAAATATTACCTTGTGAATTAAATTTAGTATAGTTATAATTTATCCATCCATATTTATTTCCTCCTGAATTATTTGATACCCTACTTTTAACTTCAGACATAGTATGTCTTAATGCTGAAATTTCCATAACAGACACTCTAAATTTTTCCCATCTAGTTAATTTGTTTGGATCATCTAGGCCAATCATAATCCAAGTCATTGCATTTTGATATTTTCTAATTAATTGATGAAAATTAGCGATAATTATTTGTGGTATAGGATGTTCTAATTCATTTGTTTTATTTGATATGGTAGTAATTTCTTCATTATTAACGTTATCATTATTATAATAGCTAGCTAATAAATGCATATGTATACTACATCTTTCATTTACATAAGCACCATTTTTTATAGCTGTATTTATAATGGTTTTTACCATTCGATAAAATTCCCAATAATCTACTCTTCTTCCTGTAGTTATAATTTCTACGCCCTGTTGACCAAGTAGAGATCCATCAGTGGTTATACTATGAACACAAGATTTATTTATAATACCATAAGTATTTGAAGGTTTTAATATACTATTAATTTTTTTTCTATATACAAAAGGATCTTTTGTAGTATCTTTTTTTAAAGAACATTGTGTACATGATACTTTATGTGCTTCACAATGAATGCAGGTACTTTCAAAATAAGAACATGTTACTCCGATACATTTAAATACAAAATTTTTACAAGTTTTACATTTTATATTGTTACAATTTTTTGTTTTATTTATACATGTACTATATAATTTTAAGGCCTCACATTCATTTTTTTTTATACAAATTTCCCAACAATCTTCATCTATATAATCACATGGACAATATTGTGTATTTTTACCATTACAAATTTTATTTTTACTTTCTTTTAAATTAAATTCAAATTCGGTACCAATTTTTAATATCCGTTTAAGATTAGTTTTCCAATAAGATACCTCTCGTTGTGTAATAATTGGTTTTGATGGGTGTTTTACAAATAACCATTTGTTTCTGCTGTTCATCATGATAAAAATTTCTCCAATTAGTTTCTATATTCCCAGTAAATTTTATATTATTTTCTATAGTATTAAAAAAATTAACTATATTTTGTTCTTTTTGTTTATATAATCTCATAGTAGATAAATTATTTTTTATATCTAATAAATAATTCATAGCACCAAATATATATGGAGAACATATAGCATTAAATATTTTTTCATGGGATAAAATATTATAACATTGTTTTAAATTATCTAATGTTTGTTGTATATTATTCGGTACTAATAATTTATTATTTATTAAATTATTTATTATATCATCAATTACTATAAGGCCAATTGCCATTATACCTTTGGATAAAATAGGATGTCTTAATAGATATGCTCCAGGAGTTCTATACTCTAATGTTGTTCTATTAAATTTAAATGCTCCTGGTTTACCATAAATTACTTTATTATCTGTTCGTCTATGTATATCAATTACACCCTCTGGTAAAATAGCAACTATTCCAACATGGTAATCTAAGATTGAAACTATTTGTTTTAATAATAGATTATTAAATTTATTACTGACTAATAAAAATTTTGGTAATCCAAAATGTAAATGATACCCCGCAGCAAATTTATTATATGAACTTGATGCGTATAACATTATATTTTTTCCATTTTTAGTATTGTTTAATTTAGTTCTTGCTATTTTTATAAGATTCATTATGTTATTTGTAACTTCATTTTCATTGGTAGAATATTGTGGACGAAATTCTCCAACTAATCCATCATTTCCTACATTACCATTATATGAAAAATAGTTCATAGCACTAGTAGTTTTATAAGTTTGTGTATCAATTAAAAAAAATTCTGGATCACATCCTATAGTAATAGAATTTTGTTTGATTAAATCTATAGTTTCAAAATTATTTTTTGTTATATATGCTGCCCATGGATTTAATAAATCTTCTTTATATGCGAATGTTGTTTGAAAATTTTTTACTACTCCATTTTTATATTTTAAAAATATATCTTTACCAATATTTAAATTTAAATTTTTTCTATATGTTTCTGGTATTCTTATTATATTATTTTCATTTTCTACATTTTCCATCATAGTAGAAGGTTGAATTGTTAAATTAATTTCCATATATTACCTTTTTTATTGTTTAACAATATTCTACTTCTAAGCCTAATTTTTTGTATGTTTTTTCTCTAGAATCTTGTATTTTACTATTAAATTGATTATATAGAACTCCTATATTTTTATCAACATAATCATATAATATAGCATCAGTTTTACCATCGACTACTCGTTGAATTCTTCCTATCATTTGTTCAACCTTTGTTCTTGATCTAAATGATAATGTACTAAATGCTCTATTTAAAAAATTTACATCAAAACCCTCACCTAATTTTTTAAAAGTAGTTATAATTACAGTTATTTTTTTATTATTTAATAACTCTAATTGTTTATTATTATGTTTATCGTTATAGTCACCTGTTACAATGACTGTTTTATTCCATTTTTTCTTTATATTTTCATATAAAATCTCACAATGTGCTTTTCTATCGCTAATTACTATACAATAGTTATTGTTTTTAGCCTCTTTAACAACATCTTTTGTAATCAATGCATTTCTTTTTTTATTGATAACTAAATCCTTAAGAATTTTTTGAGTATCATTTCCTTCTACTTTTGTTAACTCTATTATTCTACAAAGTACTTTAGGTTTCATTATCCCTTTATCATTAATAACTTCTTTATAAGGTATTGCTGCTCGTATAGGTCCTATATATTTAAATAATAATACTTCCATTTTATCCCCTCTATAAGGGGTTGCTGTTAATCCATATAAATATCTAGGATTTAGCATGCTTACTATTGTAGAAAATGTTGTTGATGGTACATGGTGTGCTTCATCAACTATAACCATTCCAAATTTATCGTAAAGTTTTTTAGTTTCTTCTTGTCGGCGAGCTAAAGTTTGTACTAGTCCAACAGTTATTGGTAGCTTCATATCCCACTTACCATCACCAATTATACCAACTTCAGAAACATTAGGTATAAAAGTTTTTATTCTTTCTATAAATTGATATAATAATTGTTTAGTGTGTGTTAACCATAAAGTAGGTTGTCCAGTAATACATATTAAACTAATACCTAATACTGTTTTTCCACTGCCTGCTGGAGAAACTAACATCCCTTCGTCATGAACTATTAAAGCTCTTATATATTTATGTTGATATGGTCTATAAAAAATATCAGTTTTAAATTCTAAATATTCTGTTATTTTTCTTTTATCAATAACATTATGTTTTATATTCATTTCATTTAAAAGATAAATTAAATTAGATTTAACACCACGTGGTATTATTATAGAGTTTGGTCTTAATTTTTCAAATAGATATAGATACTCTTCTATATTATATGTACTATATCCTAATTTTTGTGCGTTTATATATAATTGATTTCTAACTTGTAATTGTAATTTTTCTATAATAGTATTTATTAATTTTTCTTTACAGTTATCAATTGTAATTTTGTTACTTATTATTATATTTATTATACATTATCCTCCTTAAACTTTTATAAATTAAAAAAGCAAGCAATATTCTTGTATAGAAATATTTACTTGCTTTTTTTATGTTATTATAAATAATTATTTTTATTACATAATAATCTCCTTTATATAATTATTTTTATTATGATAATTAATACTTTTAAGAATATTGTTCTAATTCTTTTAACCATTCTTTATTATCTGTATTACAAAAAAAATGTGGAATAGCATTTTTAGGTTTATTTTGTACTTCACACATATTAATATTTTTTTTAAAAATTTTATTAGTATTAAATTGTGATTTAAAAAGCATAGCACATTTATTTATTTTATAACATCCAGTGTTACTTCCATGTGAAATTGTACATATAAACATATTACAAAATAAATTTATAACTACATCTTTTATATTATAATCAATATTAGATTTTTTAAGTTTTATTAATTTTGGTAATATATTAGATATAAATGCACGGGGTTGTATTTTATATATTGTATTATAACAAAATACAGGTTTTCCTTTACAAAGTTTACATTTTTTACAAATAATTTTTCTAAATCTTTTTTTATTATAATTATACATTTAATATCCTATATACTATTAAAAATAAATTATAAATATTTTTTTATGAAGGTAATGTTGGATTACTTTGATTGATATTTGGACCATCATAAGGTTTATTACCTAGTTTAACATTAGTAACTACCATTTTATGTTGTTGGTTACCTTGCCCATCTACCCAATTCTTATAAGTACTAGTTACATATAATTCTCTACCGCTTTTAACATACCCTTCTACCGCGCGGGCAGAAAATGCATTTGGTTCTACCATTAAAGGTACATCAACTGCGTTTTCTATCCATTGCCCAGTTTCATCTTTAGATGCTGAATAAGTTCTCAACGTCATAAAGATAAAATTACCATTTTCTACTGGTACTATTTCTGGATCATCTACTATTTTTCCAAGAAATGTACAACTATTTACTTGAATTCCTTTCCACTCTTTTTCTGCCATAATTTTTTTCAATCCTTTTTGTTAATAATTATTAATATTTTAAAAAATATTTTTATTAAAATCACAATTAAATTTTATTTAGGTTAAAAATTCATTATTTATTAATCCTTATTTATTCCAAATATATTTATATTTTGAACAATACATAACTAAATACCAATAATCTTTTTTTGGAAAAGTTTTTTTATCAAACCATTTATCAAAATATTTTGAACAATATTCAGCTAAATATTTATATTCTTCTTCAGGAAAAGTTTTTTTATCAAACCATTTAGTAAAATAATTTGAACAATATTTAGCTAGATACCAATAATCTTCTTTGGGAAAAGTTTTTTTATCAAACCATTTATCAAAATATTTTGAACAATATTTAGCTAAACGCCAATATTCTTCTTCAGGAAAAGTTTTTTTATTAAATAGCTCATCAAAATAAAAATTAAAATTTTTTCTTGGTTTAAAAAATAATCTATCAGCTCTGTATTTATCCCTAGATGGATCTAGAATAACTTTGGCGTTTAAAGGTATTTTTACCAGTCGAATCCACTGCCCATAGCCAAAAAATCTATGAATATACTCTTTTGTGGTAAAATAAATTCCTCCTTCAATACAAGAATCTTCAGGATCATCGTTAAATTTTTTAGAATCAATTATTAAACCATCACGGTATTGTAAACCACGGTGATTTTCCTTTTGATTGGTAATTTTATAATAGATTTTTTTACGATTGGGTATTTTTGGTAACATAATTAATCCTTTATTTTGATACTTTATATTTTTTAAAATTTACTATGCTTTTTAATTTTTTTGGATCAAGTTTATAATTTAACACCTTTTCTAATAATTTACTTGGTAAATCTACACTTTTTGATTTTAAATAATTTAATAATTCACCACTTTCTAATTTTGCTCGGCTAGCAAAATAAATTTTATTTTGATTTTTTACTATTAAACTTAATATATTACTAGTACCTTTTTCTTTTGATATTGAATGAAAATTTTCTAAATTATTAACACCAACTTCCTTAGCTTTAATTTTTATTGTAGTACAAATTAATATTGATATTTCTTTATTAAAATTTTCTGCTATTAAATTATTTGGATTATTTGTACATATTGAATCTGTTACTATCTCATGTAATGATTTTGTTCCATGTTTTTGAGCAAAGATTGAATTTGCTGCCTTATCTATAAACTCTTCTATTAAAGCATTAGTTTTTTGACTATATTTTATATTTGTATTTTCTAATACTCTTAATAAATTATATACAAGTGCTATAATTGGTCCAGTTTGTAATTTTACACCTGCTAATTTAGATACTATTATAGTTTGATCATCACAGGTTAATAGATTAAATTTTTGAATACTATAATCCGATAGTCCTAAACAAAGTGTAGTAGGTATACCTGATTTTTTATTTAATTTAGTAATTACATCATAACAATATTTATTTGGATTTTTCCATTCATTATATAATGCTTTTTTAGCAGCTTTAGTATGAAATGAAGCTAAATAAATAACATCACCATCAAAATCTAAACCCAAAGATACAAGTGAATTACCACTTACTTTAATCGTATATTTAGCACAATCTTTATAAGTTATTTTTATTTTTTGAGGACGTAACGATACAAATCCTAAACATGGAAATCTTTCTACTAAAACTATATCTCCTTCTTTCATTTTTAATTGTTTAGCCATAGATTTATGGATTTCTACTACGTTTTTACCTATTGAATTACTTAGAGTAGCAACCCCTTTAACAGCGTTAGGATACCTTACAGACATTCCATAAGTACTAATATCTCCCTTTTTTCCTCCTAATGCGTTAGAAACAGTTTTAAAATACGTCATTATAGTTTTATATAGTAATGACATTGTTATTCCATTAGTTTTATCCTCATTATATCTAATATTTATATTTATTAAATTATTTATTATAGTAGTTAAATTGTTTAAACCATAATTACCATTAGAATGTTTCCAACTAGATCTTATAATCCCTTTTGGTATATAAATTTTATCAATAGTAGCCATAGAAACTGGAGTTTTTTCATCATCAGTATCTGGTACAAGTTCACATTCTACTGGGTTACCTTCATAAAGTATTTTTCCATATTTATTTTTTATAGTTTGATAGGATACTGGTAATAGCATCATAAAACCATTATGGTAATAACAGCTATCAGCAATTGTATTATCTATATGCTCTTTTGGTATTATTGAGCCTTGTTTTGGATCGACTCCTTTAATATCATTTATATGAATAATTTCTTTGGTATTATCAAATTTTCCATCTTTTGATTTTAAAATCTTTAGTTGTTCAGTAATTAGAAACCGTCCTTGACTATAAGCCATTACTTCTTTTGTAATTGCATTATTTAATCCAAATCTTGTTTCTAATGCTTTAAATTCAATACTAGAAAACTTTAAACCTGCAATTCTTACCTCTTTATTATTTATTACACTAGTATCTGATTTATTCCATACGGCGGTTTCAACATCTTTTATTACTCCCCAAAAAATTTTTCCACATATACCAAATACTTCTCCTGTATATATTTTACATTTCCATTTTCCATCGTCAATAAAACCATCTTTTGTAATTCTATCCATTATTGTTTTTGGATCTTGTTGAAAATTATCGGATACTACTAATTCAGTATTATTTGTTAAATTATTAGTTAGTGCTTCTATAATTTGACCATAATTTTTTCTTTTTTTTATTGATTTAGCAGATACAATTACATCTATTTTAGTTTCTTTTTTAGTTACTGGGTGTATAGCATATCCGAGTTTTTTAAATCTTACCACTCCTTTATTACCATGAGTATTTGTAAATTTTATACCATCTTTAAAATATTTTTTATACTCAATAATGAGATTATTAACTTCTGTTTGTATATTTCCAATATTAACTTTTGATTTAGTTATTTTACTAACTACTGCTGAATCACAAAATATATTAAATCTATTTTTTTTATTATTATTTATTTCTATTACTTGTCCTGTTTTTATTTTTTCTTTTACTTTGACTATAACATCACCAAAACATTGAATTTTTTTAGTATAAGTTATATATTTGTCTAAATGTGATATATCTATCATTATTTGATCTTCAAATACATCCGGTATATCAACAAATAACGTAAAGAAATTCCAACCTTTTCTACTTATACCTTTATCTATTAACTTCTGTGCCGATTCTGATTTTATTAATGGATACTCATCTCCCTTCATTGCTAAAGTTGAATATAAATTTCTTTGTGGGTTATGGTAATATATACCAAAAGGAGTTAATTTTCGTATGTCTTCTGTAAGTATATAATTTTTATCTGCCATTGTACTATCAGATAATCCAATAGGTGTCCAACCTTTATGAAAAAGATCTTTTGTTTTATTAATTTGATATTTTAATTTTTTTATTGGATTTTGAATATCATTAAATTTTTCATCTATAATAAATAATCTATGATTCATTACCCAACTATTTAAATTAGTAATATGTAAAGGTAATTTGTTAATAATTTCATTTATTGCTTTTTGTAGATTATAAATTATTACTGATGTATTATTATTTCTAAATGAATATATTATTTGTTGGATAAAAAGTGATTTTTTTATAGGTACAGTTTGAATAAATCCTGTTGGATTTCCACAAACAATAGAATATATTACGTCAAGATACTCTATAATTCTATCTTCTGCTTTAATATAGTATTTTCCTACAGCACGTTTAACTTCGTTGTTATTAATTAAAACAATACCACTCTCTTTATAAGGCATAGGTATTGTTATTGAATATTTTGTTTCATCTTTTGTATCAATAAAAGTAAGCCATAATTTATTTTCTTCTATATATGTATCTAGTTTTACTTCGTAATCAATTCCTCTTTTTTTAGCTTCCATAATAGCTCTATTTTCAAAAGTCGTTTTAATTTTGTATAGAAGTGAGGTCATTATAAAATCCTTTTTATTATATAAAATAGATACTTTTTATATTAATATAATTATTATTTATTATACAAACTATGTTTTTGTCCAATATTAATTACTCTATATTTTACATAATTTAAATTGTTTATTATATTTTTTATAAATAATTTTGATTTTTGAGATGTTTGTGTTTCTATATATGTTTTACTTAGTGTTTTATAATGTATATTAAATAGATTAACAAATAATAATCTATAAATTTTATCCAGATTATTTTGTACAGAGGACGTATTTTCATCATAATACGGTGCATCTAATTTATTAACCTCAGTATATTTTAAATTTAAAAATTTTATAGTTTTTATAAAATTTTTATAATCATTTTTATTCCCTTTCATTATATTTTGAATTATTGTTTGTTTATAAGAACTTTCAATTATTCCTTTTTGTAATATATTTACTATATTTTTAATATCTGGCTTTTTATATCGGTCATACCATTGTATATTTTGTATATTTGATAAACATTTATTTATATTGATTGATGTCCATAAACTTGATAGATAAGCTTTACGTTCTTCTACACTCATATTTTTTTCATTATTATCATAAGATGGACTTATGGTATATAAAAATTTTGTATTAAATAAATTTTTTAATTGTTGTTTTAATTTATTATTTTTACTTACTTTACGTAAAAAAGATTGCTGTGAAGAAAAACTAAAATCGGCTATTGTTTTCATTTGTTTTGGAAGTATAAATGGAGTAGATCTATGTTCTATCCTATATTTTTTTTCATTTCCAAATTTATAAAATATTATACTAGCATTTATAATAAAATATGGACCTATATCTATAGAAAAAGGACTGATATTTTTTATATATCCCATACTACCTGATCTTGGGCCAATTCTACCAGTTTTTATAGAACTACTTGTTATTACAATTTTATTTCCTATACTAAACATTTTTAAATAATTCTCCTATTTTTGATATATTATTTATTTTTCATCGGTTAAACATTTACTATTTTTATTTACCTTGGTAAACATTATATATCCATCTTTTTTAGTTATCATATGCGTTGAAATAGCACTTGAATGTGTAACACTATCTAATAACTCTGTAAAATATAAAAATTTTGTAACATCTCTTTTTCCTATTTTATTTACTACTAATACTGCTCGCATATTATTTATAATTTCATCAGAATATGCACCTAAAAATTTAATATTTTTAGTTTGTAAATGAGTTAATCTTTTTTGTAATATAGGATTATTAACAATAGCGCTAGTTTGTTCTTTATTAGTTATTCCTATAAATCTACCAATATATGTTCTATTTTTATTCCCATTTTCTTTTTCAAATATTACAGCCTCAATTGTTTCTTTCATATTAATTTTTGTTATCCTTCCATGCCTAAAGTATATAAGGTATTTATAGTATAATTTTGTCGAAATTTATTTTCTTCTAAATGTAAAAATTCATCTACTAATTTATAAAAAAAATGAAAACCATCAGAATGTTTTTGCATCATTTCAGGGTGGTATTGAACCCCACAAGCTTGTATAGAAGGCATATATAATGCTTCTATATCTGTTTCATGTTTAGTTATAGGTAAATCATTATCTCCAAAATAAATTTTAGAAAGTTGTTTTTTTGTAGTACCTATTGTAAAAGTATTTTTATGTGGAATAACTATTTGATGATGAAGACTATTAACTTTTATTTCATAGTTCATTCTTGGACTAATAAACGAATGAGATGCATTATGATTATTTGCATGATGAATCATAGATCCACCACTCATTACGTTTAAAAATTGAAGTCCTCTGCATATTCCTACCATTTTAATATTATTTTTTATTGCGTGTTTAAAAATTTTAATATCTAGAGTATCACGAGATTTATTATAATAACATAATCTATCGGGACTTTTATGACCATATAATGTTGGATTTATATCTGCCCCACCACTAAATAATATTAATTTAAACTCTTCTGGTTTTTCAAAAAAATTTTTTATATCTTCTGTTGTTTCTCCAAAATAATCAACTACATTTTTATATGAATAAAAATCTTCTACAAATATTTTATTTTTTTTCATTTTTTATTACCCCACTGACATCGTTGGAGTTATTATATGATTCGGTGTCATTATAGCATCACTATTATCTAATGGGGCTATGGTAGTATTACTATTATTATTAGTTAATGAAAGCATGTCTTCATCTAAAGGTTTAAAAGTAATATTTAATGATTCATGAACAGTATTGTCTGATAATTCAGTTTCAGGGGTATCACCTGGTAATTCAATTTCAGAGTCATCATCTGGTAATTCAGGAATAATTTTTTTAATTTTTTCTATTTTTTCTACAACTATATTTTCTATATTTCTTTCTGGAATTATCATTTTTAATGTTGAATCTTTAAATTCAATTTTATATGCTGAAAAATCTCCTTGATACCCTTTATTATATCCTTTTCTACAATAGGATATCTTAGATACTTTATACATGGCATCATTATCTATTACAGTAAAATCTAATCCTACTGTGATAGTATAAGTAATTGTACTATATTTTACTATTAATTGTTTTATTTCTATAGTCATTTTTCTTTAATCTCCTCTTCCCATATTCCTGTTTTTATTTTAATTTTTTTTATATCATTATATTTATTAAAATTAAATTCATAAGCATATGCTTTTATCTTATTATTTTTATAAATAATACTTATTAATTTTCTAATAAATAAACTTTTATTTTTATTTTTAGAATCATATCCTTCTATACTATCCATAATTGCTAATGTTTTTTTCTTATTTTCAAATGTATGTATTTCCCCTATAACTACATCTTTTGTATTAAATTTTACACCTGGAAAAGGTCCTAAATTAAATAAAGTTCCATTTATTTTTATATTTTTTATAACCAATTTTCTTTTTGTAGTGCATTGTCCATCTAATGAAAATTTTTCTTTTAAAGTCCCATATACGAAAATATTTACGTCCATAGTTTTTAAAAACCCTATATTAATTTGTATTCATTTTTATATGTATCATTACAATATACTTTTTTTATTTTTTTTGATAGTTCATCATTAAAAAATTTTTTTATCCAAATAAATCTTTTAGTTGTGTAAGGTATACATAAAAAATTTGTTTTTGGTGCGTATAAAAAATTTTTGTTACTATTACGTATACAATTATCTTTATTAATTATATTTTGTAAATATTTTTGAATTTTTGTATATTTTACATATTTAAATAATTCTTCTTTTATAATAATATTTTTTATTGCTCTAATAGTTATATTTGTATCAACCTGTACTATTATATTATTATTTATAAATTCATTACGTGTAGGTAGTGTTTTACTATAATATTTTTGATGCTTATGTTTTTTATTTTTTATATGTGTTTTTTTATAAAGTATCTTTTTATCCTTTGATATATTATATGGTATCCACCCTCTTTTTACTAATTTTGTTAATCTTTTTTTAAAATTATTTATTAATTTATCTGGTTCAGCATGATTTATATTAAGTCTTAATCGATGATTAATACAATCATCATAGGCACCTTCTAAATATTCTATAATATTACCATACTTATCCATACCAATACCACAACATATAAAATCTACATTGCATACTAATTTTGATATATTTTTTGTAGTTATTATTTGTAATATTTTATTATTATTACTATTTTTATAATTATAGATTGTATTTATATCTAAATTAGATTTTGTATTGTGAGTATTTATTTTATATTTTTTATTTTCTATAGAAATAGCTTGAATAGATTTTTGTATTTTTTTCCATTCATAATTTTTATTTAAAATTTTTAATTGTGATATTACACTTTCCATTAAAACAGCTAAGTCTATATCTCCCTCCATATTTTTTTTAGCTATTATATCTCTTATCATACCCCCATATATAATAGAATTTTTAAATATTATTTTTGTATTAGCATACTCATTTACTACTTCGTGTACCCAATTTAAATTTTTTAATATTTTCATTTTTATAATTCCAATATTTTAACCTATTATTTTAAAATTCATTATTTTTTTATTTTTTGAAAAATTAAATACAATTTGTAAAGTATATTTTATCATAAATTTGTGTAATGGTATATATGACGGTTTATAATTATTTATCTTTAAAAATTTTTTTAGATAGAATATTTTTACTTTTTCAATATATTTTTATTATTTAAATATTTTATATTAAGTATATACATACTAATTTTCATTGTTATGTGAAACTTCAAGCGTATTGGTATGTGTATCCCCAATTTCAGTTTCATAAGGTGTATCTTCGAAAGATTTAAGCTTGATAGGTGGGGCATCAAAGTTAAATTTTGATACTTTTTTTTCTTTATAACTATTATTAAAAAAATGGTCTATAAGTTCTATATCTTTTAATTCTTCAGGATGCCATTGTACTGCAACTATATTATTATTCCATAATTTTACTTGTATACCCTCTACTAAAATAGGATCATTACCCATATCTTCATCTAAATCTATTTTATTCGACCAAGCTACCACATTTATATATTGATGTGATTTAAATAAATCTAAATTTATTTTACTATCGTTTAAAATTACCCCTTGATGATGCATACTATTAACTCCTATGCTCGTCATCTTTTTTGCTCCATAAAGAGTATTACCATTTATATTTACTTTGTGAGATTTTATATGTCTATCTATAGCTAGATTTTCAGTTTGTGCATGGTTATGTATATTTTGTATAAATACCATAGGTAAATTATCTTGATATGTAGCTATAGTTTCATACATTATTAGTTGTAATCCTCTACATATACCAAAAATAGGTAATTGATATTTTATTGCTTTATAAAATACGGCACGTTCAAATTCATCTTTTTTTGGATTTACATTATATGCACTATAATTGTCTATTCCATAATACATTGGGTCTATATCTATTCCCCCGGGCAATAAAAGTCCTTGGCACTGAGAAATTAATCTAATATTATCAGGAGTTATAATAATTGGTGTCATTTTTGCTTCTACAATGTAGTCAACATATGCTTTATTGATTTTGTAACTTTTGGTATCGAAATCGATTGGTATAGCAATTTTCATTTTATTTTCCTTATATATATATTTATTAAAATTTATTTAATAATGTTTATTTTTAAATTAGTATATTTTATTTTTATCTATTCCAAATATGTTTATATCCTGAACAATATTTGGCTAAATACCAATAATATTTTTGTGGAAAAATTTTTTTATCAAACCACTCATTAAAATATTCTGAATAATATTCAGCTAAACTCCAATAGTCATTTTTAGGAAAAGTTTTTTTACTAAATAACTTATTAAAATAGAAATTAAAATCTTCTCTTGGTTTAAAAAATAATCTATCAGCTCTGTATTTATCCCTAGATGGATCTAGAATAACTTTGGCGTTTAAAGGTATTTTTACTGGTCGAATCCAACAACCATAACCTAAAAATTTATGTAAATATTCTTTGGTGGTAAAATAAATTCCTCCTTCAATACAAGAATCTTCAGAGTTATCGTTAAATTTTTTAGGATCAATTATTAATCCATCATTGTATTGTAAACCATGGTGATTTTCTTCTTGGTTAGTAACTTTGTAATAAATTTTTTTACGATTAGATATTTTTGGTAACATAATTAAGCCTTATTGGTAACATAATTAATTCTTATTTATAATTTTAATCTACTATTGTAAATATTTTACTTTTTTTATTTTTTTCCTGAAACGCATAAAGTTTATTTAAAATTTCTTTAGCTTCTTTAATAGTTTTACAACCTATTTTTAAAAAATCAATAGATTGAAAAAATTCATTTATAAATTTATTTTCTATTAATTTTATTAATTTTACATACCATACTCCATATTTATCTATAACTCCAACATTTTCATAACAATGTTTAATAAATATCCAATAAAAATCATTAGCATCTTTAATAATTATACATTTTTCTGCTATATCATATTTATTTAAATATTTACAACGTTTTTCTATATTTTTTTTATTTAAAGTTGAACAGCCATCGTATTTATCTAAAACTACACTATAATTATAATTTAGGGTATTTTCAATCTTATTATCTTTAATGCTGTAGTAAGTAATGCCTTTTTTAATTGTGATACCAAATAAATTTATTTGATTTAATGTTTCTATAGTTAATTCAAATCTATCTGTTTTATATTCTCATTCCATTTTATTTTATATTTTTATATGTTTTGTTTTTGAAACCTCTCCTAATTTCCATTCATTTTTAAAATTATAGTTATCAATTTTTTCTAATGCCATATCTAAATAAAATAATGAATTTTTAGACATATATTTAGTTATACTGTCTAATATTATTTGTGCTTCTTTTATATCATTATTATTTATAGTAGATGCTATATTATCTATTGTTTTTAATATTTTTATATGACTTTTTTTTCTAATTAATACAAGAACATCTTTTGTTAAACTTTCCATTAACATTACTAATTCTGGACTTTTTAACCAATAATTACTTAATACTCTATATTCTATTCCATATTCTTTTGGTCTATGTGCTCCTGCTTTACCATATAATTCTTTTCGCCGGGCAGAAGATTTTGATGAATCTAGAATAACTGATACTATACCATGAAAACAATCCATCATTTTAATTGTATTTAATTTACCTTCAAAATCTAATAAAAAGTCATTACCTGAATTCTTTACAAATCCAACATGAATATGGCCCCCACAACTTCTAAAAGTTAATCCTTCTATTTGAGGTATTTTATTCATTGCTACTGACCAAGCATTAAAATCAGGATCACAACCAAACAACTGTGCTTCTTTAGTTTTTAATTCTGATTTATCAAAGTCTGTTGAGGCCATTATAGATAAATCATATTCTTTTGGTAAATAATCTATAACATCATTTAAAGTAGTATGTATCATATCTACAAAAGATTTTTTAGTTTTAGTAGGTTTAGATGTTGTTGGATTTGTTGCAAATTCAACAGATACATTATCATGTTGTATATTCCCTGTTTTAGATTTTAGTATCGTTGGATCATGTTTTGTTCCTTCTATAAAAGGTATAGCAGAAATAAATTTACCATCAGATTTTCTCTGTAAGAATAGTTCAGTATCTGTACCAATAGTAAATACTCCACTTTTTTTACTCATTTTAATCCCTCTCTATTTAATTGTTTTAAATTTAGTTGTTTTAATTTTTTATTTAAAATTTTGTTTAATGATTTATAAAGACATAAAGATTTTATTCCACTATATTTAAGATATTTATAAGAATTTTTATCGGCACATTTTTCACAATTATAAAAATATGAAGAATACTCATTTTTAAATAGATAATCATAGTTATTTATAATTAATGGTATATTAACCATCCAATTTCTTGGAAAATTTAAAATTGATTGTATAGTATGTTTTGAAAGTTTTATTTTCATAACTATATTTATATATTCTTCGATAGTAGTATAATTATTAATATTAAGTATATAACAACTATGAATTATAAATGTTATTAAGGAAATTAATTGGGGAAATTTAAACCATTGAATTGGTAAATCAAATATATATAAATTATTAATTAATCTATCTATTTTATATATACTTAATTTACCCCAATTATTAACACTACTAAACATATTTATAGTTTTAATTATTTGATTAAGTTTAAATTCAGAATTTGTAGGTAATATTACTAATAATTTTAAATATTGAAAATTTTTTTCAGATAGCATATAATTTTCTTTAATATCATGTAATAATATTTCTTTACAAGCAGTAGGATGATTTAACATTTGTATTTTTGAATTAATATTACAAATTGAATAACATATATGTACTTTATTTATATATTTAATTAAATATTCTGTTGGGTATATTTCTAAATCTAAAATTTTCAATTTTACCTCCTATGAAGTAAATTCCATATACTTTTCTTTTACAGAAACATCACAAATTGTTTTTTTTGCTAAAGATAAAATACCTGAATGATCATGAAAAGAATAAATACTAATACTTTTATTAAGAAATAATGTATCAAATTTATTATCTGTAAATAATATTTTTTTATAATTTTTTATAAACATATCTAGTTTTGGATATATTGATTGTAAATATTGTATATCATTATCTTTTATTTTATTATCTTTATCTATATTATTTTTTATTAATTGTTCATACTTACTATGTAATTCCTTATTATCTTTAAATTCTAGTTTTTTATCTCCTAGACGAATTAAAAAAGTATATAGAGATACTAATACAGGAGATCTAACCCAAATACTGTTTCCAGTAAAAGTCCAAATTGGATTAGGAAAATCTTTATGGTTAAGTTGTTTTTGTACAGTTTTAACTTTTATACCCATTAAATCTTCATAATGGTGTATTAATTTAAGTGCATACATCATTTTAATAGAACAATCTGTTATATTTAATTTTAAATTCTTATATGTTACTATAAGTCTAATTTTAGATAAATCTACTGGCGGATCAACTTTATGTTCGTATTTAAATCCATATATTTTACAACCGGATACTCCACTATTTGGTATAGTGCATCTAACAGCATCCTGTAAAAAATCTCTACATTTTACTAATGGGTGGCATTGTAAATTTTTATTTTTTGGCGCCGATATAAAAGCAAAATATAAACCTGTTTGTTGATATATTTCTGTTAAATTTGTAGCATCTTTATATTTAATTATTGGCATAGTTTGTTATTTCCTTATTGATTTTTATTATAAATACTCCTTTTTGAATATTAGTTTCTGAGCAAGTTAATAAATTTTTAAAATTATTATCTAATAAAATTTCTAATGTATGTGGTATATATGAAGAAATTATTAATCTATTTTTATTTTTAAGTACAGTTAATTCTATAGCTTTTTTTATTGTCATTGTTAAATATGTGTATGCAATATCTGGTTTAAGAAAAAAATAATTTTTAGATTCTTTTGTATATTTTATATTACTTATTTCTAATATATTTTTATATGTAGACATATAGCAAGTATATAAAAAATATTGTTTTATTTTATTTGTATAGTTATTTGGCATTAAATGTATATTATATGGTAAAGCAACTTGATTATTTGGTGACCAAGATTGGTTTATAAAATAACGTATACTATTATGTTTTTGTATTAAATTTTCTTTTTGTTTACTTAATAAACTAAACATTTTATCCCTTTATTAGTTTAAATTCTGTACCATCGGTCATATAAATTTTTACACCTTCTTGGATATACTCAGTATCAGCAACATAAACACGCTCACCTTCATTATTTACAATATTTAATCTAAATAAATCGTTTTTCATTGCAATATTTAAATTTTTAAAACTCAATCTTGATACTTTTTGTGGTCTAGTATGTTTTTTTAGTTCTGTCTTAATTTGTGACATTTTTATCCTTATTATAGTATAATTTTAAAATGTTTTAATATTTGTTGTTTATTATTAAGAGGTGAGACTAATTCGTATAGTAGTATATTTTGTAATACTTCTTTAATATTTTTTGCAGGTTCTGTATAAATTTCTTGTGCGTTTTCATAATTTAAAACAACATTAAAAAATTTTAACATCTTATTTTTTATCCTTTATTTTTAATGTAATCATTCTTATATCTTGTTTTGCCGTAGTTATAATATTTTTAAATAACATAGGTATACTTGTATTTACAGAGGTATATATTTTTTCAAAACAACCTTCTTTAATATTTACATCTATATGCATTTATTACCTTTTATTAGTGTTATATTTTTTCATCGTTATAATAAATTGTTTTATTTACATCAAAATCATCATCTAATAATTTTTCAATATTAAAAATTTTTTTACTACATTTTTTACACATTGTTTGTATATAATGTGTAAATTCTATTTCATGTTTACAATGTGGACACGTATAAAAATTACATCCTACTTTATTGAGCATTTCAACCTGTGTTTTTACAATTATCATTATTTTAATTCCTCTAAAATTTAGATACTGCGCCTGGTCTTTTTACTAGCCTACGTTCTCTTTTTTGAGTATCTATATAAAATTTTTTATCGTTTATTGTTACTATTGGAAGGGTGTCTAAATATTCTTGGGTATAGCTATCGTCTATAAATTCTTCTTTAATTGTTTTTGATTTAGTATTTGGTCTTTTTCTATTTAATTTACTTTGTAATCGTTTTATTTCTTCCCAAGATACTTCTACTCCTTTAGATAAACATTTATATCTTCTTTGCCCAGCAGTATAATAACCATTAAGTACTAAATTAGATTTAGTTATTCCAATCATTAATCCATTTGTTTTTGATCCACTTATTAAATTTTCTATTTGATTACTAGATTTAAAATCTTCATCGTTAAGAGGTATTCTTGTCATAATTGCAGACATTTTAAAATCCTTTTTAGTTAAAAAATAGACCTATATCTGCCTTGGTAGCACCAAAAGAAAAAGGTTTGAAACTCGTATTCTTAACCCAAGGGTTTTTATTTGTGAAATTACTATTTAAGCTTAATTAAACTATACTTAAACTTTTAATCTTTCACTTGTTAGCCAAGACCAACTTCTCAAGTAAACCTTTTTTTATGATTTTTATCAATATAGATCTATTTGTATTATTTTTTTATCAAATAATTTTTTGTGATGTATTAATCGTATCTAATAAATTATCAATTTCTAATAATTCATCCTCTAGTTTATCTATTTCCATATCTCTTTTTTTTGGATTATACTGCATTATTACTCTAGAATTTTTACTATATATTTTTTCTCCAAATCTTGATTTTAGAGACTTTTTTTTCAATAACTGTTGTACACTGATAAATTTTGGTATAGTAACCGTTCTTAGTAATAGTAGTTCGTCTATCGTTATCTCGTTATCCTTGTAATAAACTTTATGAGTTGCGTTTAATAAATGTAAAGCATGTTTTAATCTACTTATCTCTACAATTAAATCGTTAACTCTTTGTATAAGTTTTTCTGTATTATATTGAGGTGGATCTTCTTCTGGTGATACATAACTTACCCATTTTTTTATACGTTCTTGATTTTTTTCAACTTTTCTATCTAAATGTTTAATCTTTTTTAATGTTTGTAATATCGTGGTCATTTTAATTTCTCCATTGATAATAATTTAGTAAATTTTTTTTTTAAAATTTTATGTTTAGACAAATTATTAAATAAATAAGTTATACCTTCATATTGAATAGAACTTTTATATGCCCATTCATAAGAGGTATGTCTATAATTTAATTCTATAGGTAAAGTTTTAAAAAATTTAGTATAATTATTTAAAAAAAGTGTTATTTTTTTACTATCTATCATTAAATCTTTTGATAGAAAATGATTATTATCAATTTTTTTCATTAATTGATCATAAGTTTTAACATCTGAAAATACTATAGTACTACAATATTTAATAAATAATAAAAATAAAGAAATCATTTGTGGCGAACGTTGCCATTTTGGAGAGGCTGATATTTTTATAATAGGAAATTTTTCTTCACATTCTATTGATTTATATATTACAGGTTGCATTTTATATTGTTTACTAACTATATTTGCCATTTTACAACCTAATTTTATTTTATCCATTGTTTCTTTTTTTTTTATAGATGATACATTTCCTGTAGACATTAATAGTCTAAGTTTTTTTTTATCTATATCCTTTATTATTTTTAACATGCTATAAATTAATAGTTCTCTACAACTAACAAAAGTATCTATTTGTTCAATACACGATGTATTATTTTTTTTGTAAAAACATGTAAAAATATTATAATTAGTATATGTTAATGCTTGACATTTATTAGGATATAAAATTAATTTTTCTTTCATTGTTTTACCTTATCTTTATTATACAGGTTAAATTGTTATATAATTTAAATATTTTGTTATATCAAATGTTATATTAGTTAGATTTTTTAAATATGGCATAGAAAAATATCTTAAAATAGAATAAAATATAGAAGGTGCTAAATTTTTATGTTTTTTTATTAATATTTCATAATAAACTATTGGTATATATATTGAATTTTCATGTGGTTTATATTGGTCTTCAAATAAATGATTAATTGATTTTACATCTTCAATACCACAATCTGTAGTGGTTTTTAAAATAAGAGGTATAAAATTATGTTTTGTATTATCATTAAATATATATGGAAATTGCCATTTATCATTTTGTGGGGTTTTTGTAATTAATATATTATTTGATTGCACTTTTATTATTAAATTTATTTTGGTTATCATAATGTTATTCCTAATATAAAATAAAAAATATGTAAAAAATTAACAGACAAATATAAACATAAAATATATGGTAATATTTTTTTATTTAATAAATATATTATTTGTATACATATTAATGTTAATACTATTTTATATACGAATCCTAATATGTATTGATTATTTTTAAAAATATTACAAAATATAAAATTAAGTTCAACTATATATCCTAATTTGATTCCAATTATAGTAAATATATAATCAGTAATACATAGTATTATTATATAAATTTTTAAAGTTTTAATATTAAGTTTAATCATTTTTGAATCCTTAAAAATTTATTACTAAAAATTTTTTATAATTTATTTGGTTGTACTATTAACTTATTTGGTTGTATTATATTAATTTCAACTTCTTTATCTTTATAATATGTTTTTACGCGGAGAATAAAATTTTCTAATTGTGAATGTATTGAGTGTGGAACTACTGTTGTATGTTTTTCAGCTCTTTCAATTGCTATTTCTAAACCTCTTTTAGTAAATTTATCTTTTTTATTACATAAAGACCAACCAATTCTTACTATATTATCTTTACATAGTAAAGCAACTAATACCCCTTTTTTTATTCTACTTGCTACAAATTTACATTTTTTATTCATAGATTTATCTTTAATTTTATAACTGCTTTTTCTTACATATTCAATTAACATTATTATCCTCTATTAAAATATTATAGTTAAATTTGTAGATGGTTTTATTTTTGATGATTTAATTTTATAATTACTAAAACTATATTCATTTATTTCAGTAATACTTTTAATATCAATTTTTATCATTATATATCTTTTATATATACTGGTATGGGATCTTTTATATAAGCCCATAAAAGTACATCTGGTTTTATATTTTCACTTTCAATTATATTAAATACTAATTGGGGACTACCCATTATTCTGTGTGCTGGTGCATAGGTTAATACTCTATATTTAGGTATTGGTTTATTATCTGATGAGTATTCTTCCCATATTAAAGTTTGTTTTATTGGTTCCATATTATATTTCCATTTTATTTTTTTTTAAAAGTAGTATTATTATTTAAGTTCTACTTTAGTAATTGTTTTAGTAGAAAAAGCTACTAGTTGTTTTCCTTCAATTATTGTATAAGCGTCTAATCCGTTAGGGGGTGAATAAATTTCTATTCTTTTTTCAATAAACTTACACACATTTTTATTTGTGTATAATTTTTTAAATTTTATTTTATTTGGAAAATCATCATCACAATATACAAAATACATATTTATTATCCCTTTTAATCAATATTAATTATATCATTAAGTTTAAAATTTACTTTTTCTTTTGGGTAGCCAAATGGATTTCTACAAAAAGTTATATTTCCAATATCTTTTTTAAAATACTCATGGCTATGTCCATGTATCCAATAATCAATTTTATTTGAATAATCAAATATCCATTGCCAATTATTTGTAAAACATGGATTTATATAATTATTTTTATATTTATCACTAATACACTCTGTAATAGGTAAAAAATGAGTAATAATTATATTATGTTTAGTTTTAGAAGTTGAAATTGAATGTTTTATAAATTCTCTATCGCCGATGCCCCAATTTTTATGATTTCTTTTAAACTCTTTAATTTTATAAAAATCATTATAACTTTTATGTTGTACTACATCTATATTTCTAAATGAACCATCGATCCATCCTGTTGTGCCTATAAATGTAGTATTGTCTATTATAATTGAATTTTTATCTAAAATATGTAAATTTTTATTATATTTTGAAACAAGAGATCCTTTTTTTTTAAATTTCCATATAGGTTTATAATCATAAAATTCATGATTTCCATAAACAAATATAACTATTTGTTTTTTAGATAGTTCTATTAAGGTAGTAAATATATTTGATCCTACATTTAAATCTCCAGCTATAATTAATATATCAGCTTTATTATTTATATGTATAAGACCGTCAATATTATTTTTAAACTCTAGATGTAAATCCGATATATATTGGATTTTCATTTTATTTATCCTCAATTTTTTTTAAAACTTGCCTAGCTCGTTTACCGGGCATAGGTTTAATATAATTAATAAATTCATATTCTTTATCAAAATCGGTTATAAATTCCCCACAAGGAGAGTCACTTAAGAATGTTATAGCAAAATAACTATCAGGATCCGCATAAAATAAAAGTGCTTCTTCTAATTTATTTATAATTTTATCTTTTGTCATTTTTTATATCTTTTATTTATTTTAAATTACATCCACATTATTGATACTGTGGTTTCTATCGGATATCCTAGAATTAAACCAGTAACAATTATATCCTGATCACAGGTTGGATTTGCGTAGTCGAATGTTAGATAAGATTCAATTTCTATATTCTTAAGTGATAAAATGAAATTTTCTATTTTTTTTGTGGGCAAAAGAGTTTTTGTTTGTTTAGAATAATTTGTATAATCAATTATTAAATTTTGTAAATTGAAATTTTCATCAAATGTACCTTTACTAGAAATTCCAATATTATAATAATCCTCTGTTGGTATATGATTAGGTTCAATTAAATACGATAACCCAGATTTTTCACATATATTTTTCCATTTTTTAATTTTATCGGTAATAAAAAACCCCATGGGTTTAAACCCATCAATAACTCTTGTTATAACTTCTTCTTCTTTAATGTTTGTAAAAGTCCAGCCTCCGCATAAATGTAAATTGTAATCATTTATTTTTGGTGAAGAAAATCTTCTATTAATATTTGGATATTTATATAATCGCATTAAATTTCCATTATTAATAAAAAGTTTATCGGTTGTATTTTTATATTTACGTATATATATTCCGTGTTTAGTTGTCCCATCAAAATTTTTGTACCTTCCAGAATATGGGTTTTTTACTGCTTTATTTTTACTTATTTTAATTAATGGAGATTTCATTTTAATTATTTCCTTAATATTTGTTTATATTTTCTACTATTTTTGGATTAATTAATGTAATAATCCATAGTCCTATTTCTTTGCATCCTATATCTTCCATTTTTTTAAAGTCATTAAAATTAAAACAAGATGCTAAAGCAATATTTAAACCTTTTTTAATTAATTTATATTCTTTATAAATATCTTTTTCAAATTTAGATTTTTTTATTCATAAAATTTTCTTATAATATTTTTTTATAGGCTACTTTTGGTATTGCTCCCGATAAAATAACATTACCACAAGTTATTAATCCTAAATCTTCTTCTTTAGACGCTATAAATACTAAAACATCATATCCTACGGCTTTTAAATTTTTCTCATGTTGTTTATATGGATAATATTCAGTATAATCTCCTTTTGTTTCTATATTATTCTTTGTTGCCGCTAATGTTTTATGCATAGGAGTTAATTTGATAATATAGTCGTCGGGGTCAAAATAATTTAATAATATATTAGGATCTATTTCATAATTAGCTATTGGAAAATTTAAAGTAATTTTTCTACCATTAGGAATAATACCTCTCATAATTTTAGCTATTTTTGGAAAAGAACAAGCATTATTATTAAACATTATTTTTCGTTCTTTATCATTAGTAGAGTTAATACTTAATTGTAATCCTGCATTACCTTCTAATAATCTATTTTTTATTCTCATCCAAGTATGTATAAAAGTTCTTAACCATTCATTTTTTCTAGGCATCATTGTTGATACTACAGGGTGTATTTTATATTCATGATCGATATGTTCTTTAGCCCATTTTGTAGCATCTAATACATTTGGATTCCATGTAGGTTCGCCCATACGAGCATAATGAATATTAAGTCTTTTTGTTGATTTAACTTTTGGATGTAAATAGATACCCTGTAGTATTTGTTTTATAAGATCTTTATACGTAGCATTTTTGCCTGAACCGACTTTAGGAACATCGCAAAATTTACAGCCCATTGAACAACCATATTGTGTAGATATAGTAATAACCCATTTTTCTTCTAAAGGTAAAAGATCTGTATGCTCAACTTTATCTAATGTTCTTGTTATATTTAAAGCATCACATTTTAAATTATGTTGTTGTCCATAGTCTCCTATAGATAATATTTCTAATTTTCCTTTTTTACCTTGAACTACTAGTATATCACCAGTTGGTACCTTTAAATGTTGTAAAATTTTCATTTTTATATTTCTCTATTCGATTTATTTTGAATATTTATTGGATGACAAATAGAATTACACCCATGCAAATCGAGACATTTTTTTATAGGTTTTGATATTCCTTTAATTATATTAACAATCATTTCTGATAATAAAATATATTAACAATCATTTCTGATAATAAAAAATTTGGCATGTCACATTCATTTTCAATACTATATTTATTAATTAAATTTTTTAATTCTTTTTAAATTCTTCCATTTTAAAATTTCCTTTTTATATATTATAGTTTAAATACTTATAATAAATAACAACTATGATAAATTGTAATTAATATCCAAATACATATCAAAGGTGTAACAATTTGTATTTTTATATTAAATCTTGATTCAATTAAAATGTCATAAATTAAAATCATAACAAGTATATGTAAATATATTGCGATAAATCGTGTTAATGTTATTTTTCTCCTTTAATATAAAAATTAATTATAGTTATCTTTTCATTCCCAAAAAATATATTTTTGTTTAAGATTTTCATATCTCTTTTTAACAGGGATGGTAGGATTTGAACCTACGATACCAAGGGTTAAAGATTGAAATTCTACTATTGAACTACATTCCTTTTTAATTAATCCCACCAATAATCTATATTGTTTTTTATTATTTTAAACAATTTAACTTTGTCAAATTTTTTATTTATAGCCTCTTTTTCTATACACTCTTTAAATTCTTTTTTTTCTTGTATTTTATCTTTTTCTGTATTTATATTTATTCGTTTTGAACAATAAATATTTTTTTCAGTTTTATTATCTACAAAAAACGAATTACCCCATTTTTTATCGTGTTTTGTATAACCTTCTGCGTTATAGTCGTCTTTCATAATGGTATCTATTAAATCTATACACTCTTTCATTTGATTAGCCCAGTTTATATTTCCAACACAATTCCCATGATTTCTATGAAAATCTTCCATACCTTTTAATTTTTTTTGTAAAATTAAATATAAAAAATAATAATCCCAATCTCTATCTTTCCAAATTGTTGGAAACCATTTAATAAGGTTTAATATACCATATTTACAATTATACCAAATTGACATAGGATTCATTAATTTATTACCCTCTAAATATTTTTGTTTTAATTTCTAAAGCAGCATTTTGATCTAAAATTTTTACTTCTGTATTAAAAATTATTTTTTCTATAACTTTTATTTTTATTTCTTTTCTTTCTTTAAATTTTTTAATCTTTTCAACATCTTCTGTTTTAGTTTTACTCTTTCTAAGAGTATTTAAGGAATATTCAAGTCTATCTAAAGCATTAATCCTACGTATATTTTTTCTTCCTGGAGAATTTTTTTGTTTCATTATTATTTCCTTTTTTAATTTTTAAAATAATTTATCTTTTTAAATCTGATATTACAATAATTATTAATATTATAACAATTATAATGTAATAAGTATTCATTATTTTTTTAACCATTTTTATTTTGATAAAATGATAGAATTTAAATCTACAACAATCAATATTAAAGACTTAATATACTTTTATAAATATTTTTTTACTTTTTGTGTTAATATTTCTTTTGTATTTTGTATTGGATCTTCTATAACCATATCTAAAAGTTCGTTTAAAATTATTCCTATTTCTTTGCCTGATTTTAATCCTGTTATTTTCATAACATCTATTCCATTCATTTTTAGTAAGGACAATTTAGATACGAATTTTTTTTCTGTTAAAACATCTTCTATTATTGTAAAATATTGTTTAATTTCTTTTAATGTATAATTTGGATTTTTTAAATTGCCTTTTCTATCAGCTATTTTTAATCTTAACCATTCTTGATATGGAACATTATACTTATTTAATTTTATAATAAATTTTCTTATAGTTTTTTTAGAACTTTTATTGTTAAAAGAGTACATATGTAATTTTATAAGCTTAATTATATATTCAATTTCTATCTTTGAAAATTTTAAAACCCTTAGTTCTTTTTCTACTAGTTTTGTACCTATTTTTTCATGGCATATAAAAGATTCTCCATTATTTTCTTTATAAGCATAAGGTTTACCTACGTCATGTAAAAATCCAGCAAGTCTTGTTAAACTTATTTGATCTGCTGTTTTTCTACTAGGACGCATAACATTTCCTACTATTATAGAGTGGGCATATACTGATTCGCCATGATATTTACCGCCTTCACATAATATCGTTTTATTTAGCGTGGGAAAAATAAAATCTAATAATTCTATTTTTCTTAAATAATAAAAAAATATACCCGGATAACTAGTTTTCATAGCTTTTAAAATTTCTAATCGTATTCTTTCTGGTTTTACTGTTGATATAACTAAATGTTTATTTTTTTTCATAGTATCTATATCTTCACTATTAATATGCCCAGATACAATAGCAGCCATACGACACGCTCTTAAAATCCTACAAGGGTCTTCTAGTATTCTATCTTTTGCTATACCGACAAATTTGATGTTACCTACTTTTAAATCATCTCTTCCACCATAAAGATCTATAACCTCACCTGTATAAGGACAAAAAGCCATAGCATTAATGGTAAAATCCCTTCGTGCCAAATCTTCTTCAATAGTTTCACACTTAAACGTTTTAGTATAATCTTTGCCAATAACATTACAATTTTTATCTGATCTGTATGTTGCCACCTCTATGTGATCTACTATTGTTACTAGAAATTGTTTACCAACAGTACTTATTTTAGAATTAAAAAATAACTTTTCTATTTCTTCTGGTGTAGCGTTTGTTGTAATATCCTCGTCATTAGGTATTTTACCAACAAATAAATCTCTTACTGCACCACCAGTTAAATATGCTTTATAACCATTATCACATAATTTGTTTATAATATTATTGGCTGATATCACAATATCTCCTTTATTTTTTTACCAAATTTTTTTTCTAATATATCTTTCAGCCCCGGAAGCTCGTTTAATGGCTTCTGGACTTTTTTCAGGTTGTATATGATTAAGTACTGCTTTTTCAAGATCGCTTAATTCTAGTTTGATAACAGTCATCGTTTGTTTGAAATATTCTATATCAGCATCAATATCTTTTTTTGTATCTTCATTGATTTCCATATCATTTTGAACAATTCCTGCTGCATTTTTTATTTTAAATGATAAATCTATAAATTTATTAAATAATTCTTCATTCCATTTAATTATATTTGGTACCATATTTTTTCCTTTTGTTTTATTAAACGTATCTTTATATTTTTCGTTGAGAAATTTTTAAAATGCTAAACAATCTCTACAAACTAATTTATTATGAGGTCCTGATTTAACAATTTTTAAATTTGATGATTTACATTTTATACATTCCATACTATTACTCCTCAAACTTAAGTTTTACATTTGGAAATGCAACACTTTCAATATTCGTTAAATTAATACTCATCCATGAAATATCTAAACTTTTTATTTTTCTTTCCTGCTGAAGTTTTGAAACAATCAAATATATAGCCATTATTTATTTAACAACTTGTGGTGAAGGTATTTTTTCTACTATTTTTATAAAAATAGCATAAAACCACTATCCCTTTAGGGTAGTGATAGTTCACCTTAAATATATTTTGAACAATATTCAGCTAAATATTTATAATCTTCTTCAGGAAAAGTTTTTTTATCAAACCATTTATTAAAGTGTTTTGAACAATGTTTGGCTAAACGCCAATAACCTTTTTTAGGAAAAGTTTTTTTATCAAACCATTTATCAAAATATTTTGAACAATATTTAGCTAAATACCAATAATCTTCTTCAGGAAAAGTTTTTTTATCAAACCATTTAGTAAAATAATTTGAACAATATTTAGCTAGATACCAATAATCTTTTTTTGGAAAAGTTTTTTTATCAAACCATTTATCAAAATATTTTGAACAATATTCAGCTAAATATTTATATTCTTCTTCAGGAAAAGTTTTTTTATCAAACCATTTAGTAAAATAATTTGAACAATATTTAGCTAGATACCAATAATCTTCTTCAGGAAAAATTTCTTTATCAAACCATTTATCAAAATATTTTGAACAATATTCAGCTAAATATTTATATTCTTCTTCAGGAAAAGTTTTTTTATTAAATAGCTCATCAAAATAAAAATTAAAATCTTTTCTTGGTTTAAAAAATAAGCTGTCAGCCCTATATTTATCGCCCGATGGGTCTAAAACAACGTTAGCATCTGAGGGTAATTTTATTGGTCTAATCCAATAACCATAACCAAAAAATTTATGTAAATATTCTTTCGTAGTAAAATAAATTCCTCCTTCAACACAGGAATCTTTGGAGTTATCGTTAAATTTTATAGGGTCAATTATTAAACCATCACGGTATTGTAAACCACGGTGATTTTCCTTTTGATTGGTAATTTTATAATAAATTTTTTTACGATTGGGTATTTTTGGTAACATAATTAATCCTTTTGGTAACATATAATTAATCCTTTATTTATATAGTATTTATTAATATATAAAATATTTTAATTTTTTATTCTATTACATTTTCTACATATAATCTTTTTTCTCCTGCTTTACATCCAAGAATTATAAATGGATTTTTTCCTATAGTTTCCATATGAAATAAACTACACCAATTACCACATAATTTTCCAAAAATTGAATATGGACATTTTCCATTTAAAAATAATGATTTTTTATTATCGAGAGATTTTTTTGCTTCCATTTCATTTTTAAATACTTTGATAAGTTTTCACCTCCTTTTTATATTATGATGGATAAAATTCTATATTAATCTCTGGATATGTAGAACCATTACTTACTGAACACCAATCTATATTAATAGATTTAGTACGTTCAAATGGAATTTTTTCATTAGTTTGTAATGCAAGAATAATAGCTATTGCACGACTAGCATCATTACTTCTAATATTTTTTACCATGGTTTGAATAGATTGTTTTATTTTATCATCCATATTTAATTCCTTATTTTTTAATTTATTAATTTTATTCGTCTTATATGACGTTCATCTCCTAAAAATTCATGGCTAATAAATTTTAATATCATTTCTTTTAAATCTATTACTTTTAATTCTTGTCTTGTACCAAGACATATAAATTCAGCATTGTTATGCTCTCGTGCCATTTCTACATCTTGTATACAACAGCATCTAGCAGCTCGTACTCCATAAGTATTAGCAGCCATAGACATTCCAATACCTGTTCCACATAATAAAACTCCAAAATCTATATCGTGAGCATGGTATTTTATAACTGCATTAAAAGCAATTATTGGATAATCTACTGATTTTTCATCGAATGATCCTGCATTAATTATTTTAATTTTTTCATTCCATAATAAAATTTTTAATGCTTCTTTTTTTCATTTCTATTAAAGAATTAGATTCTATATATCCAGAAATTACTGCTGCTATTCGACAACCCCGTAAAATTCTACAAGGATCTTCCATTATTCTTTCTTTTGGGTTTCCTACAAATTTTATTACTCCCTTTTTTAAATCATCTTTACCATGAAAGGGGTCTATAATGTCTCCCGTATATGGACAAAAAGCCATAGCGTTAATAGTAAAATCTCGACGTGATAAATCTTCTTCTATAGTTTTACATTTAAAAACTTTTGTATTATTTTTACCAATAATATTACAATTTTGATCTGATCTATATGTTGCTACTTCGATATTATCTACTATTGTTACTAGAAATTATTTTCCAACTAAATTAATTTTCGCGTCAAAAAATAATTTATTAATTTCTTCAGGAGTAGCATTCGTAGTAATATCTTCATCATTAGCTTTTTTATCATTAAATAGATCTCTTACCACTCCACCAGTTAAATAGGCTTCATATCCATTATCACATAATTTAATAATAATATCATTAGCTGTTAGTGACATTATAATATCCTTAATAGTTTATTGTAATTGGTTCAATTTCGGCTTTACCAATTGGACCGTCATTAATTAATGTTAATATTATTATTGTTGTAATAGCATAAGGAAAATCTATCAGATAACCATTTTTACCAAGATCAGATACAAAAATATTTATAGGTAATATTAATCGTAATAATTCTAATTGTGTAGAAGTTATTTTAATACAAATAAAAATTCTATCAGGAGTTTGATTATCTGCATAGGTAACTTTCATTTTAAATCCCTTTAAATTTAATTGAATCTGCTAAAGCCATTGATATACGAAGACTTGACGCTGTATTTTCATCAATTTTTAAATAAAAAGAGCCCTTTTCAACAGCATTAATAATATTTGTATCATTTTTTAATTGTTGTAATGTATATGTTTGATTACTACTTGTAACTAAATCTTCTACAAAAAATAAATCTGATATATGATCATAAAAAATTCTTTTTCTAGTAATTAAATTATAATTTAATTGAATAAAAAAATCTTGTATTTTATCATTACATACAAATTTTAATTCATCTATAGTTTTTATTTTTAAATTTACTATTTTTTCCATTTTCTTTCCCCTTCATATTCAATATCCCAATTATACTGTAAAAAATTTACTAATAAATAACGATGACAAAAATTATTAGCCGGGCAAAAACATACTAATGTAACATCTTCATTTTGTATTTTATTTACAAGATGTAATATATTTTCACTATGTGTATTCCAACGTTGAAGTAACAAATCATAATATTGAGCTGTATAATCTTCATTGGATAATGTTTTATTTTTAATACCATTCACCATAGACCATGTAGGAGCATATAATTTACCAGTTTGACAATTACCTTTAACTGTAATATCAAATCTATCTTTTCCAGGATATCTATACTGAGCTGTATATAACATTCTGTTTTTTATCCTTTATGATTTGTTTAAATAATAAAAATACTACTATTAAAATTTATAATTCAATAATTTCATCTATAGGTTTTGAGCCATCGTAATAACAAAGATGTTTTTTAGCTTCATGTATTGAACCAAAATGATTATACCATGTATCTATCCATAGCCATTTAAATAAAAAATGTTTTTGCTGGATAATATATGTAACTTTACCATCTACATTAGTCCTTTTTATAATTCTACACTTCATTGAATTTCCTTTCTGGATAATTTTACTTATTTCCAAAAATGCCACCATTTTTTTTGAGATTTTCTGATTTCTTGCAGATCTGATTGATAGTAAGACATTACAAATGCGGCTTCAAAATCAATAGGTATGCCTTTTCATATTTTATCATTTTTAGTATTTAACAATTTTAATATTTTTAAATTATAATTGTATGGTGGTTCAATCAATATTTTTTGTTCTGCTTTTGTAGCTCCGTACATAATTTTCAATCCTTTTAATATTAATTTTTATTGAGTTATATTTAAAATTTTAAATTGGAAATCGTTTAATATTATTTTATTTTTTATTTTTTAAACCATAACTATCTTTTTCCCAATGGTTTCCTTCTAGTTTGAAATTTGAAAGTGATATAATTTTTTTAATTTTATTATTACAATTTGGGCATATAATTTCATTCTCATTAATACTACAAAATCTTTCAAAAATTTTACAACAATTATCACATTTAAATTCATACATAGGCATAATATATTTCCTTTTCATTTATTTTTCATAATTTTAATTATTTGTTCAAATGAAATAGGATAAAAATTATTATTATCTACTCCTATATCATATTGTTTTCCAATTGAATCTAATGTTCCATGACTATGAGCAAATAATTGCCAACTTCCATAATGTGATCTAGGCCATGTTCTCATGTTATAATGACATACTACTACATACTGTTTATCTATCATTTTTCTCCAAATTTGAGGATTTATATTTGGTAACCAACGATCATGACACCCTTTTAAAAATATATTATTTCCATTTAATCTATTAATTATTTTTTGTACGTCTTGTCTTTCATTAATAAATGTAAAATCTCCAGCATGAATTACAACATCCTTTTTATTTACTATTTCGTTATGATTATCTATTATTGTATTTGACATCTCTTCTACATTATTAAATGGACGATTACAATATTTAATAATATTTTTATGATATAAATGTTGATCTGCTGTAAAAAAATACATTATATTATCCTTTATGTTTTTTTATACATTGTTTAACGAGATATATAATATAATCAAAATATTATATTTAAATTTTAAGTGCCCGGAGCGAGATTTGAACTCGTATAGTCGTAATGACCGAGGGATTTTCTTACCATCTACAGTTTTCACTGCTATGATTTAAATAACTGTATATAAATATAGATTTAAAACATATTTGTGGCCTGGACTTTCTCATTGCCGTATCTGTAATAGATTTAGGCAGTAGCTGTTAAGTCTCTACACGTTCCTTATTTTCAAGGCTTCGCTCGGGATTACCAACAACTTTAGTTGTAAAGGTTTCCCCGAATTTAACTACATTCACATAAGAAGTTTCCTATCTTAGTGCTCAAATTTATTGTTTAAGTCCCTTGTGTCTACCAATTCCACCATCCGGGCAGTTTATTAATTTTTCTTACTCTTTATCTTTTAAACCATAGCTATCTTTTGCCCAATGATTCCCTTCTAATTTAAAATTTGGTAAAGAAGGTATTTTATGGGCTTTTTTTTTACAATATGGACAATCTATTATTGTTGTTTTATAACTACGACAAAGCTTTTCAAATATTTTACTACACCCTTTACATTTAAATTCATATATTGGCATGTTTTGATCCTTTTTGTTAATAATGATTATTTTTATATTTTTTTAATTTTTTAATTAATTGACTATCTTCAACATAAAAAATTTCGGGACATGGTTTTGATGGAGCAATTGCATTAACTATTATTTGAGTTAATCGTAGTTTAGGAAATTTAGACCATGTTTCTAATAAAGTACTTAATACCTCTTCTTCAATATTAGGTTCTTTTTCTGACATAGTATTCCTATTTTTTATTAAATTATGCATTAAAGTATTTTAAATGGTGTTATTCAAATTATTTAAAAATTAATAATATTTTTTAGGATAAATTTTTTTATCAAATCAAATATATTTATATTTTGAACAATACTCAGCTAAATATTCATAATCTTTTTTTGGAAAAGTTTTTTTATCAAACCATTTATCAAAATATTTTGAACAATATTTAGCTAAATATCTGTAATCTTTTTTAGAATAGACTTTTTTACTGTATAGTTCATCAAAATAAAAATTAAAATTTTTTCGTGGTTTAAAAAATAATCTATCAGCTCTATATTTATTCCTAGATGGATCTAGAATAACTTTGGCGTTTAAAGGTATTTTTATCGGTCGAATCCATTGTCCATAATTGAAAAATCTATGAATATACTCTTTCGTAGTAAAATAAATTCCCCCTTCAACACAAGAAATTTTAGAATTATTATTAAATTTTTTAGGATCAATTATTAAACCGTCACGATATTGTAATCCATGATGATTTTCTTCTTGATTATTGTAATCCATGATGATTTTCTTCTTGATTGGTAATTTTGTAATAGATTTTTCTACGGTTAGGTATTTTTGATAGCATAATCAATCCTTGATTAGATATTTTTGATAACATGATTAGTTCCTTGTTTTTTATTAAACATTTCATTAATAAGAATTAATGCTTCTATATCTCCTATACATTGATATAAAGTATTAGATACTAACCAAGCTTTAGAATTAAAAATCCTGGATGAGATCTATCTTTTTGTAATTTTTTCGCAGCTGCTCTTCAACCTGTAATTAAAAGGTTTAATTTTTGATTGTTTATTTATCCCTTCCAAGAATAATTTTTTTAATCTTTTTATTTTATAAGGGTCTGGGGGTATTGTTTTTGGTATCTTAAGTCTTAAATCACATTTTAAAAATTCTAAACTTCCATTTTCACAATCCCAACATAAATTATTTTTATTTATATAATAAATTAAAATATGTCTTTTACATTTAATACATTCAACGGTACTTATTATTTATATCCTATATGTATTGTTTATATATATATATATTATTTATGTCTTCCAAGGTGGATCTTCATTTAATTTTTTTATATTTTTTACTAAATTTTCTATAAAATTATCATATTTTTTATTTTTAGAAGTTTGTTTAACAACCTTTATATTTTAAAATATTTAAATCTACTTTTAATATCATTAATTTTTTCTCCTATGGCTTTTTAAATATATAATTTAAACCAATATAATTATATTATTAATCTTTCTAGTCAAGTCTAACCATGTTTATATTATATAATTTTCCCAAAGTCATAGCCTCTTTTTTTGAAGCAACACAAATATCTATATGATTACCTTTTATTTTTTTATGCATTCTATCTTCTACTTTTCCTATACCAAAACCTTCAATATATACTTTGTGACCTAACCAACCCTCCTCAAATAATTTTTTAGATATTGCTATTGTATAACCTACTTTTGGTGTGGTCATTGTTGCCGTTTTAGTAGGATCTGAATCAGAATTTATTCCTTTTGCCCATGGGCAATAAAAAGTTACTGTTGTTTTAATTAATCTTGTATCATCCTCATGTTTCTTTTTTATATCTTCCCAAATTTTATTTGTTTTAATATTGTTTATTGTTTTTTCGTTTTTATGTTCAATTAGTATAATTTGAGTTTGTAATAATTTAATTTCTTTTATATTATTCTCAATGGTTTCTATATTTTTATTTATACAGGATTTAAAAATCATACTATAAAATACTACTACTAAAATTATTAATGAAATTATTTTAAATTTTAAGCTTATAATACTGCCATAGTTATTCATTTTGACTCCTTAATGATGTGGAATATTACTTATTATATGGGCGTGGTGAGGGTGTTCTATAACTACGTGTAGTATTTCCACTCTTTCACGTAGACCCACCAGTTACCGCACCAGTTTTTTTATCTGTATATGTATGGGTTGTTATATTATTATTATTTCTACTTGTTGTGCTATACTTTTTATAATCAGTTCTCGTAGTGTTACCCGTTGTATATCCTCTACTTCCATGAATTGTATTGGTGTTATTATCTGTGTATGTTGTAGTAGTGTTATTTCCATTTGTCGTTGTTATATAGTTATATTTTCCATTGCCGGCGAAAGAAAATGTTGCTATGCAAAATATAAATATTATATTAAATACTATTATTTTCATTTAGACTCCTTAGTTAATTTTTGTATTTGTTTATTTATATTTACTTTGTTCATAGAAACTATATTGAGTACTTTTAATTGCTCTTCTATTATGATATCTATTTTTTTTATTAAATATTTTTTGATTGTTTAAAATAGATACTTGCATTACTATTATAGTAATACGTATTAAAAAAATAAGTTTTCTCATAAAATCCTTTTTAGTTAAACTTATCTAAATTCTTTTCTATTGCTGAAGCTAAAGCGTATGTATCTTTAATTTTACCATTTAATTTAGAATTTGGTATAGTATTAAATGCTTTAACACATTTGTTGAGTAATTTTTTATAAATATTTCTTTCGCTTATCACACCTCGTAATTGTTTTATGTCTATTTTAGTTTTTTTAATTTTTTCAATTATATTTTATTTTCCTTTATAAAAAAGTTGGTATAGGGGTTAAATAAATTATAACCCCTATATTAAATTTTATATACTATTCTTTGAGTAAAATAGTAGAATTTTGTGGTAAAATTTTTTCAGGATAATTACCACTCCATTTTTCTGCCATTGTAAGTCTTGCTTGAGCTCCCATTTTTAAAACTTCTAGTTCAACCATGGATCTTTGTGCTTCTGCAGCTTTTTTAAATTCAAGAGCAGCATCTTTAGCAGCTATTGCTATATTAACATTTCTTTCATTTATCTTTTCTTGTGCAAGATTTTTATTTGCTTCAACAGTAATATTCATAGTAGATTTAAAAGTATCATTGATAGCTACTTGGATTTCAGGATCAACATATAATAATCCTTCAGATAAACCCATATTTGTAATAGTTATGCCCATTGGTTCATATTCTTTTTTAACAATTTCATAAGTAGTAGCAAATATTACATTTTTATTTTCTCTGCCCTTATCTAAAATAAATTCTGCAAAACCACGTGATAAATTTGCTGATATACTTCCTCTAACATTATTATCCATAATATATGCTAAAGTTGCTCCTGAATATTTATTTAGAAATTTTGCAGCATTCTTTTCTTCTACCATAGCTGTTACAACTACTCCAATTCCAAATTCAATTGAGTCTTTTGATTCTACATAAATAGCTTGGTCATTTGAAGAGGTTCCTGTTTTCTTTTTACCTGTAAGTTCTCTTGTTACTGGTGTTCTATTTACTACAATAACTTTAGCAGTTGGTATCCATACTCTATTCCACCACATCCTACCAGTTTTAACTTTTCTTTGTGGAAGAGAAATTCGTTTTGTTGCTACTTTATTTGCTGTAAGATATTCTTCTGAAAAGAATTTTCCTTGTGCGTCTATACCACTTTCAAGTGGAACAAGAAATGCTGTTTGATTTGATTGAATTTCTACAAGTTTTTCAATTTTTATAGGTGCACATCCAAAACCAATTATTGTACTTAGTATTATTACCATTATTATTTTAAATTTCATTATTTATTTTTCCTCAATTTATTTTTTATTGTTATATATATGTGGATTATCAATTTTAGTTTTATTATTTGCTATAGCTATTCCTATTCTTATAGCAACTATAAATATAATTATATATAAGATATAATGTATTATATTTATAATTAATCCATCACTAAAAAGTTTAGCCCAAAGATACTCTTCTCCATCACTACTTATTTGTCCTTTTATCATACCCCCTTCTAGGGTACCCCTTACTTTTTCATACCAAATACTTGATTGAATATGTGTAATTATACAAATACAAACTATTATAAATTTATTTATTGTACCCGAAAAATAATTCATTGCCCTTTTTTCTCCAATTATTATTGATTAAATTTTTTTATTATAAATTTTTAACTTATTATTTATTTTACATTGTTTACACCATGGTGCGGATACAAAAGGTTTTTTATATCCACTAATTATTGGTGTTCCGTAGCATGGACCAATATATCCACAGTGACCACATTTATAATTCATTTATTTTTTTCTTCTTTTTTATTATATAATTGTATATGATAAGTATTTTGTATTTATAGAACGATAATATTTATTAGCACTTTTATTACATTTATTACATCTCATTTTTGGAATTATATTTTGATGAAAATTAGCGTCATTATAACCACTTCTTTTTTCAATATGTCCACAGTGTTCGCATTCATAAATGGCACAAAAATCTCGTTTTGATTGAGATATAATTCTTTTAATCTTCATAATTCCCCTATAATTTATAATAATAATTTGTTAAAAAATATTTTGTACTGTAAATTACTATGAATTATCATTTTTTTTAATTTATTTTTAAATTATTTATCTATTTTTTTATCTTTCTTCTATTATTTTTTTTACTAATTTTCCATCAATACTTTTATTAGAAAAATGTTTTTTAATAATATTAATAGCCATCATTCTATTTTTTAATTTAGAAAAATCAATATTATTATCAATGTAATCAATAATATCTTTTTCAGAAATTTCTGCAGGTAAATATTCTTCAATTTGTTTTAAAAAACTCATAGAAGGATTTTTATCTTTTTGAAATAATTTAATTTTTTCTAATTCTAATTTTTTTAATTGTTTTAAAACTTTAAAAATACTCTCATCGTCTGTTTTTTTATGTTTATCTCTTTGTATTTCACCAAGTATAATTCGAATATTATTTTTTTTATCTACTAGTTTTTCTTTCATACTTTTTTTTAAATCATTTTTTATATTTACAATAACAGTCATAAAATTCCTATTTGTATTAAATTTTAGTATTCATTTTTTATTTAATAACAATACCTACTTTTATTATTTAATTTTTTTTTGCTTCAATCTGCTCTATTTTAAGTCAATATTAAAAATTATAAGTATATTTTTTTACTCCCGCGCTGTAAAAAAAATTTATACATTTTCTTTTTGTTATGTTTAAATAAAATACTAAAGACTTTTAATCCACTCTATTGTTTCTTTTTCCCACTCATCTAAATCTTGTATATCATCCCCATGAATACTTTCTCCATACCATGTCCAATTATCTACACCTCCTGCTTCTAGTCTACTCATTATTTCTTCAATTTTTAATAATTTAAAATATTCTTTTTTAGTTATAGCTATGCTACCTTCCATATTTTTTCCTTATTATTTAAATATTAACTTTTTAAAAAAGCCCACCTACTCCATCTTTGAAAAGGTTTATTTTTCCAAAGATTTTTAGCAGAGTATCTATCACCATATATTAACCATATTATAGAAAATCCAGAAATATATGTAATTACTATTACTATTAATGTGATAGGCAACCAAGCTACAATACATCTACATATTTTTAATCCCATTGTTATCTCCATTATATATTATATTTAATAAATACTTCGGCAAATCCAGATTGAATTATTGTATTTAAATCTGTTATATAAAAAGTTTCTCTATTAAAACAATCATTTAAAATAGATTATAATTCTATTTTGTAATTGCTTTTAAGTTGATAATATTTTTCTACTATTTCACATAATTGGTAGGTTTGATCTTCTGTACTACTTGTATAGAATATTCCTAATTTTAAATTTACAATTGAAGGTGTAGTTCCAGAATAAATTTTATTACCATTTTTATTGGTTATAGAAAAATCTGCATTTTCTGGAGAACTAGTAATATTTACTGGATAATTGGATTTACTAACTATAGTAGCACATCCAGATAAAGATATTATTATAACTAATTACATAATACATTTTAAATATTTCATTTTTATTCCTTTTTATCTATAAGGTCTTTGTTATGTATTTATACATTTGCTGCATCTTGTTGTATCAGATAAATTACACCAATCAGGAAAATTTATTCCATAAGGAACGCTTATATTATATTTTTTACAGTGCCCTACATAATTTAAATTACTTGTTAAACAAATATAAGGACATTTTTTACATTCTGTTATTTTAATATATTTATTCTTTTTCATATTTGTTTCCTTTATTTAAAGTTTATACTAACTTGCTCGTTGAATGTCTATACCACGAAAAAACATTCTTATACGATAAGATTTATTTTTGCCCGATTCTACAAAAAATCCCCGTTGTATGGTTGATTCATTTACAGAGCATAATACTTTCATAGTTTTATTTCTATCAGCTATTTCTACACCAAAAATTTTGTATTTTCTTAGATTTAATTCAGCTACGAAAAATGTATTATCTATTGATTTATCAAGTATATTTTTCATAACATTCCTTTTTTATTAAGTATTATATTATTTTTTTATATCCCAAAAGTGTTTATATTATTTATTTATATATTTATTTGTATAATAAGTTCTTACCTTTTTATTTATATTTGCTATTTTATAAAATGAATCTAGAAATAAAACTTGTCTATTTAATTTTTTTAATGTCATTATAGATTGTAAAATATGTATCCAATGTACAATACTTGTAAAATTAAATATAGATTCATGTTGCCTAAATTCAAGTGTATGATTATAAAAATATGCATATGGATTTATAGAATAATATTTATTTTTTTTTAATTCAGTATAAGTCATACTATTAATTTTTTTATAATTTTCCATATTATTTTTTATCATTTGTGTTAAAGGTATACAAAATGGATTATACCTCCTTTCTATAGCTACTAATTTATATAATACTGGTTGTAGATATAAATAATTATTTATATCTTTTATAATACTGTCATAATTTTTTTTCTCAACATGTATATGTAACCCACAATATTCAGGGATACGTTTTATACGAGAAAATTTTTCTAATACTTCTAGTGCTGTACATACTTTATATAATTCTAGTATATCTGTTTTATTATTTAAAGATAATTTTTTTGAAGATATTTCATAGGTATTAAATTTAGAATTTTCTTTGGATAGTAACCATTGATTTCCCTTATTTATACCAGATGAACTTATTTTTATATTTACAAACTTTTTTAATAATAAATATAATTCAAAAATATCTTTATTAGTTGAAAATTCTATTTCTATTCCAACTACTAAATTCATTTTTAAAATAAATAAAATGTCTTCTGGTATTTTATCATACTCTTTTATTTTAATTAATATTTGTTTAAGAGTTACTTCTTCATTTTTATACTTCATATAGTATTCATATGTTTTGAATTTGTTATTTATTAACGTATATGTTGCAATTTCTTTGCTCATAGCTAATTTGGTCAAAAAAGTATCTTGTGGAATTATTTTTATTGTATATGGATTTTTAAGTATAGCCTTTATACAAAGAGCACGTGTGGGATTATCAATCATTTTAATAATATATGGATCGTGAGTTATCAATACCTCTGTTATATGTTCTATTTCTTGTTTATTTAGTTTTTCTTTTGTTAAATTTTCAATAAATTTATCAATATCTACATTTTGTTGTAAAAGACAGTTGTTTAAATATGTTATAGCAAAGTTTTTATTATTTTTATATTTTTCTATAAAGTTTGGATATATATCAAAAAGTTCTATTATTCCCATGTGTTCACCTTATCATTTGAAAAATCTTTATTAATATCTATTATTGAAAGTGGTTTAAAATTATCCAATTCTTTTATTGTAGTTAATAATTTATTTTTATTTTTAGTTACTATATTAATATTATTTTCTACTATTTCTACTAATTTATTATGTGCTTCTTTTAATTTATTAATATCTAATACTGGTGACGTGTATATTTCATTTGTTTGATCAACAACACTTTGTAAATTATTTGCATTTTGTATTAATAGATCAGACGCAAATTTTTGTGTAGCATTCATAGCATTTATTACTTTTTTTTGATTTTCTATTCCAGCTTTAATAGACAAAGATGAGTACATTAATTGTAAAGTAATATCGCATGTTCTATCTACGGCATCAGATAATAAACTATTATTATCATTTGCCATATTTATAGACATTATAAATTGTATTGTGGCTTCCTCCATAATTTTAAAATCTTGTAATTTAATTAATAACTTGTTGGTCATTTTATCTATTTTTTCTTTGTTTTTTTGTTTAAACTCTTTATTTTTTAATTTTTCTAATATTATTTGTAATACTATAGAATCATCTTTAATACATTTTAACTGATCTTCAAGAGAATTTTTAAGCTCTTCTAATTCTTTATTATTTAATTGTAAAGTTTGTTGACCACTATGTAATGCTTTACGAATTTCATCAATTATTTTTTCAGCTGATTGATATTTAGAAACAACTTTTATTAATTTTTTACTATTATTTCCTTCTCCAAAGATCCTTGTTAAAATAGAAGAAACAAGGGTAGTTTTATTTGTTGTTGGGCATATTTTAACTAATGTCATTTTCATTTTTACAAGATTTTTTTCAATTGCTGAATTAGCTTCTTTTTCATCTAATAGTTTACTCATTCTTGTTTTAATTAAAGATGTTTTACTATTGAATATAGCCATGGTTGTTTTTCCAACATCTAATAGTTCTTGTTTATATTGTGTTGGATTATTTCCAAAAAAATTAGACACTGTATTATTTATATCATTTTCTGATGTAACAGATATTGTTTCCATAATATTTTTCCTTATTGTTAAATTTTTAATATTACCATATTCTAAATAATTTTTATAAATAGTTTTTTTGTATTTTATATCTAATATTAATATTGTAATAATTATAATATAATAAATATCTATTATTTTACCCGAAAAAATATTATATTATTTTTTTATTTATTCCAAATATGTTTATATTTTAAACAATATTCAGCTAAATATTTATATTCTTCTTCAGGAAAATTTCTTTATCAAACCATTTATTAAAGTGTTTTGAACAATGTTTGGCTAAACGCCAATATTCTTCTTTGGGAAAAGTTTCTTTATCAAACCATTTATCAAAATATTCTGAACAATACATAGTTATATACCAATAATCTTCTTCAGGAAAAGTTTTTTTATCAAACCATTTAGTAAAATAATTTGAACAATATTCAGCTAAACTCCAATAGCTTTTTTTAGGAAAAGTTTTTTTATCAAACCATTTAGTAAAATAATTTGAACAATAAAAGGCTAAATATCTATAATCTTTTTTTGGAAAAGTTTTTTTATCAAACCATTTAGTAAAATAATTTGAACAATATTCAGCTAAATATTCATAATCTTTTTTTGGAAAAGTTTTTTTATCAAACCATTTATCAAAATATTTTGAACAATATTCAGCTAAATATTCATAATCTTTTTTTGGAAAAGTTTTTTTATCAAACCATTTAGTAAAATAATTTGAACAATATTCAGCTAAACGCCAATATTCTTCTTCAGGAAAAGTTTTTTTATTAAATAATTTATCAAAATAAAAATTAAAATCTTTTCTTGGTTTAAAAAATAATCTATCAGCTCTGTATTTATCCCTAGATGGGTCTAAAATAACTTTAGCATCTAGAGGTATTTTTACCGGTCGAATCCACTGCCCATAGCCAAAAAATTTATGTAAATATTCTTTCGTAGTAAAATAAATTCCTCCTTCAACACAGGAATCTTTGGAGTTATCGTTAAATTTTATAGGGTCAATTATTAAACCATCACGGTATTGTAAATTGTGATGATTTTCCTTTCTATTGGTAATTTTATAATAGGTTTTTTTACGATCAGGTATTTTTGGTAACATAATTAATCCTTTATTTCTATTTTATAACTTTAACATTATCTAACAACATAGTCTTTAATAATATGGTAGAATTTTTTTGTAATACTTTATAAGTTTTATTAATAGATTGATTTATTGCATCTCTCATATTTTTTCTACAAAATGTAATGTCACTGGATAGTTTATAAAGCTTATCATTTATTATTTTATTACCAGTTATAAAAAAATAACTGCAAGACTATGTAATTATAATGGAATATCCCCTAATTCTTCATCAACATTATTATATTTATTAAACTACTTTGTCATTTTAATTTCTTTTTAATCTATTATTTTTAAAATAGTTATAGCTTTTATAGTGCATGCTGGTATTTCACTATCTGCTACATAATAGATATCTGCCCATATCTTATATTTATCACAGGTGGATTGATAAACTTCAATAAATACGGATAAAGGTTTTAAACCAAATCTACTTCCAATACATGAAAAAGTATCTATTAATTCTACTGTATCTGATACTCGGTAAGGTAATTTATTTTTTGATAATGTTTGTCTATAAAATGTTGGTGCGTATTTAAAATCTATTTTAGATGATTCTTCATTTAAATTTTCTTTTAAAACATGGGGTCCATGTGTGTTTTTTTCTTTATCATATCTTAATGTTTTTAGAATATCTTTTTCTATATTATCAGTATATTTTTTTACTATTACATCAAAAATACCACTAATTTCACCTGTTTTTTCTAAAATAATTATATTTAATGCCATATTAGAATTATTATTATTCATATTATTTTCATCCTCCATTTGGTAAAATATTCTGGACAGTGTTTATCTAAATACCAATAATCTTTTTTTGGAAAAGTTTTTTTATCAAACCATTTATCAAAATATTTTGAACAATATTTAGCTAAACGCCAATATTCTTCTTCAGGAAAAGTTTTTTTATTAAATAGCTCATCAAAA
>Ga0190307_1000001_pt1 | contig 146572 bp, 164 predicted proteins | sample 48700745_MG_FD_161653 | JGI IMG/M metagenome (GOLD analysis project Ga0190307, IMG submission 161653) | Hydrothermal vent sediment bacterial communities from Southern Trench, Guaymas Basin, Mexico - 4870-07-4-5_MG | ecosystem: Environmental > Aquatic > Marine > Hydrothermal vents > Sediment ... | reverse complement strand
TCAATATACTGATACCTTACTTATAGCCTCATGCTTAAGTATTTGGGGTATTACTTCTCCTGGCACTTCTCCTTCGATTATTATATGGAGTTTTGGTGGAGATGATATTAGCGGATGTTCTGCAATGACTTGAAGTATGTTCACATTTTTATCTGCTAATAGTCGTGTAACGTATGCTATTATTCCAGGTCTATCTATTTTAGTCTCTACTACTATACACCTATAACCTAATTTATCCACTACGCCTCTGAGAAAAGGTCCTGCATTTTCCATATTCTCGAAGAAATCTCTGAGAAAGGGGTTTCTTGAGATCCTATCTAGTGCACTCTTGACAGTCCTCCAGTCTACTCCACAAGCTCTAGCTAGACTTTTATAGGGTATTTCTATATCACCCAAGTATACACGTACTCTCCTCTCTAGATTCCTCTCTGTAATCCTTATACTCAATCCGTGGTTAAGTAATGTGAGGACCACTTTGTACTGAGATTCACTCCTCCCAAATTCTCTATCCATCTCCTCCCATAGCGCCTTAAGCATATATGTATAAAAAGATACTTATATTTAAATATTTCATCAAATATGTATTTAAAAATCTGTTTTAGAATAATATAGTGCTTTATGCATTATTGTATATATCAATTCAATAATTGTTAATAATAAGGTATTTTTATGTACATTCATGAATAGAAAACTCATATTAGAAGAGACGAGACTCCCCAGGTACTGGTACAATATATTACCAGACCTACCTAGACCACTACCACCACCTTTAGATCCATCCACACAAAAACCCATTAAAAGGGAGGCTCTTGAGATAGTATTCCCTAAGGAACTTGTAAAGCAGGAATACTCAATGGAACGATTCATACCTATACCCGATGAGATTAGGGAAGTCTACTCCCTATGGAGACCTACACCGCTATACAGGGCAGTGAATCTAGAGAAGGCATTAAAGACGCCAGCTAGAATTTACTACAAGCATGAAGGAGTGAGTCCTCCAGGAAGCCATAAACCTAATACAGCCGTAGCTCAGGCATTCTTTAACATGAAGGAGGGGATAAATAGATTGACCACGGAGACTGGTGCTGGACAGTGGGGTAGTGCTCTCTCATTTGCATGTATGCTGTTCGACTTAAAGTGTACAGTGTACATGGTTAAGGTGAGCTACTACCAGAAACCCTATCGGAGAGTACTTATGGAGATGTGGGGTGCAGAGGTCATTCCTAGTCCAAGTAGACGAACTAAGTCTGGTGCTGCTATATTGGAGAAAGATCCTGATAATCCAGGAAGTTTAGGGATAGCTATAAGTGAGGCTATAGAAGATGCTGTAGTAAATGATGATACGAAATATAGTTTAGGTAGTGTTCTAAACCATGTACTACTCCACCAGACTATAGTAGGTCTAGAGGCTAAAGAACAACTACTATCAATCGATGAATATCCAGACTACGTAATAAGCTGTGTAGGAGGAGGTAGTAACTTTGCTGGTATAGCATATCCATTCTATCTTGACCAGATAGAGAGGAAAGCGGAAAAGAGAACTAGATTTTTAGCAGTAGAGTCTAAAGCCTGTCCTAGTCTTACAAAGGGATTATACGCTTACGATCATGGAGATACTAAAGGTCTAACTCCACTATTGAAGATGTATACATTAGGTCGTACATTCATCCCACCACCTATTCATGCTGGAGGATTAAGATATCATGGTGCCGCCCCCTCTCTAAGCCTATTAAGAAAATTAGGAATAATAGAGGTAGTAGCGTATGATCAAGTAAGTGTCTTCAATGCCGCTAAGTTATTCACAATTACAGAGGGATTTCTTCCAGCTCCCGAAACTGCTCATACTATTAAAGCAGTAGTAGACCTAGCCATAGAAGCTAGAAAGAGAAATGAAGATTGGGTGATACTCTTTAATTTCAGTGGTCATGGCCTACTTGACTTAAAGGCGTATGAGGAGTATCTAGCTGGAAAACTAAAACCTTATGAGTATCCTAGAGAGTATGTAGAGAAAACTCTAAGGCAATTAGGTATAATTTAAAATTTTTCCATACTGAGCTTACGCTTTTGGACCATGACCTCTACTACTTACTAAATGGAAAAATAATCCTTGGTCCCTCTGTTCATAGTACAGTTGTGAGAGAGCATGATCTTGGTCATGATCAGTTATCTATGTAAGTTGAACTTAGACAAAACTTATAAGTGTACTTATAAGTACTCCTCTGGTGTTCCCATGAGCGTCTATCAGGGGAATGATCTAAGAAAACCTAGTGGGGGAATTAAAGGTAGGCATAGGAAAGTTAAGAGAAAGAGTGAGCTAGGAAGATATCCTACTGAAACTAGATTAGGAGAGGAGAGGAGAAAAGTGATAAGAGTTAGAGGCGGTAATAGGAAGATTAGACTATTAAGTACCTCCTACGCTAATGTCAGTATTCCTAGTCAAAATCTCTCGAAAAAGGTGAAAATAATCAGAGTACTTCAAAATCCGTCCAATAGGGATTACGATAGGAGGGGTATCATAACTAGAGGTACTATAGTACTCACCGAACTTGGTAGAGCTATAGTCACTTCAAGACCTGGACAGAATGGAGTAGTGAATGCAGTTCTCATAGAGGAAGAGAGGACATGATTAAGCGTGGCTATTACATATTGTGGCCTCTATATTTCGATAAGTCGAAGTCGAGAAGCCGAGGTAGAAGAGTCCCTAAGAACCTGGCTGTAAATAGACCCTCTGCATGGGAAATATATGAAGCTGTAAAATCCCTAGGTTTAGAGGCAGTACTTGAAGCAGATAAACGGCATCCATTTACATGGTTTGAGAATAGAGGTCGTGTTCTAGTTAAAATAGATGGTGTTAACACGAATAAGACAAAACTTCTGTACAGAGTTGCTAAAGAGCTGTTAAAAATCAGATCTCGTAAAGGAGCTTAGAGAGCTTTGTCCTAAGTCTTTCGCTTACAATTCTACCGTCTACCTTACCCCGCACCTCCTTCATTATCAATCCCATGAGTGGGGAGAAAGCTCTTTCTCTTCTCTGTTTTATCAGATCTACCTTCTCCTGTAGGATTTTATCTATGATATTATCCAGTTCCTCCAGACTGAGCTTTCTCACTCCCAACTCTTTTAGTGCATCTTCTACACTTCTATCCTTATTCTCAGCTAGGTATCTAAGTATATCAGGAATAGCTTCTTTTGACATCTTACCCTCTTCTAAAGCTTTGAAAACTTCTATTATAGTCCTATCTTCAAGTTCATCTACAGGCACTCCTTCTCTTCTAAGTCCCTTTATCACATCTTCTAGAACACCAGCTACTAGTTTAGGAGGAACTCTACATTCCCCAATTATCCTCTCAAAAAGATCAAGGTAGTATGATCTCAACATCTTTCTAGCTAGTTCATCTCCCAATCCATATTCTCTTACGAACCTTTCATATTTCTTCTCAGGCGGTTCTGGAAGTTTAGACCTTATCTCTTCCAACATATCTTCAGTTATCTTAACTGGCCGGATATCAGTCTCAGGATACATTCTAGCGGCTCCAGGTCTAGGCCTGGTATAGTGTGTAGTTCCATCGGGATTGGGGCCTCTAGTTTCCTCTGGGACTCCTTCTAATGCTGTTCTGACTCTTTCAAGTATTACTTCCAGTGCTCTTTTACATTTATCTAATGGCCCTGTTATTAGTATAAATGCATCCTTTTCCTCTAGGTTCAGTACTTCACTTATCCTAGATACTTCTTCCTCTGTTATTCCATAAGCTGGGAGTTCATCACTATGAAATATTCCCCCTATTCCCGTCCATGCTCTTGCATAATCCGCTAACTCTGTTCCAAATCTTCTCTTAGGTTGAATTTCAAATCCTAGAAGTCCTCTAAAACCTTTTAACTTTACAGCGAGAACTCTACCTCCCTTTTTAAGAGATCTTTGTATTACTTTGCATTTAGTATCCCTGAGATATTCTGTTATATCTAATATGTCTTCTTTCAGATCCTCCCTCTTAATCCCTCTTCTCCTAAGTTCATCCCTTATTTTAAGTAGGTTATACTGTCTCAGTACTTCATACTCTACAACTTTACTTATCAGCTCTAGCTTTTGAACGCCTTTAATCTCTACCTTAGCTCCCTCTCTAATCGATATATTTAAATCCTGTCTTATAGTACCTAAGCCTCTTTTGACCATCCCCGTTATCCTGAGTAGTTGTCCTATCTTTAGTGCTACTAGCTCTGCCTCCTCGGGACTATTTATTACAGGTGCTGTAGCTATCTCTATTAGTGGTATTCCCAGTCTATCCAGTCTATAGTTTACAATCTCATCCTTAACACTCATTATTCTAGCGGCATCCTCCTCTAGACATATGGTCTGTATGGGTATTTCCTTCTCATCAACCTTAATACTTCCTCCCATTGCTATTAGCGCTGTTCTCTGAAAGCCCGTAGTATTTGATCCATCTATCACTATCTTACGCATAACCTGAACTTCATCAACGGGTTTAGATCCTAACATCAGCGCTATTATTAATGCTATCCTTAAAGCCTCTCTATTTAGATCGTGGGGTGGTTCTTCGTCTAATTCGACTAGACACGCCCACTTTGGTGAGTACTCATAGATGAAGGTTCTCCTACGTTCGTATTCGAACTGTGCAGCTGGATCTACTTCCCCTAGCTCACTTTGTGCTGGTCTTAGGTATCGTAGTAGTTTTAATGGAGCCTCTTCTTTAAATATCCTTGTAGGACAGGAACAAAAGAGCTTTCCTTTAGTATCCAACATTTGGTGAAATTCTAATCCTACCTTAAGTCCAAGTTTATGGTAATCTAGATCCATGATCTCCTCACTCAATAATAACCTGTAACAGAGTAAAATATCTTGATCATTACAGTATCTCCTCTAGTAGCTCAATACTCCTAGTGAGGTTGAGTACTCTGTCCTTTAGTACTATTATAGTATCCTCAAACTGTGCTACCATACCTCCACTCTTTTCCACTAAAATAGGATAGCCCATCACTATTCCATGATCTTCTAGCCGCTTTAGTTTCTCTGGAGTATGTGGATCGTTTGTAAGATAGTACATCCATCTCTCAGCAAAGGGGAGGGTGCTATAGTTCTTCCATATGATCCTAGTCAGCTTGTTTAACTCTTTATCCTTTTTTATCCTCTTCACACCTATAAGTCTAAATATGGTTTTATAATTACCAGATACCACCTCACCAACTCCATTAGTTGCGAAGGGTTCTATCGCATATACCTCGCCTACTTTCACCAGTTCTTTCATAAGTATATTGCCTATGTTGGGTACGCTTTTCCCCGCATGAAGTCTATATCTATCTATCAGATGACCAGAGAGGTTTATTATGGGATTGAATCCCCTAGAGCGTATGGTTCTCTCTATCACAGATCCTATATCATTCAGTCTCGTACCACTACTGAAGGCTCGAATAGCTTCTTTAAGTGCTTGAGCACTTGCTTCCACTATTTCTCTCTCCATTTTAGCATTACTTAGGGGTATTGAAATAGCCGCATCGGCTATATATCCATCTATATGAGCACCTACATCCACCTTAACGATACCCCTTTCCGGAATAACCCTCTCATCCGCTATTCTCGCTGTATCGTGTGCTGCTATATGGTTTATGGATATATTTACCGGAAAAGCCGGTTTGGCTCCTGCTGTGTATATCTTCTTCTCTAGTTTCCTACACACATTCTCTAATGTCTCTCCAGGTTTCACTATATCTAATGAGTATTTTAATACGTGGTGGACTATTTTACCAGCCTTTAAATAATACTTTATCATATGTGTTATTTAGGATTACCTCATATTTAAATGAGAAGATGTTTAATACTACACTTGACTAGATAATACTATGAGTATACTAGACCTAAATGGGATCATAAAGTACTTAGATGAGCTTGATTCCTGTAGGGAGAAACTGATAAAGATGTCTAGGGATATAATTAGATATTCTAAGAAGTTAATTCACAATATTCAACAGGAGGAGTATGATGCTTCTAGAAGACTACTCGAGAATATGATGATACTAAAAAAGGACTTTATGAGAATAGCATCTAAAAACTCGAGACTATACCATAGTAATCTAGTATACGATGCACTTACAGAGTACGTGGAATCGTATACTGTTTACTCGATAGTACTAGAGGAGAGAATACCCTCCTTTAGAGACCTAGAGGTAGAACCTATACCATATCTTCTAGGTCTACTGGAGGCGATGGGCGAACTTAGGAGATTAGCACTCGAATATGTGAGGAGGGGCAATCTAAATAGAGCAGATAAACTACTAGACTTTATGGAACATGTATATATGGAACTAAGTATTCTAAACTATCCCGACTCTATACTTCCTGGCTTTAGACGTAAGTGTGATCTAGTGAGGAGGATGATAGATGATACCAAAAACATAATCGTATTTGCAAGAGGATGCGAGAATGTGAGAAAATTATTGAAAGGGTGATCAAAGTGAAGATGAGTAAAACACCTAAATACTTCTCGCTTAAAAAGGCCCGGGAAATTCAGAGAATATTATCTCTTAAGATAGTTAAACATGATATACTCACTTATCCACCGAACTTAGTAGCTGGTGTAGATGTGGCTTATGTAGGCGATATGAGCATTGGAGCAGCTGTTCTTCTGAAGTATAGTACTCTAGAGATTTTAGATAAAAGCATTGCAGTGGTGAAGACCACCTTTCCCTATATTCCAACACTATTATCATTTAGAGAGATGAGACCAGCTATTCAAGCTATACTTAAGCTACATTCACGACCAGAAGTACTTATGGTAGATGCACATGGTTATGCGCATCCCTATAGACTAGGGTTCGCTAGTCATCTAGGCGTATCCTTGAAAATCCCCACAATAGGAGTGGCTAAGAAACTTCTGTGTGGTAGAATAGGAGAGTGGACGGGTAATAGGGCTTACATATACCATGGAAACGAGATCATAGGTGCTGCTGTGAGGACTAAGAGTGGATCAAAACCTATCTATATAAGTATAGGTAATATGATATCATTAGAGACAGCTATAAGATTAGTACTAGATACTGTAAAACATGGAAACGTACTTCCAGAGCCCACACGACAAGCCCACTTATTGGCTACTAAGTATCGACGTAAACTGAGATCCCTTAGTAGTCTTAAAGAGGCCCACTCATGAGTTTTCTAGCTATCATTGATGAGCTACATAGAGGTACTCTTTTCCTAATCCTATGTATCTTTATCTTCATCCCTAAAGCCTCTGTAACCTCTCTTACAGCAGATTCCATCTTATCCTGATCAGGTCCTATTACCACTATGTCTGGCTTAACCGATTCTAATATCCCTCTTACATCCATAGTCCTACTGCCCTTTACAACCTCATCAACGTATATTAGCGAGCCTATAATCTCTGCTCTTTGATCCTGAGTGAATATAGGCTCTCTTCCCTTACTAACTCTCACAGTTTCATCACTAGCTATTACCACCGTTAGTCTTCCCAATTTCCTAGCCTCTCTTAAGAGGTATATGTGCCCTGGATGGAGCAGGTCGAAGACTCCTCCTACCAATACTTTAGGTTCTTTACGTCTCCACTCGAAATTCAAAAACCCAAGAAACCTTAAAGCATCTAGAAGTCCTTCAGCATAGGCTATACATGAGGTACTCGTAATACTATCTCCTCTATTGAGGTAGTACTCTGCATCTTTCGTATAGGATTTAGCTAGCTCTACAATTTCTCCTATCTTCCCCTTCTTATCCTTTATCTCTGCTAGAATTCTCTTGACGTACCCTATGTATTTCTTAATACGCTCCTCACTCTTGCTCTCCAATTCTCTATCACCTCTAATCTACAGTTATAGAGTATAGTTAAGGCTTCCTCTTCTACTGGGTGAAGTACTCCAGGTATTATCAGGGAATGAGGGGGTGGACCGAATTCTGCTTTTTTAAGTCTGGCAAGGGAATCTACTAGTATGTATTCACTGGGAGATCCAACTCTAGCCAGGCCTATTACAAGGGTCTCATCATCGAGGATGGGCCTTCTATCTACTCTTCTACCCATATCCTCTAGAAGACTCAAAGCCCTTGGTATACTCAGGAATTCTCCAGTATCAGCTCTCACCTCAAGTAGGAATAATGTGTGTAACCCTCTCTTTAGATTCTCCTTGAGTACAATATAGGGGGTAATGGGTTTATAGCTGGGCTCAGGGATCGTTATAGTGACTATCTTACCTATCTTATATATCTGAAGCCCTGAGGCGCTAAAAGCCGCCGTGATTATAGAAGGAGCATGGATAATCCTTGTCTTAATACCCCTCTTCTCAGCTTCTATCCTGAGGACTATATGAGTTGTAGCTATAAAGGGATCACCCGGAACAAGGAGTGCAACATCCCTTACTTCAGCTTGCCTAAGTATATCTTCTCCCTCTCTTTCCTCTAGACTCTTCCTATCTACTATCCTTATCCTCCTCCCTAATACGCTCTCTAACCAGTTTAATTTAAAATCAGGTATTATACTGGTGTACAGTTCTAGAAATATGGAGTCTACTCTTCTAAGGATTTCGAGAGCTTCAACGCTTAATCCCTTCTCAGAGATTCCTAGACCTATGAAGTATAGCAAGTGATCACCGCTCAATACTAGATATGAGACTTTAAGGATTTATCTAAAGTGTAGAGCTATGAATTCATACTATCATAGCACAGCTCTATGCTTATATCCTAGTGAACTACCTTACACCTTCGAGGAAAGAGGACAACATAGGCATTTAGAAGGAAAGAGAAAGATCTTTTCTAGCGGGCCCGGAGGGATTTGAACCCTCGACCATCCGGTTAAGAGCCGGATGCTCTACCTGACTGAGCTACGGGCCCTTCTCTACTATCCATATGCCCTCTTCACAGTCCACTTCATTAAGAGAAAGCTGGGTAAAATAAGCTTTGCTCTCTTATTGGATACTTTGCCACTTGTAGCAAATCACCTTTAACTTTAATCAGGCTACTCTTATAATGTCTTTATCATGCGTAGACATCCAGTACATGCACTTTTACTCTAAATTTCCATAGAATTTCAAGAATATGCCTTGAATTCTCTTCCGGTACAATTATACATCCCTCACTTAACCTCTCTCCACCTAATCTCTCTAAGAGACCAGGCTTCTTTAAGTTTCTTTTACCATAAAGTCTATAGAGTAATTTCACCTTCTCCTTCTGTTCGAATCCTCTTAGACTACATATTATGAGTTTTTTATGCCTGAAGTGTAGAGGTTTTAATTGAGCGGAAAAAGGTATTTTGCATAGAGCAGTATTCCATCTTTATATACTTTCTCGAGAAATGTTTCTTCACTTTTAGAAATTCTTCATGATTAAGGGTATCAAATGGATCAGCAAATTCAATCTTCCTACTCTTCTAAAGAGCTCATTCCACCTACTCCACATACTCTCTTTATCCTTAAATATGACCAATAGATCATAGTCTGAATATTCATTGCAGTCTCTTCTAGCAATACTTCCAAAGAGTATGATAGCGATAACTTCATCTATTGACGTTATTAGAGTTACCAGTCCACTTAAATCGTATTCCTGTTCTTCTTTCAAGCTTATTTAATATAACCTTCACTGCCTCTAAGGCCTTTTTAGCTCGATCTCCATTTATCCCTTCATAACCTATCTCGTAGATAGTATTTATAGAATGTTTACTTCTTCCAGTACTGTTTATACCACTTACAGGCTATTCTAAACCTTTCAAAGGTATCCTCCACCTTATCAAGTTGATATTTGAATTTTTCGAGAAGGAGAGGATGTATGCCTTTACGTCCACATATGTCTCTAACCTTATTATTAACCCATGCTAAATCTTCAGTTAGGGGAAGGGCTTGAAGTAGTGTTTTGAAGAGGGAAATTTTATCGTCTGTACTGAAATTGTATCTCACTAGTGGTTCCTGATACTCTCCTAGTCCTATTTGTTTGAGTAATCGTGTGACTTCATAGTCCTTTACTCCCATGAATACTACATATTCATTTTCAATGCTTAACTCACTTACTGGTGATATGTAGTATACTATACTCCCGTGTAGTATGGTATGTCCAGCTTCATGCTGAAGTACTGCTTTCCATAAATCCTCACCATATCTCTCGGATACTTCTACACTCGTATAGATTGTAGGGATACCTGTCCATACTTCATGGTAGGAGAGCATTCCGAGTGAGAGCACGGAGACATTACTTTCCAGTGCCCTACGCTGGAGCACTCGTTCCATTGATGATATCTCTCTAAATACAAAGACCTCTATCATTCCGCTTTTTTGAACTCTTTGATATACTTCTCCTAGAATATCCAGCACTGTTTTAATTGAGTTCTCCACGACTCTCTCGTATTTAACTACTAGTTTAACATCCCCTACTTTGAAGAGTCTAGTGATCATCTGTCTAATTGTTACAATAATTGTTCATTTAAAACTTCTGAGCCTTTGTTTAAAGCTTAAATCCTTAATGTACAGTAAGGGATCTATGATCAATATCGATGTAGAGACCACTAAGAATATGCCGTACATAACTGTTTCATTCTTCATAGACATTAATGTGCATTTGCGGATTTTAAGTGCATTATCACTAGGAGGAGTATTTTTATACTTCTTGATTATAGAGTTAGTGGATATCGACCCTATGAAGGTCGAAGGTATGAATCTTGGATGTGTCTCCATGTCGCTGAGGCTAGTCAGGAGGTGGATGACTGGCTGGCGTAGGAGGCATGGGGACGAAACTCGGGTAATGAATACCTACGTAGGTCCATTAATGCCTACGTAAGTAGGAACCCTACTTACCTCAAATATGATATCATTAACTCATTTATGAACTAGCCAGTTCAGGACTGATCCAGCTATCGAGAAATATGGATGTACTGAAGGCTAGTCCTTCCCTAGAGGATATCAGGAAGTTATTAAACGTAAGCGTGAATGAGGCTTTTATCCTACTAGACTACTTTCGACTCTCCGAGGATAAGATAGTGGAATCTTTAACCCAAGAAGCCTTAAAGATACTAGAAGAAAGAGATCAGATCTCAATAGGTGAACTGTGTGAAATCATGAGAATACATGAGTATTGGACTGTACAGGTAGCTAGAAGATTGGAGGAAATGGAATGCTGTATACTAGAGGGGAGGATACTTCGAAAGATAATCAGAGAACTTTAACAATTATAACGATCTTGAAGTATGCAATCTCGTACACACGACTTTAGGTTACACTACTGATGCCAAAGTATATTCTTATAACGAAGCTGGAGAGATCATCAACTTAGAGCCGTGGATTCACCTGTGAGATTGGTTATAATTATCCTTAATATACCTTTTCTAGAGCTTTTTCTAACTTATGTACGAAGTACTCTACTTTACTATACCAGTATTCAAATTCTTCCTTAACGCTATCTTTGGGGTAGTCTCCATGGTAGAAGTACTTTATGTGCAGTACATTTATTATCTCTTTAAATTCCTCTCTATAGGGCTCTGGCAACATTCTTCTTATCAGTCCCCACCTCGAAACCTCAGTAGAAAGGTAGGTCATGGCTGCAATTCGAGCAGCATGGAAGAGAGAGTCAAAGGCCTCTCTCACTAGTCTATCTCTATCGAGTGGATTGCCTATTGTAGATGAGAGTTCTAGAATAGCTTTAGCTACCCTAAGTGCAGACTTGGCTTCCTCAAATGACGGATCTCCGAGTGTTTTAGAGAACTTGAGTATATACTCACCATCTCCATAGAGTACTTTAAAAGACCCTAGGATTCCTCTCAAAAGCTCTTCTCTAAGTTTTTCACCTACTTCCACCACTATGACGTCTACATCAAGTCTTCTATCTCTAAGGAGGGGAAATATAGTATCTAAATATCCTTCATTCTCCTTAGCTTGTCTAGTAATTATGAGTATATCAATATCCTTGGCAAGTTCTGGGGCATATACAGAAGACCCAAATTGAACTATTTCAACTATGTCTGGATCGTACTCCAGTAGTCTTTTGCAAATGGACTTTAGGAAATCGTTTTTTGTCTTCGTATCTCTACATTCCATACATGATCCATTCTCTTAATTATACTTTTTAAGGTGATATAAGAATTTTGAAGTGTACGGTGAAGGTAGTGGAACTTGAGGGTAAGCTTCCCCCTAAACTCCTAGAAGAATATGTACTTAGTGTCCTAAGGAAGAGAGACCCTAGAGTTATCGTAGGACCGTCAATAGGCGAGGATGCTGCTATTATAGACATGGGTGATAGAGTCCTCGTAGTACACTCCGATCCTATAACAGGGGCTATTGAAAACATAGGGTGGTTTGCCGTACACATAGCATGTAATGACGTAGCTACCAGAGGAGCTAGACCCCTATGGCTCCTCCCAGTTATCATGGTGCCTACCGGCAGAGTAGATATTATTAAGGAGATAGTTGAGGACATGAGAAGAGCTGCTGATGAAGTAGGTGCCACTGTAGTAGGTGGTCATACAGAGCTCACCCCCGGAATAGGTAGACCTATAATCTCTATGACTGCTATTGGAGAGGTTAAGAAGAACGAGTTTCTGACTACCTCTAATTGTAGACCTGGAGATCATGTAATCCTGACTAAGGGGGTAGCTATAGAGGGTACTGCAATAATAGCTAAAGAGCTTGAACATGTATTAAAAGCTAGACTTCCTAGCCATATTATAGAGGAGGGGAAGAAATTCATGTATAAAATCAGTGTGGTTAAAGATGCGATGATAGCTAAGAGTGTTGGTGGTGTACATGCTATGCATGATCCTACTGAAGGTGGTATAGCATGCGGTCTTCAGGAGTTAGCTATAGCCTCAGGTCTTGGCATTATAGCATATGAGGATAAGATGCCTATAAGTAGCGTAACTAAGGAAATTCTCAGGACTGTTAATGGTGATCCTCTAAGAACTATAAGCTCTGGAAGCCTATTGATAGTTGCTGATCCAAGTAGGTCTATCGATATTGTTAACACACTAAAGAAGAACGGCATAGTAGCTGGAATTATAGGAGAAATGGTAGAGGATAGGAATACTAGACTAATTTATAGAGTTAATGGTAGTATCATGTCATTAAAACAACCAATAGAAGATGAATTGTGGAGAATTCTTAGAGAAATTCTTTACTAAACCCTATATGTTATATTGTTCACACTGAATCATGATGGTCATGGTTTAACTCTCTAAAGGTCTTATTTAATATGGTATAAATAATATAGTAACAATTATCGATTATAAGTTACATAGAAAATGTTCAGTTTAATTTTTAAAGAGCAGGATGTAATTTATATTTGGTAGAGAATATGTGCTCCGAGGAAGTTGTTACACTAGAGGAAATTATGAACTCCTTAAAGGAAATAGCTAATAAAATAGATGAGGGACTAGAAAAGGGTACATTTCCAGAGGTCACTAGGAGCTACCTTGAGAGAGTAGGGAGAAGTATTAAGGAAACCCTTAACCTCATAAACCTACTAGGTAGAGAGAATACTATACAATCTCCAGTAAGTGCTAGTGGAAGAGGAGCTATGTATAACCTGAGAAGAGCATTTTATACAGTACTAGGTAGATTAGTCCGTGAAGAAGGAGTAGATAGAGCGAGGAGTGTTGAGGAATGGAAGAAGACTGCACAAAAACTCATCGACTTCATAAATAAGCTAGGTATAAGGGAGTCTCCTACTAAAATAGTGCTCACGTACGAGATTGCTCAAGAAGGAGAGGTAAAGTACTGGAAGCCCGTAAGTGCTGATGTATTTTGCTTCGAGTTAGAGAGTATTAGAGAGATAAAGTTCGATTAAATAGTCCATGGACTAAAAGTCTAGTATTAGACTAGCGTAGAGTATAGATCCTCCCAATAGCTAATATATACTGTTACCTAGGAGGTATACTGTGAAGAAGCTATCAGATAGAGTGCTTAAAGTACTCGAAAGAAGAGAGGGAGAGTTCATAAGTGGCAGTAGTATAGCTACAGAACTTGGAGTTTCGAGAACAGCTGTATCTAAAGCTATAGCGAGCCTACGCAGAAAGGGATTTGTGATAAAATCACATCCTAGACTAGGCTATAAGTTGGTATGGAGTGATGATCTATCAACTGCTCAACAGTATCTAAGTGATCTACATACAGAGCTGAAATTCACAGTTTATTACTTACCGAGTACGAGATCGACTCAGGATGTGGCTAGAAATCTTGCAGAAGAAGGTGTACCGGAAGGAGTGGTCATATTAGCGGAAAGACAAACAGCCGGTAGGGGTAGACTTGGAAGAACTTGGTATTCAGAACCAGGCGGACTCTGGATGACTCTTGTACTGAGGCCAAAAATATCACCGATGCAAGTGCAGTTATTAAGCCTTCTCGCAGGTGTAGCTATAGCTAGAGCTATTAAAAATCTATATGATCTCAGTCCAGGCCTCAAATGGCCTAATGATGTACTAGTGGAAGCCAGGAAAGTATGTGGAATTCTCGTTGAGGTGAGTGCTGAAACCGATGTAATCAACTATTCACTACTAGGTATAGGAATAAATGTTAATAATAAATTACCATCAGAACTCCGTGAAAGTGCAACGAGCATACATGAGATCCTGGGTAAGAGAGTACCACGAATACCTCTACTCAGGGCAGTACTTATTGAAATCGATAGGATGTACGAGCACCTTAAGAGGGGGCGTAAAGAAGCTCTAATAAAAGAGTGGAAGAAGTACTCTACAACCTTAGGAAGGAGAGTCCGTGTGATATACTCTGACAGAGAGTTTGAAGGAGAAGCTATAGATATAGGAGGAGATGGCTCACTCATCCTAAGGCTGAATGATGGTTCAAAAATACGAGTCACTGTTGGTGATATAGTTCACTTAAGATAATTTAAATGCCTGAGCACTCTAGTAGCCACAAGTACTGCGAGAAGATGATCTACTAAGAGATCTTGTGGTATGAATATGAGAACAGACGCTGTAAAGAGAATTAACGTCTCGTTTATAGTGCTAAATCCTAAGGACTCTACCAATTTCCTAGACCATGATCTTAATGCTATGCCTAATGCCGTAGGCTGTATTGCGTAGTAGAAGAAGACAATAAATCCAAGTAGGTATACTGGGATTATGGCTACTAATGATATCAGAAGTAGCATTACTACATGCCTTCTGGAGGTGTGTGAAGATAGAAATGAGGACTTTTTTAGATATAGTTTGGAGAGATTGCCCACAGATAGCCTGCTGTATACCCAAATAGCACTGTAGGATCTCCTCTAAAGCCAGCACTTAAAGGCATACCTACTGCTATGAGGGATAGGTATATTAGCTGTGATATTAATGCATACTTAGGTTCTAAAATGAGCCCAGCGGATACTAGTGCGAAGTTTTGCATAGTATAGGGGACGAGGCCTATGTAAAATTTGATCTGCGCGAAGATCCCTATGAGTACTGCAAAAGTGGATGCTAGAACTATGTTTAGTAATATTCTCCGCGTCCTATTAACCCCTCTATAAGGTATTATCCCTCTTTAAAAGTTTACTGTTAACCTTTAATGGCATTGCTCTGCGTGTTTTACAGGCTTTAGTAAGTTAATAGTAAACGTTGGATTCCTTCATTTAGTGAGGGAAACTAAGTGGTGCTTACTATGTTAGATATAGTTCCATCAAGATGTATAAACGTACCCGGGCCTAGTGTTATGGATGCTTTAATACGAGAATTAGGTGCTACAAATATACCTAATTTTCTGTACTTCTTTACTATACCTTGAAGAGGTAGTTGTCTTACTATATGGAGATCTTTCTCAATTCTACTCATGACAGTAACTCTGGGTTCTACGACAGCATTAGGTCCGAGAACAGAGTCTATAAGTAGTACGTAGGATCCTGTGGAGGCATGCGGCTGAAGACTACTCCGTTTAACCTCAGAGAATGCTCCTATAACAGATCCCTCCTCTATCGAACTGTACTCTCTAACGAATGCACTCTTTCCTATAAAGGTGGACGGTCCTATGTATGCTGGACCTTTCACCACTGCATAGTGATCTATTTCTGCACCATCTTCTATGATAACTGGTCCTTCTACTATAGCTGTACTAGCGATCTCTGCTTTAGTACTGATCCTCGAAATTTTCAACCAGTTTAGGACTACATAGTTAGCTGAAAGTATGTCCCGTGGATAGCCTACATCTATCCAATCTCCATTCCACATGAACGGTACTACTCTTCCCACTTCGATCTCTCTAGAGGAGGCTATTAAGCTAGCCGATAAGAGGCCTGTAGGGAATGTATACAGTAGGCTAATGGATATTAAAGTGAAAGAGTGGAGAGATTACGTTAAATATTGCTCTGAGCTGAAGATAGACCCTAAATCACCAGTAGTGAGCGAGTGGGAGTGGAGAAGATACCTCTATAGATAAAGTGTTAGCTCCCGTAGGAGGGCTTGGAGTATTAAAATGGATAATGAGTTCCTACGTAAGCCTATGAATGCTTACGTAAGTAAGAACCTTAACCTTTGATTAGTTTATCTTTGGCATTCAGTATACAATTCTTCAGGTAAATTTCTCACCTCAGGAGCTATAAATCCATGAAGGATATTTAGAGATAACAGAGCACCCTTCACTATTAATTTATAGAAATCACTTGATGTATGCTATTAATATACTTATAACAAATATTATGGATGCTGCTATCACTATGCACGCTCCTATAGGTAGATTTAAATAGAAGGAAACTAGGACACCTGATATTCCTGATAGAGAGCCTATGATAGCTGATGAGGTTATCCTCCCCGTAAGGTGATCGCTTATCCTCATACTACATGCTGCTGGAATGTAGAGTAGACTGAATACTAGAAAGCCCCCAACTATCTTGAGTGAGAGGGTTATTATCACTCCCACCAATATTATTAATAGGTATACATAGAGCTTTGTGTTAACACCCTCTGACTCCGCTAACTCTCTATCGAAAAGTATGCTCTGGAATCTTCTCCATAGAATACGCAGTATTAATACGTACAGGAATAGTGTGGCTATTAGTAGTGTTAAAAAGCGGTTGGTTACAGCTAATACACTACCCCAGAGTATACCTCCAACTTTCTCAGCAGCCAATGCTGGTCCTGGAGATAGGAGAATGAAAATGAAAGTGAGTGCATTGTAGATAGAGAATAGTACCATCGCTATAGTAGATGATGGTATACCTGTAGCATCGGATATGGGTCCTATTATCATAGCTGTAAGTATAGCTATTGATATAGCCGTTATGAGCGTATCCGCGCCAATTGCAAGTCCGAGTGCTGCACCACAAAGTGCTCCGTGCGCTATAGCAAAGACGAGTGTCGAGATCCTTAGTCTCGAAATAAGAGTTCCAGAGACCCCGCATAGGGATCCCGATATTGCTGAGGCTAAAATTGCATATATTATTAAGCTCAATGTACTATCACCTTCTCTATTCTCCCCTCTACCATATAGATCTCTCTATCTATACTCTTTAGCTCGGGAGGAGCATGCGCTACCAATAGTATAGTTTTATCTTCTTCATGGAGCTCTTCGAGAAGATCTGAGAGGAAAATCCTAGATTTACTATCTAATGCACTAAAGGGTTCATCGAGAAATAGGACTCTTGGATCTCTTACCAATGCTCTAGCTATAAAGACCTTTTGTTGTTGCCCACCACTCAATTTTCCAATAGGTCTTTCAGCTAGATCGCTTATACCTAGTAACTCCAATGCTTCTTCTACTCTTCTCCAATCATCTCTACGCAGTTTTCCTAGTGGTCTATTGGATGCTATGCCCATAGCTACTACCTCTTTAGCTTTAAAGACCTCATCAGGAGATCTTATGAAGTCCTGGGGGACGTAACTACACAGTTTCCTAGCTTCTAGTGCTCGTCGAGGTATCTCGTATCCTAGGAGTTTAATTTTACCACTCCGAGGTTTTAGCAATCCTAATATAGTCTCCAGAAGAGTGGTTTTTCCAGCGCCATTAGGACCCGATATAAGTACATATTCTCCTTTCTCTATACTAAATGTTATGTCTTTTATAGCTGGTCTCTTTTCTCCTGCATATACTGTAGATACTCCGTAGAGCTCTATTATCGAATCCGTACCTTGAAAATTTCCTCTATATCTGTTTTGAGCACCCATTCACTAGCTTCCTCCATCTCCATAGTTAATATCTTAGGTAATATATCATTATTAACACAAACCTCTACCGATTTTCCTCTCTCCTTATCCTCCAGCCTGAGCACTATTCTGTCTTTCTCTATGATATTGAGGTTAAGCTTACCTATAGTACATCCCGTAGAGCACTGAACTCCATCTATGAAGCACGTATATGGTATCCTCATTGGACAGTATACTATTGCTCTCAGTTTACGGAGAAAATCCATGCTTAATTTTGCACCTAAGTTCTTCATAGCAATCTTACCCGCTCTATAACCTAAAATAAGGAAGGGGCCTCTATGTCCATGAAAGCGTACTGCCTCTTCTACAGTTAGCCCCTTCATGCTCCTAGCTTCCTCCAGAGGTAGGCTATGATTGCTGTTTCGACTATGATCACCATCAGTGCTACGAGCGCTGTAGTTCTCCAAGTATCCACTTCTCTAGCGAGCCTAAGGGTGGTTACCATGTACTCATACTTCGAAACAGCATCAAAGATCATGTTCGCATTTCTCTTCATTACCTCAGTTAGGTTCACTAGCTCGGGATCAGTATAGGGGAAGTTCGTAAGTACCACTTGTACTGCATCTAATCTTTCTGCTAGAGACCTCCCAAATTCTACACCAGATTGAAGGTTGTCTATTACTAGTGCAACTTTCTCCTCTCTGCCTGTTTTAAGGAGTTCTTCCACATCAGCTGCACTCAATTTTTCAGGCGGTCCGTACTCAGCCACTATGTTCAATCCCAGCCAGGATACAAATGCTTTTTGCCATTTCATACAGATCACTTTAATCCTCTTTATACCTATCTCCTCAGCTCTCTTCTTAAGCTGTGCTGCTACAGCATCTATTTTACTCAGACACTGATCTAATCTATCGCTGACATCTAGCTTAAGGTGATCTTTAAGTGCTCTAGCTACATCCCTATACCTTTCCTTTAGTGCATCTGGAGTATTCCAGGGACCTCTAATTCTACAGAGTGTAGCCTTAGTACCAGATACTTCAACTAGGGATTTAAGCCAAGGTTCAATGCCATGATATAATATGAGCTTAGCTTTAGCTATATTATGTACATCGCCAGGCTTCACATCATAGTGGGCTGGACAAATCGAGGGACTAGCTATCATTACCACATCTACTAAGTCTTCAGCTAGATCTCTAACTATACTATAAAGTACACTTGTAGTACACACTACGAGTGGTCTCTCCTCTGGATGTGCATACACGCCTAGTGGAAGAACTACAAGGTATGCTATCAGTAACATAGCTAGACACGATCTCATACTTTTCACCAGTATTACTATTTCATGTTATCAGTAATACTGTTTTCTTATAAACTTTCGTACTAGAATAGCTATTACTAGTAGAGATACTCCTACGGCTATTGCTATTACATAGTTTAACGGTATTATGCCTTCTCTTTTGACTATTTTGACAGGCCTAGTGAGCACTCTTGCAGTAAATACTACAAATCTCTCCTCTCCTTTCTTGAGTGGTGCATCTCCTTTCTTCCATACATATAGGAGAACGAAATTGTCTGTAACTACAGCTTTATAGGCATTAGTTCTAATTATCCTTATGTCCTTCACTCTAACGGGAAGTAGAATTACTGGATGTCTATTACCCCATTTGCCATTCCATCCTGGTGTGCCATCGTAGTTCATTACTATCTTTACAGTTATGTTTAGTAGTCCATCTTTCAGTCTTTTAATCACTATTTTCTTACTATAGAGTGGGGGTACTATCTGTGGTCCTCTAACCTCTAGTGCTGGTTCACCGTATAGTGCTGCACCATCTACATCGATTCTGAGAAAACTAGGGTCGGTACCTGGGGTTCCGTGTATCATATCGAATATCAGTGCTTGGTTGTTAGCATAGAAAGCTTCAGCCCATGTATAATTATCCTGGACGAAGAAGTAGGCTGGTATACCGCCAAGTTGATAGCTATGGGGACCCTCGGGTATTACGTATCCCGTAAAGAAAACAGCTCCTCCACTATGGATCCAGGCTAGTGGCATACTATTCTCGTTCTTTATAGAGCCTATATAACAGTTCCCTAGACCAAAGTATACTTTAGGGTTCTTAGTTACTATTTCTAGCATTCTTCCATCATAGGTTTTGCCATAGAGTCTACCATTTCTAGATATGAAGTATCCCTCGAGACCAGGCTTTGGGAAGTGAAGCTGCCACCTATCGTGATTTGCGTGTCCACTGGTTATGAACATATCGTATCTGTTGGTATTGAGTAGTTTCACTAGGAATTCTGTTCTATCTGTGGGACATTTAAACTCTACTATAGTTCCGTTAGCGTACTTTCTTCGTGCTCTATTATACTCGATCTCATTAGTCGTTATACCCTCCTCGACATATTTCAACCATCCTGCTGACGAGCCTGAGAGTACTCTTCTCACGGTAAGCCCTTTACATTTCACTATCCTCATAGCGTCTTCAGCTGTATACCCTGTGAGGATTGCCCAGATAGTGTCTCCATAGGGATCCTTATCAAGTTCTCTGGTTAGCCTATGGACGTCCTTGACGAACTCCGGTCTGGCCTCCTCAGGTTTAGCTACGAAGCATGTATAGTCTGGGAGAAGTGATGAGAGAGTATCCTTAAGCTCCCAAATACTAGAAGTATAGTTAAGGACTATGGCATTGTACTTCTGCTTCAACTGAAGGACTACAGATCTCCATTCTGGATCCTCTAGAGTCCTCTTACTAACTACTATCACGTATATTTTTTCGCTCGTAAACTCACTTCCAACTGTAGTACTTAGGAGCCACATTATCAAGATTAGTGATAAGAGAGCTATCGATATCCTCATCAATTTAAAGTGGAGGGCGGGCATATAATTATTTTTGGGCCTACTGACAGGCTCTGTGGAAGAGTATTTAAATAGGGTATTTATCCTATTTAACAGGTACTAGCCTATGAAGAAGTCTAGGATCATAGCCTGTACTGCTGCTATAGTGGGTATGAGTGTAGCAATTCGTATATCTAAGAATCTAATCACAACTATACAGTTCGTGAATATACCTTTAGTATTCACAATAGTAGGTGCTACTATGTTGGGCTGGCTTTATGGCCTACTGATAGGTATTCTCTCCTTTATAGTCTCAGACATATTCTTAGGACTTGGACCGTGGACCATATTTACTTCTACTACCTGTGGTCTAATAGGTGCTCTCTGGGGTTTATTCTTCAGAAAGGTTAACGATTCGCTCTTAGTGTTCCTAACGGTATTTCTGCTCACACTAACCTATGACATATTCACTTCGTGGATACTCTATGTGATCTTTGGAATAGAACCTATGAAGGCTATGATCATAAGCATAGTAGGACTTTTCCTACCTATTATGGGCGGGTTCATGATAGGTGTAGGTCCTATAACTGAGGCTAGTACCGCCTTCCTAACCACAATATTCTTAAAGGGGTTGAGATCCAGAGGGTTGATAAGATGAATATTAGCGTACAGAGGGTATTACTTATAGTACTACTCATATGGTCAATAATTTCTACAAGTACTACAGTATACTACTATATCGAACTGGAGAACTCTAGAAGGGCGTATAGAAGGCTTCATGAGGAGATTGAAAGTCTTCATGAAGAGTTAGAGAAGCTGGGTATAAAGATCAAGGAATGGGAGGATTTATACTCTAGGCTTAAGGCTAAAGTGATAGTGGTTAATATTGGGATAGACTACAGTAATAGTACTTGTGTGTGGTATAATAATACGCTATTACCTGTGGGCTCTACTGTGCTCTCAGCAACTATTCAAGTAGCTACAGTAGAGTATAAGCTAGGTGCTTGGGGAGCTTATGTAACCTCAATAAATGGAGTGAAGGAGAGGATAGTAACGCCTGGTAAAGAAGGTTACTCTTGGATCTGGCTCTTTTACAATACCACCTCTGGAAAACTGGAGTGGGGACCTGTTGCAGCAGATAGATACAAGCTCAGTGATGGAGATATCATAGTTTGGAAGTATTCGCATTGGAAATTTTAGTATTTTTTATGAAGCTACTTTTACAATCAACGATAATAATGAACCTTATAGGGAATAATGAGTCTTACTGGAAGGGAAGACTAAAGCTACGGCATCAGAGGAATCTGAACGTACACTACTAGTATTCCTACTAGTAGTGTTATCACGGATACTGGTATTCCATACTTCATCCACTCAGTGAAAGTTATATGACCTAAACCTCTGCGCTCTAGCATTCCTACAGCTACCATATTAGCAATGCCGGCCACTATAGTCATGTTACCGAAGTAGGTGCTGGAAATAAGTAGTGCCCACCACAGAGGATAGATATTAAACCCGGCATCTTCTAGATGATGTATTACTGGAATAAAAGTAGCTACTGCTAATATATTGTCCATAAAAGCACTTAAAACCGCTGATACCGAGGAGAGCGTGAAGAATGTATTTATCTCGTGTCCGCCTGAGAACTCTGCTATTGTATTTGCAATTAACTTAGTAATGCCTACATATTTTAGGGTTCCAACTGCGGCGAATAGTAGTGCGAAAAATATCAATGTACTCCAATCTACACGATACTCTAATATTCCTCTTCCTTTCTCTAAATTTATTGCCAGTATAGTTCCAGCTATTCCAATAGGGATACCTAAGATCAGAGTATTCCTCTCGAGATGAAGTAACTCTTCTAACTGATGGTGGAACATTATGGTTACTATCACTATAACTAGTACTATAGAACATCTGATCAATTTACTTCTCTCAAGCTCTCTTCTTGTTTCTATGGAAATCTCTTTCATCGACTTGTCTAATTCGGCTATACTGGATGAGAACATTTTAAGACATATAACTATAAGTATTGCTAATGAGATTATAGCTGAGGGCATAGCCCATCTGATGAATTCAGGAAGTGTCAATCCAGCTCGTAGAGCTATAAGTATCCCTACTGGGTTGCCTATAGTCGTTGCAGAACTACCTATGTTACTTGCAAATACAACCGCTAGTACGAAGGGTTTAGGATCTACTTTATATTGTGCCGCAAGATGAAGTATCATTGCCGTTGCTATTAGTGCAGCTACCATTGCACCGGCTACAGGAGCTAGTAATGCAGAAAAGAGCATAATTGTCACTAGAAGCCTTCTCGCACTCCTCCCAAAGCTTGTGATAGCTACATCCATTAAATGCTCAAAAAAACCCTCCTCCTCTAAATAGCCTATAATTATCATCATTGATATAAGGAATAAAATAACATCAAATGATGCAAATTCTATGATGTGAGCTACATCTATTACTCCAGAAAAGAGAAGTGCCGATATTGTAGAGAATGCTATTGCTATTTTATACTTCCAAAAGAATATTAAGAGAATAGTCTCAATACTAAGGAAGAGTAGAGCTATGGTCTGTCTCCATAGAAGTCCTGGTATATTTATTATGATTATGGTCACAGCTAATATTATTGCTATCAGTATGCAGATTTTCAATATCTCATGTCTAGCCCTGTCTCCAACGATTATCGATCTCATACAGCATCTTATTGGATTACATTACTGTAAATAAAGATTGCCTCCAGTGTTAGCGATTTAAGAGACTATCTGGACGTTTAAAATGAAAAGTAAATGTATCAGAATAGCTAATTTCTAGAATGGACTTTGTACTTTCTCAAGAAAGACCTAATGATATTGTCAAGTTTAATCTCTCCTCTCTCCTTCAATACAAATTTTACCTTTACAACAGGTTTATTTACTTTAATATACCTGGTTATCTCCGATTGCGTTCCGAGTACCACTGTATCACAGTCTACACTATTCAGTACTCGTTCAAACTCTTTCATAAGCTCTCTTCCATATCCCAATGTAGGTAGTATTCCCTTAAGGTGTTCGTACTTACCAAGTATTTTCTTTAAAGAGGGGGTTAGATATGGACTAGGATCTACTATTTCTTTAGCCCCATATTTAATCGCTGCTGTATATCCAGCACAATACTTTAATCCACCATGTGTTACAGTTGGACTGTCCTCCACCACGAGGACTCTATGCCCACGTATCAGTTCGGGTTTATCCACTACTATCAGAGACTCTGTTTCTATGATAGTAGCTCGTTTATTATACTTCCTAATCTCACTCTTTATTTTTTCAAGCTGGTCATCAGTAGCTAGATTTACCTTATTTATTACTATTATATCGGCCAGTATGAGATTTATGAGACCTGGAAATGACTTTAGGTCACTTATAGTTCTAGAGGCGTCTACTACTGTTATCAATAGATCTGGTTTAATGAAGGGGATATCATTATTACCACCATCCCATATTATTACATCTGCCTCTTTCTCAGCCTGTTCTAGGACTTTAGCATAGTCTACACCAGCATATACAATAGTCCCATCTTTCACGTGTGGTTCATATTCTTCCTTCTCTTCGATGGAATAGGCGTGTTTATCAATATCCTCTAGACTAGCAAATCTTTGCACTATCATTTTCTCTAGTTCTCCGTACGCCATGGGATGTCGTATTACGACGTATTTTATAGAGAAATCTCTAAGAATTCGACTTATTCTTCTAGATACTGTGCTTTTTCCAGCTCCTGTTCGAGTAGCTACTACAGCAATTACAGGTACCCTAGACTTGAGGGTGGTGTATTTTGATCCTATTATCGTAAAAGATGGGCCTAGAGCTAGTACTCTAGATACCAATTCTACAAATTCTTGCTGGGTTATATCACTATAGGAAAGTACTACGAGATCTATGTTAAATTTCTTCACTACATATTCTAGCATACTTATAGATAGTATGGGTATCCCTTTGGGATAGTATTTTCCAGCTAGTGATGGTGGATAGACCCTTTTATCTATATTCGGAATCTGTGTTGTTAGAAAGGCTACTACCTCATAATCTGGATTGTCTCTAAAGACCATATTAAAATTATGGAAATCCCTACCTGCTGCACCTATTATGACCACTCTTCTTTTCATCATTGAAGGTAAAAGATCAGGTAGATTTATCTATTCTCCTTAATATCACTTTCATAGGCATGCTCAGAGTAATACTCGATACGAACTTTCTAGTACTACCATTAGAGGAGAGAATAGATGTACTAGATCAGATAAGGGACCTACTTGGAGCTAGACCTATTCCAATCCTACTCCTCGAATCTCTCGAGGAAGCACTTAATAAATGCGTCAGCTCCTCACCTAGTGAGAGAAGACTCTTTAAATCTGCACTAAATCTACTAGATAATATTGCTATAGAGAGCTCAGGGATTATACAGGGTAAAGTTGACGAGAGGATTTTACAGTTCTCCATTAGGCGTAAAGCAATAGTGGCTACTAATGATAAAGAGCTCAGAAAGAGACTTAGATCCTTAGGGGTTACAGTACTGTACTTTAGAGAAGGAAAGAGAAGAATAGAGATAGAGGGAGCTGTTTTATAAGTGGTTAAATAGCTAGGATAAGAGGTAGGGATAGAGGAAAATCGAGTACACGTCCACAATAAAAAGAGAAATAGAGATTAGAGTTCTAAAATGTTCTCTACCTTTATTAGTCACCTAGGAGATAAGTCACTAGGTGGAATACTTGAGAAGACCATTAGCACCTTTCAAGGCCTGTAGAAACTGTAGAAGACTGGTTCCAACAGATTCTGAAAAGTGTCCATACTGTGGTTCAACAGATCTAAGCAGAGACTGGACTGGTATGGTACTGATAATATCTAAAGACTCAGAAGTTGCTAAGAAGTTAAATATAGAAGAAGAGGGTAGATATGCATTAAAAATACACTAAAACATTCAATATGAGGTTAATACTCAAGCTTAAAGAGGAGAATAAGCACTACTTTAAGAGACCCATAGGAATCCCTCTATTTAAGGAGAGTGGAAAAGCTATTGAAATAGTGAAGAAAATAATCGAAGATTTTAAACCCCCTATTATTGCTACTATTGGTGATGTAGTATCTTATAATGCACTCCTAAATAGGCTAAATCCCTCACCCGTGATCTTTGACATGAAAGTTGAGAGAAAACATGCAAAATTCGATGTAGGTGAGGAGCTCGTAAGGCGTGGTTATAAAATCCTAGAAGTACAAAATCCTCCATCTACTATAACACTCTCATCTTATAGGGCTATTGAGCGTGCTATTGATGAGAGTCTACATGGGTCTAAAGTTGGGATTCGTGTAGTAGGCGAGGACGATCTGTTGACAATTCCAGTAGTCCTCCTAGCTCCCCTACGTTCTATCATACTCTACGGTCAACCTAAAGAGGCACTCATCACTGTATTAACCACTAAATATCTCAGAGATTCGCTTAGACGTATATTATTAAAACTAGGGGCGAATATAGAGTGCTAAACAAGAGTAGAAGTATATGGTTATTCTATCTCACTCGATCGATGAAGAGTAGGTATACCTTGAGCACTTAGGAATCGTAAATAATTTTATATAGGATCGAGTAGTAGAGGCGGGTGGATACTGAAGTGGTGACAGTGTACGACGTACCACCTGATAGACTAATAAGAGCATTAGCTGTGTACCTAAAGGAAAGAGTAGGAGAAGTAAAACCTCCAGAATGGGCTTTCTACGCAAAGACTGGGGCACATGCTGAGAGAATACCAGAAGATCCTGACTGGTGGTATGTAAGAGCCGCGTCGATAATGCGAAAGCTCTATATCCATGGACCTGTTGGTATCGAGCGCTTGAGAACAGCATATGGAGGAAGAGCGGATCTGGGTATGAAGAGAAAACACTTTAAAAAAGCCGGTGGTTCAAGTATAAGAAAGATACTACAACAGCTTGAATCTGCTGGACTTGTTACTAAAGTGAATAGGAAAGGTAGAACTCTAACCCCACTTGGAAGATCACTTATGGACAGGGTAGCTACTAAGGTATTTAGAGAACTTGTTAAAGAAAGACCAGAGCTTAAGAAATATCTATGACTGGGAAGAAGATCTTTTCAGACATCGATCCTTCCTGAGAATCGAATATCTCTAATAAAAATAAAGAGAATACTTAAAAGTAACTGGGGAATAGAGGTCTTAGTGGAGTTGGAGGATGGAGATCCTATGGGGTATGACTATAGTGACGAGGAGTTAGAAGAGATAAAGAGAAGAAAGATGCTAGAATACCAGAAAATGCTAGAAGCTAAGAGACTGGAAGAGGAGAGAAAGAGAGCTGAGCTTGAGAGAGCACAAATACTTAGAGCCTTACTTACTCCAGAAGCTAGAAGAAGACTAACGAACCTTAAATTAATACGACCAGAGCTAGTTGAAAATATAGAGGTTCAACTGATACAGCTAGTACAGTCAGGTAGACTAAAACCACCTATAACCGATAAAGTCCTCAAGATGATACTAGCTGAGATTGATAGGAGGAGTCGACGAGAAATAAAGATTAAGTTCATGGGATTGAAGTGATAACATGGCTAGATCAAAACCCTTAGGTAAAAAACTAAGACTGGCAGCTGCATTAAAATCAAACAAAGCAGTACCCCTATGGGTCGTAATGAAGACACTAGGAAGAGTTAGAAGAACCCCCAGGAGGAGACACTGGAGAAGAAGTAGATTAAAACTATGAGGTGATGATCTCTGAGTAGTGAAGAAATTGTTGTAACCATCCCTCTGAAGAGAGCCTATTACGTGCCAAGACCTAAACGAGCTAATAAAGCTATTAGATTGATCAGAGAGTATGTATCTAGACACCTACGCGTGAGTAATGTAAAAATAAGTAATAGAGTAAATGAAGAGGTATGGAAAAGAAATAGAGAGAAACCCCCTAGGAGAATTAAAGTGAAGATAGTAAGAGTAGATGAAGACACAGCCGAAGTCCTTCTTCCCGAAGAAGAGGTAGAGGAATAGATGTCGAAAACTAGATCAGTCGTAATAGAGAAGCTATCGATATACGGTACTAGCTTCATAGGAACTTTCGTATATACATCGGAGTACTTTACCTTAGCTCCAGATGATTTACCCCCACGATCCTATGAGATCATGGAAGAAGCTCTTAGGGTACCTGTGATCAAGTGTAGTATCTATAGATCATGCCTCATAGGCGTATTTGCTGTAGGTAACTCTAATGGTCTAATATTACCACCTTATACACTAGATGAGGAGATAGAGTTCCTTAAGAAGAGTATACTAGAGAAGACTGGTAGAGATATAATTGTTGAAAGATTGAACAGTCAGAATACTGCAGTAGGTAATTTAATTTTAGCTAATGATAAGGCTGCTATCGTGAGCAGAGAGCTTAAGGATTGTAGAAAGGAAATAGAGGACATACTAGATGTAGAGATTGAGATAAGAGATGTAGCTGGTAATAGTCTAGTAGGCGCTATAGCCATAGCTACTAATAGAGGATTGCTCGTACATCCCCTAGCTAGTGATGAAGAAGTTGAGGAGTTAAGTAAGCTTATGGGGGTTCAAGCAGATGTTGGAACAGTAAATAAAGGTAGCCCCTATCTTAGAGCAGGTATGGTCGCAAACAGCAAAGGAGCTGTAGTTGGTACTGAGACCACAGGACCCGAACTTATGAAGATACAACAAATCTTATTCTCATAACTCTGGGTATAAGTCTCTTCTACTGCACAGAGTTAACGATATAAACTACTACTTTTTCGAAAGACAGGAGAGACGATGGCTCAGTCAACTTCAGGGAAGCGCAAGGATATGGATGAGGTAAGAGTGAGGGTATTTAAAATAGAGGGGATCATGAGACTTAAGCACGGGTGGCAGAAGTTCAGCATAGAGAAGAGAGGAATACGTAAAGACGAAGTTGTAGAAAGAGTACTCTCAGAACTGGGATCTAGACATAAGCTACCTAGATTTCATATAAAAATAACAGCAATACGCGAGATCAAAGAAGATGAGATTACAGACCCTTATGTAGCTAAAATAGGTACGATGGAGAAGGTCATGGTATATAAAACGCGGAAAAGGAAGTACATGAGCCTTTAATCGAAGAGACGGTTTAAGAGCATACTTATTTAAAGTTTGATATAAATAACTGGGGAAGAGATATGGCTGAGAGAGAAGTAGCAAAGTTGATAGAGGCCTATGCCTCCCTAGAGGAATATGCTAGATTACTTTCTGAGAGAGTCCAGCTACTCTCTAGAACTAGTAATGAACTTGCGATAGCCTTAGAGACACTAAATGGTGTAAAGGATCTTAAAAAAGATATTAGCCTACTCCTCCCATTAGGAGGTCAAGTTTATGGAAAATTCAAAATGATAGACCGTGAACATGTTCTGGTAAATATAGGAGCTAATGTCTTCATGGAGAAAAGTATAGATGGTGCAATTAAATATCTGAGTGAACATAAGAATAGTATAGACATGGAGCTTAATAGAAGTAGAGGAGAACTTAATAGAGTGCTTGCGAGATTACAAGAAATTAGAAACAGGCTAAGTACTCAACTTCGAAAAAGTAGGTGAAGTCGATTGTTCAGTAGACTAAAAAATGCTTTTTCCTCCATAACTGAAATATTAGCAACTACCAGTCTTACTGAAAAGGAAATAGACAAACACTACTTTGACCTTGTCACTCCCTTATTAGATAGTGATGTCGCTCTTCCTGTCGCTGATCATATAATAGAAGAACTCAAGTCTAAGAGTGGGCAGGTTAGAGTTCCTAGATTCGGTAATAGACTGAAAGTCATTAAAAGAATACTGAGAGACACGATCATTGAGATAATAGAAAGAGCTGGCTACATTGATGTATTTGAATTTGCCAGTAAAAAGAAAAACCTTGGAGAACCTTTAGTTATACTATTTGTTGGACCTAATGGACATGGAAAAACTACTACAATAGCTAAACTAGCTTACGCATTTAGAAAACGAGGATATAGTATAGTATTAGCCGCATCAGATACCTACAGAGCTGGTGCTATAGAGCAGTTGAGAGAACATGCAAGAAGAATAGGTGTTAAAGTTATAGAGCATAGATATGGTGCCGATCCTGCTGCTGTAGCATATGATGCGGTTGCGTATGCTAGAAAGAGGAGGATAAATGTAGTGCTCATAGATACTGCAGGAAGAATGCAAACCGATAAGGATCTAATGGAGGAGATGAGAAAAATCGCGAGGGTAGTAAAGCCAGACTTGATAATATTCGTAGGTGATGCTCTTACGGGAAATGATGCTTTAGAAGAAGCTCAAAAGTTCCATGAAGCAGTAGGTATAAGCTGTAGCATCTTGACTAAAGCTGATGCTGATGCAAAGGGTGGGGCTGCACTTTCGATAATATATGCGACTAAAAGACCAATAATCTTCCTAGGTACTGGACAGAATTACGAGGATCTCATGCCCTTCTCCGCTGAGTGGTTCCTCGAAAAATTAGGACTAGAGTAGATAAGCATGAGACACCTACTAAGTCTAGCTGAGATCAATCCTAAGGAGTTCCAATGGTTATTGAAAGTATCCATGAAATTTAAGTATCCTCGTAAATATCCTAGTCTCTCCGAAGTTATTGAAGAAAGTGTTAGAGAATTGAAGGGTAAGCATATAGCACTAATCTTTGAAAAACCCTCTACAAGAACTAGAGTATCACTCGAAGTAGCAATACGCGAATTACATGCTAATCCAATCTATATGAATTGGAGAGATCTTCAACTTGGTAGGGGAGAGACCATTAGAGACACCGTACTCGTACTAAGTAGGTACGTTGACTGCATATTTGCAAGAGTGAAATCTCATGAGACTCTCATAGAGATGAGTGAGTACTCGAGTATTCCAATAGTAAATGCTCTCAGTGACAGATACCACCCATTACAGGCAATAGCGGATATGATGACAATATTAGAGAAAAAGGGAAGACTAAAAGGAATTAATATTGCCTTTATAGGTGATGGAAGTTCAAATGTAGCGCATTCTTTAATCCTAGCATCCGCTCTCGTAGGAGCTAATATAAATATAGCCTGTCCTAAACAGTATAGCCCTCTGCCGAAAGTTGTGAGAGTGGCTAAAAGAGCCACAAAGATTACGGGGTCTAAGGTGAAAATTTTGGAAGATCCATTCGAAGCAGTCAAGAATGCAGATGTGGTTTATACTGATGTATTCGTGAGCATGGGATTTGAGCACGAAAAAGAGGAAAGGTTAAGGACATTTCTTCCTAGATATAGAGTCACAAAAGAGCTCCTAGAACATGCCCGTGAAGATGTGATATTTATGCACTGTCTTCCTGCGAGAAGAGGGGAAGAAGTTGTAGAGGAGGTCATAGACGATCCTGAGGTTTCTGTGATATTTGATCAAGCAGAGAATAGATTATATACGGCTAAAGCCGTTATAATCTTTGTAATGGGTGAGCATAAGTGGGTATAAGGTCATTTATGAAATCGGTGATGAGAGTACTTAAAGTTTCAAGAAAACCTTCTAAGGCTACTTTTATGAACAGTTTAAAGATCACTCTACTAGGTCTACTGATCTTAGGATCTATAGGTTTTGCTTTTCAAATCACTGCCATGGTCTTTTCCTTCGTAAGAATAGTTATACCTAAGATCGTAATAATGTATGCACTAGTGATAATAGCAGTAATAATACTAGCAATAGTAGCGTATATGAGGGCTAGGAGTAGGTAGTAATTTTCTCCTTAGTAGTTTTAAGACACAGAGATTTGAGTTCAGGAGATTAAATAAAAATAGATCAAGAGTTATGGTTATTAACGTATCATTTATCCATACTATGGTCTTCTCGATGGACTATTGATGAATCTTAAAGGATCACCTTATGGCATTTTACATGTTTGTAAAGAAATTAAAACGTAGATGTTTAATCACACCCTACTGGAAAATGTAGCTCAGAGTTAAGGTTTTTATTTAGAAGCCTATCTTTAGAATAAGGTGCTCACGTGAGCCATATTTACGCTGTAAGAGTTACGGCTGGACAGGAGTATAATGTAGCCTTAATAATGGAAACCAGAGCTAAAGCTAATAAACTACCATTGAAATCGATATTGGTAGTGAATGGAATCAAAGGCTTCATATTCGTAGAAGCACCATCCTCAGTGTATGTTGATAATACCATAGCTGGTATAAGATTTGTAAAGGGTAGAGTTGGAGGTATACTTAAAATAGAAGAACTAGAAAATTTCATTGCACCAAAGCCCATAATCGAAGAGGTAGGCGTAAATGATATAGTAGAAATCATAGGAGGACCATTTAGAGGACTAAGAGGTAAAGTTGTTAGTGTTGATAGATCGAGAAAAGAAGTAACAATTGAACTCTTTGAGGCCGCATACCCCTTACCTACTACAGTCTCTGTAGATTATGTGAGAATTATTGAGAAGAGAAGATAGTATATATTCGTTCTAGAGGTGCGGACAATGAGAGTTGAACTAAAGGAGGGAGATAAATTAAAGGTAGTGGGTCCAGCTTCACTAAAGCTAATTGATGGTAATGTTGACATACTAGGAAGTAGTATGAGATTAAGAGAGAGTATTACCATACCACTTTCAAGGATAGTAATACTAACTGCATTAACACAATCGATCCTAGAAGTATCGCTGGGAGAAGAAGGTGAACTAGAAGTTATAGAGAAGGTGCCAATACCATTTGATTGGAAAGAAAAAGCTGAGTATTTGCTTAGTATGGATAAACCATTATCCATACTAATATTGGGCGATGTTAATAGCGGTAAAAGCGTATTTGCAAATTACCTGGTCAATCTATCAATATCTAAGGGATTTAAGACTGGCCTTATCGATGAGGATCTAGGACAATCTGAAATTAGTGCACCTGCTACTATAGGACTTGCTCTCTATAAACGTCCTGTACCATCGCTATTTAAAGCTCATAAGAGAGAAGAGTACTTCATTGGATCTACAAATCCAGCCGATCTAATGGGTAAGGTGTTAGTAGGTGTCAATACATTATTCAATAGTGCTCTGAAGTATTCATCTGATATTATAATCATAAATACTGATGGTTGGATATCTGGCAAGGCTGTGGAATTTAAACAAAACCTAATCGAGATGATAAAACCTAATGTAATAGTAGCTATAGAGAGGGGGCGAGAACTAGAGCCAATAATTAGACCCTTAGAAGGACAGAGTTGGACAGAGATCGTCAGACTTTCGGCATTGCCAATAGTAAGGAATAGAGATCCAAAAGAGAGAAGAGTTTACAGGGAGGGAATGTATAGAAAATACATGCAAGGGGCTAGAATTAGGATTTTCGACCTTAAGAGAGTTAAGTTAGTTAACACTTACCTGGGCTCCTCTATACCATTACCCCCTTATGAAAGACGAAAAATAGAGAAAATACTAGGCCAAAGGATATACTGGAGTGGATGGTATAATAAAAGTTTGGTACTCTATTTGGATAAAGTACTAGTACAGAACGAGTTAGAGAGTTTAAAAAGTGCTCTCGGTGCAGAAGATGTAATCTGCATAAAACGGGGTCAAGAAAGAGGGATCATAGTGGGACTCTATGATTTTAACAATACCTATCTGGGAATGGGGGTTATTAATGAAATAGACTTTGAAAGGAATAGTATCAAGATCAGCACTCCAGTGAATGAAAACCCTTCCCTAATAGTAGCAGGGCTTATTAGACTAAATAACGACTTTAGGGAAATAGGTAAAGTTAAATCTCCACCATTTTAGCTATACTTTACTAGTATCTCACAATTTGAATTGAGCTACTATCTACGAAACTAAATATGTTACTTATCCCTTAAATTGAACATGGATCTCAGAAGCTTCGTGAATGAAGTATATGAGGAAAATCCTAACGAATACCTAGAGATAACTAAGCCTCTTGATGTTAAATTAGAGATAGCCAAAAAAATGAGAGAGCTAGACGGAGGGCCTATTGTAGTTTTCAAGAAACCTAAGGGCTATGCTATTCCTATAATTTCGAATATTTTCTCAAAAAGAAGAAGATTTTTATCATTATTTAGAGTAAATAATATAAAAGATGCTTACGTAAAACTACTAAATGCTATATCAAGACCTGTAAAGATGTCCATAAAGACTGACGCCCCCTTTATGGAAGTATGTGAAGATGATATTTCATCACTACCTATTTTAAAGCATTATAAGGAAGATGGAGGACCGTATATGACCACTAGTATAGTAATTGCACGTGACTATGAGCTAGATGTAATGAATGCCTCTGTACACAGAATTCAGGTGTTAAACAAAAAGAAACTCGTAATAAGGATAGTTCCACGACATCTATACCGTATGTATAGAAAGGCTCAGGATAGAGGAAGGGATCTAGAGGTAGCTATAGTCATAGGTTGTCATCCGCTTAACATGTTAGCCGCCTCCTCTTCGCCCCCGTATGGTGTTTTTGAGCTCGATGTAGCCAGTACAATCTCCAATAATAAGCTTAAAGGATGCGAGCTTGATAATGGTCTTATAGTTCCAAGAGAATCGGAGATAGTGATCTTAGGAAAAATAAAGAGGGGAGAATTCCATAAAGAAGGGCCTTTCGTAGATATAACTGGTACTTATGATATCATCAGACAACAACCAGTCCTAGAAGTAGATAAGGTACTGAGGAGGGAGAATGCACTATATCAGGCCTTGCTACCTGCTGGTGAGGAACATAGATTATTAATGGGATTCTACAGAGAATGCCTAATATGGGAATACGTTAGAAGAGTTGTTCCTGAAGTAAAGGCCGTAAGGTTATCTAGAGGTGGATGTGGATGGCTTCACTGCTTTATCTCAATTAAAAAGGACCATGAAGGAGACGCGAAGAATGCAATCCTAGCTGCATTTGCTGCACACCCCTCGCTTAAACTCGTTGTTGTAGTAGATGAAGATATTGATGTAGAGAATATTGAAGAGGTCGAGTGGGCGATAGCCACACGTTTTCAACCCTCAGAAGACTTAGTTATCATAGATAGAGTTAGAGGGTCTAGCTTAGATCCCTCCGCTGATCAGCAATCCTTACTCACATCTAAAATTGGAATAGATGCTACAATACCCCTTAATAGACCTTTAGAGGGCTTTAAAAGAGTGTATAGTTAAAATTCTCTGAAGGATTAAGAAGTGGATAACTCGCTTGATATTCCATGCCAGCTATCTACACTTAGTCTTAAGTATGTTTGTGATTTTCTCTAGTATATAACTTTCGCTTGTTCTAAGAAGACCTCTTAAATGTTTCACTTTTAATTCTATGGAATTACTATGATATTCTAAATTGAGGAGAAAATAGTCCCCATGTAGAGCATGCTTCCTACCGTTTTCTCCATAATAACTATATTTTATGACAACTAGAAAAGTAGATGGGTTACCATAGGCTAAACATAATTTTTTCAATTCCCTACTTATTCTCCTCCATTTCCCTCTTTTTGGAATATATACTAGAAAATTTCTTTCACCAGGTTTCAGTCCTCTTATTCCTGAGACACTTAACCTTAAGCTCTCACTACATTTGTCTAGTTCACTTAGTGCATTAAGGAGTAGAGTGTATAAGCTATCCACATTCCTTTTATTGGATGATATAGTGACTCTGTCTACCAATGTAGACCACCAAGTTGAGTAGAGCAATTATATATTACTGGGCATGAAATATATTTGTCTTATGAAGAGTATTACAACATGTAGATTACAAGTCCTGAGAGAACTTAGGAGAAAGGGGATTAGAAAGGATGAGAAAATTTCCTTAATATATTGGGGTGGATTAAGATCGAAGGTACTACTTGACACCCTATATTTTGTGGAACGTGAATTCCCCGAAGTAGAGATTAAGGTCCTTATGAATAAGATGTCTGAAGCGAATCTACTCATTGAGAAGTATCCAAGAGTTAAGATAGCCCATATTGATCTAAAGATACCCTGTCCGAGTGTAGAAGAATTTGTGTTAACCCTAAGCACTCTAAAGCAGTATTGTATAAGTAGAGGTTCGTCTATGATAGTCACCCCGCTTACTCTGGATGATCTCTCAGCTATAGGACTCTCCTTACTACTCAGGGGTTATCTTAGCATGCTTAAGGATCTTATGAGTAGTCCTGTAGCACATCCCTTATCTCGCATTGAGTTAAGAGATATAGAATTGATCTCTAATAGGCTTGGACTCGAAGGAGAGTTCGAGGTACTTATCGAAAACGATCCGATAGTCGCTGATGCATACATTCAAGTTAATAGACTAAAGAGGCTTTACTCTTATACTCCTCTACAACTACTTAAAGCATTAGAAAGACTCTCAAAGTTAAATTTGGATCTTATATTATTATACTCACCTAGTGATTAAGTATAATTATAAATTAGTCTTTAAGCTCATTTTGAGTAATGTTTTGAACTATTTCTAAGTAGGTTCTCGGCTCTTTCAAGCTCCTTAATAGTATTTATAGGTATCCAAGTATCCCTCGGTATAGTGAGTGCATAGAGTTTTCTGTTCTCCGCAAGCCTTGGAAGTAGTACATTCTCAAACTCTATGGAGAAGGGAGCATTAATATCCACTAACTCCTCTATCATCTTAATAGCATGAGGTTCTAACATATACATCCCTGTAGATGTGGATATTTTTATAATAGGCTTTTCTTCAAACTTTATGACCATATAGTTCTCATCTAGCTTTCCTACTCCAAATGGATATTCTATAGCTGTTGCGAATACTACTGTGGCTAATATACCTCTTTTTTTAACTCCCTCTATGTGGTGTAGTAGTAATTTCAGTGGTAGTGTTTCATCTAGGAATATGTCATCTGGGAAGCATATGAGCGCTCTCTTTTCAGTATCTACTGCTCCTACCTCTATAGCATTCTTAAGCGCTTTTCCCTTACCAACTTTATCTACCGCAGGATCTCTAACATATACTGCTTTAATGCCATATCTTTCTCCACTACCTATGTATTCTTCTATCTCTTCTCCCCTATATCCAATTAGAAAGATGAAATCCTTGAAACCACAGCTACTGTAGTATTCAATACACCAGTCTATTAAGGGTCTTCCGCAGAGTTCTAACATAGCTTTAGCTCTATTTATCATTCCCATTCTTTTTGCTAAACCTCCTGTGAATACTAAAACTTGAGTCTTCTTAACTTCCTCTTCAATAAGCTTCAGCACGTTTCTCTTCATTACTCTAACCTCATACTTCTATTTTCTCTTCTCCTGAATGTACTCTTCTACTTTTTCTAATTACTCTTTCAATTAATATAGTCAAACTGCCGATGATGCATGGTATACTTATTATATTAACCCATAGGGGAAGCTGCCAGAAAGGATCACCGCTCAGTACTGTTATCACTACAGCAATTATTATTACAAATAGTAGTCCTAAGTCAATCTCGTTCAACTCTATTTCTATGACAGGCTCTTCACGAATTCCTAAAGCTTCTCTTAATAGATCTACAGCTCGTTGCGCATCTTCTTCATAAAGTCTTCCCGTACTGATGAAGTCCTTCCATAATCCCATTAGCGCTTCTTCAGACTTCAATAACTTAAGTCCAGTATATGCTAAGATAAAGGCTTCAGTATACTTGCCCTCTTCTAGAAGGGAGCTCGCCGTATCGTATAACCTACGTACTCTTTCGTTCATGTTTTCTCCTCCACAGGATTGACATAAGCATACTCACCACGTACCCTACTATAAATCCTACAGCGCATGCTACACCCAAGTGCCTATATGCATTTAGTGCTTCTTTACGTAATTGTTCAAATTCCGGAAGAGACTCTACAATTTTCTTCCTCCTTCTTTTAAGATCCTCTATCTCTTGAATGAGCTTCTTTCTATACTCATCTAGGCTCTTCAGTGGAGGGGGAACTCCTTCTTCTCTTTCTATCTTCATCCCCAGAAGCCACCGTATAGTATTGTCGAGTAAGATGAAGTTGTCCAGATACTGTTCCGAGTACAGTGGAGGAAGTATTATAGCAATCCTGCCTTCCTCCAGTTCTCCTATAGCCGCTATGGGGAGCTCTTTCCCCCACCAGCTCTTATTAGAGAGAACGATAGCCTTGAAATCATTAGATAGTATGGCTAGAGCGTATTCTAAGTTAGACTTTAAACTCCCTACTGCCCATATCCCTTTACTCACTTCATGTTCAGCTACAATAGTGGTTGATGCATTAGCTATAGGTGCCATATGACGAATTGTAATACCCAGCTCTGAAATAGCATAGCTAATGTTTTCATTTAGTGGTAGTATTAAAATACTGCCATTTAACCTTAAGTACTCTTTCATAAATTCTCTAAGTGACTTATAATACTGCTCACTACAATCTATTACTATTACCAGGTTATATTTTCCTTTTTCTAAAAACCTCTTGAACCCTATAGCCTTTTTTATCTGTTCTATCCTCCAGTCTAACAGTAATTCATAGGGATTTTCAAGACCAGTATAACTAATGAGTAGCTGACGTAACATCTTATAATTATCACCTTTAATATTGAGCTTGGTAGTATCTATCACTAGTACCTTAATATTTCCATCCTCTGGAGCATGTACTTGTGGGCATAGTATGATTATAATTAGAAAGATTAACATGTGAATTCTTATCCTCTCCATAAAGCACCCCTTTCTGAAAAAGACCTTTTATATATAAAAAAGATATCGCTCTACAAATCTGTAATGTATTCTAAAAATAGTGGCTTTATTTATCATACATTAGTATTCAATTCAATAAGAGTTGACTATTCTATTACGCCCCTTTATGTACTCATTTTTATTATGGGAAAAGATCTAGTATGTAGTTTATAATTGATATACAAAAGCTCGTCATATATGGTACCTTTCCAAGACTAATTATACTAGCTCGATATCTCTCCAGTAATTTTTCATCTGCTTTAGAGAGCCCCCTCTGATCTCCTAGGATAAAAGCGAAATTAAGATCCTTATAAAAGGTAATATTTTCAATATACTCTCCATCTTCTCTTAAGTATATTAGCTTATACCCAGCTTTACAAAGCCTTTTAAGGATGTAATCGAGACCCTCTCTTCTAACCTCAAACCCCTTTAGAGGCCTTCCAGACATTGCTCTTTTAATCAACTTTGCTATTGATATCTCATCTATAGGCAGGTTCTCTATTTCAGATCCTCTAACTACTACTGTTAAAGGAGGATTAGGAGGACCCTTCAGAACAGTATAGAAAGTTGTGTCTTTTCTGGGTCCTTTTGGTGTTAATAATGCGGCTAATAGTGATCTACATACTAGATCTAGTCTACCACTAGTAGACGCGAGGGATTCAAGATTAAAGATTGGAGCTGTGACTCCGCTGTTCGATACTACGACAAAAGCTCTCATACTCTTAGCATTTCTCTTCTCTTTCTCTCCTCTCTAGATCTTATCTTAACTATACCATAGTGTACAGCACATCTTATACATACATATCTAGTGATAGAGTAGGAGAGTATTTGTGTTCCTTTACTTCTGAGTTCTCTTTCGAGTTGGGGGTCTAGGAAAGACAATCTCTTGGTTATTTTCTTAGCCTTGGAGCGGGGAATTAGTGCACCGCAGAGATCACACTGTACTATAGCTTCTCTACCTTTTCCTCCTTTCCCTCTTCCTCTGTTCTTCCTCTTCTTAGGCATATCACATCTCCAACTATTGAATACACCATGTCTAAAATACTTTTGGGAGGACCCCGAGTCGGTTATTAAAACTTTGGCAGTACTGGAGGATAGTATTCGTAGAGTGATCGATCACTTATTTCATAAGCATAGCATGTAAGCATCTTTTTCTTTACTTCTCTCAGATCCCTAGTCTGTGCTAATACCCACATTAGTTTAACAAATGCCGTCTCAGCTAACATGTCTCCTACTGGTATAACTCCAGCCCTTAGGAGCTCTACTCCTCTTCTGTATACGTTTAGATTTACTCTCCCCCAGATACATTGCGAGGCCATCACTATAGCTACTCCTTCCTCTATTCCTCTCTCTATAGATTTAACCAGTGGATGTCTGACATGCCCTAACCCTGTACCTTCTATGACTATTCCATGATAGCCTTTATCTATTAATATATCTATGAGCTCTGGATCCATTCCAGGATAGAACTTTATTAATGCTACTTTTTCATCAAACTTATTAATTAATGTTGGACCCTCACCCCCTCTAGGCCTGTATTCATCGACTAGTAGTTTTACATCTCTATCCTTAACTATAGCTAATGGAGGACTGTTTACCGATCTAAATGCATCTCTTCTACTGGTGTGCATTTTTCTAGCTCTCGTTCCTCTATGTACTACTGCATAAGTATCTTCTACTGATACATGCATTGTTATCACAACTTCAGCGAATGGTGCTCTAGTAGCTACTATTAATGATGAAATTAAGTTCAATACCGTATCAGTAGAGGGTCTATCGGAAGACCTCTGTGCACCCACTAGTATTACCGGCGAGTTAAGGTTTTGGAGAGCAAAACTTAGTGCCGCAGCGGTATATCCCATAGTATCTGTTCCATGTGCTATAACTACGCCCTTTATATCATCCTGTAGTAATCTTGCTACTACCTCAGAGATCCTACTCCATTCCCTAGGTGTCATGTCTTCACTAAAGATATTATAGAGTTGTACCGTCTCTATGGTAGCTATATCTCTGATCTCGGGAATGAGTTCATATAGATCCTCAGGGGAGAACTTCGGGTATACTGCTCCGGTCATGTAGTCTATTTTCGAGGCTATAGTTCCACCTGTTCCTACGATAACTACTTTGTCCTCTTTATGGGGTTTACTTACCCTTTTAGCAGTTAAGGGAGGAGCAGAATAACTACCTATCTTTTCTATTTGCTCTACTCTATCTACAGCAATTCCTACATTATATCCATTCTTGAGTTTTACTATTAGGACATCGGGATCTCCATATTGTGGTCTAGGTAGTAGTAGTCCTTCGACTTCTAAACCATCTACTCTTCTAACTCTAATTATATCGAAGACCTTGACTCCGAGCTTCTCAAGTAGTTTGATGACTTTATCGCTATAGAAACCTAGTTCTTCTGTAAGCTCATATGACAATATTCCACCAGTTTAGATTAGAAGTTCTGTATAATAAGAGTATTGAACTTTCTCCCAACTATTAAAAGATCTATCTTGCTCTAGGAGCTAGTGCGATTCCTCTTGCTAGACTTGCGTATAATATTCGTCGTTTGTAGTTCCTTCGATTTCTACGTCTAGGTACTAGGTTTTTCTTGGGCTTAGGAGGTATTCTAGGAGTAGCTTCTCTTACCTTTCCTGCTTTAGTTAGTGATCCATGTGAAGGCATGTTATCACCTCATTTTAAAAGTATGAGGAGTATTAAAAACTTGCCGTTGTTCATATACTGTTAGTGTACTAGACTAGGGATCTGGAGGAGTCTCTTCTTTTACAGGTTTCCCTTGTGTTGTCCTTGGAGTTAGCCAGTTTATGAATGCCTTTACATCGTTCGTCTTTACCGTGAATACTATAGCTCCTAAAGGGCTCTCTTTTTCTGGAACTGAACAAAAGGCCGCTATACCCATGAAAGCAGCTTGTTTGTGAAGGTAGAAAGTTATAGTATTTCCTACGACCCCTCTCTTAAGATGTTCTCTAGCGGCATCTAGGACCCTCTGGGTTCTTAAAAGATTATACAATTTCCTTAATGCTCTACTACTCTCTCCAATTGCAGTATATAGGTAACCTCTATTAATTGGAGTTAACATCTCTCTTTCTGGCTCAAATAGATTTTTCACTGCCGATTTTACCTTTTCCAGATCTTCGGTTAGTCTTATTTCACACTCTACTCTAATCTCCAACACTATCACCTTGTCTTATTGATAATAGAGCTTATCACGCTTTCCACTAGTTCTCTAAACTCTTTTATAGATAACCCTTCGTTAACCAGTAGTATATCAGAAAGAGCTATGACCTCCCCTATACCGAAATTTAGCTCTTCGAGATCTCTCCTTAAGAATTCTTCCCATGTTCTAGGATCATCTTCTCTTCCTCTCCTACACAATCTTTTAAAGCGTGTCTCTGGTGAGGCGTGTACTGTCAGAACTATGAGTTTAGCATACCTCCCGAGGTTATCCTTAAAGTACTTAACCTCATCATATCCTCTTACTCCATCCACTACTACCAGATCTAGACCTTTTGATAGTAGTTCTAGGATCCTGTCTAGTACTCGAATAGCTATCGCCTGCATGCCTTCTCTTTTCCTCAATTCTCTGGCAATTTTAGATATGTTGTCTCTAGTCAAGCTAAGTCCTCTTTTCTCCACTTCTTCTCTTACTACATCTCCCATACATACTGTACCGAAACCCATATCTCTCGCTACTTTAGACTATGGACTTGCCGGATCCCGGCATTCCGGCTACCAATACTACTTTCTTTTCCTTAAGCCCCATGCTTAAGTGCCTCGACTATTTCATACATGCTAGCAATTGTTTTTACACCTTTACTATCGAAGTGTGTTAGTGTCGCCTTATATCCATTATTCATGAGTAGTTCTTTAAGCTTTAATGGTGATGGTTCTTCTGTTTTCATTAGCTTTGCTATCTCTGTGACTGAGTAATAGTAGGGTGGCATTCTATTCTCCTCTTTCAGTAGTGTCAGAATTTTCTTCTCCGACTTCCAGTACCTGTATTTTGTATCCTCAAGAATGTCTAACATGGTATCGCAGTAATCCTCATTACAAAGTTCTCCAAGCCATAATGGTCCTAGCAGTATGGCTTTAAGTTTACATTTTTTACAGTGAGCATCTGGAGTGTAGGGGTATTCTCTGTAAACTTCTCTTCTACCGCAGTTTGGACAGTAGACTATATAGCCCATCTTCTCCGTCAGCTGCTTATCGGCCTTTGTAGCTCCTTTATACAATTCCACACATACTCTTAGGTATAGTTGATGGTAGTAGCTTAGTACTATTTCTATGTATTTATCTAATTTTGCAGCTTGTCTTAGGATGTATCCTATTAAAATCCTAAGCGCAACCTCTATGGAGAAGGGTGTACGTTGAGATAGACTATGATATCTTCTTAGACAAGTTTTAGGATATACTCCATAGAGTACAGCTATATCGGTAGCCGTAATCATTAAAAGACCTCCATTTCTTAGTGTGAGTAGTGCTGTTTCTAGGAAGGATACAGGACTTCCATAGGGATCTATATCAATCACATCTATTGCTATACTCCCTCGAAGTCTTGTAAGGAGTTCATTGGCATCTATATTAGATGCATATACTTTATCCTCTACTCCATTTTTAGCAATATTTTTTAGCATTAAATTATAGGCTCTTCTATCAATATCGTTCATATATACTGTACATGCTTGATCTAATTCTTTAGCATACCTTATACCGCGTATTCCAGTAGCACTTAAAGGCTCTACTATATTCAATCTATTAAGTCCATGTATCTTTATATAGGCTCTAAGCAGTAGTACGCTTAAATCTCTAGAGAGTTCAGCTCTTGGATTATAGAATACTGGTAACCATGCTGGATCATAATACCCTTTAGTCTTAACATAATATTCGGGATCTGGTACGAATACTTCAGCCTTTCCCTCTCTAACAGTAATTATTTTGAACATTAATATCACTTAGAATATCTATAAGTGTTTACGTTAGATTTATCCCAACAGCTTCTGTTAACCTCCTCTCGTCTACTTGATCCAGGCTTATAGTTTCTTTGTCTGTTATATCCTTTAGTTCTCTTATTCTACTCTTATCTCTTGTTATGAAGAGTGCTCTTGAGCTTGTGATATCTGCTATCTTAAGAGTGTATCTAACTTCTTTGACCTCTCTTTCGTTGAGCTTGAGTATAAACTTTATAAATATATTTTTATTCTTTGATTTAGTGAGTATTTCGAATACATTTCTCTCAAAGAATAGGACTCTAATGCCCATTCTATCGGCTATCTTAGTGAGTATGTGCATTAGTCTATATTTCTCGTAACTCTTTTTAGGCTTCTGAAATACTACTTCTTTATCGACCTCAGAATCATATTTACCTTTACTAATTCTCATTTCTTCGAAAATATTTATAGGTTTTCTTATGTGTTCACCTAATATCGTTTCTAGTCTCTCAAGGACCTCTGGACTTGCGCCTATTATATTTCTCTCATAGCTGTAGATAGCCTTTCTACTCACACCTACTCTATCAGCTAGTTCTCCTAGTGATAGATTTTTGTCTAATCTAAGTCTTCTAAGCTTATTCCCATTTATGTTGACGTATATTCCTCCTCTATCCATATATACATATGGTGGCCTATTCATCAGCGCATCTATAAAGGTTCTTGGATTGACACTATAAATGCCGTATCTCATGTATGCTACGCCATTACTGAGTTCCTTTCTACTATCTCTACTACTTATTATCAGTGGAACTGCATTAAGGGTATAGGCTAATGCTTTTAGTTCCTTTATGCATCTAGCTGGAACTGAGTCGAGGTTTCTTAGATACCTTATTAAAAGGGTTTTCTCTTTTCTATGTGCTAGTATATTAAAACAGTATCTCCTAGAGACCTCATCGAGGCTTATAATATCGTATCCTTTATTTTTTAGTTTTTCGATTATCTCGATGTATTCTTCATCTCCTCTCTCAAAGATCCTTTCCATGATCACTCCTACACTACTTTTTTAGAGCCTCTACAAAGGCATGAGCTACATCATATGGTTCAAGGTGTACTACATCAACTATATCAAATCCTCTAGATTTAAGGTGATCTATTTCTCTTGCATAAGTCTCTGAGGGCTCCTTAGTGACATCTATACTCATAGCCTTTATAGCTTGGAGTATCCAGCCCTTCTTACAGAGGTAGAGATCTGCATTATCGGCTACTATTTTACTCTGGAAAGGTTGCGCTATATCGGCATATACTACCTCCACAGTATCTACTAATGTCCTGTATTTAGATGGGAACCTGGCATCGATAAGTATTGGTATTACATTTTTTCTATATCTAGCTACTCTCTCTATGAATTCCCTCATGACCCTTGGTGCAAATTCCACACAGTATATTATACCCTCATCACCGACTATATCAGATACATGGCTCACGGTAGTTCCTGATGCTGAGCCTAGGTAGAGTACTTTAGTTCCACGCTTTATCGGTAGCTTTTCTATACCTTTAAGTATTGCCGCTGCTAGTTTACTTCTGTACGGATTCCATACTCTGTACTCTACTCCTTCATACTTTATGAGCTGTTCTCCATATACTCTTATACCTTTGGCCATATTCACTGTAGCCAATCTCTTACTACCATCTTCAAAGCTTATCCAGTAGACTCCTTCAAACTTCTCATGTGGTACTACTTCTTCTACACCTATCATTATCTCCTCCTCCTTCTCTTCCTTGGGGGTTTCTCCCTCTTTCTCTTAGGGGGTTTAGCATATAGTGTTTTTATTTCCTTAACTCTCTCCTCAAATTCACTTTTTAATAGATCTGCCTTATATTCATTACCAAAAGCATCTATTCTAGCTGCGATAGCCAACTTTGCGGCTAGTGCTCTCGCTATTTTACCCCTCTGCCATCTAGGGGCTTTGAAAATAGTTGGATGCGTGAATATTACTCCATGCTTTGGGGGTTTTGTACCTGTTCTCAGAGCTCTGAAGAGGGCTTTTTCAGCTCCTAAAACCTGTATAGTACTAGCTGGTAGTGTTGCTAATTCTCTTAGACTTCCTGCAAGTGCAATCAGCCTAGCTCCTAGTAGCGATCCTACAAGCCCTTTTATGTTTGGAGCCACATCCATCATAGCCTCATCTATGTAGTTCTCGAGTAATCTTCTCAGTTCATATAGCCTCAAAATTAGCCCAGCTATCTGCTTAATTACATCTAGGTCGAATTCTGTCATGTCCGCTCCTATGCTTTCCTTAACTGCTCTTACTATCTCTTTTATTTTCTCTCGTGGTAGATCTAGTTTCTTCAGGTTTTCCACTGTGAAGTTATCCCTATGACCTATGTTGTATACTAATGTAGCATAGGTCTTGTGTTCTCGTACTAAGTTATTCAGCTCTGGGAAGTGCAAACTATACCACTCTCTTATCTTGGATGCATATAGATTAACTGTTCTATCTATCTCATCAAGGGTTGTTATAGCCTGTGCTATGAAGAGATCTCTCTTCTCCACTCTCTCCTTAATCTTCATCTTAGAGTATTCAATGGAAGTACTCCATAGAAGTGTATTATACTCTACTCTAGTTATACCCAACCGCTCTAAATATCTATCTAGGTTATCTCTGAAGAGTAACCCACCCTTACTTGGAGTCTCTACCCTAACTTTAGGGAAGTTAAATTCTACTGCTATCTTCTTGGCTAATACTTCATCTTCAAGTATAATTTCAGCATTCTCTTTTCTCAATCTATCTATAATCCTACTTAGTAGTTCCGTTAACTCTGGTGTTATATTTCCCTCTTCTTTTTCCAGAAGTCTACTGGCTATTACTTTAGGATCTCTTTCAATAGGCACATGTTCTACCATGTTACCATTTTCATCTATTATCATCTCTCCTACTATCGATTCGATTAAGTAATATTTCTCAGCTATTGTTCATCACCTATTAAATATACACATCAGTACTTTATTAGTCCTACTTTTTTAAAATAAGGTGAAAGTAGTATATGATATTAAGAGCGGTTAACAACTTTACTTCTTACCTTAGTAGTATTACATCTCCATCATTTGGGACTATGACCTCTCCTTTGAATACTTGTAAAGCTTCTCTTTTTAGGACTAATGGATTATCCTGGTACCTAGGACTTAAGTGTACTAATACTAATTTTGATACACTAGCAGCTGATGCTATTTCTGCTGCATGAAAGGCAGTAGAGTGCCCTCCTTCAAAAGCTAGTTGATAATTACATAGTGGATGAGTACTCTCATGAATAAGTACATCGGCATTTTTTGAAAACTCTATGAGCTTGGTAGATGGTCTAGTGTCACTACTATATGTAATCTTAATACCCTTCTGTACACTCCTTATCACATCCTCTGGTCTAATTATCCTACCGTCGGAGAGAGTTACTTTTTTACCCATTTTAAGTGCCTTCCATAGAGGACCCTTAGGTACTCCTAGTTTTTGTGCCCTCTCTACGTCGAAACATCCCCTAAGCTCTTTACATTCGATAGAGAAGGCATAGGAAGGTAGGACATGTCTCATAAGCTGTGCTCTGATAATATACTCGTCATTATCTACGACCATTTCTTCCTCTTTCTCAAGCTCCTTAATTTCAAGCTTATACTCGGTCCTGGTTTTCATAGAGCTGAATAGAGATTCGATAAGTCTTCTTAGTCCTTTTGGTCCCGCTATAGTCAAACTCCTCTCTCTACCTAGTATACTCATGCTTAGCAATAGTCCAGGTAGTCCGAGTACATGATCAGCATGAAGATGTGAGATTAAGATCACTAGAGGTTTATTCACTCCAATCCCATTTTGAGTGAAGTAAAGTTGACAGCCTTCTGGACATTCCAGTAGTATACACCAGCTCTTTATCCTTACGAGTATACTCACTGGCATCTTGTACCGAGTAGGCATTACACCTCCAGTTCCCAGAAAGCGTACTTCTACTATCACACTCTCTTAATTTCGCTCTAAATTTAATACTTTACACTTTAAGGGCACTTCTTTGCTAAGCATCCATAGGTTTTCATAGTCATCCTTATATTTTTACGAACTCTTCTGAGATTCTCCACTTAAGAGAGAGACTTCAATCGTAAAGCTATATTAGTGAGATTGAAGTAGTGAGATTGATAATGCTCAGGAGAGACGAACTAAAGCGAGAGTTAGAGAGACTTGAGATAGAGATAGGAGAGCTTATAGAAAAAGCTGAAGAGGCTAAAATGGAAAGAGATGAGCTCAATGAAAGAGTTAGAGAAATTAGTGCTATCATAAGAGAGAAAAGAAGAGTACTTAAGGAGAATATAGAGAAAGCGAGAAAGACTAGAGAAGAGTTAAGAAATATTAGGAAAAAACTATCCGAAATGAGGATTAAGAGAAGATCTCTTATATTAGAGGTGAAAAAACTCAAAAAGAGCAGGTCAGAACTTGTAAAACGTAAAAGATATTACACACTTATATCTAATATGAAAAATATTAACGAAGATAAGTTAAGAAGTAAAGTAGAATTTCTTAAGTGGAAGTACCAAACTACTACTCTTAGTCCTTATGAGGAAAAAGTGATTCTCAGAAGAGTAGAGAGATTGGAAAGAAAACTCAAATATCTTGAAAATATCCATAAGATAGATGAAGAACTTGAAAAAATACAGAGAATAATAAACACGAAACATAAAGAACTAGAAAGAATAGACCAGAAATGCTCAGAACTACAGGAGAGGGTTTCTGAACTTGAGGAAACTCTTAAACTCCACAATGATAATATAAGTGTTCTCAGGAGAGAACTGGACGATATTTATAAGGGTAAAGAGATGTTAAAATGTCGTGCTGATGAAAGACATAAGGAATTTATTGAACTCATGAACAAACTGAAACTATTAAAACGTAAAGCTGAAGATCTAAAATTCCTTCTCAAGGCCTACGAAAAATCAGAAAAAATAGCTAAAGAGAGAGAAAAAAAGAAGAAGATAGCTGAGGAAATCTACCTCAGGTATGTTAAGGGAGAAAAGGTATCATTAGATGAGCTAAAACTACTAATCGAACTCGGTATGATATAGTACTGAGAGAAAATCTGAAAATTAGAATAACATAGAATTTATTACCGAATATAGTATATTAATACTGAGACTGGAAAGGTGTTTAAATCGTGGAGCGGAGGTTTAAGAAGCTATTAATACTCTGTGTTGATAGAGATGATGACGTAAGTAGGACTATAGGTGTGTCTACACCAGTGATTGGATATAGAGAACTCCTTAAGATAGCCACTAGATATGCGATAACTAGTCCTGAGGACTCAGATGCTAATGCTATGTTTGCGGCACTGCAAATCTATGAAAAACTATCCAAATCTATCGGTAAGGAGAACGTAGAAGTGGCTTTACTAACTGGAACTCCTAGTGAAGGTATTGAAGCTGATATAAAAATCACCTCTGAGCTTGATATAGTAATGAGTACTTTTAATGCTGATAGTGCTATATTAGTCTCAGATGGCCCTACAGATGAACAAATATTGCCAGTAATTCAATCAAGAATACCAGTCATATCTGTAAGACGAGTAGTAGTACAACAATCACGCGGAATAGAGGAATCCTTCGTCCTAGTAACTAGATATCTTAAAAAACTCTTTGAAGAGGAAAGGTATAGGAAGTACTCACTAGGGATCCCCGGTACTCTAGCACTACTCTATGCAATACTGATAAAACTAGGTGCTACAGTACAGGAGATATGGATATGGAGTACTGCAATAATAGGATTGATATTACTAGTTAAGGCCTTCTCATTAGATGAAAGAGTGATCAAACTTTATAATAGTGCTCCTATATCGTTTATAGCAGTAGTAGTTTCCATATTGATAGTAGCTCTAGATGTAACGCTTATTGCGGGTAAAAAGGGATTTGAAGTAAATATGTATGATCCTTCCTTTATTGTTAAGATACTAGCCCTAAACTTAGGAGGTCCATTATATTCTGTAGATCTACTCATAGTAGCTACTCTATTTGTTTTAGGTGGGAGAATAGCTGAAGCAGTACTTTCTGAATCTGGTAGAATGCCAAGAAAGGATGTACTCCTATTTACCTTTATTGCATGTGCTAGACAGTCCATATACGAGGGACTACGAGTACTCTGTGGAAGTGGAGATCTTGTTTATATGCTGTACTGGTTAGGCATATCCTTTATGATTACGGCTTTAGTTGCTGGAGTATTTGTAATAAGAAGTAAGATATCAAGATCCCTTCAATGACTAACTACATAATTCTCCTAACAGGAGATCATCCTACGATCCCTATTGCCGAGATTAAAGCATTAATAGAGGACAAGATTACTAGCCCCTTTGAAGTATATGATCAGGTGATGAGAATAGATCTTCCTACTGACCTGTGCAAAGAAATAGCAGAGAGGTGTGCTTATGTAAGAGCTTGTTATAAAGAAGTACTTATGTGTAAAGCAGAATTAGATGTTATACTATCAGAGTTAGAAAAGGTTAATCTAACCCAAATTATAAACCAAACATTTGCGGTTCGAGTTCGTAGGATAAAAGAGTACTCAAGACATTTGAGCACAGTGCTATTGGAGAAGAAAATAGGTGAAATACTCACAAGAAGGTTTAAAGCGAGAGTCGATCTAAGATCTCCTAAAATCCTCCTTCAGGGAATATTAACAGATGGTATCTTCTTTCTGGGAGTACTATTATACACCTCAAGGAGAAAGGAAATACTCAAAAGGGGAACTAAATACAAGCCCTTTACCCATCCTAGTGCACTAGATCCAAGAATGGCTAGAGCTATGATTAATATGGCGAGAGTGGATAGTAAAAGCAAATTATTAGACCCCTTCTCGGGTACGGGTACTGTGATTATTGAAAGTGCACTGATAGGTATGGAGAGTATAGGAGTAGATATAGATAAAAGAATGGTATACGGATCGCTTAGGAATATCATCAAATTTCAAGCTTATGATAAGTGCTCACTTATAGTAGCGGATGCTACAAGATTACCATTTAGGGGAGAGTCTATTGATGCTATAGTAACCGATCCACCATATGGAAGATCAGCCTCTACGTACGGATATGGTTCTTTAAGGCTTATAGAGAAGTTAATTAGTGATTCCACGAAAATTCTGAAGAAAAAAGGTACTATCGTCCTCATGCACCCTAAGGAGTACTTTAAGTATGTAAGAAACATGAGGTTAAGTGTACTAGAAAAACATGTAATAGAAGTGCATAGCGGACTTACCAGAGTGATAAGTGTGCTTAGGAACTATTAAATAGTAATTTTAGATTCTCTAGTTCTATTCTTTTTGCTCAATCGAGAATAATTCTAGCATCTACCACCTTAGCTCCTTTCTCATAGACATATATAGGATTGAGATCTAACTGATTTATTATTCCTATTTCAGAGACCATCTTAGATACTTTGAGTATTATATCCACTATACTATTAATATCGGCTTTAAACCCTCTATAACCTTTTAACACCTTATAACCTTTCACTTCTTTTATCATTTCCTCAGCATCGTACCTAGTTAGTGGTACTATCCTAAAGGTAACATCCTCGAGTACTTCTACGAAAACTCCTCCCAGTCCAAACATTACTGCATGTCCAAACTGTCTGTCTTTGATACAACCAACTATGACCTCAATACCGGGCTTAGCCATCTCTTCCACTAATACTCCGCTAATTCTTGCCTTAGGTGCTCTCTTTTTAACATTACTCAATATACGATCGTATGCTTTCACTACTTCCTCCTCATTATTTATATTCAGTATAACCCCTCCCACATCTGTCTTATGAACTATATCAGGAGATACTATCTTCATAACTACAGGAAATCCTATCTCTTTAGCAAGACGCACGGCATCCTCTCTAGTACTAGCTACTCTGAATACAGTGACGGGAATACTGTAGATAGAACATAGAGTCTTTGCTTCTGGTTCTAGAAGGAAATTCCTTCCCTCCTTCAATACTCTTTGTATCATCTCCTGGATTTCTTTCTTCAGTCTCCTTCACCTATTTCTTCAGTACTTTCGTAGTAAAAAGTGTTTACGGTGAAAGTGTGATATAATCTTCACCACCTACATATATTTGTTGGAGCTTAGCGTAGATATCCTCAAAGGCCTTTCTATACTTTGCAGACATTGGAATAGTGCTAAATACTGTCATAAAATCCGCTAAAGCTTGAACTATTGTCTCATTTACCTGTATTATAGTAGACTGCCCCTCATTTCTCAGATCTGTGAGAAGCTTATCTGGACAGTTTACCCATTCTACTACCCTTTCTACTTCGTTTTCGCTCATTAGGTCTATTTTATTGAGAAGGATTATTTGTGGTAGATTAAATCTATAGTATACTGATATCGAGAGAAGGATTGACGAGGTAAATGTAGATGCTGTTGCTACTAGTGCAGAGTCGAGTAAAAAGAGTATACATGATCTCTCTTCAGCTATTTGTGTAACTATTTCTGCTCCTGAGGATCTAAAAGTAAAGAGCTCCATTTGTCCAGGGGTATCTATAAGTACATATCCTGGCTTTAAGCACATTATACTATTCTTCACTTCTCTAAGATAGTTCACAGAGAGATCTGTGGCGGCTATTATGGCTCCGTTAGGTCCTAATCCTAATTTCTCTTCGAGTTCAGTTGCTGTAACATAGTCTCTTATATCAACATCAGGTTCGTATGGTAGTTTATCTACCGCAGGATCCATGTTAACTTTAACATTATGAATATCGAAGTCCTCTAAGTACTCTGAAAACTCCTTTACGAATGTGCTCTTTCCAGAACCAGCAGGACCTATTACAAATACGCAGAGTACCATACTTCATAACCTTCCTTCTTATTCAGCAGAGAAAGGCTTAACTCTGCTATAAATTTTACCTGTGATATCATTACTCTACTTCTCTATTTCGAACAACTTGCTTTTATCCTGATTAATTCTTTTATATACTTCTAATACTTCAAGTGCAAACTTCCCATCAATCTCATCTACTTGTTCCTGTAGGTTTGAAGGACCCCTAAGTTTCATTAATGAAAGGAACTCTTGAATACTCAGGTTGTACCTCTTCTCTATATCTTCTATAAGTCTCTCGAATGTTTCTCTACTAAATCCCCCATAATCTTTTACACATGGAGGACAGGGAATTTTAAGTGCTCTACACAGCTCCACTAATAGTACACATGTTTCAGGATCTCTTACCTCAGGACATAGATTATCACATTGAGCCCTAGCGTAGGTTATTATCTTCTTCATGACCTCTGAGTCAATTCTAAGTTTCATATAGCTACCCCCTACCTATACTCTTCAAGAGGTTCTTAACTTTCCTTTCGATATCGATTGAGGTAGTTATAGCCCTTCCCACTATCAGTATATCTGCTCCTGCCATCGCTAGTATGGGTGCTGTGCTTTCATCTATACCTCCTGCAACTGCTACTTCTACACCACTACTATCCTTGAGATCACGTATCACTTCAACTAAGGATTCCACACTTTTATCCCTCTGTTCATCTATTCCGATGTGTATACAGAATATGTCTGGTCTACAGACACTAAGTATTTCCTCTACTCTTCTTAGTTTATTGGGTATACCCATGAGGTCAACCATGACCTTACCTCCTAGTGATTTAGCCTCATCAACCACGTACTTTATTGTATTCATACTCGAGAATCCCATTACCGTAACTATGTCTGCTCCAGCATTTATGGCCAGTCCTGTTTCTAGTTTTCCTGCATCTACTATCTTCATATCAGCTACTATAGGCTTTTCTGGAAGCGCTGCTCTGATTATTCTAATACTCCTGATCCCCTCACTTTTTATGAGGGGTGTCCCTACTTCCACTATATCCACACCAGCTCTGGAGCTTTCAAGTGCTATTTTTAGTGCTCTCTCTAAGTCTATCAGGTCTAGGGCTACTTGAAGTAAAGGTCTTCCCTTAGTGGTTATTTCCCTCATACTCACACTACTACTCTCTTCTCCAGAGACCTTATTCGCTTATCCATTATATCGTTTTCTTATAACGATCTGGAGAATATCTTGATCTCATAGATGGATATTGCAGTTTAACCATTTATATGCTTTAGTCTGGAGAGAAAACGATGTTTGATGTCGGAGTTTGAAGTAGATCTAGAGGACTTCCTCATTAAAATGGAAAGACTACTCTGTGGAGAGCATTTAAAAAAGCTGAAGTCATACCTGGAATCACATAAGGAACCCACTACTGGTGATGTAGTCTTAACTACTGAAGAATTAATAGCATTTCTGATAAGTGAATGTGAACTAAAACTAGAAGAAGTACTGGAAATATTAGCCGAACTGGGATTAGGTGAGAAGGATATAAATTACATATATAGACTCTTCTCTGAAGATCCCTTAGCACGTCCCTATGGATACTCTAGGTAGCAGTTAAAGATGCTTTATTACATATCTTGCCTTTTAAGTATCTTTTACAGTATTGTACTGTAATAATATGACCTAAATTTTAAAAAGAAAACCCACATGAGGAGTCAGGGTGGTATAACTGGAGTATGGAGATGAGAATTTCATAATAGCTTCATCAGAAGATATAAAAAAAGGACGTACAACCGATGTCTACTTCCTCAGAACAGTGAGAATATTGAAAGCCGAAGACCTCGATAAAGTACGAGTTCACGCTGAAGTTACTGTAAGCTCCCTACCCAAGTCCTATAAATGGGCTATACTAGGAGGGCTAAGAGACGTCGTAAATCTATTTAAAGGCCTACCCGTAGACCTCTACGCAATGCCCGAAGGCTCCGTCTTCTATGATAAGGACTACTACGGAACCAGAGAACCTATATTGACTATAAGTGGAGAATACGCATCTTTCGCAGTATATGAGACCCCTATGTTAGGCTTTTTGGCATTTGGTTCTGGAATAGTCACCAAGACAGCTAGGTTGAGGAAGATAGCTGGTAATAAAGTAAAGATACTATCTTTTGGAGCTAGGAGAATGCATCCTGCAGTCTCTCCATTTATAAGCTTTTACGCATACATTGGCGGATGTGATGGAGTTTCCTGTGTCCGTGGTGCTGAATTCTTGGGACTAAAACCTATGGGGACCATGCCACATAGTTTAATGATAATATACAGGGCTATTAAAGGCGATCATTCTGAAGCCTGGAAAGCCTTTCATAGAGTACTACCTAAAGATGTACCTAGAATAATGTTGGTAGATACCTTCTATGATGAGAAAGAGGAGGCTATAATGGCAGTAGAAGTACTAGGCCCAGAGAATATATATGGTGTGAGATTAGATACTCCCTCCTCTAGAAGGGGGAAGTTTGAAGATATAGTAAGAGAAGTCAAGTGGGAGCTTAAAATAAGGGGTTACGATAAGGTCAAGATTATACTTTCAGGAGGTATAGATGAGGAGAGTTTACCAAGGTTAATTAAGGCTGGTGCAGATGGCTTCGGTATAGGATCTAGCATAGCAAACGCTCCTATAATAGATGTGGCTATGGATATAGTAGCGGTAGAGAGAAAAGGAGTATGGGTTCCCATAACCAAAAGAGGGAAAATGGCAGGATTAAAACAGGTCTACAGATGTCAAAAGTGCTTGACAGATATAGTGTTAGAGGCTAATAAAGCACCTCCTATATGTCCAGTATGCGGTAGTGATATGAAGAAAATGCTCATCCCCTATCTAAAGAGAGGGAAGCCTGTGAAAGATCTCCCTTCTCCCCATGAGGTTAGAGAGTACGTCCTAGAACAACTTGAAAAACTGGAGCTAAGTAGAAAACCTTGGGAGTAATCTACTAATGAAGACTATAGCAATACTTGGGGCAGATCAAAGTGCTGTGAGAGCTGCGCTTCTACTGAGAAGAGCCAAACAGAGAGCAAGAATACTTCTATTTCCGTGGAGATCACAATCTCCTTGTATAGTATGGCCAATAGTACCATATTATCTGAGAGGAGATGTAGGAGAGGAGATGTTATTCCTCTACACAAATGACATGCTAAAAAGTGCTTTGAGAATACGAGTCATGGAGCCTATTATAGATGTAGACCTGGATGAGCGAGTAGTTGAAACTAGAGAACATACTTATGAATTCGATTGCGCCCTCCTCTCCCTGAATGAAGAGACAGTAGTACGAGTAAAAGGATTAAGTTTATCATTAGAGCGATTGGAGGACTTAAGGACTTTAAAAAGAGTAATTGAGGAAAACGAGGAATTCTCCTTCGAAGGAGAGATGCCCACGGTACTTGATATATGTAGTGCTATAAGAAAGCACTGTACTATTCATCTCATTGATGTTACTAGGTATTTAGATGAGGAAATAAGAGAAGAATTAGAGAATTTTCTACAGAGAATAGGTATATCCTTAGAAGGTGAGGAGGGAGAAGTACGAGCAGTAATAGAATCACACACTAGAGGGGAAGTTGAAAAGATACTGAAGTATTTTAGAGGAACTACATTTGAAGACCTTATAGATAGTGACATTATAGCCTACGGTTCCCTAGTACCAGCTCTCGACGCTATAACAAGGAAAAAAGGCAGGTTTAAGGAATGGCCTACTCTCGATAAGATGGCTAGAATAGGTGCACTTTATCTAGGAGGCTATAGACCCGTACTAAGAGGGTTCATAAAGTATTACTGGTGGAGACTTAGATACCTCTACTTGTACACTATAGGGGCCACAGAGGAGGAGGCTTCAAAAGTCTATGATGATATAACCTCAACTAGAATAAGACTTAGAGGAAAGGATACTGAGATCTTAGTAAAATGCATTGCAGAGAGGAAGAGTAAAAGGATAGTTGGTGTTCAGGCAATATCACTTGGTACGAGATTAGATAACATATTTAGTCTTCTCTTGCCTATATATATGCACGTTCCTCTAGATAGCATTGTTCCACTCTACTTTCCCAGTACCTCCATACCATTTAGAGATGCCGTTAATATGGCTGTAGATGCACTATGGAGAAAACTATCAAAATTGAAATAGTATTCTTCATAGCAATTATTGTAGGGTGGTGATATGGTACCTAGAGTACTAGTATGCGATCCTATTTCACAGGAAGCTATTGATCTGCTCAAGCAAAAAGGCTATCATATAGACTTCATAAGATCGCCGAAGCCTGAAGAATTAAAGAAGATAGTGGGAGATTATGATGTACTTATCGTGAGGAGTGCAACTAAAGTAACTGCAGAGGTGATAGAGCGAGCACATAGACTTAAAATAATAGGTCGTCCAGGAGCGGGATTAGATAACATAGATCTGACGAAAGCTAGAGAAAAGGGTATAATAGTTGTGAATACTCCGAATGCTCTCTCAATATCAGTAGCAGAATTAACCATAGGATTGATGTTAATGTTAGCAAGAAATTTATTTACAGCCTGTGAAAGTATGAAAAGAGGAGCTTGGATAAAACATAAGCTTAAAGGGTTCGAACTTTACGGAAAGACTCTAGGTGTAATTGGTCTGGGTAATGTAGGTTCAGAAGTGGCCATAAGAGCTAAGGCCTTGGGAATGAGAGTACTTGGATACAGAAGGACAAGACTACTAGAGACCGCTAAAAGACTAGGAGTGACCGCATGTAGCTTCGAGGAACTCTTGAGAGAAAGTGATTTCATAACTATTCACGTACCACTCACCCCTGAGACTTTTCATATGATCAGTGAAAGGGAGTTTAACATGATGAAGGAGGGAGTATTTCTCATAAATACATCAAGAGGAGCTGTAGTGGATGGAAGAAGCTTACTTAAAGCTCTTGAGACAGGAAAAGTCGCTGGAGCTGCTCTCGATGTATTTGAAAATGAACCACCTAAGGAGGAGTGGGAGTTTAAGCTCATAGGACATCCAAGAGTTATTGCGACTCCTCATATAGGATCTATGACATTAGAAGCGCAGAAGCGTGCTGGTCTAATGTTAGTAAGGAAGATAATTGAGATCTTAAGTACCGATAGCAAATAATGATACAGCTCTATACTTTTTCTAATAAGAAATTTATGGAAACTCTAAATCATAGAGAGGATAAACATAGGGTAGTAAAGACAGGAGCTTAATTCCCCTAAGATTAGAACTGTCAAGGCTAATTATGAGTAATTCCTCAATTGATAGAAGACTACTAACAAAGTTTGCTAGTCTCTTTAGCGATTTTCTTAACCGATTTCTCCCTCTTTTTAAAATCGAAAACTAAATTAAAAGCAAATTTTAATATACCAGCTTAATATCTTTTACAACTTTTACAATATATACTATTGTTTAAACTCAGTATATTTTTCCTTTTAGTCTAGTTTTCTAGACCTGGCTGTCTACGAGTATAGAAATAAATTTGCTCTACACCTAAGCACCATGGGGTGACCTGGGAATGGGATCTAATGAGATATTCGAGGCGATATCACATCCATTAAGAATTAAAATATTGAAGTTACTTGCTGAGAAGTCAATGAGCTTCTCAGAACTGAAGAGGGAACTTGGAACTAAAAGTAGCGGGAAATTAGATTTCCATCTAAAGAAATTAGGAAACTTAATAACCTTAAACAGTGAGGGTAAATATACGATAACTAAGGAGGGCTATGCAGCATTACAGGCAATATCTACCATTAGGAAGTATGGGTGGCAGAAGAGAGCTTATATAATAAATACAATAGCATACGTTATAGTAGTAGCCTATACGTTAAATGCAATGTCATGGAGGATTTCTTGGTCAATATACACTATAGTATTAGTGATAGCAACACTATGGTTCCTATTCTATAGCTACTGGAGTATTGTAAAAAGAGGAGTATTTAAAGTGTACTAAGGTGGTGGACTGTGAAGTACGTTGTGGAGGTTGAAAATTTAACTAAGGAATTTAATGGTAGACGAGTACTTCATGGTCTAACGTTTCATGTAAAAAGCGGTGAAGTTTTCGGATTATTAGGACCAAACGGTGCTGGTAAAACAACAACTATAAGAATTATTCTAGGTTTGCTGAGACCAACTTCGGGTAAGGCGTTAGTCTTCGGGCAACAACTTGCCAAACGCAGAGATCTTAGAAGAAAGATAGGTGTTGTTCTAGAAAGTGACGGACTATTTCGCAGGCTTTCAGCATACGAGAATCTCGAATTCTATGCTAAAATCTATGGGCTTAACAATAATATAGAGAGGGATAAGAAAGTTAGAGAGGCTTTAGAGCTTGTAGGACTTTATGAAGTGAGAAATATGAAAGTAGGCTATTTTTCCAAGGGTATGAGAAGGAGACTAGCACTAGCTAGAGCTTTAATTCATAATCCTGAAGTCCTATTTCTCGATGAACCTACTTTAGGTCTAGACGTCGAATCCCAAACCATGGTCCAAGACCTAATAACTAAGCTCTCTAGGAAGGAGAACGTAACAATACTATATACTTCCCATAATATGTACGAAGTTGAAAAAATATGCACTAAAGTAGCGGTTTTAGTGAAAGGTAAGATAATAGCATTAGATAGAGTAGACACTTTATTAGCGAAAAATAGTAAGTGTGTAGTAGAGATCTGCTTTCCTAGTGCCAACGAGGCACTAAACGCATATGAGTACTTAAGAAAACTAGGCTATGTCGTAAATTGGAAGACCAAAGAGGAGAAGTGTATAGTGGTATTCAGTGAACCATCTAAACTGATAAAGGAACTTACCAGAGTAGACATTAGAGTTGAAGAAGTTAAAAAGCTTAGGAGAACACTTGAAGAAACATATTTAGAACTTGTTAGAAGGTGCTCCTAGGCATGATGGAAGCTATTGTGTGGAAGGAAATTAGGGAAACGATTAGAGATAGGAATATGTTATCTAGCATATTAAGCATATCATTACTAATGATACTGTTGAATCTCACATCGTTTAAACTTTTAATAGCTAATACTGAAACATTCATAGCTTATATGGCTCCATGTATAGGTGTTTTAGTAGGTTTTAGTTTAGGCTATCGTTTTACTAGAGAGAAAATGGAAGGAGTACTAGAGACACTGCTTTGCACACCACTCACTTTGAAAGAATTATGGTTAGGCAAGGTCATAGGTTTGACAATACCCTCTTATGCTACTTCAGTAGTAATAGTGCTAATCTTAACACTTATGAGGGGACTAACCATAGGAGGGGCTATGTTAGCTTACATCTTACTAGCACTACCAATGTTCATAGCTTCAGTTATAGGGCTACTAGGATATCTTCAGTATATTTTAGGTATGAAACAAATACAGGCATTGAACTTTGTAGTTTTCTTCACGTTATTTGCTACACTATACATGGTCATAAGAAGGCTACCGCATGAAAACACAGTGATAACATGGAACAATGTAGGAGCGGCCATAACACTTACATCAGCCATACTAGCCACTACCTACTATTTAGTAACACGTTTAAGTAAGGAGAAAGTGATACTAGAAATAAGCTAAATAAAAATAGTTTTTTGTTAAAAAATCCACCTCTTCGATTCAAAATTGAAAGTATTTTAGAATCTCTAAATTAAACATGCTTTGCAGGGAAAACCTAGCCCTTACTTTTTTATTATTTAAGGATAAAATTCACTATGGAGAATGGTATTCTTAAAGTTAGGAATATAACTTTAGATATATTATAAATCTTTATTAGAAAATTTACTATAATGAAATAATATATGCACTACTAATTATAAATTTAATCATTTTCTTGTTCTAATATTCATATTAACTACCTACATGAGAAAGAGACATTTTAAGAAAAGGATAGTCCAGAAATAAATATATTTTACTAAACTCCATGAAGAGGGAGGAAAGAGTATGGGATTGTACAAGTACCTAGCTAAGCTGTGGAAAAGACCCTTTGAAGGAGAGTTTGGAAAAGTACTGAAGCAGAGGTTGATTAAGTGGAGAAGAGAGCCGAGCATTGTTAGAATACCTAAGCCTACTAGACTGAATAGAGCTAGAGCATTAGGATACAAAGCTAAACAAGGTTTCGTAGTAGTAAGAGTGCGCGTGAGAAAGGGTGGCCTTAGTAAGCCTAGACCCAGATCCGGTAGAAGACCTAAGAGAATGGGCATCCTAGGTCATACTCCTAAAAAGAGCCTGCAACTCATAGCAGAAGAGAAGGCTGCGAGAAAACATCCTAATTTAGAAGTACTGGGTTCCTACTGGGTAGGTGAAGATGGTATGTACAAGTGGTTCGAGGTGATAATGATCGACCCTCACCACCCTGTGATCAAAAATGATCCACATTACGCATGGCTAGTCGGATATACTAGAAAGAAAAAGTATAAGCCGGTAAAATTATGAAACTAGTATCCAGTATATTTATTGAGGCCTTCTGCCATGCAACTGAAGATAAAGATAAAGTACTTTCTACCATATTAAATCTTATACCAGACCCACTTAGACAGGAGATTAAGGGGAATATAAATGTGGAGGCACTATTCGGGTACTATGGTAATCCTATAGAGGTGTTTAGACTCAAGGTAAGCGATAGAGAGAAGGCACAGGATATAACCTCGAGAATTATAGGCTCTCTAGACGACTTAGACTATCAATATCTCCTCGATACTCTTAATATTAGAACTGATAGAAAGGGAAATCTATACTTAAGAGTGAACAAGCAGTCACTTTTAATTGAAAAAGTAGTTATAGATGATGAAAGTGACGATATAGTTAAGATAAAGATAAAATTCCTCCCCCACATAAGAGATGAAGAAGATATCAGAAATGCCCTATACCATCTAAGAAAGCACTCTGATGGTTAGCTCAAGTAACCAAATACATTCTCTGCTCAGGTCGACTATCGTTTCTATATTTCCATCCCTATCCTAAACCCTACTTTTATTTGCCCCATTTGAATATACTACAGTATGTATGAAGACTTCATAAGGGATATTAGAAGTATTGCAGAAAGACTTAAAGCAGAAATAGTGGGTGGCTCTGTACTCTTAGTAACTCATTATGATGCTGATGGTTTAACTTCCGCAGCTATAGTTGCGAGAGCATTAGAGTTCATAGATGTACCATATCATATAAGAGTAGTTGACCAACTGGACGAAAGTACATTAACGGAAATTTTTACTATGTCCTACGATATCCTACTTATAACCGATCTTAGTCTTCATGAAAGTAAAGTGCTAAGCGGCGACAGTTCTTCTAAAATCCCTTTAACTATAGTACTTGATCATCACGAGACTACAAAAAGTATTAAAAAGGATAAAATAATCGTACTGAATCCATATGATTACAATATAGATGGAAGCTCAATGGTTAGCGCTTCTACTATGACATATATCCTCGCTAAGGAGTTTAATAGGATTAATGAGAGATTTTCATACCTAGCTGTTATAGGCGCTTTAGGAGATAGACAGGATGTAGGTAAATTGTATACTCTTGAGGGGCTTAATAAAATCGCCGTAGAAGATGCGACAAGGAGATTATTGCTTAAGACAGAGATAGATCTTAGATTATTCGGACTCTACACCAAACCTTTAATAAAGTGTTTAGAACATAGTATAGATCCCTATATTCCAGGCTTAACGGACGATGAAAATGCGTGCCTTTCATTTCTAAAGAGCATAGGTATCCCTCCAGTCAAAAATGGAAAGCTTAGAATGTATAAAGACTTATCATTAGAGGAGAGGAAAAAGCTTGCTACGGAATTAGTCAAATACTTGCTCTCTAGAGGCTATAGTGTTAAACGAGCTGAACGTATCTTCGGTACCACATACTACCTCCTAAAAGAGGGGGAGAAAAGCCCTTTGTACGATGCTAGGGAATTTTCTGCACTCCTTAATGCTTGTGGAAGACTGGGGAAAGAATCTACTGGTATAGCACTCGCTATGGGCTTTAGAGATCGTATATTGAGAGAAGCTCTAGATGTACTACAGGAGTACAGAAAACTACTGGCTAGAACTATGAATCTAGTGAAAGAACCCGATGAACATGTCAGAATTATTGGTAAGCTTGTAGTAGCAGATCTTAGAGATATCGTACCGCCCAGAGTAGTCGGTACAATAGCCTCTTTAATGGCTCCCCTGTATTCGCGATTCAAAGTCGTAGTGGTATACAGTGGAGAAGATAAACTCAAGATCTCAGTCAGAAAGACAAGTATCAAAGAGAAAGATGTACACTTAGGAGAAATTATGAGACAAGCATCCCTGAAAGTAGGTGGTATTGGCGGTGGTCATCCTAATGCCGCTGGAGCTACTATTCCAGAGAGTGAGATTAAAAGATTCATAAGAATTATTCACAATACGATTAAGTAGAAAGTCTATGATAAAGTTAAGACTTAAGGTAGTATTCAATAGTGACGAAGAGGCTAGACTGATATACAACTCTATACTTCCTGACAATAAATCTGTATTAGGAAAACTCGATATAGTTACTGAAGTAAGAGGAAATATTGTTTTAGTAGAGTTAACATCTATGAGCCCTTTAACTATCAAGAATACTATTAATGAAATATTGATGTGTATGATGACGACACTCCAAGTAGTATCCCGCATTCGCTCCAATTACGCATAATAGAGTTGATTCAGAAAGACATAAACTTCAAATCGAGAATACATTTATAATACTATAGTGAAATAGAGAGTTGATATAGATGTCAAGCATACGTATAAGTAAGGCAGCTAGAGATAAGTGGATGGCTAAGAAATGGTATACTCTATACGCTCCATCATCCTTTGGATTTGCAATGCTGGGAGATGCTCCAGCTAATAGTGATAAACACATGCTGGGTAGAACTATAGAAGTAAGTCTCTATGATATAACAAAGGATATTTCCCAACTACCCATAAAACTGAAGTTCCAAGTGGTGAAAGTCGAGGATAGTAAAGCATTTACACAGTTCAAGGGTTTCGAGTTATCGAGAGATTACTTGAGGAGTTTAATAAGACGAGGTACCTCCAAAATAGATGTTATAAGAGATGTAATAACTAAGGATGGAATCCATCTCAGAGTATTTATACTGGTCATTACAGCTCATAGAGTTAAGAAATCACAGAAACGAGCTATAAGAAAAAAGGCATGGGAAGTAATAGAAGAAAAAGCGAGTCAACTAACATTTGAAGAATTTATACAAGAAGCAGCTTTAGGTCCTATAGCAGCTGAGGTATACAATAGAGCCAAGGTTATCTATCCTCTTAAGAAGGTAGAAGTATCTAAGATTAAAGTTTTAACTAATACCTTTGAAATCCCATTAAAACTACCTCCATCTACCACAGCAACATGAGAGAAGTACTAGAGAAGAATACTATACGAAAGAACTGGACTAGAGTTGATCTTAGAATATGTTTATACTATCCGAGTACTTATGAATCTGGTGTATTAAGCCTCGCACTACAGATACTCTATGGACTCTTCAATAAAAGAGAGGATGTACTCTGTGAGAGAAGTTTTGTAAATATAAGACCAAAGGGCACTAGTATAGAGAGTCGGAGAAGACTTGATCAATTTGATGTATTGGCCTTCACAATCCATAATGAACTAGATTTATCTAAATGTGTAGAGATACTGAGATACCTAAACATACCTATATACTCTAAGAAAAGGAGAGAGGGGAAATATCCTATTCTTATCATCGGAGGACCTGTAGCATTTCAAAATCCTTCACTAATCTCGCCTATTTTTGATGCGATATTCATAGGAGAGGTAGAAGACGTATGCGATCAACTACTCGATGCTCTAAAATTAGCTAAGGAAATAGGTTCAATAGATCCTCTAGCTGAAGTTCCTGGAGTGTATGTACCAACTCTTAATGAAAAAAGAGTGAGGAGAGTGTATACTATAGACTTAAACAAAAGCTTTTACCCTGTGAGACAGGTCATTCCACATGGTATTAGGGTAGCCTTTGGACCATCTTTTCTACTCGAAATTAATAGGGGATGTGGTTATGGTTGTAGATTTTGCCTAGCGGGCTTCATATACAGACCTCCTAGAATGAGGAGCTTGGGGAGAATTCTAGAGATTTTGGACATAGGCTTAAAGCAGACTGGAGTCAATGCAGTATCTCTAATATCCTTAGCAATGGTGGATCATCCACATATAACTGATATACTCGAGGAATTATGTAATCGGAATTTAAGGCTTTCAATTCCTTCTATAAGAGTGGATTCTCTGAGTGAGGAGATAATTGAGCTTATCAGAAAAAGTGGGCAGAAAAGTATAACTATAGCCCCTGAAGTCGCCACAGCAAACTTAGCTGATAAGATAAATAAGGGAATTTATCCAGAAGACCTATTTGAACTATGTAAAGTAGCACGAACTCACGGGTTTAAGAAGATCAAGTTGTACTTTATGATAGGCCTTCCTGAAGAGGAATTAAAAGATGTCGCAGAAATTGGTAAACTTATTCGTAAAGTGAAAAAAATTGGATTTCAAAGAGTAAGTGTAACTATAAATCCCTTCATACCCAAACCACACACCCCCCTTCAATGGGCTCCCTTCGATGATATAAAGAGTATTATGAAAAAGGAACGTGTAGTTCTCGATTCTATTAAGTCTACTGCAGGTGTGAGAGTGGATTTTTTGAATTGGAAGTTCGCTTACGTTGAAACATTTCTCGCTAGAGCTCCTAAAGCCGCTCATAGTGTAATAATTGAAGTTGCTGAGAAGAGATTACATACCGCTAATAGTTGGTATAAAACTATCACTAAGTATTTGAATAGACATTCCCCCAGTGCTAGAAAAGCCATTCAAGGATACGATCTAGATGATGAACTACCTTGGAATGTAGTAGATATTGGAGTAAGTAAAAGTTACTTACGTTACGAATATGAAAAATATCTTTCTGGTGAGAGGACTGAAAGTTGCTATCTCAAGTGTAGTAAGTGTGGTGTGTGTTCATTTAGTTAGTTTCTTCCATAGTAGCTCCACTATGGTACTATATACTACGTTCAACACCTCTCCAAGATTACCTTTCCCTACTGCACCACCAGCTGTAGTATGTCCACCACCTTCGCCATGAATTAATCGTCCTATGACTGGTAGTAGATCTCTACCTAAATTTATCCCTGTTATCCTATAGAATTTAGGGGTTGATCTAGCACTTACTCTTATACTACCTTTTTTCTCAGCGATAACTATAGCTAGATCCGCCCCCAAAGAGATTATGGTTCTTGCTAAAACTCCTTCATAAGCGCTTACATACGAGAGAGCTACTATTAGTTCTCCAATCCTTATCAACATCATCCTCTGTAGACCTTTAAGTATGGCTAATCTCTCAGACAAATCTGCCTCAGTAGTCGCTAGTGATCTCAGAGCTAATGTATAATCAGCTCCTAATCTCAGAAGTTTGGCACATACTTCGAATGTTTTAGTATTTGCGTGGATAAATCTTCTAGTATCATAGAGTATACCTGTTAATAGTAGTGTGGCTAGATCCTTAGGAATATCTATGTCTAAAGCCTCTAGTACTGAGAAGACCATTAGTGAGCATGCCTTAGCCTCTGGCCATATCCATTTGTACTTAACTCTATCCAGTGTACTGCTAGTTGGAATGTGGTGATCTATCACTATAATCTTTTCCCTTTCATGTTCTATTTTTTCTCCTACCTCTCCCAACTGTACTAAGTTACTAACATCTACTAAGATGTATATATCTGCTTGAGGAAGCTCCTTCAAAAATTCTAACTTATCTTCCGTATAAATTGTTGAAAGAACTTTACGGGACAACTTACTGATACCACCGGGAGCTACTATCGTCACTTTAGAGTTAGGGTATAGGCGATTAAGAAGGTAATTAATACCTATAGCAGAACTTATAGCATCGGGATCGGCATCTTGGTGTGTTACTACTGCTATCTCTATAGGATCACGAAGTGATGTTATAATTTCTATTAACTCCCTTAGTCCCATACTACCTAACTATTCTCTCGCTTTTTTAAATTCGTTTACATATAATTAGAGCTATTTCAAATCTATCTGTACTAGGAAACTATCGTGTAGAGTGTACTTCAGGTTTCAGTATTTTTCTTACTTCAACTTCTGCTCTTTCTAACGCCTTATCTAGTACTTCTTCCAATAATTTGTTTACATCTATTTTTCTAAAAGATTTCACTTCTACCTCGACTTCCGCCTTAATAGTTATAAAATATTCTCCGAGGAGTTCTACTTTTATTACTAGATCCTTTATATCATCTTCTCTTAATCTACTGTATAGCTCCTCTTCTATGCTATTGAAAACTATGTTCAATATGTTATCTTTCTCCTCTTCTGTAACCCTTCGGAAGTGTATTTTCTTACGCTTAACTATACTCATTCACTTCTTCCTGTCTCTCCTCTAGCTATTTCTCTTATTTCCTTCTGTACGTCCATTATTCTCTTTCTGAGCATGGATTCCTGTTTATCCAATATCTTTATTCTCTCTTCTATAACCTCTCTCTGTTCTTCTAAATCTTTCTTAAGTTCATTGGGACTTACCGATATGAGTACTATACCTCTAAGCTTGTATGTTTTCACATCGCCTCCCTTGTTTAGGGCTTTATCTATTTCATCTAATGCCATCTCTATTTCTCTAAGCTGTAGATCTAGTTGTTGCTTTCTAAGTACTACTGTCTGAAGTTCTGACTGTAATCTTTGTAGGTTTGCTACAAGTTTCCTAACCCCAGGAGGTAGTTCTTCTATACTTGACATACTATAGACCTCAATCGAATTTACTAAATCAAATATTTAAATAACTATAGTCGAATTAGAAAGGATATCCGTTCTGAGATATTACTACTCATTAAAGAGTTTATTAAGTGTCTCTAAAGTAGCTCCTATGAGCCTTAGGACACTGTTAGCTAGTGCTCTTAGTATAGATAGATCTCCTCCTTCTATCAGTATCACGAGTCTACCGTTATTCTTTAATAAATTTACTCTTCCTCTCTTAGTACGGAATTCTCTAAGCTCTGGAAGAAGCGAAGTGTATAGTACATTAAGTAGATCGGAATTCTTTACTGATAATTCTATCCTTATCTCTCCATGTGGCATTTTCTCACTGGATAGGCTCTCTGTACACTACTCTCTTTATGAACAGCTTAGGACCAGAGGGCTTTAGGTTTTTGGGGTTAACAAATTTCATCACGAATCTCATGTTTATGGAGAGGGTTTCTTCAAGTACTATGAGATTATCGAAGGCTCTAGCTATGGACTTTAGTGAATTCTCCTCTAGATAAAATATTCCTAGGGCTTCTGAGAGACTATGAGCTAGTTCGCTTAGTTCAGTACTCGATTCTGGTGCTATTACAATTGCACACCTCTCTATCTTACTGGGTAAGGATGTCTCATCAAGTTCTCTTATAAGCTTTACTCCTTTTAACTGAATTATGAGAGGATAGAAGTAATAATTCTCTTCGGTCGTTATTAAAAATACTAATCTTCCTGGATTTCCATACAAACCCTTTCCTACTATCAATACTCTTTCAGCACCTAGATCAAGAGCCTTAGCTGCAAGCTCTTCTATATTCAGTTTACCCCTATTAATTCTAATAGCTCCTGGTAGGCTCTTTGCTAGGTCATTAGTTAGGCTCCTCGCTCTTGTACTAGGTCTTCTCGTCGTAGTTATGACTATTTTATACTTCATTTCTTTTTGAGTTCCTCGGGTGTAAAGGTTCTTCCAAGTTCGGTTCTGGGAACCCACGCTCCTCCAGCAAAGGTATAGCCACATTTTCTACATTTCCATATTCCTATGCTTATTCTGATCATTCTCCCCAGTGTGTAGCATTTCGGACATCTGTAAGCCTTTCTTCTCCTCTCTTCTATCATCCTTACTCTCTTTCTCAGTGTAGATCCATATCTAGCCCCATACTTACCTGTTATTCCTACACTCTTTGTTCTTCCCAAGAGCTACACCTCATTACTACTCAGCGGTGTGGGTAACTTGTTTATAAGCTTTCTGGAGATTTCCAATCCCCTTCTCCCTAGATCTATAATTTCTTCTGGTGTAAAGTAACCACTTCCTCCTTTCTGTATTGCCACTATTCTTCCGTCTTTATCATAGCATATGGTTAACCTCGCATCCATTGCCAATTCTTCCTCATACGTAGGATCTACTATTACGTATTCTCCAATCTTTGCAAAAGTAGTAGATAGGGTGGTATTTTCTATAGGCATTGGTTCTTTTTCGTCCAGTATTCGAATCTCATCACCTTCTACATGAACTTTTGGCTTTTTAGTCGTTAAGAGAGCTGATACTGCTGCAAGCATGCAGGCATCAAGTAGATTACCATCGTGGTTGAGAGCATATAAATCCACGTACACAAACCAAGCTCTTCTTCCAGTTATTATTCCCAACTTTTCTAGATCTATTAATTTAGAGCTTCTTATTCCCCTATCTACTACTCTTGAGATCTCTATATCCTCCTCTTTAGGCGGACCGTATTCGAATATGGGAGATGCTAGAGGAATCAACTCAGCATTAACTATGAGAGCACCGGAGGTAGGGGAATCTGGGAAAGGTGTTGCTATATTAAGTTTTACTCCCGCAATGACAAGAGTATTACCTAAGTTGACAAGTGCTGATCCTTCAGCACTATCTATAACCCCTACTTCTATTCTTACGTCTCTGTAATCCATGGGTTTCCTTCCATCTAATCTTTCTCCCTTCTCCAGTAGCGTTCTTATAGTCTTCTGCTTTATGATTGGAATTACATGTTCTATTTTAGACATCAGACCACCTTGTAGGTTTTTGTGATATCTAAATACCTCGATCTAAGTGCTTCCTTCTGCTTTTCATATATGGTACTTATTCCTTTTCTTGCTAGTTTAAGTGCTTTCTCTAATTCCTCGAGTGTGAATGATCCATCACACTGAAGTAATGTTACAGCATTTAGTGATGGCATCATTGCTATCGGCATGTCTCCTTCACCGTACTGATCCTCGAGGTGATTGAGGTCTAGTATAATCCTTCCATCAGCCTTACCTACAGCTACAGCTGCTACGAGATCACGCATAGGTATTCCTGCATCAGCTAGTGCAAGTGAAGCTGCACTTATACTAGCACATCTAGTTCCACCATCTGCTTGTAGTACCTCAATGAAGACATCTATAGTAGTTCTAGGGAACTTCTCTAGTAGAAGCGCTGGTTCGAGGGCCTCTCTTATGACTTTTGATATCTCTATCTCTCTTCTACCTGGTGTAGGACTCTTTCTATCCTTAACGGAAAATGTAGCCATTCTATATTTAGTCCTCAATAGTGCTCTATCTGGTCTAGCTTGATGTCTGGGGTGTACTTCTCTAGGACCATATACAGCTACAGCTATCTTATTACCTCCTTGTTCAACATATGCTGAACCATCAGCGTTCTTTAGTATACCTACTTCAAATCTTAGAGGTCTTAGTTCATCTGGTAGTCTTCCATCTACTCTCTTACCACTATCATCTATTAATCTAATTTTAGTCTTCATATTACTTCTCCCTTCAAGATATTTCTTACCATATCTAAGGCTTTTAGCTCATTTTCAAGCGTTTTACCTAGTATTAGTAACCTGTAATTAGCGCCTAGGATGATATCGCATTTTGCTTTATCCTTAACTTTTTTCAAGAGACCCTCTTTTGACTTGAGTAGTGACCACTTCCACGAGTTAAGCTCTAGAAATAGTCCTCTAGTCGCCTTACCTAATCTAGATTCTCTAATGGTTAGTAGGGGATCTCTTGTCAAATCAAAGGCTATAACTCTAGCTACTATAAGATCGGCTATGTTTAAGTAATCCCTTAGCTCTACCTTGGTTATGTGTACTGGTCTAGAGAAGACTTCTGATAGTGGAAGAACCGCTTTCCATGGAGAGTTAATGTCTACAGTCCAATTAGTTACTCCTATATCGACAATCTTCCCTATCACAATATCCCCCTCTTTGGGTATATAAGGGGTTTTTAGCGGTATAACATCTAATATGTTTTCTCCTCCTCTTTTCTTCATTTTGGGTATACCAACTAGTGTAGCAATCAGTTTGTCACCTATTTTAATTACGTTTGTAGTAGTCTTTACATCGCCTATTCTGACTACCTCTCCTGGTAATACTAACTTATATCTTCTTCTCACTTTTATCACTTTATATGAATTCTTTGCTTAATATCTTCATCTCTCCCTCTCCTTTAGTCAGCTCTAAGAGCCTATTGAGTAAGGCTTCTGTGAGACCCGCTGCTATCTCTAATTCCATACTCATGCTACCATCCGATAAATAGTGAACCCTGATAATTCTTCCCATCTTTGAAAGAGGGCCATAAGCTCTCCCTACGTAGGCTGGTGGTACTTTTACAGCAACCCTAGCCCTAGCTAACTTAAGAGGGAGAATACCTTTGATACGATCTATTACTATCTTAACCTGCTCTTCCACAGGCTTAAAGGGATCTATGGGTGCTTTTGCCTCTTTTATTGCCATTTCGATTCTGAGAGGAGGATGTGGCAGTCCTGTTCTGGGGTCTATAGCATTTCTCGATAGAACTTCTATAATCCTTCTCCTCTTCTCCTCTATAAGCTCGCGTCTTTGTTCAGCTGTCAACTGTAATTCTCCCTCTTTTATTATTCTCGCCGCTACTTCGTATACGTTATCTGTTCCAAAGACCTTTTTTACGTCTTCCATAGACGCTTTTAGTGCTTTTCTCACATCATAATATATGATGTCGCCAACTAGGACTTCCCTTACATTATCTAATTTTCCTGTTTTAAACTGCCATGCCTTTTCAGCATGAACTACTACCTCAAATTTCTTACCCATGTGATAGTATCTTGCAATGACTTCTTTATTGTTCAATAGTTTCACCTTACTTCCTCAATAAGTTTTCTAATTTCTTCTCTCTTTAGTTTTCTGAACTTCATAGTCTTTCTTTCAATTACTGCTATCTCTATATTTTCTACTTTTAATCCACCTTCGATTACCTTATTTAGTGATCTTACTGCTAGTGTTACTGCCTCATCTAAGTGTAGGTCCTTCCTATAGTTCTTTTCTAGTAGTCCTCTAAGTTCCTCAGCTCCAGTACCAATAGCATGTGCTAGAAACCTATAGTATGTACCACTAGGCTCTACATAGATAAGTTGAGGCCCCGTAAAGTCTACTCCACCTATCAGTAGCGCTACACCAAAGGGTCTTACTCCTCCATGCTGTGTATATATCTGAAGTATATCACAGATCTTCCTAGCTAGTAATTCTACTTCAATAGGTTCATCGTATAGGAGTCTATGCACCTGTGCATAGTATCTAGCCTTATCTATCAGTACTCTAGCATCAGAGAACCATCCTGAAAAGCTCACACCTATGTGATCGTCTACTGCTACTATCTTATAACCTCTACTACTCTCCTCAAGAAGGGCCATTGACCTGACTTCTGCTGCAAGTACTATACCATCTTCAGTTTTTATTCCTAATGTAATTGAACCTCTTCTAACAGCTTCCATGGCATACTCTACTTGATATAATCTTCCATCTGGTGACCAGATGGTTATGGCCCTATCATATCCTACTCCCGTTGGAGGGAACACATACATCACCTAGGGATTTTTCGCTCTGTATCTTATATAACTTTTCGATAAGTAGATTAATAGCTATTATTCAATTTAAAGTGCTCTCAACAGTAAACCGACCTTACGTGCCTCTATAGTAGCGAAAACTCTTTTAACGCTCTAGAACTTTCCTTCTCCTGGACAACTAAAGTTATAGTAAGAGCGGCTTAGAGACTTAGGCTAGGAAGTGTTTTTAGGAAGAGAATTAAAGATTCTAATTGCTTTTTTAAGAGTTCCAGTAACTTTAATCGTATGTATGGTGGAATCGCCTAACCTGAGCCCTGCTATGAGTATAGCCGATCTCACGAGGTCGACATATCTATGTGAACAGGATAGTATTCCTATACCTCTCTGTTCATCGTACTTAGCTAGTTTAAAGTGAGATCTAACTAGTCCCATTACTCCATGAAGTACAAGTATGCTACTTATTAATGCTTCCTCTACTTCTCTTCTACTCCAAATCCTATCCTTCTCTCTCGTTTCTACTTTAAACACTAGATATCTTCTTCTGAGCCTCCTCGCTCTTACCAGCACTCTTCCCTTGTAATTTCAGGTAGTCTAGTCTAAAATTTATTACTCATCTAGTAACATTACTCCTGGTAAGATGAACTTATCTGATAGCTTTAATCTATTTCTTTCCAGAATCTCTCTAGGTGCCTTAGTGAGAGCTTGAGCTGCTTTATTCCCTAGTCCTAGAATAGAGATAAAGGCTATAACGTCCTTAGGTGAGAGCATTTCATAGAGGTTAGTAGCTCCACTAGAACATACAACATCTACTCCAAATTCTTCTGCTAATGTCAACATAACATAGTACTTTCTGATAATCCTCGTGAGTGGACGAGGATTTAGCTTTTTTAGAGTTCTTAAGTGACTAAGACATATTTCAAGAGCCTTCCCCTCATTAGCCATGAGTTTTGCTTGGATGGGGCTGAAAAGATACTCATGTCCATGAAAGTTTACTATGTCTATTCTTCCATCTCTAGCAGAGAACCTGGCTGTATTTACATTTTTAGGGTGCGCAACAATTATTTCAAAGTTCCTTCTCTCTCTTCTAAGTACTCTCTTTGCCTGTATGTTTTTATCGAAATATAGATCTAATCTAGATATTACTTCAACTTTTGAATCTATCTCTAATCTATCTCTAGTGCTAATAGATAGACCAGAGACACCTACTCCCTTATAACCTAATCTAAATGCTCTTTCGAGGAAGTTATGAAGGCTCTCAGTATTTGTCACTATACATAGGTCGTAGAAGTCTCCCAAGTCTCATCCCGTTGCTAGACAAATATACTTATCTTCTCTGGCCTATATCTCCAATCCTCTGGAAGTATTCCTCTCCTCTTATAGTACTTAGCTAATCTATAGATCTTGGATTCTATAGCTTGAAGACCTCTTTTAGAATGGTAGTCTTTAGGGTGTTCTTCTAGGTGTCTTCTTACTCTCATAGCTCTCTTTATGAGATTTAGTAAATCCTCTGGGAGCTCTGGATTCAATCCATGTTCTCTTAATATCTGTACTATTTTCTTTCCCGTAATCTGTTTTACTAGGGGTATTCCATATTGGTCTCTTAGTATTATACCTATCATTGAGGGAGGGTACCCACGTTTAGCTAGATCCACAACTAGACTTTCTACTTCTTCTGGAGAGATTTTTAGCCACTCTGGAGCCCCTGTTCTTAGAGGTCTTGTTGAATGTGATTTACCTTTCTTCTTACGCTTCCTCATACCCATCCCCTTATGTATGCTGAGTAGCGTATACCTATCGCTATTTAAAAATGTAACCCGGTTTTAATAACCTAATCGGTACATGCTTATTGTAAGCACTATACTAGTTATCAATATCGTCGTGGCTATTATGATTGTAAAGACTTCGATCTTGAACTTCCTAGATAGGGTCAGCATTGCTCTAATAGCTATTACACCTGTTATGGCTGAGATTACAAGTGAGGTGAGATATAGGGGATTAAAACTCCTACATATTAGTGGACAAGTTAGAATGCTTACTATAGGTGCACTTAGAAAACTAGCTGTAAGAGAGGAGGTGGGATTGAATCCAAGGGTTAGCATTACTGCAAGAGTAACTCCGCTCCTCGAGATCCCCGGTAGTACTGATAGTCCTTGTACTATACCATAAAGTATCATATCTCTCAATGTCATTTCATTAAACTCCTTGATTGTACTTCTCTTCGCCTTTCTTAAGAGGACTGCTATCCCCAATAATAGGGTTCCTATTATTGACATTACTATATTTCCTTCGATTTCACTTATTAATTCTCTAAATATTATATATGTAGGTAGGGCTACTGCTATAGAGAGGAGTGTGGTTATTAAAATAAATCTTAAATAGATATTATTAAGGTTTAACTTAAGTAGATCGATGAAGACCCTATAAAATATCCTCCTATAGTAAGTAATTCCAGCTATAGCTGTTCCTAAGTGTAGATACAACGCTGTATCATAGGCTATCTGCGAAGGAAGTTTAAATAGAATCAATATTACCATGATCACACCACTACTACTCACAGGTAACCATTCAAGCACTCCTTGGACTATGCCTAGTAGTACTGGTAATAGCTCTTCCATTTAGATCGGTTATCTAAAGCGAGGCTAATTATATGTTCTTACCTATCGATCTTTTCCCTATTTCGACAAGAGAGTCGTGCTCTTAGTAGTGCCTCGTGGCTTAGTGTTCATCAGTGGTCGCCTCGCCCCTTCGCGACTCTTATCTCTGGAGCACGAGTTGGATCCAGCCCAATAGCTAGATTACCGTTAGAGTAAGATGCCATGACGTCCCCACTAGAGTATCTGTGAAAACCTGTAGATGCTTTTCCAGCTCATCTATATTATGTGGACTTAAACGGTTAGTTAAATATACCAGCTAAAGTACTCAAATAAATGGGTTCTCAGGGAGAGAAACACTATGACCTATACTATAGTACTTGCCGAGCCTGAAGGCACAGTACTAGTAGGTGTCGTCTCAGGTAGTTTAGCAGTGGGTAGTAGAGTTCCCTGGGCTAGGGCATGCATTGGTGCAGTAGCGACACAAGGATACACAAATGTCACTTTAGGACCTCTTGTCCTTTCCCTATTAGAGAGAGGGTATAGTAGTGAAGAAGCTGTGAATTTAGCCTTAAGTACAGATCCAGAACCGAGTAGAAGACAGCTATTAGTCTTCTCCTGCAGAGGTGATGGTTATGCTTATACAGGTGTAAAATGCCCTCCCGAAAGAGGAGCTAAAATTGGTATAGGTTTCGTCTGTGGTGGGAATATGTTGAACAGCGGTAAGGTAATTGAAGCTATGTACAGGGTATTATGCACTACCTCAGACTTACATCCCATTCAGAGGATAATGAAAGCTCTTAGAGCAGGTCATAATGCAGGAGGGGATAGACGAGGGGATCGAAGTGCTGCTGTCCTATACGCTGAACCTTATAGTAGCCCTATAAGCATTAGAGTAGATTATTCATTAGATCCTTTAAAGGAACTTGAGGAAAAAGTACTTCATATGATGACCTAAATCCATGCCCTAATTATTTTAAATCATAATCGCATTAAGAAAAGGGATAGTATGAATTCATCCATAATAGATAGACTGAAAGAACTTGGAGCTCTTGTAGATAAGTATATGGAGATGGTATTACTAAAGGATACTTCCCCTGCTTTTAAAGAGGCAGTTCTATACCAAGTGAAGGTTGGCGGGAAGAGAATTAGACCTGCTTTGACTATTCTAAGCTGTGAAGCAGCAGGAGGAAACATGGAAGATGCTATACCAGCTGCTGCAGCTATAGAACTGATCCATAACTACTCATTGATACTTGATGACATAATAGACAGGGGAGAACTTAGACGAGGGAAGCCTACTCTCAGAAGGGTTTACAGCGACGTAATAGCCATACTGGTAGCTACGCACTACAGAGAATCTATAACTCAGGCTATTAATGATACAAAGAACCCCTTAGAACTACATTCACTGCTCGCAACTACTATCAAGAGGTTAATAGAGGGAGAAAGACTAGACATACTCTTTGAACAGGCTGGTAGACATGAAAAGTACCTAATAGATCATCGATATCATAGTATCACACTAGAGGATTATTTTAAAATGATAAGGTATAAGACTGCAGAACTGATGCGCGCAAGTTGTCTCTCAGGTGCTATAGTAGCTAATGCCAATAGCTCTACAAAACGTGCTCTCTCGGAGTATGGACTTTACATGGGTATGGCTTTTCAGATAATAGATGATCTATTAGACATATTTGGAGAGGAAAAAGTCTTTGGAAAACGTATAGGTAAGGATATAATAGAACACAAACTAGGAAATATAGTGATATTACTATCACTAGAGGAGATGGATACTAACGATAGAGAGAGGTTATTGAGTATTCTCAGGAAGGATATAGTACTTGAGGAGGATCTTAAAAAAGCTATAGAACTTATAAGGAGGACTACCTCTAAGGAAAGAGCTTATGGACTTGCTAGAGAGTTCATAGATAAGGCTATAAATAATCTGTATAGGTTAAAAAGATCTAAAGCAAGAGATCTTCTAAAAGAGTTGGCCTTGTTCATTATAAAGAGGAAGTGGTGAGAATTTGAACGATATCGGAAAGGAATTAGTAATAGTAAAACTTGGAGGTTCTGCCATAACCTATAAGAATAGACCGCTTACACCTAGAATTGAAGTGATCAAAGGACTAGCATCAGAGATTAGAAAGATCCTTGATAAGGGTTATAAGCTCATCCTAGTGCATGGAGGTGGTTCCTTTGGACACTATGTGGCAACATTACATGGAATAGATAGAGGAGATAGATCATACAGAGGCTATCTAGAGACTAGAATAGCCATGCTAAAACTAAACGAATTGATCTGTAAAAATCTTATGGATACAGAGGTACCAGTGGCACCTATTCATCCCTCCTGTACAATAGTTACTGAGAGTGGAATTCCACGTAGAGTATTCATCGATCCTATAAAGACTGCTATTGAAGTGGGCTATGTACCGGTTCTTCATGGTGATGTAGTGCTAGACGTTAATCAGAGGTACTCCATAATCTCTGGTGATACTATAATTGATCTCCTAACAGATTACTTTCCAGTAGACCTCGTTATCTTTGGTATGAATGTTGATGGAATATATGATAGAGACCCCTCTGATGCGAAAGCTAGACTCTTAACTAGAGTAAATTTAAGCGAATTAGATTACATAAGTGGAAGGATAGGACGTTTTGATGTGACTGGAGGGATTCTCTCTAAGTTAAATGTCGCTAAAAGACTGGCAAGAAAGAAAATAGAGGTAGTTTTCCTCAATATAACAAAGAGAGGCACACTTATGAACTTACTATCTGGAGGTGAAGTTATCGCCACAAGGATCCTAGCTAACGAGAGCTCTATCCCGTGAAACTTTAATATGCAAAATCCATTTGGTGAATGGTCGTATGGGAATGGATGTTGATACTATAAGTCAAGTAAAATGTCCTGAATGCGGGAATATAGTTCCTGAAGGTCGCTACTGTATATTCTGCAGAGCCGACATAACTAATGCAACTCGTATAGTTGCTGAAGAAGAGGAAAAGGAGGAAATAAAAGAGGAAATGAGCCTAGAGGAAAAGGTGAAACTCCTAGAGAAAGAAATAGATAAACTTAGAAAAGATATAGACCTACTGAAGAGAGCAGTAGGACTAATATAGTTCTTTGAGAAGTAGGAAATGGGAATCTAAAGAAAAATGATGAGTACTCCTGGCACAGAAGGATGAAGTTAACTTACCCAACTGATACTTCGATAGTACTCATGTTACAATTTCTCTTCCCTTATCTGAAATCTCGTATTTACCACGTTCTACTCTTCTAACATAGCCGTACTCTTTTAACCACCTTATCTTGGCAGCTATTCTTCTGATATCGATCCCCGTTCTTTCGCCTATATCCCTACAGGTTAAGGTCTTTTCCTTTAGAAGTGTTTTTAATATCTTTTTAGCCACCTCGTCCATAATTTTTTCGTGAGGATTCATAGTCATAGTCCCTACCCATTCTCGTATATAAGTCTCTTTATATTAAAATATTCATTCTAGCTTATTTGATATTGATAGAAGGAGGATGTCATCTCTTTTGTAAAGTATTTAGAAGAAAATAATCAAATACTAAAAGTTTAAAAGAATGTCTAAATAGCAATATGTTCATAGAAGAGAATGTAGCAGTTAGGAATTATATAGAAGAATATCTGAGAATTTCGATGTGTAAAGTGAGATTATCTATATGTAATACTCACTATAGGAATTTATGGGATTAAGACTTGGTAGTCTTCATAGTATCAATAGATGGGCCAGACTTCTCAGGAAAGACCACTATATCCAATATCCTAGTAGAGTTACTTAGGAGAAGACTTCCTCCTGAAGCCGATATAGTCATAAGAAGAACTAAATTACCGTCAAATGAACTAGTTACAGGATCCTTTACTGGTATATTACGTAGTTTAAAGATAGAGATAGCTCCAGAGGAGTACTCTCTAGCTTATGCTCTTGATCATCTGCATTACTACAGGCTGAAGATTAGACCACTAGAACAGTGTACTCAGAAGTTTTTAGTGATCCAGGAGCGCTCGTTACTTACTACATTCATATACCAGGGATTAATAGGAGGAGTGGATATAGGGTGGCTTCGTGAGATTAATAAGTACTGTAGAGCTATACCTCACATTACTTTCATTCTGAAAGTAGACGCGGATGAGCTTGTTAGGAGAATGTACATAGAGGGTAGGGTAGTAGATGCTTTTGAAAGTGAGGATCATATAAGACGACAAGCTTCAATTTATTATGATCTACCTGAAGATCTAGTTGCAGAATTTAACGTAAAGTATATTGATGCTACTAGAGATGCCTTTGAAGTTGCTAAGGAGATATGCAGTATTGTGATCAAAAATCTTAGAGAAAGGGCATGGATATAGTTTCGTTAATTATTTATATTCGCTATTCTCGATATTTTATGAGTACAAGTGGAATTACTACTTCCTCGAAGGTGAGACCACCATGCCTACCCTTAAGGAATTTAATGTTCTCTTCTGAGGAGTAGGAATATATTGTACAGTACCCTTTTTTCATGAGCATTACGAAATCTCCTAGCCTAGGTAAGATACTATCCATTATCTCTCCTATACCGAATACTCCTTTTTCTATTAAATCTCTTGTTCTAAACAATACACTCTTATCAGAAAATTTCTTAGTATAGACTTTCGTTAGCATGTCTTCATCCTCTACCTTCAGGTATAGAAATCTACTCTCTCCATAGGGAGGGACTATAAGTGATTTTAAAAGATCACTATCACTATCAAGTACTACTGTTTTTTCTTCCTCTACTTCTACTTGTCCATGGTCTGATGTTATGATGGCTAGGCATTTCTCACTCTTACTATTTAGTTCTTTTAATAATAATTCTCTTATAGAGAGTATTATATGTTTAAGTTCTAAAGTGAATTCATGGGATTTAGGACCATACTCGTGTCCTATACTATCAAGAAGCCCCCAGTAGGCTATTATGAGTTGAAACTCTTCTCTTAAAGCTCTTTTGCAGTTGGCTAGCATATCTGAAAGAGAGAGATAAGTCTTTGTTTCACATTCATCCACTATCGCATTAGTAAACGCTGTGTCTTCTAGTCTTTTGTGACCAATTACACATGTCTTTAGTCCTTTTTCACTAAATATCTTTGGAAGAGGCTCAGCTTTAACTAGGATGCTTATGTCTACACCACACTTTTTTAAGCTATCGTTGAATCCTCCTATTATTGGCGCGAATTCTATAGTCTTCACTATCATTCCTAGCTCCCGCATGTATAATCTATATCCTAGAACGCCATGTTCTTGAGGAGTAGTACCAGTATATATAGATGTTAATGCAGTCGCTGTAGTTGTCGGAGCTACCGATGTTATAGGAATTATCGAGGTATCATACTCCTTAATCTTTAGTAGTCCTGCTACCTTTAACATGTATTCATAGTTTAATGAGTCAATTATTATTAATAGAACTTTTTCTAAATCTTCGAAGTATTCTTTATTAATGAATCTATAATCAAGCTCTTTAAGATTACATTTGTAACCAAGTGAGTTCAATATTGTGGGTAATATATTAACTATGGATAGACCTTCATAATAAGGAATGAGGAGATTTAAAAATCCTTTTGCTCTAGAGTTTTCCCTTATCAAACTCAGGGAATTCATTTATCTAACCACCTTAGCCAGTTTAGTAGGCTTATCAGGGTTGTATCCTCTCAGTATAGAGGTAAAGTAGGAGAATAGTTGAACTGCTTTTACCGTTAGTAGTGCCGAGAGATCCTCAAATACACTTGGTATCCTTATGATATTATCCGTGAAATCTATATTTAGATGCTCAGAGACTATCGATATTAAGGGTGCTTTATACTCTCTTAATCTATCTACCACCTTTTTCGAGACTGTTAATGTTTCCTCAGATGGAAGTATTAGTAGGATAGGTGTTGTTTCGTTTACTAACTGTATGGGTCCGTGAAGAAATTCTCTTAACGCAAAACCTTCGGCATGTACCATGGAGGTCTCCTTAAGCTTTAAAGCAGCTTCTAGTGAGACTGGGTAGTTCACACCCCTTCCTAATATAAATATGTGCTCGGCTCTTCTATACTCGCCTGCTAACCTCTTTATATTCTCTTCCTCATCTAAAACCCTATCCATCTTCTCAGGGATTTTATAAAGTTCTCTTATGAGATCAATTCTCTTTACTAGCCTAAAAGCTAGTAAATAGCTGGTCGCTATTTGAACATCATGTGTCTTAGTAGCCGCTACTGCTTTCTCTTCTCCTGCTCTAGTAACTATGGAAATGTTCGCTAGTTTGGTTAGGGTACTCCCAGGAGTATTAGTTATTCCCACTACAAATACTCCGCTCTCTCTAGCCTTATTGATAGCTTTTATTATATCAGACGACTCCCCGGATTGAGAAAAGGCTATAACTGCATGTTTCTCTTTGATAGAGAGAGCCCATAGTTCAAATTCAGACGCAGGTACTGCAGTAAACTGGAGGCTAGTGTATCTAGAGAGTAGGTAGTTCAGGATTAGACTTGCATGAAAACTTGTTCCACTACCTATTATGAAGCCCTTTTCGATTTCTCTCTCCTCAATTTCATCCACTAGTGTCTTGGTCAATTCATCTATTTTCTCTAAAGTGCTTTTAACAGCTATAGGACCCTCTCTTAACTCCCTTAACATAAAGTGTTCTATGCTCATCTTAACATCCATTCTATACACCTATGGTAGATTTAAAATAATTCCTATGGGTTTAAAGTATATTTAAAATAGGACTATAAGGACTGACTATTCAATTTACGGTAGTTTAAATCTCTTCTTTTTAACACCAGCTTGTTTCCTGTCCTCCATAGTCATCTCGTACACTTTTCTAATGACTTCAATCTCTTCTCTAGTAAGCGTTAATCCTCTTCTAGACATCATTCTTCGCTGTGTTTCTATAGCAGACTCTAGAATTAACTCCACAGGTTCTACGCCAAGACTCTTCGCGTATATTGTGAAGGATGGTACATCTTCATACACTATGCCATGAAGGTGTGAGGATACTCCTATATTCTTTCCAGTATATATCTGCACCCCTATGGATGTTTTAACCATGTCGCCTATGAAGCATCCTACCTTAAGTATTCCAGTATCTATTCTCTTACCTCTTATGGTAACTCTGACAGTACCATAAGTATCTTTTAGATCAGAGTTATTAGTAGCAGCTCCTATATTAACCCACTCCCCTATGTACGAATGCCCTATGAACCCTAGGTGGTATTTGTTAGTGTACCCTAGTACTATAGTCTCTTCTAACTCTCCTCCAGCTCTACACACATCTCCTAAGTTACTCCCCTCCCTAATCTGTGCACCCCCCACCACTATGCTCTTCTGCCCTATGTACGTGGGTCCTTCTATTCTAGCCCCTGCTTGAATTCTCGTGTCCTTTCCTACATATATAGGTCCTGATTTCGTGTTGAAGACTACATAGGGCTCTACTTCTACTCCCTCATCTAAGTATACTAGTCTTTCTTCACCCAATATAGCTACTCTCTCATCTACATATTTTGCTCTCCATTCCTTTCCTACATACCTCTCCTCGAGATCCTCCCTTATCAGACCGGCATTCATGTTGACCATATCCCATAGATATTCTGGCATCGCTATGCTCTTTCTAGGTATCTCTACGTGATTTACAATAATCTTCTTGAGCTCTTTAACCTTCTTTTCATCCAGAGGTTTAAGTAGGAAATTCTCTATCTTTCGAGCAACACTCTCTGTAGTCTTTATGAGTACGATATCTCCTCCAGAGAAGACTATTACGTTATCCTTTTCTATAAACTTCTTTAGGTTTTCTCTAGTCTTTTTATTAAGCACAAGCCTTCCATTTATCAGTATAGTTTCTGAGTCCAGTTCCCCCTCTTTATTTATTAGATACTCCTCTTCTTCACTACCGTACTTTAAATTATAGAGATCTTTTAGGTATTCTCGCATATATACACACACTACATCGTGTTCGAAACTCTTCACTATTCTCTCCCTATTAGTTTTAATACCTACTCTTAGATCGTAAATAGGCCTTAGGAGGGAGAGAGGGTAGAAGTTACGTATCTTATGATCTTCAAATATTCCAATCATCATAGAGATCATCACTTTTTCAGTACTACATGAAAATAAATAACTATGCTCTCCCTCTAAAAGAGTAGTATATAGTTCCTATAAGAGCTTTCCATCTTATGCTCGAGTCACTACAGAGAAAGCTCCACTCCTTTGAACTCGATAGACTATATCAGCAACATCTTCAAGCTCTCTATCATGTGTTACTACTATTAGCTGAGATAGACCTCTATGCTTAACTCCTCTTCGGATCATCTTGGTCAATTGTCTCCTCCTAACTTCATCGAGATGTACTGTAGGCTCATCCATCATCATAAAACTTAAAGCTCCTCCAGCAAGAGCCCTTGCTATAGCCATTCTCAGGGCGAGTGAGAGGGCTATTCTCTCTCCACCACTGATAGCACTTATGGGGTATACTCCACCCTGACCTATTAGGTATATATTAAAATCTTCATCTAATTTTACATCATAGTAGTCTAGTCCAAAACAGTCGAAATACTCTTTAGTATACCTCTCTATGATGGGTTTTGCTATATTCCTTATATCCCTCTGAAGTTGATCTTTAGAATAGAGGGCTCTTATCTCTTTGAGCACTTCCACGAGTTTAGTGAGCTTCATGTACTTGTGTTCTAATTCCTTAATATCCCTCCATTCCTTCTCTAGCTCTTCTATCTCACTCTTCACACTATCTATTTTAGACTTCACTGAGCCTACCTTCGCTATAAGATCTTTAATCTTCTCCTCTAATAGTCTCATATTCTCAATCATTTTATTATGTTTATCTTCATCATAATCTAAGAGTTCGAGTTTTTTCATCAACTCTTTTTCTTCTTCTAATAACTTTGACTTTAGATTCTTTTTCTCTTCAATAAGTTTTTTAAATAGATCTAAATTAGCAACTGTTTTGTTTAATTTTTCATATTTTTCTTTTAAAGTAGTTAGTTCACTGATTCTAGCGTCTATAGATGAAGGATCTATATGATACTCGGTCTCCAGGTATTCTAGTCTATTATTTACTTTGTATTCTTCATGTTCGAGTTCCTTTATTTTATCTACTAAGTCCACAGGATCTGCTATAGTTCCAAGCTTCTTCATGAGAATATTGTATTCATACCGTGCAGCTTCTACTTCTTTTAATATGGAAGATAGCTCCGTATATGTATATTTCCATTTATCTAATCCTCTTACCAAGTTCTCTATTCCAGATAGCTCCTCCAGTAAGTCCTTCCTTTTACCTTCTAGATCTAGTATTTCCTCAAGCATTTTACTTATAGTGTCAATTGATACGGAGAGGATATTCTTACTTTCCTCCCTTACTTTCTCTAAACGACTTTCCATCTTCCTCAATTCCTTCTCTATTCGAGCTCGTGAGGACATTGCATTCTTTCTCTCAGACTCCAGTTTTTGTATTATCTCATCGATTCTATCCTCTATATTGGAACTGCATACGGGACATTTCTTAGAAGATAGAATGCCGTGTTTTATCTGTTCTACGTACTCTGCCCTGTATTCTAGCATTCCCATTAGTTTAGTAAGTCTACTAATAGTGTTAGATAACCTGTACTCCTCTTCGTTCAACATTTTAAGTAGGTCTTCATACTTAGTGCGTATTGTTTCAAGATCTGTTTCTTTCCCTATTCCAATTCTATTTAACAGTTGTCTTAATTGCTCTCTCTTACTCTTTAAAAAGTATTCATATTCTTTGAGAGTCTCTTTAATGGTAAGGATTTTTCCTTTTAGCATTTCACTTTCCTTAACCTTTGATTCTATGAAGGATAGCTTTTCTTCGGAGATAGGATATCTATTTAATATTAATTCTAACTCGTGAAGGCGGTGAAGCATCTTCCCGTATTCATCTAATCTCGTCCGAAAGACCTCTAGTTGTTCTTTTATCATTTTCCTCCTTTCTAAAAGCCCCTTGTACTCATTTAATACTTCTAGTACTTCAAGTCTTTCCTTCATCTCTTGTATCTTTTCTTTAGCTTCTAGAATTGCCTTATATTCCTCTTCATATTTTTCTAATTCTTTTTCAAGTAAGTCCTTTTTCTTGGATATTTCTTCTAATCTTACTTTAATATCTATGAAAATACTCTTTTTCTTATCATACTTATCCACTATCCTTTTAATATCCTCTAGTTTATTCTCATGAAGTTTTAATTCTCTTTCAGTCTGTATTAATTCTTCTATAAGTCTCTTTAAATGTTTCTTTTTATTTTCCAATTTATCCTTTATTTCATCCTTTTTCTTTAACCTATCCTCTATTCCCCTCAACCTCTCCTCGTACACCTTTATTATACTTAACATCTCTCTCCATGCTTTCTCTAAATCGTGTATTCTTAGGAGCTTGGATATCAGCTCTTTTCTCTCATGAGGACGCGCTGTCACTAGTCTCTCTATCTCTCCCTGTCTTATGTAAATAGTACTGGAGAAAATGTTTCTATCTATCGCGATTATTCTCTCTATCTCTCTATCTATTTCTCTCTCCCCAAACATCCTTAACTTTCCATCTACGTATAGTCTTGATGTAACACCTACTCTTTTACCAGTTTTAGTTATCTTTCTGTTAAGTCTATACTGTTTATTACCATGAATAAACTCGAGTTCTACTTCAGCTACATTAGATCCTCTATGGAGGATGTTCTCATAGGTCTTTCCTCTACTAGTATCCTTGAATAGAGCAAAACTTATAGCATCTAATATACTAGTTTTTCCTGCCCCATTAGGTCCTATGATAGCTACTACTCCAAGTGGAAATTCTATTTTAGAGTCTCTGTGGGATATGAAGTTCTTAAGCCTTATACTCTTCAAAATCATTAAGCCTCGCCTTCTAGAGCCTTCTCTATCAACTTGTGTGCGGCTTCTATCTCGCCACAACTGAGTAGATTGAAAAGTGTGTAGGCTAGTTCTGTCTTTTTCTTGTCTTTTAACCTTTTGTACATTAGCTCTTTTATGTTTATGGTCTCCGTACGGATCTCTTGGTGTTCTACTTCCTTTGGTAGGGTCTCGATTCTCACCGTAAGCAGGAGATCAGAGAGCCTTTCTACAAGTATTCGTCGTAGTTGCTGCCAGTCCATATCCCCTATGATTCTAGAGTGAAGTATTGGCTTTTTCCTACTACTATTATACAACTTAGTCACTTCATCTTTGATATTCTCTATTTTTCTTATAAATTCGGTAATTGAGCTTACTTCAATCTCTTTTATGAGGTGAGGTCTAATACAATCTATATCAATTTTTTGTACTTCTGGTATCTCCGAGCTGAGATCTACTAGGAAAGCACCCTTACCATTCCTGAGGTAATCCTCGTACTCGTCCCTGCTAAATACTTCGGTAGAGCCTGAGTAGGCCATCTTTCCGATACCATAATCCATTACCAGTCTCTTGTGTATGTGTCCTAGTGCATAATAGTGAAAGTTTTCGGGAATATCATTTAACACCAATTCATGTTCAAACTTAAGGAATTGCTCTATACCTTGATGGAGTAGTAGTATTCTTCTATTGTAACCCTCTGCCTTTTTAGAGAGTTCTCTTAGTTTCCCTAGTAGAACTTCTCTAAATACCTTGGGAATATATTCAAGACCACCTATGAAAACATCACCTATTACTACGTAAGGTCTACTGCTTCTCAATACTATAGCTCCCAGTTCTTCAAGTATTGCATGGGGTGGAATACCCTTTCGCTTAGGCATATCATGACTCCCTGGTATCAGTACAACTTTTATACCGCGCTCCAAAACCTTCTTAATAATCCTAGCGGCTTCTAAGAGCGCTCGTGGAGTGGGTCTAGAAGAATCGAAAAGATCACCAGAGTGCAGTATTAGGTCTGGATGTTCTGTCATGGCATTTTCTATTACTCTATGAAATGCCTCGTAAAAGTCCTGTTCTCTCTCTTCTAGATTGTACTGTCTATAACCTAGGTGTGTATCCGATACGTGTACTAATAACATACTACCACTCCTCGGTAATTTCCTCGTATTCCTCTCTTAATACTCCTTCTCTATTCATGGCTTTATACCATTCTGAAACCACATCTATATCTCCTCCTGAGATCTTTCCCTTAAATAGATCTACCTTTACTATAGCTGGAACTTTTACCATAAGTCCTAGGATCACTGCCTCACCTATATTGAGTGCGGGAAGTTGCTCTACAAGATCCTCGCTTAGGGTCTCACTAGCCTGCTGTACATACCTCTGATCACTAGGCTCTACTAGCCTCAATACTATTAGGTTATTTGCTTGAGAAAGAGTATCCGAATCTAGTGCTTTAGGTCTCTGGCTGACTAGGCATAGACCTAAGCCGAATTTTCTTCCCTCTCTAGCTATCCTACTTATCCAGTACTTTGAAAGAGTCTCTCTATCGCGTGGTGCAAGTATGTGCGCCTCTTCTAAGACCATAAAGACGGGGAAGTTTAATCCTCTACCCTCAGTTTTGTATCTTTTCCTTCCGAAGAGAATCGTTCTTAGATAGTGACTTACTATTACATCTGCCGCCTCTTCATCTAGGGATCCCAGATCTAACACATTTACCCTACTAAGCTTTAACTGGTAGGTTACAGGTGGTGCTAGTGGATCAAGTATCTCTCCATAGTGCTCTTTTAGCGAGTCGAGTTTATTTATTATGGATAGGATGCTGTGTCTATCTCTTTTATAGTCTTCTATATCTAGAAATCCTCTTAATTCCTCCTCTAGCATCTCTAGAACCTTAGTGGAAAGAGAGGGGTTTTTAATTACATCACTTTTCACTTTTGAATGTGCTTTTCTGAAGTAGTACTCTTGCTTATATGCCTCACTACCTATTCTCATGAGCTTCATAAGTTCTGTAACGTGTAGATTTAGAGGATTTATCCTAGGGAGTAGTAGATTGACTCCTCCAGTAAAGTTGGCATCTACGTATTCAGAGTGCATGTCGAAGATTAGCACTGCTCCTCCTAGTCTAGTTATACCATCAGCTATGACTGCAACTGTGTTCGACTTACCAGCTCCTGTTATAGCTAATATTGCTAGGTGTCTCGTTACCATCTTATTAACGTCTAGGTAAACGGGTACCTCTGGGTTCGATATGAGTACTCCTATCCTTATCCCCTTATCTGTAGGATTAAATATCTTCTTTAGTACGTCTGTACTAGCTCTCTCTACAGCGGTCGCTGGAGGTGGAGGTGTTCTAGGTATTCTAAGATGTTCTACATCTCCTAATATACGTATTCTACCGCGGATATAGTGGTCCTTTGTACCCTCCAGTTTACTTATCTTCTCGACTATCCTAGTATCATTTATCTCATCTCCAAGTGATATGCTTCCCCTAACTAGGTTTTCCACCATTCCAAGTACTACTTTGTTATCGTATTTCAATAGAACGTACTCACCGACCTTAGGAATAGTCTTAGATATGAATAGGGCTCTAGTAGTTGTAGCCTCTCCTATTATGTAACCTATTATCTCAGACATCTCACCACCTCTCTCTTAAAGTCTGTCCTTCTATGCTCATAATTCTCCTTATTTTATCCATATCTAAGTTTGTTATTTCTACTTTTTTATGAACACTAATGAGAGGATAGGGATATCCTTTTACCGATATGGGTTCTAAAATGTTAATAATGTGCTTAATCTCGTCTATATCCCTCTCACCAGGTAACTCTAATCTATACACTCTCTCCCCCTCTTCGAGCCTAAAGTAGAGGACTGTTACTTGCATTTCAAATTCCTTACTGACATCTAATAGCATCATATCTCTGGAAGGAAATCTGATAGTATGTATTTCAGGATTCGAGAAACCACATTTACGAGCTATGCTGTCAAAGACTACAAGGTCTGGCTTTATACTCTTTCTAAATACCCTTCTACTCACAGAGGTTTTAGCGATAGCCACTATACTGTCTTTATATGTATTAATAAGTTCTATTAGCGTATAATAGTACTCTAAGAATTCAAAAAGAGTTTCTAATGCCGTAATTATATCTACTTCTAAATCTTCTTGAATAAGCTCATAAAATAACTCCTTACTATAAATATACTCTTTATTATTATGAACATGAAGCTCCATACTACCCAGGTATCTACTAAGATACTTTTTAAGCAGGGACCTAGGTATATTCCTCACTATATAAGGTAACCTTTTAGAAAAGTGGCTCAATATAGATCCATCCAATAGTAGTACATCCGGGCTTTGGGTTTTTAGGGTTTTAATCGCTAACCTGCCCTCGAGAATGTTCATGTACATTCTGATCCTCTCGATAGAGTACTCATGAGGATAAAGTAGGTCTATATCATTGATCCATTTCTCAAAAACAGTCTTGTTAGTATAGGTTAGAGCTAATGAAGAGACTGCATAGAGTATAAATCCGCGGTACTCTATAAAGTTCATGCTACCATCTATCGCCCCTATGGATTCTATATCCACTGAAGTGGGATTATATTCAATCCACCTCTTTAGAACCTCTCTTTCATCTACACTCATTAAATCCAGCTTATATTCTATCTTATCTCTACTCTCTATAGCACGATAGATCAATTCAGGTAGCACTGAAGCACCTCAGTCAAAAATCATGTTCGTAGAGTTATATCCTAATCGTAGAATTAACTGAAAGTATTGTAGAGATACATGTACTGTATTATATGCATATAGCATAGTAATTCCATTATACATCCACTCACTTGATATTGGGATGCTTTGAGATCACTTGCTCTTTTCTGCGAACTCTTTTAAGCAGTGAACTAGATATTCTACTTCTTCTACAGTATTATATATGTAGTAGCTTACTCTTACAGTTCCACTCACTCCTAATCTCTTATGCAATAAAGCGGCACAATGCTGTCCAGTACGTACAGCTATACCTTTCGAGTCCAGTAGAACTCCTATAGTATGGTGATGATAACCTTTTAAATTAAAGGATATTATACCACCTCTAATTTTAGGATCCTCTGGTCCATACGGTTTAACACTATCTGTGAGTTCCTCTTTAAAAAGTGTAAGTGTATACTCCACGAGTCTCTCCTCGTGTCTTCTCACATTATCCATTCCTATCTTAGATAGGTAATCTATAGCAGCACCGAGTCCTATAGCTCCAGCAATATTAGGAGTCCCAGCTTCAAATTTCAGAGGAGGAAGTTTAAGCTCTATAGAATCCCATTCTACACTACGTATGGCACCTCCTCCCAGTCTATAGGGCATCATATCTTCTAAGAGATCTATTCTTCCCCATAAAACTCCAATACCAGTAGGTGCGAGCATCTTATGACCACTAAAGGCTAAAAAATCCACACCTAATTCTCTCACATTAACTCTCATGTGGGGTACGGATTGAGCACCATCGAGTACTACTACTGCTTCTACCTCGTGTGCTTTTCTTACTATCTCCTTAAGCTTATTTATAGTTCCGAGTACATTTGACATGTGTGTTATTGCTACTATACGTGTTCTCTCATCAATAATCTCTGAAAGAGAGGAGTAATTTAGCACACCACGATGATCTATATCTATATAACTTAACTCAGCTCCTTTACTCCTAGCTAACCTCATCCAGGGAAGAAGATTGCTATGGTGCTCCATCACCGTAGTAACTATTCTATCACCCTTTTCCACATGAGGCTCACCCCATCCCAAGGCCACCATGTTTAATGAATCCGTAGCATTGAGAGTAAATATTACTTCATTAGAGTCCTTAGCGCCTATGAATTTCTTCACTTTATCTCTAGTCTCTTCGTACATTTCAGTAGCTTCTCTACTAAGTGTGTGTACCCCCCTGAATACATTACTATAATGTTCTTTATAGAATTCGCATATCGTATTTATCACCTGTATAGGCTTTAATGATGAAGCTGCATTATCGAAATATACTAGCCGCCTATTGTTAACTTCTCTCTCGAGTAGCGGGAAATCCTTCCTAATCACATATGGATCTAGGCTGTACATTCACCTTCATTATATCTTCAAGTAGAGAGTAAAATATCTATTCAAAGTTGAAATAACATACTATTGATATAGATGCAGAAATTCGAGTAATCCTAAAAAGAGCACTCTAAACAGAGTAACACCAAACATTCTTCTAGGCGTAACCCCTATAGTAGTGAATCCAAGTCTAGCGTACCATAAAACAGAGTTGTCCTTTGGATTGAAATAGAATTTTATCCAATCCAACCAGTATCTTATATGAACACTCCAAAAATGCCACATTACATCATTCAGTAGCCATGTGAGAATAGTAGCTTCCACTATTTCTAAACCTCTGGCTATTAGAAGAAATGGTGCTATATAGGCTATTGAAAGGAAGAGATGATAAGCATCGTTCTTCACTGTCTCTTCTTCCTGTACTTTAAAGGGAGGTTTTATACCCCATAGCTTACCTACCCAGAGTAGGGTTTCGAATATATTTATAATTTGTGAATATATTAATACAAATACTAATATGTACAGGTTCATATTCTATTTTCCTTTTTACTGCATAGTGATAAAGGAATCGTGTACATGTCTTTCTTTATTCCCATTCCTCCCACTCTTCTTCCCATTCTTCTTCCTCGAAGAATTCTTCTTCAAGCTCCTCCCATTCTTCTTCCTCTTCTTCCTCTGGAGGTATAGTCGTCACCTCCTCTGAAGGCATATTACTAAGAGATATATAAACCTTGAGAGATAAAGGGTAATCGATAATCTAAGTACGTTTTCTTATAATATATCTACCCCTCATCCTTATCTCCTTTACCTTATTCAACAATTCGTCAACTATGTCTGGAAAAGTTTCTCTATAACCTTCGATGAAGTATTCAAAAGCCCTCTTAGCCACTCTGTAGTGTGTACTTTCAAGAACCCTTAGTAGTAAATGTACGTCCACTCCCCTATCTTCAAGATAATTTGAGAAGCTCCCTAGACCAAAGTCTATTAAAAAGGGCCCTCTTTCTGTTATCAGGACATTAGATGTAGTCAAATCTCCATGTACTATTCCAGCTCTATGCATAAGCCCTACATAATAGCCTAGTGTGCTGAATAAATTTCTAAGTTCATGTTGTTCCATGCTATCGATAACATTTCTAGCTTTAACGCCTTCAATATACTCCATAGTTAAGGTACATTTTTTCAAGTCTACATCATAGAGTACTGGTACTGCAACTCCTATTTTATGAGCTTCCATTAGTAGCTTTGCCTCGCTTATTGTCCTCTTAGTTCTGAGAAATCTATCAAGTGTAGGATGTCTGTATTCTTTTCTTACGCGAATCTTCATTATTGCTGGTAGACCATACCAGTCTATTTTCACGAGAACGGCCTCTGCTCCTATACTGATTATCTTATCTGAGTTCCTTATAGTAGTAATACCATGGAATGTCAATCTGTTCCACTCTCCATTTAGGCCTTATGAAACTGTTTTCAAGCTCCATAGTGATACCATATTTTAACTCTAATGCTCCCGTAAGTGCTATCATAGCACCGTTATCTCCAGCATACTGAGGAGGTACTACTCCAAACTTGGCTTTGTGGACTTTAACCATCGTCTTCAACATTTCAGTAAGCCTTTTACTCCTAGCTACACCACCCGTAAGTACCACCTCACGCTTCCCCGTGTGTACTAGTGCTCTCTCGGTTACTTCAACCACCATAGCATACGCTGTCTCTATTATACTCATAGAGATATCTTCTATTTCAGCACCCTCTTTAACAGCTCTCAACGCTGCAGTAAGAAGTCCGGAGAAGGAGAGATCCTGACCTTTAACCGTATAAGGTAGTTCTATAAACTCCTTAGCCTTATCCGTGATCTTCTCTAAGATAGGCGTTCCTGGAAATCCTAGCCCCACCTCTCTAGCGAAGGTATCTAAACAATTTCCTAGTGATATGTCTAAGGTCTCTCCGAAGACCCTGTATCTACCCTCCTCATACGCTGATATCATAGTATTTCCTCCAGAGACGAACACTATGAGAGGATCGAAGAGCCTGGTTGAACATCTAGCTATTTCAAAGTGTGCTATAGCGTGGTTGACAGGTATAAGTGGTACTGAGAGTTTGTACGAGAGGGCTCTGGCTATAGTAGCTCCTACTCTTAGACATGGACCCATTCCGGGTCCTAGGGCTATAGCTATTCCTTCTATATCACTAAGCTTAACACCGGACTTCTCTATCGCTCTACTTACTACATTCGCTGCTACTTTGGCATGATGTTCTGCGGCTTCTCTAGGATGTATCCCTCCAGCAGTCGGTCTATAGATGGAGTTCTCGTTAGCTAGTATATTAGCGTCATAGGCAGCAATACCCACACCAAAGGTATGCGCGGTACTCTCTATACCTAGTACCACGGGTAATTTCGTGAGCTCTCACCTCTTAATGGTATTGATATTATTCTGTTAGAGGAACTCTGTATATCCACATTTTCCACAAGCCCATCTTTCAACTGGTCGTTTATGGTGAGCCATTATAGATCCGCATCGAGGGCATTTCTTATTCTTTAATCTGATCTTCCCAGTTTTGTAATCGTATTCATATAGCCTATGTACTTGTGCCATTATCCCTTCTCACCCCTCCTATCCCTCTCTTTAATGTACTCCGGTTCTAAAGCTTCACCTCTCTCTTTGTCAAAATATATGTGTGCATGGACTTCACTCATGCATGAGCCATATATAGTTTCTATACGCCTGACATAAATATTTTCGAGGGGTACATTAAACATTTTTGATATTATCCCCTTTACGTCTTTTCTTGAGGGTGTACCTTTAAATTCATGCTTGATCACGAGTTTTATCTCCCTTCTCCCTAGTAGTTTATTAACCCTATCCTCCTCGATCTCTACTTTGTATGGCCTTTCCATAGCTCTTTTCCTCATACACATCGCTTCAATCGTATGTTTTAAGCTTTTCCTAGATCGATTAAACTAAGGGTATTTTATACGCTCTTATATCCGGTCTACCTCCTCCACGAGTTTGTATATCAAATCACAGTATTCTGTGTCCACCATAGACGGTTTCATTTCAAGTCTCTTCACTATTCTTTTGAAGTAGTTTTCGAAATTCGAGATAATGTTAGACCTATTATACCCTCCTTTATAAGCATACTCAATGGCCCTGAAAAAGATGCGATACCGTAAAGCTGTCGGATATTTTAATTCCTCTTTTTAAAATTCTCTCTATCATTAGCTCGTTTATGAGAATTTTAATAATAAAACTTATTCGTTAATAAAAACAATTTGAGCTTAAGTTGTAAGCATTACAGTATTTCATAGTGTAACTTTTTAGTATCATTTTGCTTAAAGATAAAATGGAATGGTGAAACATAAGTATGTTCCATGGCGTAGAGTACGAGGATGGGTTTGTATTAGATGTGGCTCTTGCTGTAGGAACTTTCTCGTAAGCCTGACTCCAGGAGAAGCCATGTACTATAGGATCAAGTATGGACCAGTAGTTATGTCCTTGGGTAATAAGTATTACCTTCTTCCAAAGTACGATGGAACATGTATCTTTCTACATAATATTGGTAGTGGATTATACAGTTGCCTTATATATCCTGAAAGACCTAGAGTATGTAGACTCTACCCATTTTATATAGTTGAAAAACCCTTGAAATCCTTAGATAGTAAGGAAGCTGCGTATAGGTATTCGGGTAGAACAGTGTACGTCTATATTGACGCTACATGTAGTGGTGTTAATAGAAGTAATAATATCCGATATGTTGTGAAAAAGGCTGTTGAACTGTGGACTCGTATTAAAGTACCCTAGTCACCTAGGAACTGCTCCTCTTCTAATGTACTCTAGATTGAGCTCTAACCTCTTCTTCATAGCCTCATCTAACTTACGCTTATAATCTTCTCTTGACATTAACAAGAGAACAGCCACTATGTGAGAACACGATCCCCTTCTCCTATATCCTTTACATGTACATCTAAACTTACCTTCTTCTATACTAACGAAGTACTTACCATGATAACCCATAACGTAGAATAGTATTTTACTCACTTGGTATACTCTACCCTCACTGATGAGTCTTTCAGCTTTCTCTAGCACTTTATGCGTGTACTTTGAATCTAGGGCTTCCTTCGACATAACCTCTATATAATAGACTAATAGGGAAATATAATAGTATCTTAATGGGGTGAGAGTAGTGAATGTTACATTAATATCTCTGGGAATAGCACTCTTAATAAGCGGTATCCTACTGGTATTTGTATACATGTTATTCGTCGTTCTATCATCTATTAGAGAGAGACCTAAAGTGGAAGATAGAAAAGTTAGAGGTGGGGCCTTAGTTATGGTTGGTCCCATACCGATCATATGTGCTACCGATACCACTATGGCTAAACTACTGGTGATGATAGGAATACTCATGTTACTAGCACTGCTTGTATTCTTACTCGTCCCACTACTTGTCTCATGTTAGCACTACTCAATGGATTTTTAGATAAGTACGTGAGTCAGACTAAAGTTTAAATCAAATTGGTACATACTTCTAGTGGGATATTTATGAGGCATACTGTTGCACTAATATTATGCGGGGGAGAGGGTACTAGACTTAGACCTCTAACCTTCTACTTTCAAAAGACCATGTTACCCATAGGCTTAAATCAAAAGCCTCTTCTAGAGTATATAGTCAGACTATTAAAGTATCATAGAATTAATGACATAGTGATGCTAGTTGGATACAAGTATAAACAAATTATCAACTATTTCGAGGACGGTAGTAGATTTGGAGTACATATTAAATATATATGCGATGATCCTAAGTTCCCTGGGACGGGCGGGGCCCTTCTTAATGCTCTTAGACAAAATGCCTTTAGTCCAAAAGATACACTACTAATCTACTATGGTGATATATTATCCAATATCAACCTAACTGAAATGCTTAATCTTCACTATAAGACAAATGCGGCATGTACTATAGCTTTAGCTAGAGGGTATAGAGTTAGAGTAGGTGTTGCTGAGATTAAGGAAGGGAGGATAATAAGACTTATAGAAAAGCCCTCCCTCGACTTCCCTGTGACTATAGGAATTTTGGCGATTGAAGGACGAATTATAGAGACTCTACGTAAGAAGGGTTCATTCAAGAGAGGTATAGATATAATGGGTGATATAATTCCAGAGCTAATAGATCAGGGTTATAAGGTAATCCCATACATAACTAATGCCTTTTGGTATGACATAGGTTCTACTGAGAGATACGAAAAGCTTAATCATGCAGAAGTGAATCACTTATTCGAGTTTTTATTCGAAGACTCTCAACGATAACCTTCTCTACAACTTTACGATAGTTTAACCTATATTAGCTAGACTACTATATCCATGACTAGCCAATATGAACTCTTTTTCATGGGGAGGAGGAAATAGATCCGAAATGTATAAGAAGAAGTTATCCTTGGATAAAGGAGATAGTATGGAGACTGAAGGAATAGAGCTTCAGATAAAAGTTAGAGATCTACTAAAGTTCATAAAATACCTTTTTAATGCAGGAATTAATGTAATACCCATCTTTGAACAACATCTTCCGGATGGTTCTAAACTATCAATATACGAACTGATTATGGGAGACAATTATATCGGAGCAATCCAAGTAAGATATATTGACAGCTATTATAGAGCCTTTCATAGGATCTTCACGATAAGAAGTACGCCTAGGTTCGAGGCAAAGGGTGATGAGGTGAAGTACAAGTACTGGGCAGTTCCAGTAGAGCCAACTATTGTTAAGCTTGAAGGAATTTCAATTGAAAAACTTCTAAACATTCTCAGTAGGTATGTTGACGAATATCCAAACCCTGAAGCTAAAGAGACCTTGGAGATATATAGACGAAAGAATATAGGTTTTTAACCTTTCGAGGTCAATTCCTCAAGTATTTCTTTTGCTCTAGCATAACTTATTTTACCTTCCTCGATCATCCTCTTAGCTATCTTATCCACTAGGTGTCTGGGGGCCCCGACCATTATCGCTATGTTCCTAGCATGTAATCTCATATGCCCCTTTTGAATTCCTTCAGTGGCTAATGCCCTGAGAGCTGCTAGATTCTGTGCCAGACCTACTGCACCCATAACTTCTGCTAATTCTTTAGCAGTTTTAACACCGAGGATCTTAAGAGAGATCCTAGCCATTGGGTGAACCTTGGTAGCTCCACCTACTATACCTACGGGCATAGGCATTTCTAGAGACCCTACAAGATCTCCATCTTCATTCTTTTCCCATATACTGAGCGGCCTATATCTACCATCTCTAGCGGCATAAGCGTGAGCTCCAGCTTCTATAGCTCTACAGTCCTGTGCAGTAGCCCTAGCAACTGCTATAACTCCGTTCATTATGCCCTTATTATGTGTAGCTGCTCTATAGGGATCAGCGGCAGCAAATGCCCATGCGTATAGTATACCTTCTACTACCTCTTCTCCCCCTAGTACATCCTTCCTGACTTTTGTCCTCGTTCTAACAATCCTTTTATCGGCAAGGTTGGAGATTATCCTCAGGTAGACTTTGCCGCCGGTGAGATCTTGTATATAAGGTGCTATAGCTTCACACATAGTGTTCACAGCATTAGCACCCATAGCATCCTTGACATCCACTAGGAGATGTACTATAAGCATGGTCCCTAATGGGGATTCTATAACCTTAACCTCTAAGTCTTTAGCTCCTCCTCCAAGCTTTACTAGTATTGGATCCTTTTCATTGGCTATCTCGAGAATTTGGTCTCTATGCTCTAGTATGAGCATCCTCTTATAGAAAGGATCATGTACTTTAACTACTTGAACTTGACCTATCATAATGGAGTCAGTAGCTATAGCATTTATTCCTCCACTCTCTCTTGTGAGTTTAGCTGCATGACTAGCGGCGGCCACTACAGATGGTTCTTCAATAACCATAGGGACTATATAATCTCTCTTATTTATTAGGAAATTGACCGCTACTGCTAGAGGATATGACATAGTTCCTATCACATTCTCAATCATCATATCCGCTATCTTAGGCTCTAGATTACCCCACTTCCTAAGAAGTTCTATATCATCCTCGTGAAGTGACGCGAATTCTACAACCTTTCGAAGTCTTTCTTCTATAGGTAGTTTGTAAAAACCTGGTATTCTAGAGGTCCTCATGTGAACACCTAATGCTAATTATACTCAAGGAAATATATAATATCTTATATGATTGGAGCACAGAATACAGAGAGATCGAGTGTTGTCCTTAAGTAGGGTTTTATTTTTCCGGTTTATTTATTAGAAAGCGTTTGAGTTCGATTTAAATCTTGTATATAAGGTTATCTTCTCTTACTAGAGATATTTGCCTGACATGTAAAATCAGGTTTTCCAGTTCATGTAAAGTTCGTTTATAAGTGTTCTTGAAAGATCCCTTGAATGTAGATCTACTACTTTCACTTTACTACTTATCTCTTCAGCTTTTGATCTCTCGATACTTGATATTAGATATATTTCAGCACCTCTAAGAGATCCATTTCCTATGAATACTATGTTTTCAGATTCTACTGGAGGTAGTAGTCCTATCTCTGTGGCATTTTCAGCATTAAGCTTATATCCGAAACTACCAGCTACATAAACTTTCTCTATATCTTCTATGGTAATATTCAGCTTCTTCATGAGATTTTTACAAGCTAATTTAAAAGCAGCTATTACCAGTTGTAATTTTCTTATGTCCTTCTGAGTTACCACTATATCTTCACCAGTATCTGTGTTCTCACTCCATTCTACTACGTACTCTATGACTCCATTACGTGATCTTACCCTCTCTGAGGTTCTTTTAATAAATTTCCCACTTCTATCTACTATACGATATCTTATTAACTCCGAGAGGAGATCTACATAACCTGTTCCACATATGCCCTTTGGCTTAACACCTCCTATGACTTCGTACTCTGGGTTCAGATCACTACCTAATCTTACGCTCTCTATAGCTCCCTCCACTGCTATCATCCCTGAAGATATGCCAACTCCTTCGAAGGCTGGTCCGGAGGGTACTGAAGCTGCTACTATTTGATCACTCGATTTGACTACGACTTCTCCGTTGGTTCCGAAATCTATTAAAATCGCACAGTAGTCCTCTAATATACCTGAGGCTAAAATATCTCCTACTACATCTCCCCCTATATAACCTCCTATTATGGGAAGAGTGTGGACAAGTGCCTCGGGATTAACGTTAAGTCCTAGATCTTTAGCTCTACTAGTAATCCCTCCTAAAAGAGGAGGTTCGAAGGGGATGGTACCGAGCGTCAATGGGGGAATGTCTAGTAGTATTGACGTCATTACAGTATTGCCTGCTATTGCTACTTCATACAGTTCATCTGAGCTTACTCCTATCCGTACAGTAAGCTTATTAATCAAGGAATTTACTGTTTCCAATATAGCTTCTCTGAGCTCATTAAACCCTTTTATGCTTGTAGAGTGCTTTATTCTACTTATTATATCCTCACCATACTTTATTTGAGCATTAAGCATTGATAGTGTACCAAGACTCTCTCCAGTAGTCAGGTCTATTAGTGATCCCACTACCGTTGTTGTACCCAAGTCGATACCTAATCCTAGAGCTCTACTAGTCTGGGGTACATCGAGCACATAGCCGTCCTTAGTCAATAGTAGTGTAAGTGTGTCTCCATAGTATAGTCTCCTGACGATCTTTCCTAGTACTTTCGTGCTTAGACCTCTAAGCTCTATACCTAGATTTTTAAGTGCTCTTTCGAGATTTCGAATTACGGGTTCTTTAGTCCTCTTCAACATACCTAAGGGTACTATGCGTAGATAGGGATCTATCTCTACGTGCCTACTAATACGATCTACTGCTCTTATACCCTTAAGAGCGGGAATTTCTATTTCAAGATCATCTAATACTCTGACTCTACACGCTAGTCTCCAACCTTCTTCTATTTTATTCTTCAGTAGTTCGATCTCAGCCTTAGATGGGGGCTCTACTGACCCTTTCAATACTCTTATCCTACAGGTTCCGCATAATCCTAGTCCTCCGCAGGAAGCTCTAATGGGTATTCCTAGTTCTCTGATTGCCTTTAGTAAGTTGATTCCTCTAACTACCTCGTATGGTATGCCATTGATCACTAATTTTACTTTCTCCATGGACTATTCCACTCTTTCTGAGTTCCAATTGCTGGTACTAACAGGTAGTATATACACTTAATCCTTGGAATTGCTTAGACATTATCAAAAAGTAGTTATGTTGTCAGGTCTAGCTTTCCCTCTAGTACTTTCTCGGTCTCTTCCTCTGTGAGTGTAGCATACACATCAGTCCTATAATGCCAGTCGAATGCACACCATCTATAGACTTTGACAATCTTACCTGCTAGGTGTTCAGGTAGTTTTTCGTGTGGTGTTCTCTTACTGAATCCCACTAGTTCTATATGAAAGACGCATTTTTCCCATTCTAAACCATTCTTATCTATTGACTTTTCTCCAAGTCTATCTATTTTCCTTACAATACCTCTGAGGATTCTCATGTCCTATCAGTAGCCCTAACGCTCACAAGTAATTTATCTTTTTCCGAATTAGTTTATATAGTTCCTATAGTAGAACTCATGAGTATGAGAATAAGAGCTGAGTGTATACCATGCATTCTCACTGTGAGGATGAAAGAGATACTCGAGTCCGGTCTTCCAGAAGAGGAAAAGATGAAAGCTGTAATAGAACTATTAACTACTTTCGTTAAGCATATAAACCCAGAAATTTCTACTATAGAGCTAGCTAGTAAAAGCTTTAGTCTAATTAAGAGACTTTTAATGAATTCAGATCCATATAAAGAGTACAAGTCGAACTCTAATAGTGTTGTGGAGTCACTCACTCCAATTATACTATCACGTGTAGAGAACCTATCTTTGCATGAAAGACTAAAAGCTCTCTTCATCATATCTATAAATGCTAATATTCTCGATCCAGGAGCTCCTCCCTTTACAAAGAACTTAGAGCAACTGAAGCTAGGGCTATTAGACGATAAGCTGACATTAGACGATACTGGGAGAATACTGAGCTTAATAGAGAAATCTCGTAGAATTCTATATATCTTGGATAATGCTGGAGAAGCTGTTATCGATAAATTGATCATCAACGAACTTGTAAGCACTGGTAAAAATGTCATAGTATTGGCTAAAGGTGGGGCCTACCAAAATGACATAACTTACGAGGAAGCTCTTGAGATGGATTTCGGTGAAGTAGCTGAAGTTATGAGTACAGGAAGCGACTATGCTGCAGTACTACTGGATAGGGCCTCGAGTAAGGTTCTCGAAGTGATCAAATCGGTGGATCTAATAATAGCTAAAGGTATGGCTAATTATGAGGCCTTTCTCTATATACCTCCTCCCACTCCTGTAGCCCATCTATTCATAGCAAAATGTAAACCAGTTGCTAGTACTCTTAACGTTCCTGTAGGCTCTAAGATAGCACTACTTAGACTTTGAGTTTCCTTCAGTACTCTTACGTTTTTTAAGCTCTTCTTCTATCCACTCAAGCTTACCTAGAAAGGGTTGTCTTGAAGTTAATCCTATCCTCAATCCCCTGGTCTTCTCGAGCTCCATACTTATACCCATTATTCTAGCCCTAACTATATCTCCCTTTCTCAAGATTTTTCCGCTCTTCATCCCTATGATAGCTAGTTGTCTTCTATCATAGGTAAATACATCATCATAGACCTGACTTTTATGCATAAAGCCATCTATGGGTCCTATTCTCACAAAGGCGCCTACTTCCTCTACCATGGTAACCTCCCCTTCCACGACTTCATGTAGTAGCGGGGTATAGACCAGTGCTTTGAATACTACTGGGTGGTATAAAAAGGGATCTCTTGGTACTATTCTACCCAACTCTGATACCTCTACATCTAAGATGCTTATGATAAAACCTATACCTGGTATTATCACACCTTCATATTGATCTCTCAGTATTTTGAAAGTAGTCTCTTTCAGAGGCCTTCCAAGCATAGAAGGGGGAATTTTCACTACATCCTTAAGCTTCATCAATTTAAACATAGGGGGCCCCTCTTATGACTTCGTACTAATATGAATAGTATTAATTAAGCCTTTCGTATAATTAAGCATGAAGTCTACCTTTATAGTCATCAGAATACCAGTTAGGACTATAAAGTTCTATCATATAAAAAGAGTCGAGGTGTGGTAATGTGCGCGTGCATGAAGGTGATACTGTTCTTCTCTATAGATCAGCTAGAAGAAAGTTTATAGTTAAGGTGAAGAGTGGGGAAGAGCTTCATACTGATCTGGGGGTGATAAAACTATCCGACATTATAGGTCTACCTTACGGATCTAAGGTTAGGACACATTTGGAAGAGAAGTTCACCGTACTAAAGCCTAGTATACTAGATATAATCTATACTGGTTTTAAGAGAAGGACTCAGGTAGTATATCCAAAGGACGCTGCGTACATAGTACTAACCTCCTCTATCTCGAGTGGGAGTAGAGTAGTAGAGGCTGGAACTGGTTCCGGTTATCTAGCAGCAGTACTCGCATACTTTGTAAAACCTACGGGAAAGGTTTATAGTTACGAAATTAGAGAAGAGTTCTTAAAAGTAGCTAGAGAAAACTTGGATTCTGCGGGCTTACTAGACTATGTTGAACTTAAGTTAAAAGATATAAGAGAGGGGATTGATGAAGCTCAAGTAGATGCTGTAGTATTAGATCTACCAGATCCATGGAATGTAGTACAACATGCAAAGAAGGCTTTAAGACCAGGAGGTACACTAGTAGCATTCATTCCAACTGTCAATCAAATCGAAAAAATTTTCCTAGCACTAAGAGAACAAGACTTTATAGACATTCATGCTGTAGAACTATTACTTAGAGAATATAGAGTGGAAAGGGGCAGTACTAGACCTAAGACTTTAATGATTGGTCATACAGGTTTTATAGTATCTGCTAGAAATCCCTAGCTGGTGACCTTTTGGGAACACATTATTGCGAATGGACAATAACCACACTCCCAGGTATATCTAGGAGCTGTTCTATCGGATAGTAGTGATATGACTTCTTCCTCACTTACTCCCTCTTCAATCTTATACTCTGCTATTCTATCTGGAGTAAGGTATAGAAGTAGCATATAGTCTAAGGAGAAAAGCCATAGATAGAGTCTACACTGTTGAATGTGATTCTCGTGAGGTATTCTAGTATCCTTTTTAGAAGTCTTGATTTCTATACCTATTTTCTGATCATCGTTCCTCATAATCACATCTACTCTACCCTTCACTATAACTTTCCTATTACCTATTACCAGTTCTTTACCATTCTCAATTTCCGCTTCTATTTCGAATCTGTGAAGATCCGCAGCTTTAGCTCTCCTAAGGACTTCAACAAGTCCCATGTGTATCAAATCGCCTATGATGAAATGTGGATTGTAGATACTAGCTTCAATAAGTTCTGGGTATTTTAGTTCGAACTCTCTCTTCAGAGGACATCTACATAGATCCGTGATCCAGTAGACTTCAGGTTCCCTCTTATGTTTCTCCAATTCCCTATGTCTCAGTTCATAGAGTAACTCTTGGATCATGATTAATACCATGTATACTTCTTCGTAAGGTAATTTAATTTAATCTCTATTATTAAGTACGTGCAAGTGCAAAATGAGCCTTGTATAATCTAGGGTAGACTTCTCCTCTCTTTATAAGCTCCTCATGAGTCCCCTCCTCTACAATTCTCCCATCCATGATTACTAAAACCCTGTTAGCTAGTCTTAGTGAGGATAATTTATGGGCTATTATTATACACGTCCTGTTTTGTAGCACTCTCTTTAACACTTCTTGTATCGTAAATTCACTTATGGGATCTACACTACTTAATGCTTCGTCTAGTATTAGTATACTCGGCTCTGATAGTATTACTCTTGCTATCGATACTATTTGCCTCTGCCCTACAGATAGGTTCTTCCCACCCTCTACTACTTTTGTATCATAACCTTCAGGAAGCTTCAGAAGGAATTTCTCTAGGTCTAGTTTTTTAAGCTTCTCTCTTATCTCCTCAGTGCTCATGTGAGGTACAGCTATTTTCAGGTTATCCATTACAGTTCCTGAGAACAATACTGGTTCCTGAGGTATTAGGCCTATGTGCTTTCTAAGCCAACTTAACTCTATCTCCCTCAAATCCACTCCGTCTATCAATATCCTTCCTTCTTGTGGTTCATAGAGCTTTAATATCAGATTTGCAATAGTAGTCTTACCGCTACCAGTAGGTCCTACTATGGCTACGACCTCTCCTCTATTCACTTTAAAGCTGAGGTTCCTTAGTACTGGTTTACCTGGTTCATACCCAAAGGTTACATTCTCGAATGCTATATCTCCTCTTATTTTAATCCTTTTAGTTCCTTCTCTCACCTCTACTTGAGTATCTAGAAGATTGAAGATCCTCTCTAGAGAGGCTAGTGCAGATTGAAATGATCCATAGAACATTGTGAGCGTAATTAGTGGTCTAAAGAGCATACCTACATATCCGTAGAAGGCGGAAAGTGTGCCTATTGTGATCTTCTCAACTCCTACGAGGTGGCTTCCGTACCATAGGATAAGGATATAACACAGTGCTTCTATCAATCTTATTACGGGTCCCATAGAACCTACTACTTTTGCTGCACTGATACTACTAGTAAGAGTTTTCCTACTCAATCTCTGAAATTCCATTACATTGTCAGTTCTCCTATGTATAAAGGTATGTAGAAGCAATACTCCAGATACATCCTGTTCTATTTTACTAGTAACCTCAGCAATACTCTCTCGAACCTTTCTGTAGATTTTCCTAGCTCTCTCACCCCAGATGAATGCTATGATCACAACTATTAGTACTGTAATGGCTACTATTAGTGTCAGTTCTATAGATAGACTGAACATTATGAACATAGCTCCAGCTATGAATATGAAATCACTGAGTACATCTATGGCACCAGATGCCAGGATCTCACCAATACTATCGACATCGTTCATAATCCTTGACACTATCTTCCCGGTAGGTGTTCTAGAGAAATAGTCTAACTTTATTGTTAGAACATGTCTATAGAGTGAATTTCTCAAATTAAGCATAAGTCTTTGACCAATTAATGGTACTAGGTAGGACCTCGTGTAGTTTACAGCTAATCCTGCTGTAGCTACTATGATGAATATTATAGCCGAGTTGACTAGGGAATTTATGTCTCTTATCACTATGGCATCTACAAAAAGTTTGGTTATGTACGGTATCATTAAGTTTAGACATATGCCTATAATGGATAGAACTAGTAATAGTATTAATGAGTACTTGAAGGGGGATAATAGTACTAAAGTCCTCTTGAATAGATATTTAAGGGGTAGCTTTCTCTTCTCCTTCTCTTTTTGAAGATATCTTACTATATGGTATCCCATGCTATGTTATCCCCTCACGAAGTTTTCCGAGTATTCTTGAGTACATTCCTCCTCTCTTTATAAGCTCCTCATGAGTCCCCTCCTCTACAATTCTCCCATTATCCATGACTACTATTCTATTAGCTAATCTAAGTGTAGAGAGCCTTTGCGTAGTGATGAGTACAGTTCTACCTTTGAAGTACTTTGTCAGTGCATCATAAATAGCCATCTCAGTCTCACTATCTACTTGTGATACAGGGTCATCCATTAGGATTATCTTTGGATTTAAGAGTAATGCTCTAGCTATAGCTATCCTCTGCCTTTGACCTCCGGATAGGGTTATTCCTCTTTCCCCTACGGGCGTGTCATATCCTAGGGGAAGAGAGCTTATGAAATCGTGTATGCGAGCCATTTTAGCTACTTCCGTTATTTCTTCGGGAGATACTGTGGGTTTTCCAAATGCAATATTATCTTTGATACTACTTGAAAATAAGAAGATATCTTGATGTACTATTCCTATCTGCCTTCTGAGGGATTCGAGCTTGAACTTTTTAATGTCAATTCCATCTATACAGATCCTTCCCTTCTGAGGATCATATAGTCTCAATAGTAGATGTAATAGACTAGTCTTACCACTGCCAGTAGGTCCAATTATAGCTACTATCTCACCAGGCTTTATACTTAGGTTTATCCCTCTTAATACCCATGTCCTACCATCATAGGAGAACCATACGTTCTTGAAGTCTATACGTCCTTTCCTAATTCTTATGTCACTTGCATCAGGAGCTTCTAAAACCTCACTCTTAGTATCTAAAATATCTGTCAATCTTTTCATAGAGATCTTGGCTCTCTCGTACAAGGCGACTAAAAAGCCCAGGCTCATCAAAGGCCACATTAGTGTATTTGTGTAGAGAGAGAAGGAGACTACATCACCTACAGTAAGCTCTCCAGCTATAGTTCTAAGTCCACCATACCAGTACACTATAAGAAGAGTAAGGGATACTATGAATGCTAGTACTGACCTACTAAATGCTCTTAGTCTGATTACACGTATCATAGTACTTAAGTAATCTCTGGTTAGTAGGTTAAACCTATCAGCAAGGACTAGGTCTGCGGGAAGAGACCTCACTATCTTGATACCGGCAATTGATTCTTGAAGTAGTGAGGTCATCTCGCCGTAAAGCTCTCTAGTTCGACTGAAATACTTTCTGACCTTTCTACTATAGGGTATCATTATTAACGGTATTATTGGTAGTACACATAGCACTAACATGGTTAGTGTAATATTCTTCATAAACATAATTACGAGTGCTAGTACTACTGTGATGACTGCTGAGATCCCATGAACTGATGTAAATCTGATAAGTGCACCTATAGTATCAACATCAGAAGTAATTCTACTTATAACCTGTCCTGTAGGCATTTTATTGAAGAATCCATATGAAAGCTTGTATAGGCGACTATAGAGCTGGTTTCTAATATCGTACACTACGTTCTGGGATAAGTAAATAGAGAAATACCTTTGTAGGAATGAGAGTATACTTTGAGCTATTGCTATTGATATCAGTAGTATCACATACTTCCAGAGCTCACTTATGTCACGTACTACCAGTAGGTCTATGGAACGTCCTATTAGAAGTGGCGTTATTATACCTAAAGCTGATAAAGTCACAGCTACTGCCAGTGTTGCCAGCATTGGAGCTCTATGTCTTGACATATATTCCAAGAGTACTCTAGTAAGAGATCTATTCACTGCATTATCCCTTCTAATTCCCTTTCTGTCGATCTTTTCTTCCATTTAAATATATTCATTCTACTTTTTTAAGCTTATTACCATGACTCACTGAGTGAGTATCTATTTATACTCAATTCTAGATCTCAAGAGTAACTCGTAGAGTACTATAGAGGCTAGAGGAACAGCACCTAGATCATCCTCTATGTGTACTACATATACTGCTTCCCCCATCTCCATATCCCTTCTACTAAGTCCTGGTTCACCACCTCCAAACACTAGAGCTATATTTTTACCATCCCTTAAGAGTTCGATGACTTCATCGAAACTAAAGGCATCTCTAGCATAAGTTTTTGGTACGAAAAGGTAAGCCTTATCGGGCTTGAACAGTTCTATGAAGTCGTTCAGATCAGCAAGGTAAAAGAAATTTCTATTAGTCTTAATTGCTAGCCTACTGGCCTGAGGTACTCCTTCGTGTGCAGCAGCGCCTGAGGCCTTAGTGACTATGAAGGTTTTGAACCCTAACCCGTATACTAATCTTGCCATCTCGAGAACTCTATATACTGAAAATACATTGTGCAGTACTACTGTGACTCTGTCCAGCACTATGATCCCGAGATTAGTACTATTAGTTATAATATAAATACTAAGTGGAGTACTATTTTAAACCTCTCTCATCAGATTAAGCACTCTTAGGAATCCCATTAGTGCTTGTCCTAGTTCCTCAGCTAGTATAGCTATGAGTACTTCTTTGGGTTTTAGCGGTAGCTCTCTTCTCATTCTTCTATCTAACTCCGGATAGTAATCGTGAAGGTAGCCTATGTTCGGAGGTAAATATAATCCCTTACCATCGTACCTCATTATCAGCGCCATGGATGCCCCTCCTCTGATAGCCTCATCTCTTATTGTAAGTATATCAATATCCTCTCGTACACCTACGTTAGTATAGAGACAGATATAGGTCTCAGTATTTAGTATAGTTCTCATAAAGCTCAGGTTTTTAATACCGAGACCTATAAGTAGTGAGAGTAGGTAGTTCTTTCCCTTTTCAGTAAGTGCTGAACCCCCTCTTTTAGATTCTATTAGTCCCTTCTTAACCATGGATTTAATTATTCTCCTAAGCCTTCCTTCTCCCATCTTCAGTATCTCATTGAGCCTATACCTCCCTACCCTACCTACTAGATACAGAGCTACTAGTACTGTTATATACTCATATGGATATTCTAGATGCTCTAACCTAGATCTTCTTTTTCTCGCAATTCTTGCTCTATTCATGCTAGCTACTATAAATATAGTAGTCTTATTTAATAAATTCTACCCTAATGAGTGAAAGTAAGCTTACTAAAAATTATATTATGCTTTCATCTTCTACACAGTGATGGGCACTGGAAAACTTTAGTATGTACTGACATTCTTCTATTCCCTGACGGATAGTTATAATTTACTATGGAGTAAGTACTCTTCTTAAAAAGGGAGGATCTAAGTTAGAGGAAGTGCCCCGGCCGGGATTTGAACCCGGGATCTTCGGCTTTCCTCTTGATACTCGAAAGGCCGAGATGCTTGCCGGGCTACACCACCGGGGCTTCTTAACAGTTCTTCTATAGAGTAATTGTAAGGAGATACGTTATAAGTTTTCTCCCTTACTTATAGCTCTTAAGTACCTTGCTGTTCTTCTGTTTATCTCAAAAACATTTTTACTAACTCATAGCTATGTAAGGATTAATTATATACTATAATCCCTTACAATAAAACAATTTGAATTAGAAAATAGAAGTGAGGAGAGATATTAAGCTTTTTAATGATGCTCTGAGATAATTTTATCATCAAGTATAGTCCGAAAGTATTATATTAATACCATATATTTATAATTTGGGATAAGATCATGGTAAGTGTAAAGTTAGAGAACCTTACTAAAAAGTTCGGTAAAGTAGTTGCAGTCGATAACCTAAATCTTAACATAAGGGATGGAGAGTTTGTAGCCCTACTAGGGCCCTCTGGATGTGGTAAGTCCACCACACTACTAATGATAGCAGGTATCTATAAGCCTACATCGGGATACATATACTTTGATGACGTTATTGTAAATGACCTACCGCCTAGAGATAGAAATGTTGGAATGGTCTTTCAAAGCTATGCCCTCTATCCTCATATGAGCGTTTTTGATAACATAGCATTTCCATTAAAGATAAAGAAAGTTCCCCGATCTGTAATCGAAAAGAAGGTACGTGAGGCTGCTAAGTTACTACGTATAGAAGATCTTCTGAATAGGAGACCAGCTCAGCTGAGTGGTGGTCAAAGGCAAAGGGTGGCGCTTGCTAGAGCACTTGCTAAAGAACCTAATTTATTCCTAATGGATGAACCACTCAGTAACCTAGACGCTAAGCTAAGAGTTATTATGAGGACTGAGCTTAAGCGACTCCAGAAGGAGCTGGGTATAACGACAATTTACGTGACTCATGATCAAGTTGAGGCCATGACTATGGCTGAGAGAATAGCCCTACTGAATGAGGGGAAATTACAGCAAGTAGGTACTCCCGATGAGCTATACCATAAACCCAATAATATCTTCGTGGCAGGATTTATAGGAAGTCCACCTATGAACTTCATAGAAGGACACTTAGAAGAGAAAGAAGGAAAAGTACTATTCGTTTCTGAAGAACTAACGGTAAAACTACCAGATAATATTGCTGATTATGTTAGGGATAATATCGATGAGGAGGTTGTGATGGGCATTAGACCTGAAGATGTAATCGTGGGTTGCGAAGAGGGATTTAAAGCATTAGTATACGTAATTGAACCTCTGGGAAAGGATATAGTGGTAAGCTTAAAGATAGGCGATCTCACGATCAAAGCTATCACTACGGGTGTTAAGTACAATGTAGATGACATGGTTAATATCTCATTTAACCTAGATAAAATACACCTATTCAGCCGTAAGAGCGGGAAGGCACTAATATAAAAAATTATCCTTTTACAGCTCCCACAAGCTGTAACTTAAGTAGAGTTCTCTGAACCAACCCATAGAATGCTATTATAGGGATCATGTAGAACAGTGCTACTGCCGCGAGCAGACCCCAGTCCACAAATACAAACTCTCCTATAACGCTATAGAGAAAGACCGATATAGGATAAAACTCTTTCCTCTTAATGTAAGTATAGGCTAGTAGGAACTCACCCCAGCCGCCCATGAAGGAAAATATAGCTACGGCAGAGATACCGGGAGCTATTACGGGAAGTAGGATTTTCCTCCAAGTCTGAAACCTTGAACAACCATCAACCATAGCTGCCCACTCGAGCTCCCAGGGAATACCATCGAAAAATCCTTTAAGAATCCAAGTATTCATTGGAATGCTTAATCCTGCTTTAACTAAAGCCACACCTATTAGAGTGAGAATGCCCTTACCGTAAAGACCTAACCTGTTAAGTATATAGAATAGTGCTATTAGGAGTATGACTCCAGGGAATGCGTGAAGTGCTACTATAAGTTTCATAGTAGCAACCCTACCTCTGAATTTCATTCGTGAAAGTGCATATCCTGCTAGAGCTGATACAGGGATATCAAATGCCATCGTTCCAAATGCGAGTATAAGAGAATTAGCAACTATAGGCCATATGTTAGGATATTCTGATAGGCCAAATCGTATTGGATGCCATAGAAACCTAAAGTTTTTAAGAGTGAAACCTCTGGGTATAAGTCCAGAGGTCGGTCCTTCACTAAAGCTCTGGACAACTAACCATATCATCATACTAATTATTGGAATGAGTGGTACTAGGAGTACAGAGTAGACAATTAGGTACTTTATGAAGTTCATGATTTTTGCCTTCCTTATAGCAGCTTTATACTTATGCTCCTGTGACATGCTCACTACACCTCCACTCTAGATGGTTGCATCATTCTCTCGAATCCGAAGACCTTGAAGAAGATGAGAATAAAGATAATTCCTATAATTACAAGGAACAGAGAAAGTGCTGCTCCATATCCGTACTCAGAGGCATAAAATGCCTTTGAATAAGCGTACAGTGCCCACACTTCGACTTCTGCAGCTCTAGCAACTCCAGCTCCAGCCCATAGTGCAAGTATGTGTTCATAGGAGGAAATTAGACTGAGACACTGCCAAGCTGTTACGAAAAATATAGGCCATTTTAGTAATGGTATAATTATGTGTCTACATATTTGCAGATCTGTAGCACCATCTGCCATAGCTGCATGAAGTATGTCTGTAGGTATAGATGTTATGGCCGCGGAGTATATTATCATTCCGAATGATGCACCTACATAACCGTTTACGACTATCATTAGGATTTGTGAATATGGAGGTGTCAAGAGCCAGTCTCTTGGAGCAGGTATACCTAGGAATTCTAGCATGGAGTTCAAAAGTCCTATCTTCGGATCTATGAACCACCTCCATAGGAGTGCATAGATGACAGCAGGTGTTATTCTAGGTATTAACCATGCGAGCCTTATTGGTATAGCGATTGTTTCTCTCTTAATGAAATATGTAGTGAAGATAGCTAGTACTAGGCTGAAGAACGCATTTATTATGAGAACAGTAGACACGTATAGTACTGTTACGTAGATTGTATTTGTAACGTAGATATCTCGTGTAAATATTCTAACGAAGTTCTGTAATCCTATGAAACGCATATTAGTTATAGTCCATTGAGTCTTTGTAAAAGCCATGTAGGTGGTCATAATTACTGGAGCAAACCACGTTACAGTTACCATTATGAAGAAGGGAAGCATAAATAGAAAGGGTAGGGCAGATTTAAGAATGCCTTTACATTTGTACTTATATGGTTTGATTTTATCAAGAAGATAATGAATCTTTAAAAAAACATATAGTTCTTTTAATTTATCTTTATATCTTTCCATGGATTCACTCCCTTACTATGAGCTCATCTCCAAGTTCGGCTTTAGCTGCCTTTACTATGCTTTCAACGGCATCTTCTGGTGTTAGTTTACCCTTCTCAACCTTGACTAGGTGCTCTAAGAGCATATCCTTGAGAATGCCCCATTTCGGATGAGGTATAGGCTTGCTCATACCATGCTTAGCTACGAAGGTGCTCACCTTATAGAGGAAACCTCCCTTCTCAACGAAAGGCGGATAGTTCAGTGTAGAGTAACGAACAGGTAAGTGACTACTGGTTATAGCGTGATCCGTATCGTATGGAGGTATTGAGGCGAGGTAGCAGAGGAGGAAGGCTATTTCAGGATATTTAGATTGACTGCAGATGAAGTAGATCCATGCTCCTGTAGTCATGCCTGGTTTTCCACCTTTCTTCAACGCCGGGTAGGGGGCAAAGCCTATATTCTTCCAGAGATACTCTTCAGGTAACTTACCTAGTTCCTCGTGATACGCAACCTTCTGCCATTCACCCCAGTGCCAATTACCACCCAGCCAGAATAGAACTCTAGCATTGACGAAGCCCATGTGAATTTCTCTCCAACTAGTGCCTATCATGGTATCTGGAAGCACTTTTTCGGTGTGAGCTAGCGTGTAGAATAGTGTGAACATCTCTTTCAGAGCTGATTTATCTAGGACTAATTTGCCTGTCTCGAAGTCATAGAAGTCTCCACCTGCTAAATAGTATGGTACCTCCAGACTAGTACCCCAGTTAGGTCTATGATAAAAGCCCCATTCGACCAGTCCTTTATCCATAGCTTCCTTAGCTATCTCCGCTAGGTCGTACCAGGTGACCTCACCTTTTGCTATCTTATTGGGAAGCGCCTCAATTTCCTCTTCTGTCCACCCTAGCTTTCTTAGTACGTCCTTTCTAAAGTAGAAGACTTGACATGAAACATCCTGAGGAATACCCCATATTTTACCCTTGTATTTAGCAAGGTTCCATAGATGCTCTGGGATATCAGCGAGAAAGTCCTTGTACTTCTCCACATATTCATCAACTGGTATTATCCAACCAGCCTCTGCACCCTCAGCTACGCTTATTCCTCCTGAAATTATATCAGGTGCCTCTTTAGCCTCAAAAGCGCTTACAAATTTGCTCTTCCATGCCCCCCAATCGGCTACATGCTCGTAGTATGAGTCTATTTCTATCTTGATATTTAATCCAATACCCCTTAACATTTCCTCGAGAAGTTTTGCTGCACGCTTTAGGTTCTCGGCTCTATAGTAGTCTACAGGCGAACCTGAGCTCCATGCAGTTATTTTTATGACTCCTTCTTTAGGTAGAGTTCCTAGGAGTGATGCAAGCGCCTCATACTCAGGTTTAATGCGCTCAAGCTCAGCTTTTACAGTATCTAACTCAGCTTTAACCTTATCGTATTCTTCTTTAGGAACTCCTTTGGGTGCTACTGCATAGCCTATACCTGCACCTATTATCAAGCCTATGATAAGGCCAACTATTACATATATAGCAACTTTTTGTGCCATAATCTCACGTTACAAAAAGAGTGCACTTTCCTTATAAACCTTTGTTTAATTTTGGATCATTATGAGATTTATAATGCTCTTAAATATAAGGTATATTTTATTATTTCACTTAATAGAATATAATTAGTGATATAGATGTTACAAATTACAAAAAATACGATTTAAAGCATGTAATCCGAATTAATAGAGTGTAAACGAAAGCACTCTGCTCATTCAAGAAATTCGAAATCCTCGATTCTTCCTATGTTCCAATCCCTTGAACTACTCTTGGCCCTGACTACTCTTATAGGAATGCCTGCGGTAGGGTGATTTGATATGAGCTCTGTTTCTATTCCCCTTTTAGCCTTAATATGTGATAAAATTGCCATTAATCCTGCTTGAGTACCACTTGCATGTACTCCAGCCACTAGTACTACTACTTTACCCTCCTGCCACGGATTCGGTAGTAGTGCTATTACTCCGGAGTCTTTTCCTACTTCATCTCCTGAAAGATATGCTGTTTTAGTTATAGATGAGTAAAGATCCCTTCCTCCAATAGGTTTGAAGCCTATGGGTAGGTCATATATCCTCTGTAGTTCTACAGTGAGTTTATTGACAAGACCAGAGCCTATTATCATGAGGTTATCAGTTAGTGCGCGATAATCTCTTAACGCCTGAACATCCAAAAGAGATTTAACTTTAAAGTTATCGGGTTTCAGTCCTCTATCTATAGAGAATAAAAATAGTTCTCTGACAATTTCAGGTATTAGTAGTGCATCTCGAATATTAGCCTCAGCTATTTCCTTTGATCCCCAGATAAAGCTGATACTCATTATTCTCCCCTTCTCTATTAAGCATTCGGGAAATTCATTCCATGTGTAGGGAAACTCCAATTTTCTCCTAGTCAAAAGGGGTCTTTCATATGTCAAGATCTGGAGTATCATAGGATGACCTATTATTTCCCTATTCACTATCGCAATCCAGGGTTTCTGCTCCCTTCTTAACTCGATTAACCCTACTTCTTCAAACTCCTGTAGGTACTGTAGGACAGTCTGTCTTTTCAGTCTAGTCCTCTTAACGAGTTCACTTGTTGTAATAATTCCTTCCTTCATTATTTCAATTAAGATGTTCTTTCTCCCAGGAGATCTAAGCAGCCATTTTATTCTAACTTCATCCAACATTCTAAGAAATTAGTCAAACGTAAGCATTAAACCTTTCCTTAAGAACAGAGTTCTCCGTATAGCTTAGTTCAGTTCTTCGACTCTAAACAGCTCTATACGATCTCTTTTGATCGTGAGAACTCTATCTCCTACTTTTAATGCCTTACGCATATCGTGTGTAGTCCACACTATAGTAAATCCCATCTTTCTTTGCAAGCTTCTAAGTACACGCCAGCTACTTGCCCTGAGAGGTACTTCATCAATTAGTACTATGTCGGGTTCTGAGATTAGCGCACGAGCTAGTGATGCTCTTACCTGCTGATCAGGTGTTAGTTCGTGAGGATAACGATTACTAACTTTGTCCAGATCTAAAGCCTTTAGAACTCTACTAGCTCTCTTTCGAATAGCACTCTTACTTACTTCATCTATAAGAAGAGGGCATAGAGTGTTCTCATAGACCGTCAGATCAGGGTCGAGTTGCGGGCTACTTGAAAGAAGAACTACTCTCCTTTCATATTTCTTTTTCTCCTGTTCGACTATAGCCCTGAGTATAGTAGTCTTACCACTATAGGGTTCTCCCACTAATACTACAACTTTTTTCCTATGGTCTAACTTGGTTATCATGTTCATAGCTTCAGTTATTAACCTACCTTTACCTGCAGTTCCCATGTGCATTTCTAATCCCAAAATTAGCCAGAAGGAGACGTACTTAAGAGTATCATCAGAGAATTATCAGCTCTATTTCTCTAAGTACTTAAAATATCCTCTTCTCGATAACAGATATCATCTTTCTGTAACATTAATGTAAGGTAAATGTAAGTTTAGTTCAGTATAGATAAAAGAAATCACATAAGTAACGTTAGCTTCATATAAAGGCTAGATACTTCTTGCAATATCAATGTAAAGTACGAGTGATGATCAAGAAAAGATAGTGATAGTAATACCTCTGCTCATCCTTCTCGGATCACTTATAGTATATGCTTATTTTACAGCTTTTGAACTCAGGGTTGAGGGGGTAACTATCGTAACACTATAAATAGACTCTTCATAGTGTACTTGTAATCCATATACACCTAATAAAGAATATAGATCTATTAGTAACTGTAATGTTGTACAATCTTACCGATCAGCCTATAGAGATTAAGAGATTAAACTATGAAATCTACATCGAGAACACTCATGCAGGTAGTAGTATTGAAGACCTAAAAATAGCACCGGGTAGCTACCATCTAAACCTTTCGTTGAGTCTCTGGAGTACCGATATTCTAAAGAGTATCTCGACATCCATTAGGAGAGACATTAAGAAGAGGGATAGAAGAGGCTAATATGAGTATCAGAGTGGGTTGAGAAGTAATGATAATAGTTAAGATAGTTAATTTATTTAAAGTAGCAGAGTATAAGAAATCATTTTCGTACCTTAAGAGGTACGAATATTCGTTTGCATATCTCCTTTATTACTAAAGTAAGAGGATGTGTGATAGACTTTGACTCAGATACTCCAATACCGGGTGTAAGGGTTATACTTAAATCGCGAATTACTACTTATGCAAGGTATTTCAGATGATAATGGAGAGTTTATAATAAAAAGGATAGTACATGGCATCTATGATCTAGTAATTGAAAAAAGAGGGATATATTCTCTATAAAACTCGCTTATCGATAGGTAAAGAAGAGGTAAACTTAGACATAGTAAAGCTTAAGCAGAAGGTATAAAATAACGAGTAAAGGTTTGAGGAGTAATTCTACGTTTCTGTTAAGGTGAAATGCTTATTAGTACCTTTGGAGCAAAGATAAAAGGGTCGTGGGGCCCCGGCCATAGGCGACGGGACCCACCCGGACTCGTCAGATCCCGGAAGTTAAACCGTCGCACGCCGAGGGGAGTACTGGAGTCCGCGAGGCTCCGGGAAACCCCGGTGCTGGGAAGCCCCTCGACCCCCTATTACTGGCGGGCCCGTGGTCTAGTGGTATGACGTCGCCCTTACGAGGCGAAGGTCCCCGGTTCGATTCCGGGCGGGCCCACCATTCCTCAACATATAGATATTTCCTTAACATTATGATTAAATATAATATTTAAAAATTAAACTAATTATCTTATTCGGTGACCATTATTAGAGAACGCGGTGATTCTGGGCTATTATGAACATCACGATGGACTTATATGAATACTTTTAGGTATCCCTACGGGTATACTTAATAGGACTCGTAGTAGTGCGAGAGAGTGAATCCCGACCTAGTCAATATGTCTAGACTGGAATGAGTATCCACTAAAAGTTCTTGGATATGCTATGTACACTTTCAGAGACTGCAACCGAGGGAAGAACTACACAAGAGGTTTTCTGAACCACAAAGCTGAGTACCAGAGAAGAGGGCTTAGAGATATGATGTCTCTGAAGTCGAGTATTGGATAGAGAAAGTGAGGGACGCATTCGAGAGGGAGGACTATGAAACTGCTAGTGAAATGCTGAATAAAACTATTAAGGTCCTAGAGAGCTGAAAAGATTTCACAATTTCTGTTTAAACTACTAAACACTAAGGTGACTCGCTAGTACCAAAGTATTATAGACTATAAAGCTTTCAACAGAACAATAGATGAAGTAGTTTCTAATTTAAAAAGAAACAAATGTAGATTTTATCTTAAGAACACTCTGGAAGATAAGGTTATTCCTGAAATCTGCTTTGAACTACATCTAAACCAAAGAAAGACATGTGAAATAACAGGGCATAGTTATGAAAACCTTGAAAAATCGATAAATGAGATTAAAAAGGAGATTCCTTCAATCATAATCTCTATCGGAATTCCAACAGAAAGAGGAGAAAATAATAGTTTAAACTGAATATAACGGCTGTCATACAATATTTATATACTTGTCAAACGCTCTTATACTCGTGAGATAGCGTGCTATCACTAGATGAGGTAGATAGAGCGCTAATATCACATGCAAAGTATGTATGGCAGGAGGCTAATAGACTTTTGAGAGAGGGAATCCCTTATAGCAAGTTTAAGCTCTTTAAGAGAAAGTGGGAACTTGAATTATATACATTTCTTAGCGACCTACTTGGAGAATTACTAATACACGGTAAGGATTGTGGATTTGTAGGAGAAGTTGACTCTAAGTGGGTATGCATATGTGATGTCTTCGATGGTTCTAGAAATTTCTACGAAGGACTAAAATACTATTCCTATAATGTGGCCCTGGCAAAAGATGATGATATAATATACGCTCTCTGTATAGACTTAGAGAACTTTGATATATATAGGGCAGAGAGAGGAAGAGGAGCTACTCTTAATGGGGAAAATTTGATGAAAATATCTGAGGAGTTCTTAAGTAGTGGAGTCTCTAAAGGTATCGTGTTAAGTTCAAACACCTCAATACCCGGAATACCTACCATGCACTTTAAGTGCTCATCTTTAGAGTTATGCGCACTCGCTAAAGGCGTCGCTGAAGTACTAGTAGGTACTTCGTGGAATGAGGACATAGCAGCTGCATACCTTATAGCACTAGAGACAGGTCTTCAAATACTTGACTGGGATCTTAAACCTATAAGACTCCCTGTAAGGTATAGAGAAAAACTTAGGTATGTAGCCGGTAGAAAAGACAAAATAGAGAAGTACTCAAACATGATCAGTGTTATGAAGAAATGGTTGACTTTAGGTACAAATATAGTTTTAATGACTGCTATTTTGAGCCTCTCTACAATAACATCATTACTAAATGTACTGTTTAACTGAATCCCATATTGAGAGCTAAAGTAATTATTAGATGATATAAAAAAATACTCGAATGTACTACATGACTTTTAATTATATATTTCACTCTCTATTATTAATTATTAAAAAATTAAACTGATAATCTGTTACCCCATTTCTCTGAAAATGCTATTTCTTCAAGTGACCTTCTTGGTCTGGGCTCAGGGGATTCTGCAGGGACTCCCACGGGTAGTAATGCTATTACTCTATACTCTTCGGGTATACCTAGTATATCTTTTACTTTATCTTCATCAAATGCTCCTATCCAACAGGTTCCGTAGCCAAGCTCAGTAGCAACTAGTACCATATGCTCCATAGCTATCATGATATCTTTATCATACCATCTAGGTGATCTATTCGGATCAGATATCCCAACAATTATAACATCAGCATCAGCTATGAACATCTGATGAGCAGCAGCCTCAGCTAATCTCTCCTTAGTACTCTTCTCCCTAACTACTATGAAGTACCAGGGTTGTCTATTACCAGCGGATGGGGCTAATCTAGCTGCTTCAAGTATACTCCTTAGATCTTTATCACTTATGCGAGCTGGCCTATACTTTCTGATGCTCCTCCTCTTCTTTATTACCTCTATGACTGACATATTCCTCCTCCCACTGGATACCTGATTATTTTGCTATTTAAACATAAGTACACAGCATTAGTATTAGATTGATGTTTTACTATCTTGTAAATAGATATGTTCTGTAGTTAATATGTCAAAAAACTTATAAGCTACCATTAAGTTCATTATATAGTATAAAGTGAGAATATGAGAAATGATATCCTATACATTCCAAAAACCTTGCTAGCGGAATCGCTTAAGGAGTTTAAGGATTGTTATGGTAGTTGTGCTGAAGCACTATTATGGCATCTAGGTAAGATCATAGGTAAGAAGTACTTTGAGTTACTTAGAAGAGAAGGTAGAGCTCCGAGAGACTTCAAGGCGGCTATTAAAAGTTTAGAAGAGCTTGGAATTGGTGCATTCCTAGTGGATCCCATAAGGAAAAGTCTTGAGATAGTGCCTGATGAAGTAGCTGAAATGGGAAACCTTCTTACATTCATACCGGGGTTAATATCGGGATTTTTAAGTGAGGTATTCGGTGTTAATATAAGTATTCCTGCGCTTTCTAGGTCTGATAGTATTGTTGTTAAGATTGAGAAAGAGATCAGGCTATATAGGCATACTCTAGTCTAACCAGAGGTGATAGTTCGCTTATCGGGAACATTTTCTCAATAGATGGCCTGTAGTATAACTTTCTGCCTACAGCATCAATGTTCAGGAGTGCCTTCAATGGTATCAAAACACGTTTGATTTTAACGGCACCTCTGACCTCTCCATTCCTGATGACCTCAACTACCTCGGGTTCTAAGGTTATCATCCCCTCTGGATGGAGTACAGCTCTTATAAGTCCCCTCAGCATAAATCCTCTTCTAGTCTCCTCTATCATCTCCTCTAATCTCCAATCTCCTGGCTTAATCACTAGATTAGTCTGCATAGGTCTAGGCATCACAGATAGCCCTCTAGCATTTCCCATAGGTTCGGAGTTCAGTACACTAGCAGTCCATCTAGTATGCAACAAGTTCACTATCCTACCATTTTCTATAAGATGCTTTGGCCTACATAGAACTCCTTCATCATCCACTTTCATACTACCTACAGCCCATGTTATAGTTGGATCATCTGCTACTGTGAGTTCATCGGGAAGCATTTGGGTTCTTCTGAGGTACCTTCTGAATAGAATTACTCTGTCCGCTTCTAACATATGCACTACCTCGTGGAAAAGAGACCCAGAGTTCATATGGTCCAATATTATGGGTTGTTTAGTACTGTAGAGCAAGGGGTTTAAGGGTTTAGCAGTAGCCATAGCCTTAAGTCTCTCTAGTGCTTCTTCCACCATATTCTCTATCGTACTTTTTAAATGATCTACTGATAGAAATGCTGAGTACTCTCCTGCTACATACTCTCCACTAATCAGATAGATCGCCATCTCTGCTAGACCTCTGGATTCAATGTACTGACTTCCATCACTATTGACTACTAGTTTACGAGATATAGAGTTCGTAAAGCTTATTTCACTACTTATTTCTCTAGTACTACTTTTACTCTCTATGGTACTGATGCAAGTCTCCATTATGTCTAGTACTTCATCCTCGGTCATGAGCTCACTATCACCAAGAGAGAAGGTACCTTTGATAGGAGACACCTCGTACATTTTACAACTATAGCCCGTAGTATACCTTCTCATGATACTTCTCTTCTTCAAAAGCTCTGTAAAGTTACTTGAATTTGATGAGAAAATAGTCCAAACCCCATTACTCCAAGTTCTTAGATAGATGGTAGAGTCCGAGTATGTGCTAATCTCTTGAGATAAAAGTCTACGTGCACAGCTTATAGATTTAGTATATTCCTGTATAGCATCACAGTAATCCGCATTCTTTTCTAAAGCTCTTACGGCTTTTATTGCTCCAGATAGATCCATTGAGCTCAAAATAGTACCCGATACTTAAGAATATGTACCTGTAGTGTATAAGCTTAACGATGAGAGTAATACTAACACACGATGTGGACTCTATAAAAAAGCCTCTAAGACATATATTAAAAGTGAGAAAGAGATTCAGTATAAGAGATATAATTAAGCACGTCATAGGCTTAAAAAACCTATACAATAATATAGAGGATTTGATCGCTTTAGAGGATACCTATGGCTTTAGATCCACTTTCTTTGTTCCTGTAGATCTATTCCCCATACTTGAGATAGAAGATATACTTAAAGAGTTGGTTAAGAGCAATTGGGAGGTAGGTTTACACTATGTAGTGGAAAGTTCACAAAACAGGGCTCTTATGAAGATAAAAAAGGAGTTCCTTCAATCGATAGTAGGAAAAGTCTTAGGTATCAGAGTACATCAACTACTTGTAAGCACAAAGCTATTAGGAATAGCAAAAGACTTAGGATTAGCCTATGATAGTAGTTATAGAGCCTATGAAATAGGCAGATTCTCTCCTATTGTAATGAAATGTGGTATATTAGAGATACCTATTGGAATAATGGATACGGATCTCTTCGGCAGGCTTATGATGAATGAAAGAAAAGCTATTAAATACGTAATTTCTAAGATAGAAGAAGCTAGAAAAGAGGGAGTCATAACATTACTATTTCATCAAGAGTCCATGTATATGAAGGGAGGTAGGATATACAGAGATATTTTAGAATATATATACAGACATGAATATAAGACTCTGACCTGTAGAGATGTTGTGGTGAATTTGTATGATTAGAGTTCTCGTTACAGGTGCTGGTGGCATAGGTGGTGTTAATTTTATAAGAGCAATAAAGATAGCCCGTAGTGATATATTCATAGTTGGAACTGACTATTTTAAATATCATCTAGAATTCATTAATATGGATAAAAAATATAAAACCCCAAGACATGATTCACCTGAATTTATAAAGGTTTTGAATAGAATAATTGAGACTGAGAACATAGAATTTCTACATCCACAACCAGAAGTAGAGGCAGAAGTTATCGCCAAGAATAAACATAGGTTTAAAGTTAAGACGTACCTCCCAAGAGGGGAAATTTTTGATATATGTAGGGATAAGTACCTAACAGCCCTCAAACTAAGTAATTACGATCTTGCTCCCAAGACTTACCTCTACACAGAAGTAGATAATATGGATGATCTACTAGAGGAGCTAGGAGGAAAAGCCTGGATAAGGGTTAGACGTGGTGCTGGAGGGAAACTCAGTCTTCCAGTATCCAGTTCAAAGGAGGTTAAATACTGGATTGATTTATGGGTTACGAAGGGTAGAGCTAGGTACGAGGACTTCATAATTCAAGAATATCTACCAGGAAGAGATTTTGCGTGGGATAGCCTTTGGTACTATGGAAAACTAGTCACTTCCTATGCTCGTGAAAGACTGGAGTATATATTCCCCCATGTATCACCATCTAGGATAACAGGTACTCCAGTAGTATCTAGAATAGTAGTAGATCCTAGAATAAATGACGTAGCTGTGAAAGCAGTAAAGGCTGTAGACGGAAAGCCACATGGCTTCTACTGCTTAGACCTAAAGGAGGGGGCAAATGGAAAAATATACGTTACTGAGATAAATCTAAAGGCGCATACAACACTTCCCCTCTGGTCGTATATAGCTACACGTATATTCAAAATGCCAGAATGGGGGAATATAGCGTACCTTTACCTTAAATTAGGACTGGGAGAGGAGGTAGATTTGGAAAGCATACCGAAATTTGATATATATCCGAAAGTTACCATGTTGAGGCATATAGATGTCGGAGTTTGGATACTCTACGAGGATAAGAATACAAAAATTAAAGTTCTTTAGTGGATATCTCATAACCTAATGTTTTAGTCTCATACTAGACAGTAATAATTAGTAGAAATTTAGCTCTACCCTTCTCCAAAGCGCCAATTAATATTCTTCTTATGTTCTAGGGTAATAAACTATACTACTTCTAATTGCTAATCAAGAACTATGTCTTTAGTATGATACTTTCTTAGTCTTAAAAGTAATCTTCTAAGAGGAGGAGGAAGATTACATAGATTTTCATATCTCGCTAATACTTTAACTAAAGTTTTAAGCATATTTCCTCTAGATTGACAATTACGACATTCGAGTACTATTTCAGGTGTTGTATAGCCACAGTAATTGCACTCCGTTAAATCTTTTGTAATAGATATCGTAGGTATTTGAAGTTTTTCTATTAAATGGAGATTATTCTTTATACTACTATAGGAATACTGTGCTATATCGAGTAGGCATGCACTTCTCGTCTTAAGGTAGAATTCCTCCTCTAGATTTATCCTGGTTTTAAGCTGCATATTAACTGCTATAGGAGTAAAAGTACTGATTGTAGTGTATTCTCCGGCGTTATTATTAATAAAGAAGTCCAAATCCGGAACTATGAGACTGGGTATTATCATGACATCCTCTTTAACTCCATCACATATAATGCCTGTTACCTCCTCTACTATACGATAGGGGGTTTCAAGCTCAAAGAGTCCAGTAAAGCGAAGTATGAATATATCTGTTGTCTTAAGATCTCTCATAGGACCTTTAATATTTCTACGAACTAATCTTATTACCTTATTAATACTACCTCGCTCCAATAGTGACGTTATCTCATTTAACGTATCAGGCTTTATATTAAGGGTTAAACTCCCTAGCACTCTAAAGTGCATGTTATGCTCCTTAGGTATAGTATCGAGGAAACCACTAACATATCCTACGGGTGAAATGTTTAAGACCACAGGTATTCTGGTAAACCTATGTAACTCCTCTTTTATAATATCGTTAAGCCTAAGTACAAGTACTTGTGGTCCTGATTTCGGACTTATATATTTGGTAATAGTTTCAATAGTCTGTTCATTTGTCTCCATTATTACACTCAAATGGAAATATTTTTTAGTATTAAGAAGAGGAGATTCCCATAATAAGTGTAACATTTTAAATACCTCTTCAATATCATATGTAGTACTTCCATTCCAACTCAGGTTTCTAAGAATTATGGAACCTCCGACTTTAGAAGACAATTTATGTGCTAGAGATATTATTTTATGGATATTTTTATCCTGTAGTAGTGAAACATCAATACTTATTGACTCGGGGAATATACCAAAATAGTACGGAAAGTTGAACCTGATAATGTTCAAATAATGCAATCTTTTTAATTTTCGTGGTACTATCCTGCTCCTCAGTATATTGAGATTATTAAGGTGCATAAAGGTCTTAACTTCAATACTACCTTCCTCTATCTCATATATGTTATCCATATAATCATAGGATACTATTACAATCCTATCGAGGATACTCCTTAGTAAGTTTGGCTTATATTTATCCAATATTTCATTTAAAGTGATTATTATTAAAAGATCCATGGGCACTAATTTTATTCTTAAACTCTTACATATTCGAATCAATTTATTTAATACATTAACTATAATCTCACTAGATGTGTTGGTATCTAATCCAAATAGATCCGCTATAACCTCTCTGATACTAGTAGGATTGAATTCTAGGCCATTAGTATCATTTATCAATAGTAGTCTACCTGGACTATCCTTTAACTCTAGCATTCTTATTATAGCAAGATATACTTCTCCTCTTCTATTAATCCTATAGATCTTTTTGTTACAGTCTTTTTCTATCATTCCTAAAGACATAAGAACATTAAGATGGTACGCAAGGTTCAACTTCTTCCTTCTCTTCTTAGCAACAACAAGGTCCATAAGTTCTTTATACTTAAGTGGACCATTAGCTTTCAGAACTTCGAGTATTCTAACACGAATAGGGTGAATTGCAGTAAGTTTACACCTTTCTAGAGAGCGTCTCCTAAGACTCATTAAAATTAAATTAGTACAAGTCAAATATAATCCTTTACACAAATGCATTTTTTATATTCAACTCATCATCTAAAAACATTTTTACAATAAATATTCAATTATTGAATATTAGTAAAATAGCCTAGCTTAAGCGTTAGTATGAGAAAAGTAATGAAATTTTGTTAATGAGTATTTTATAATGTATAGTTGTCTGTGTTCTATACTTCGTGTACCTTTAGGGCTGTGGATACTTATACGACCCCTTCTGATACTTCCTCTTATAGGATTTGATTTCTGTTTGAAAAATATTAACCATTATATGAAATATTATGAATAATCTTATCACTAAAGAACTAGTAATGTGACCAAAAATAGATCTTTCAATCGCTTATATAGCTTCTTAAGATTAAGGTATCCATAATGATTAATAAGCATAATATTAACATAAAAGCTTAAGTAAAGTTTATGAGATTGTGAGCATAATGCAAAGTGAAGCTAAGTGAGATAGCATATGGAAAATAATATATCATCTCCAGCATAGATAGGAGGGCGGGGGTGCCCGAGCCAGGACAAAGGGGCGGGACTTAGGATCTAGCTTGAAGATAAGGGCTAGAGGAGAGCTCCCGTGGCGAAGGCCTGCGTGGGTTCAAATCCCACCCCCCGCACCACAATTCAATTTCTCTCAATATTCCCTCTAAATCTGCTACATCATCTAACCTACTCAAGAGACAAATGGTCTTGTGAAACAGCTACTTAGTTTTTGTTTCTCTTATCTATTTCTTACAATGTCATATAGTACTGAACGATTAGTGGTCAGGGAGTTATCCTTAATAGTACTTGCTTTCAATAGACTTAATAGGGGCCGTAGCTCAGCTTGGGTAGAGTGCGCGGCTCGGGGCTTTAGCGAGAGCCCGCGTGGTCCGGGGTTCAAATCCCCGCGGCCCCACCAGTAGGAGATGAATATTTTGAAAAATATTTTATTTGAACTCCGTTAGTACCTTCTCCATGAATTCCTCTAAAGGTTTCAATTTATAGGCATCGGGAAAGTAGAATATTATCTCTTCTATGCCAAGATCTAGATATTTTTGAATTCTATCTACTATCTCTTCAGGCGTTCCTATGTATTGACTCTTCTTCATCGATTCGTAGGATTGCCCACCTATTCTGAAGAATTCTACCTCCTTGAACTTCCTCTTGACTTCTTCTTCGGTACTCCCCATTATTGCGAAGCCATCGTGTAATTTAATTACTTCATTATAATCTCTTCCCACTGTTCTACAGTGTTCCTTTAGTACTTCTATCTTCTTAGCATAGTATTCTGGATCCCCCCAACAATGCCACATATCGGCATGTCTAGCTACTACTCTTAGAGTTAACTTTTCACCCACTCCTCCTACTAATATTGGAGGATGAGGTTTTTGAATAGGTTTTGGATCATTTAGAGCTCCTTCTAGTCTATAGTACTTACCATTGAAGTGTACCTCATCTTCTGTCCACATTAGTTTAATAATTTGAATACTCTCTTCCAACATTCTGATCCTTTTAGCGGGTCTATAGAACTTTATTCCATAACCCTTAAATTCGTGTTCGTACCAACATGCGCCTAATCCCAGTATGACTCTGCCATTCGATATAACATCTACATTAGCCGTCATCTTAGCTAGCACTGATGGATATCGATAGAGTACACATGTTACAAGTGTGCCCAATCTCACTTTTTCAGTAAGTGTAGCTAGAGCTGTCAGTATAGTCCATGCCTCAAATACAGGTCTACCTTTAAGAGGTTTTGGTACTGTATGAAAGTGATCGAAAACCCACAATGAATCATAGCCTAACTCCTCCGCATATCTTGCCACATCTACTATCAGCTTCCATTGCTCCTGTGGAGATGCTGAAGGAGGGAGATCTAGTCTCCACCCCTGTGGCACGAATACTCCAAATTTGGGCATAGTAAGTATTAAATGACCACAAATAAATCGTTTCTCATTATAGCTGTATTTCGCTCTTATGGAGTTAAGAGTGCGCTTATATGAGTGCTTTACACTATGAGTGATAGGCATGATTAAGAGAGCGATGTGTAAGTACCTATTGATCTATCGTAGGTATTATGAGGGAGAAGTTCGTTAATATAGTATTTCGGTAGATGAAATACTGGAAAGCATTATTAAGCTCATCTAGGACTAATTGATGTGGTAAGCGGCAAGGGTATAGGTAAGGCAATAATACTAATAGGAATAGGAATCTTAATAGTAGGAATAACCGGTATCTTTGCAACAGGGGCCTATGGTCCTGCTAGTACGAGTTTCCTCTTCATAACCCTCTTCGTGGGGATCCCGACCATAGCCATAGGTACTATAGTATACGTGATCAGTAAGGTGATGGAGTAGAGATCCCATAAATTTAAAGAAGTTAAGTTTTTATTAGTTAATGAAATATAGAAGTGGTGCTGGGTTGGTATGCATAATAGAAAATTAGCCCTATGCATATTGGTTCTCCCAATATTACTCTCACTACCACTAACATACGGTACTCCTGGTGGACATTCAAAAGTTCAGCCCACTGATATAAGGCAACTACTGAGGTCCTTAAACTATACTAAGGTATTAGAGCACGCAGAATATTTATCTAACCTAGGATCCCGCGTGACTGGTTATCCAGGTTTTTTCAGAGCTGCCGAGTATATAGAGAATTATTGGAAAAACCTGGGCTTCGAGGTAAAATTAGAGGAATTTAATGTAACTATTCCAATAGTCCACAAGTGTGAGATTACCGTAGAGGTAAATGGGAAAAAACATTTAATTAGAGCATATCCCCTATGGCCTAACCATGTAAATCCATGTCCATACGTAAGTCCAACCGAGGGAGATGTACTAGTTTACTGTGGTAGTTGTAAATTAGAAGAAATGGAGGGTATAGATCTAAAGGAGAGATTTGTACTAGCAGAATTCCCCTGTAGATGGTACTGGAAAAATGCACTAATTTTTGGTGCTAAGGGATTCATCTTCCTTGAGGGAGAATGCACACTCTCTAATACACTACAAAAAATCTTAAACATACCACTCAATGTACCAAGGCTATACGTTAAAGGCGAGGACGCTGAACTATTGAGGAATTTGGCTAGTAGAGGTCCCCTTAAAATATGGATTAATAGCTCAACTTCTTGGGAGGTAGTTCCAGTTTCAAATATTATATGTATTATTCCAGGTACTGGAGAGTATAGTAATGAGGTAATAGCAATAGGATCTTATTATGATACTTGGTCCGTAGTACCAGAACTAGCTCCAGGTGCTTACGATTCTCTAGGAATATCATTACTTCTGGAGATGGCAAGATTCTTTAAGAGTAACCCGCCTAAAAGGACGGTATGGCTTGTAGCCTTTGCGGGTCATTATCAGGGCTTATGGGGAGGGAGGGAGTTCATTGAGAATCACTTTAGCGAATTAGGCCTAAGAAAAATCAGAATGATGATCTCAATAGAGCTCTCTGGCGATAGTGATACTGTGGCTATATATCCCTATGGCAATACTTATGGATTCGAGTTATTAGTAAATACCCTACACTTTAAGTACCCCTGGTATCGTGAAGTAGCTAATTGGGTTAAGGACTTAGAAAGGGCATTCAATGAGAAGTTCGACATTATAGAAGGAATACAGCAAACCTACCCTTCATGGATAATGACCTCACCACCCATAGAACCTATTCTAAGATGCTTCGAAGCAGAGATATTCACTGAAGCATGCTATGGAGGAGGAGTAGGAATAATAGCTACTAATAGTTTTAAGGCCTACAAGTGTACACCTTTTGATACTATTGATAAAGTGGATTTAGAGAAGCTTCGTAAACAAGTAATATCTGTAGGATATCTACTATTCCAACTCGTAAACCTCCCGCCAGGCTCACTTAGTAATGTATATCCCTCCAGAATAAGAGAGGATTCAGGTATCATAACTCTAGTCGTACAACTCTCTAGATATAATAGAAGTATAGACTGGTTCTCTAACTTCACTCACCCTAATGCAATAATGTTAATATCTATATCGGGAATGCAGAACCCAGAGCTTGAAATGAGGCTTGGGCTTGGACTAACACCCGTACAACAGGCTTTTTACCAAGGAATTGTAGTTCCAGGAACTACAATAGGACTATTCGTTACAGGAGAAATAGCCCCAGGCGCTAAGATGACACGACAAGTAACACCTGTTGGTATATCAATAATCGCTAAACCAGATAAGACAGGGAAAGTTATTATAAAGGGCGTTAAACCACTTGCGGCTGTCGACGCTCAGGCCTATGTAATTGATCCCAAAACAGGTGATATCTTGTACGCTACGGATAGTGGTCCCTTTGGAACAGCTAAATTCAGGATAGGAAGGTTAATGGGAGTTGTCGGTGCTCCTGCTGCTCAAGCTCCGTTGGTTACTCCAATAGCGGGAGGAATTCGGGCGATTGGGGGGGCAGGTGCTGGTGTAAGGGCGTTTGCACCAAGATCTCATCCTGCTTTCCGTTATGTACCCGTATTTAAGGCGACTGGAGTAGCGATAATAGGACTTAGTGATATTATAGGAATTACTGGAGTACCTCAGATAACAATAGAGCCGTATAATTTCCTAGCCCATGACTGGCTGGTCTGGAGAGATACGTTATCGAGTACGACAGATTTCATGGCCTTTGTACCACCTAAGAGTATCATTGAAATAGTACTCAGAGGGGAAGGGGGGCGTGTAGTAGGAGTACTGAACAATGCCAGCGAAATATATCCTGAAGGATACGGTTACAGCATAAGATCTCATAAAACACTCATTCTAAGTATGATAGATGTTGTAAAATGTACATATACTCTAACTCTACATAGAGCCAGTTCCTTAGCTGGTAGGATGACTACAGATCCTCGATTAATGGTATATCTCGAAAAGGCTAAGGAATCATATAGACATCTTGTTAAAGCTCTTGAGGAAAAGAAATGGAGCTATGCATATGGCTACGCTCTATCCACATGGATTTATGCTCATAAATTATATTCCTCCTCCCTGAATCTGCTCTATCAAACTGCAATAACAGCTGCTATATTTCTAGGCCTCTCAATACCATTTGCCTTCCTTCTACAGAGGGTAACTACAGCTTTTACTGAGAAAAAGGGAATTCTGGTTATGATAGGAATATTGGTGGCTCTAAATGTGTTTCTCTCGTTATTCCATCCCGGATATATAATATCATCTAATATAATTATGATAGTGCTAGGAACCTGTGTCTTATTATTCGATTTATTATTCATATTTATAGCATTAAATGAGCTTAATGATATCTTCAAGAGTATACGTCGTTCACTTCTAGGCCCATACATGGAGACCCTCAGAACAAGTGGAACTATGACCGCTGGTATATCATTAGGTATAAGGAATATTAGGAGAAGAAAACTAAGATCTTTACTACTACTCCTATCCTTTACCTTTGTAGTCATGGCTATGACCGCTTTTACTTCAACAGCAGTTGGTATAGCTACAATTCCAGTACCACTAAATGTCAAAGAAAAAGCCTATACAGGAGTACTACTGAAAAGACCTATACCAGCTCTTCGTAACCCTATACTTCCACTCTCCGAACAATTCATGTTAGGGGTAAAGGGATTTGACTTTAAGGGTCTAGACCTTAAGATACATCCAAGAGCCTGGATATACCCGCCTGGCGAGGGTCTACTTATAGGAAAGCGTCAGATAAAGGCACTATTAGCGGTATCAGCAGAGGAAAAAGAAGTGTTTAAGGAGGAATATGTGATTAAGGGTAAATGGTTTGATAGGGATGATGTATTCAAGATAATAATTAGTGAGAGCCTACGTAAAGCCCTCTCCGAGGATCTGAAAGAGGAAATAGAGCCTGGTTCTAGGATTAAAATATGGAATCAGGAATTCACGATTAAGGGAATAATCATGGATGAAGCTTTATCTGGTATAGTCGATATAGATCAAAAAGAGATCCTCCCGGCTAACTTGGAGGAAGCTCAGCTAAGAGGCGCGGAGGCATACCTATCCCCATTTCAAATAATTATAGTACCCTACAAGTTTGCTATGGAGTACTTTAATGTGCAGCCCAATGTAATCTCTATTAAAATACGTGGAACACCAGAAGACATATACAAATTCTCTGAAAACCTAGCATTGGCACTTCCATTCGATCCGTATTACGGTTTTAATGAGAGGACAGCTTATGGTGAGGAAGTATATAGATCTAATAGACTGGCAATTAGGGAACGTTATGTTGTTAGTGGTGGAGAGAATATAATTATACCACTAGTGATATCCTCACTTACACTACTCTCGGTAACCTTAGGTATGGTATATGAGAGGGTTAGAGAGATAGGGATACTCAGTTCGCTTGGAATCTCACCCAGTAGTATAAGGGACATCTTTATCTCAGAAGTGATGATAATGGCTTTCCTGGGGAGCTACTTAGGATACACCATTGGTACTTCCCTTATAAGTCTACTCTGGGTCTCTGGTCTCTATCCTAAGGGACTTTATCCTAACATCTCATCAACAGCAATGGTAATAACCATAGGTACATTCTTACTCATAGCCGCTTTATCCACAATCTATCCCTTCAGTAAGGCATCGAGACTTGTTACTCCTACCATAATGAGAAAATGGAGTCCCCCCACTAGACCCAGAGCGGGAAGATGGAGTATACCTCTACCATTTACTGCCACCTACTACGAATCATATGGAGTTTTAGAGTTTCTGAGAGAATACTTTGAATTACACTCAAAAGAGAGGATAGGACTATTCACCTTAATAGAACCTCCAAAGTATACTGAAGACGAGGATAAAAGGATACTCAGCTTTAGAATGCATGTCGCTCCCTTTGATCAAGGAATATACCAAAAATTAAACATTATGTGTATGAGGCTTAGAAAAGATCTATACCAATTCGGCGTACTGATAGAGAGAGAGATGGGAGTAGAACAGATATGGACTACTACGAATAGGCGTTTAATGGATAATATTAGAAAGCAGTTCCTTGTCTGGAGAAGTTTAAATCCAAAGGAGAAAGAAGTCTACATTAGGAGGTTCAGAAGATGGCTAGAGTCGAGAAAGAAACAGTCTTAACGTGGAGAGTAATAGGTATACTCCTATTCATAATCTTCGTAATACAACCAGCAGTAGTATATAATTGGCTGGTTAGTGGTCTATGGGGTCTACCCATAGGTACTTGGATGGTAATTCTATTGTGGTGTGGGTTAACTAGGTTAATAGGTGGAGAACTCACTAAGAAGGAATTGTTTACAGTTAGAATTTTTGAGAGTACTGGTATAATGTCCTCAGGCTATCTATTCGCATATTTGCTCAGAAATCAATACTTTGCCAACTCTGAAATAGCTATTTTGTTCGGTGTACAGAAACATATTCCAGGATTTTTCGCTCCACTTGGAGAAGCAGCTGAGCTCTCAATGAGGCTCAGAACATTCCTACTTCCAGTATGGATACAACCCATACTGGTAAATGTAATACTCCCCATAGCTGCTGTACTTGCTATGGATCTAACATTAGGCCTACTCTCCTATGAAATGTATGGTGTAGAAGAGAAGTTAGAGTTCCCCTATGCAAGCTGGGACGCAGCGACTATTGAAGTTCTCATAAGTAGAGAGCCTATTAGGTATAGAGCTCTTATAATATCCATTATAGCTGGTGTAGTATACGCAATGATTACGTATGGGTTTGCTACGATAGGTCTTGCACCTAGAGTACTATACGATTTAACATATATCATAGAGAATAGCTTTCCAGGAGCGTGCTTCGCTATTTCAACCGACGCTTTAATGTATATGCCAGGATTAATATTGCCACTAAAAGTCACTCTATTACAATTGATAGGATCAATTAGCCTCTATATGATCGGTAATCATATAATTACTATCAAAAATATGTGGCCTCCCGAGTGTACGTATAAGCCGGGTCTCGGAATTCTATGGAACTTTAATAGTTCCACCCTATACTTCTGGAATAGCTTTGCTCTAGGATGGGGGCTAGTAGCCTCTATACTACCACTAATAGTCCACTATAAGTTATTTGTAAGATCTCTAAAAAGGATAACTACCATGATTAGGACGCAAGGGAGAGGAGGACCTATAAGGATTCTGATCTTAGTCTACGTACTGTTCGTGATAATGGTGGTAGCTCTGATAAGTATTCTCACTAAAGGATTCCCTATACCAATATTACTCTTCTTCCTAGTAGGCATGTCCTTCCTAATGACAATGCTTCAAACACACTCGGCCGGTATATCCATAGGGTTCACAGTACCATACCTTAGAGAGGCTATGATATTCTATAGCGGTTATAGAAATATGGATATTTGGTTTATCCCCAGTAATATCATGGTATCTCAAGGAGGGTCGAATATAGCTCAACAGCTTAGGATAGCAGACATTCTCGGAGTTAGTAGGAGTGAGTACATTAAGGTATACGTATTGACGATACTACTGGGATTACTAGGTAGTTTTATATCTGTATCGCTTTTCTGGAGCGCTGCCGAAATACCAGGTCATGCATATCCCTATACTATTACTGGTTGGCCTGTGGAGGCTATGAATTTCTGGATGTGGCAGAAATGGCTATGGACTGGTTATCTATTTAGGGAGGAATGGATTAAACTTGGAGCTGTACTCTCAGCGGTAACTTATGCTATTGGTGAATTCGTCTTTCACTACCCCTCTATGCCAGTGGCTATGATGATAGGAATGTTACTACCACCCTATAACATTCTTGGAATGTTTATAGGCTCTCTAATAAGTGCTCTTATATCCAGATATGTGAAGGTATGGGATAGGATTAAAGGATATGTCTTTATGGGCTTTATAATAGGTGATGGCTCAGTTTCGACTATAATACAGGTACTGACATTAATAGGGAAAGCCATTTGGTTGAAACCGTATTGAACATCTCTCAAGTCAATCTATACTAAAGCAGCAGAGTAATACCCATATATATACTTTTCGCAAAGGTTTTTAAGTGATAAGACTTACTACTCTCTGAGTGAAATTTATGAGTGAAAAACCTGAAGCGGAGGTTAAGCCTAGTGTATTAACACCCAAAATGTGGACAGTAGCTATAATAGTAGCGATACTCATGGGGTTAGTGTGCGTATGCGTTACGCCCTTTGCCCCATTCTGGGCATGGACAACAGTGTTTTCTTCATTTACAGGACCCCTACTAATATTGTATGTCTGGATGCTACTAGCTAAAGCCTCTCCTACTTTCAGAAAGATCAGCCCGCAACAACTCACTATAATCTATGCAGCTGCTTCTCTAGGTGTATGCTTTACGTACAGCGTCTGTCCATATGCTATACTTCACAATGCTATTACACTCCGTATCTGGCCCCCCATGCCCTATGCGAGACCCGAAAACCTTTCGTTTATCTTCGGTCCACCTAAGGAGTATGTCGAACCTATGTTGACTGGAGCTCCATGTCCATGGAATCTATGGGCTCCTACAGTGGGCTGGTGGATAATCTACACGATCTTCTGGATGCTGTTCTTTATCGGATGGTTCGCATTAGTACACGAGAGATGGATAGAGGTAGAGAGACTGCCCTTCCCATTCCTACCTACGGCTACAGTACCTATAGAAATCATAACAGGAGGAGGAGAGGAGAAAGCTCTCTCTACTAAGTTTAAGATGTTCCTACTGGGCTCGATAATAGGATTAATATTCATGATACCAATGATAGGGCACTATCTATACCCACCGATTCCAGATATCTATGGATGGGCAAAATCTCCCTATCATGGATGGTGGCATGGATGCATGAACCTAGCTAGAGTGCCCGGAACCGAAGTATTCCCAGTATGGGCGCACCTAGTAGTAAACCCGATGACCTGGGCATTATGCTATCTACTTCCTCTTGACATACTCTTCTCTACATGGTTTGGTGCTGCTGTTATCTTCCTGCTACCCTCGTACCTAGCATATCTAGCTGGCGCTTATCCAGGTCTGGAGAAAACTGGTTGGAGACCAGGACCACTAGGATCGAAACCACCCTTCAAATGGACTCCAGTGTGGATGGGAATGTTCTGGGGAGTTCTACTGATATGGTTCATTCTAAATGCAGGGTATATAAGGAGAACCTTTACCACCAAGATCACTCCAGAGGATCGTAAAAGAGCACTGCCATTCGTAGTATGCTGGGTGCTGATAATTGTATCAACGCTCGTGATACTTGGCCTTATCACGGTAGCTGGAGCCACCTTTATCTCAGCTATAGCCATAGTATTCACAATGTGGTTACAGTACTTCTCAGGAGCCAGAGCCTATGGATATGCGGGTCTACCTGGTAATGCATGGTTCTGTCCTATAGACTGGTGGTACCTACCCTACATCACTAAGTATACTGTGGGTATTCCTCCCCATGCTATGACTCCAGAGGAGGAAAAGGCATTTGCCGCTGGAGTAGGTATGGATTATGTCACGGCGATGAATTTAGGTAATAGGTACACCGCTAACATCTTAGGTGACATAAACACACTCTACGGTGTAGCCTTCGCTATACCTACATGCTATGCATTAGCACGTGAGACGGGAACTCATCCTCTCGATGTTACCAAGGTTATGATTGTAGCAGGCATAATCTCTGCTATCATAGGATGGACCATGGCTGTACAGCTTGGCTATTCACTAGGTGTACACAATACTCCAATGAAACGTTTCGATGCATGGTGGGGCGGCGCCTTTCTAGGCGCCAGAGGGTGGACAGGAAGACCCGCTGAAGAGCCTTGGATACCCTACGCCATAGCAGGAGTAATATTTGCATGCATACTTGGCTACCTAAGGATGACCTATGCTAGATGGCCTCTAGATCCTATAGGAGTGGCCTTAGGAATAAACAACGCTGCAGCCTCGTACTTCATACCAGCACTTGTCGCTTGGATAGTTAAGCTCATAGTATTAAGAGTAGGAGGAACTAAAGTATATGAAGACTATACAGTACCCCTAGCGGCAGGATTCGTAGTAGGCTACTTCATAATGGCTATGATGGGGCCTATCATAGGCGCTATAAAGTTTGCAGTAGGAGCTTAAAATACCTTTTTTACACATTTTATGTAAATAATTCCTCGATTAATTTATCTAATCCTCTCGTATTGTTCATTATATTCCTTAGGGACTCGGTAAGAGTCATTATTTTAGATAGAAGAGAATTACTTATTATTCCTCTTTTTTCGAGTTCATGTAGTTCATCTGTGTCTATAATTTTAGCATTTCCTTTGAGTGTACTTACTAGATCTACCTTTAAATCCATACACCATAGTCCTCTTTCTGAATATATTTCAACTGGAGTGTTTATGTTTATGTATACTCCTTTAAGTACACCGTTCTTATTATAGTATGAATGTACTATGTAAGGTTTACCTATTTGAACATAAGTTAATGCGTAGTCTCCTATCTCTTTCTTAATATTCAATCCATCATAAACTCCTCTACCTCTAATGTTTCTCCTAATAACAAAAGTGTAATTATCATAGTCTAGATTTTCTATAGTTCCTAGGATGATGATTTTTCCTTTGTCCACATCTTCCTGTATTAGTTCTATTTTCTTCCTCTTCTTGAACATCTTTTTCAAAAAGAAAGGTATGTACAGGGATTTTATACTCCTAAGTATATCAGGGTTCCTTTCTACAATATACTCCACGAATTCGATTATCCCTTGTAGTCTTCTCTCAGCTATGGACTTCATATGGTGGTGATGCGGAGCTGTGGGTAGTACTTGACTTCGAATTTGATCAAGCCTCTCCTTTACCTCTAATGGAAATATTATTTCTACTATTTTTTCACCCTCACGAAGAAGTGAGGGAGCACTGCATTTATCCGCTAGCTTTTTCAACTCTTTAAGTGTTTTCCTTATATTCTCGTAGTCGCTTAATATGCTCCTCATATCAGCATAATTGGCACTACTCCTCCACTTTATACCCCATCCTTCTAGTTTCAAAAGAGAGGATATTTGTACGAGTTTTGACCTCTTATCCATGCTTATAAATTTACTAAAAGTTAGTCTAGCTCCCTTTACTAACCTCATATACTTGCCTGATACGACTAGATTCGGTGAGAGAAGGGGTTCTCCTCTTAGAGAGGGCCTGAGTACACATACTACTATCTCTTCTCCAGGCTCGACCTTTACAGAGTGTTCCAGTGGGAGTTTCCCTATACCTTCCCCTATGTCTACTATAGCCATGCCATCCCTAAACTCTACTACTCTCCCTTTATAGATAGAGTATAGGCTCGGTCTAAATTTCTTAACTATTATATGGTGGAGCTCAGACTCAAAGATACTTACTACCGTATCAGTAGCCGTAGGTTCGCCTATGATTACTATGCCCTTTTTGTCATCTCTATCCTTTATCGTAACAGAAGGAGGGAGAAAAAGAGGGGTTGCTATTTCAAATCTTTCTATTATAGGCTCTGTGGGCTGGGTTATCTCTATTCCTTTATCCCTAAGCATCTTTGTTATAGCTGTAGCGTAAATGCCCCTTACTCTAGCTAGAAGCTGCATCAGATTAATCCCTTACCTGTTCAAGCAATGTTACTGCTTGCCATATAGATGTCCTCGCAAAGAGTGGCATATTGGGATCCTGGGATACTTCTTCAAGTATACTTATAGCATTAGCCGCTCTAAGTCCAGCTGTCAAAGTCTTTCTCATCAATACTTCTATTGCCTGAGAGGCCGCTCTCCTTATATTTCTAGGTACACCAGTATCCTCTGCTACTCTCTGGAGTATTGCTATAGCCTGACTTATACATACTTCCTTATCCGTAGCCATCACTTCCACCACCCCTCCTAAAACTACTCCTAGTGCAATTGTACAAATAATGATATTAACTTTTACGCTTTTATTGGTTGAGTATCTATGGAGAGTGAGCCTATAGGCCGAAAGTTGATCATCAGACCAGCTACGGAGAAGGATTTAAGAGAAGTCTACCGGATAGAAAAGGCTTCCTTTCCTGATTACTATCCCTATGGCCTACTTTTAACATACCTACATATAGCTAGAGACTTATTCCTAGTAGCACTACTTAATGATATAATCGTAGGCTATGTTATTGGAGTGATTAGACGTAATCGAATAGGCCATGTGGTTAATATAGCAGTTGACTCACAGTTTAGGAGAAAGGGAATAGGTACAGAGCTCATGAAGAAACTCATTGAGTTATTTAAGAATAGAGAAGTGGAACTCGTAAGATTAGAAGTACGTATTAGTAACATCCCTGCTAGGAAGCTCTATGAGAAGCTGGGTTTTACTAATGAGTATATAATCCCGAACTATTACATAGATGGGGAAGCATGCCTAGTAATGGTGAAGAGGCTTGAGTGTGAATATTCTCCCAGGAGGAAACCTAGTCTGGGGCGAACTACCAGAAGGGTGTAAGTACTGCATGAGAGGGGGTAAGTTAGTGTTGTTCATAACTGGACTATGTCCTGTTAGATGCTATTACTGTCCAGTAAGTAGGGAGAAGCTAGGTAAGGATGTCATTTTCGCTAATGAGAGACCTATAAGTAGTTCCGAGGAGGCTATAGAGGAGGCTATACTCATGGATGCTATGGGATTAGGAGTGACTGGTGGTGAACCCCTAGTAGTATCAGATAGGGTAGTGAAGTATATAAGGGAATTTAAAGAGAACTTTGGTAATACCTTCCACATACACCTCTATACCTCGGGAGTGAACCTAAACTATAATATTCTCATGAAGTTGGTGAGAGCGGGATTAGACGAAATTAGAGTGCATCTGACTCCTTATACTGATATCGAAAATATCTCTAGGCTCTCGAAGATCTCACCTGTAGATTTTGGTATAGAGATTCCTGCTATACCAGGAGAGGAGAATAGAGTACTTGATATTATGGAGTATCTGGAGAAGAGGGGAGATATAGACTTCTATAATATAAATCAAATGGAGTTTTCAGAGAGTAATGCTACAGCTTTAATCTTAAGAGGGTTTGAACTAGAAGAGGGGGAAGTTACAGCTGTTAAGGGTAGCATAGATACTGCCAAGAAAATTCTTCAGCAAGCTATTGAAATGGGTATAGACTCCAATATCCACGTGTGCACTGTACTTTATAAGGATAGAGTACAGACAGGACTTAGACTCTACAGACGAGCAATAAACACAGCGAGACCCCACGAGTTCGTTAAGGATAATGGACTGATAGCTAAAGTGAGACTTGAAGATCCAATAGAGTTCGTAGACTTGATTAAGGTATATGGTACTAGAAACGAGGTACATGTAGAACTACTTGAACGCATCAGAGAGAGTAGAGCTTTCCTCGTGGAAGAACTACCTACTCATAAGAGGGTTATGGTGGAAAAAATTCCAATATGCTAATCTAACTAAGCCTGATTACCTATCCTAGCCTCTAACTGTACTGTTGCAATTACCGCTACTTCTGTCTTGTACAGTTCTGTACCTACCTTCTCTGCCTCAAGAGCCGCCGCCCTGTAGACCGTGGTGTATGGATACCTCACATATCCATACTCGTTAACACGTAGAACCTCCACCACTGTTGCATTTAGTGCAGACGCTATGAGCTGTGCTTTCTTGTAAGCTTTCTGTACTGCCATATATAATGCCTCTTCATAAGCACTTTCGAAGACCTCCTTTGGTACAGTAAAAGCTATACTCACTCTGTCAGCCCCTGCTTCTACTGCCAGATCTATAGCTTTAGCTGCTATCTCCTTATCCTCTACCTCTACGGCTATGGTATGCTGAGCTCTGTACCCTACTAGCCTTGGAGGTTTATAATCATAGTCATAGCATGGAGTAAGACTGTACGAGACAGTATATACCTCTTCTTTCGGGATGCCTAGTGATACTAGTGCTGATACTATGCTGTTCATCTCCTTGGCCACCTCCATTACAGCTTCGCTAGCTCTAATGGCCTCTACCATACTTACAATTGTTATTCTAAAGATTCTACCCTCTAGTTCTACTGTATGAGACCCTCTCACAGTTACTATAGCACTAACCTTTGTAACATTTGAGCTATTGTTTATGGGTGATGTGAATAGTAGTGTTATTAATCCATCACCTTTATCTACGATCTTACCCTCCACAGGTGGTATGAACCCTTCGAATATTATAGTCGGTTCATCGTATCTTCTGGAACTCGTATGCAGTAGTTCTATGTGTCCCCATACTACTACTAATACTACTATTATCACTATCGATATTATCTTTTTCATATTTTCTCAATGTATTCATGTTCATAGATTTATAATTTTTTCTATGTTCTACTCTTTGAACAGTATATAATGAAACTATTCTATATTAATCTTCACTACATACTAATTAGCGAATTTATTATGTACTTCCCTTCTCCATCAGGATTTTTTCTCTCCTCTTCTCTTCTACTAAGTATACTACACTATACACTATGTCAATTATGATTCCTAGTAATAGTAGTATAACTACTAGTTGTAGATCGAGAGAGACTTTTATGCCTACTCTACCCATAGTTATTTCTCTTTCCACTGATCCTAGGGATAGCGGATCTCCCAAACCGAACATCCATAAGATTAGAAATGCTATTATACACTTTGTAGTTATGATTAGGGCAGTTCTTAAAATATCCCTCTCTTCAAGCATTAGACTAGCTATCTGGAGTGCTATTAGTACTATTCCTAGAAAACAGAATAGACATACTATTTCTTCAATTTTCATTCCAAAGAGCTTTCTGGATATGAAATCTAAGTCCACTATCCTGTGTACAGTAGGTACTATAAATGTTAAAATTGCTATTGGAAGAACTATCAGGAGGAGACATGTGATCACTATTGATATAATAGTCGATAATCTACCCATATATCATCACTCTCATCTTCATAGTTATAGTGAGACTGAGTAAATCCAACATAGTGTAGCGAAGTATTGTGATTAATTTCGACCTCTCCAACTGTCTTACACTACTCATATTCATTGTAACCTGTAGATCTATTGTATCCTCCTCACCAAAGTCCAATAATACTTCTTTCTCGTCTTCAGCTATTACTCTATTCCCATCTAAAACCTCGAACTTTAGTCCTAGCCTAATAGGAAGAGGGTTATAACTCTTTACTGGTATAGTTGCTCTTATTTTAACGACTCCCTTCGCTCTATCGAATTCTATATCAAATCCCCTATAGACCGTGTAGTTTAATACGGATATGATAGTAGTCATGAATCCTAATACAAACATAAATAGAAGTAGAAGGGATATGAAGATTATTATAACTGATGTAGTTTTAATTACCGTAGATACCTTAACCATAATTATCTCTTACCGTACTTATATTTAACTTCTATGCAAACTTATATCTATAAAATTATAAATAAATGGATCTACACGAACCTTCTCCTCTTTTCACACATATTTCAGAGCTTTATAGAAGATTACATTGGTACAGTATCACTAAGCATGAGTCTAGAAACACTTTTATTTGAACATAGGAAGACTTAATAACAAGCCTACTTGAGTTTTTACAGTGATATCATGGGTAAGGTAAGGCCTGCTTTCATCAAACGTACTGCTAGAAAACTACTAGAAGAATATCCAGACGCTTTCACTACAGACTTTGAACACAATAAGAGAATGGTAATGCAGTTGACAGATATAACTTCGAAAAGAGTACGTAATAGAGTAGCAGGTTATGTTACCAGGTTAGTTAAGATAAAAATGAAAAGAGAGAGTATGAAAGAGGCTGAGGAGTAGGATTACCCCCTGCAGAGAGTCTTACCACTTAATGTCCTCTAGTACATACCGTCTAATTATTCTTAAAAATAAAGGTAAAGTTGATGTTCTTATATATCGTGTAGAGCTACATCTAGGAATTCTAGCTATAGCCGTATATTCTGTTTAAAAATGTACTATAAACTTTATTTAATAAATCAGTAAAATTAAGAAGGTGATTTAAATGCCAACTAGTGAAAAAGTACTACCACTAGCTCCCTTCGAGAGAATACTGAGAAATGCTGGAGCTGAGAGAGTAAGTGAAGATGCAGCTGCAGCCCTTCGCGAACTTATAGAAAACTTAGCAAGTAAAATAGCTGAAGAGTCAGTAGCAGCAATGCGTCATGCTAAACGCAAGACTGTAAAGAGAAAGGATATAGAATACGCTAAGGGAAAACTAGAGGACATAGTAAAAGCACTAAGTGAATAGTATTTAACGTTAAGAAAAAAATACACTATATCATTTTTCTCTCCTACCTCATATTATTGGAATACAAGCTAAACCTATAATAACGGGCCCGCCGGGACTCGAACCCGGGACCTACGGCTTTCCACGTAATTCCGCAGGCCGTCGCGCTATCCAAGCTACGCTACGGGCCCCTCAATGATATCATTAACCCGTACATAATAGTTTTTACTATCAGATAGTGCTAATTCAGAGGCTAGCTAAGTAATTACGAGATCCTACGAGGAAAACTTTTTCTCTTCCTAAGTTTAATAAATTACTGGATGATTAGTCAGAGTTAATCTGAGGGAGCCGATGATGTGAAGGCATTAGGATGACACCATAGCGGCGGTCGTCTAGCCTGGACTAGGACTCCGGCCCCCCGAGCCGGTGATCCCGGGTTCAAATCCCGGCCGCCGCACTATTATAAGTAAGAGAATTATTTAATAACAGGATCGTCCCCTGTATCCTCTATAGTATTTTAAAATAATATCTCATAGGGATCCTAATGAATAAATCTATGAATAAAAGACTCTCTCGAATGTAACTATACTGATAACAATAGAGATTAGTGACAATATTCTAATATGTTTAAAAGAGCAGTGGAAAGCATCATAAATTTCAGAGAACTCATGGTATGAGAAGAGGACAATAGAGAGGTTATATGGGGCACAGGAACCAACTTTGACACTACTGGAGGTCTCATTAGCATAAATATTTGCTGTTTCATGCTTACTACTTTATAGCTACTTATGAATGAACTCTCTCATGAATGTTATTAGACTAAGGGGTAGGGATTTTACAGAATATCCTAATAATATAGTCAATTACAATATACTACATGATATTCCTAAACTCGTTACCGTATTTGGAGAACTCTATATACCTTACCAATAGACTTGAAAGGGTTGATATTCCATCTCTTTCGATACCATTGAAGTACTATCACGTACTCATTAAGGCTTTATATCTAGATGGTCTAATAGGCATTAACCATGCCGAAAGACTTCTAGCTCTAAAGAGAGACTTAGATGTACTGTGTAATGACACTCTTAATTTAAGAGTACTAGAGGCAATTTCACCGGAAGTAGTATGTGATATTATATATCTACTAAGAGGATATTTCTTTGGTAGAGGGGGAGAAATACTTCCAATAATACCTTCTATACCCAACACTTCGCTTGTTTCTCTACTCTCTTTAAGCCCTGAAGAAGAAAAAATCGATCTGATAATAGACTGTAGATTTTTACCTGGAAAGTACGGAGTACCCTTTAATACGGAGTTATTACATACGATCCTAAGTATATTACGATTAAGGTTTAAAGTACACCTAGTAATAGATGATATAAGTATCATAAACGATGAAATTGTAATCTCCCCTATAACAGATAAATGGAATGTTACTGCATTTAGGGATAAGTTACGTGAAATGGTGCATGTGAGTGGAGGCAGTCAGCTAAGGATAGTGAATACACGTCTTGAAATAATGAATTTGAATATCGAATGGCTAAGAGATGATGTCTCAAAAATCATATACAGAGCACCAGAAGAGCTAAACTACTTAGAATTGGCCTTTCCTCGGTACCACTCTCAAGCTCTTGATATTCTCGACGAGTTGTGGGCATCAACCTTTGCTATCGAAAGACTCCTTATAGAGAAGATACGTGATGATATCGGTGACATAGCACTAGAGGTGTACTACAAGCTCTTAAGATATGACTTTATAAGGAGAATACCATCCTCTAGCGGCTATGTAGTGGTACCCTCTAATAAGGGTCTTAGAGCTCTACTACACGTAAAGGGAAAATCGAGTGAAGAGAAGTAGTACTATAAATTAGTGTGGAGATAAGCATTCTCTTCAGTTTAATTTGGAATCTATTCCTCCGGTACTTCATCCCACGAAATTATGCTATGGGTAAATTCCTCATTATCCTTTATACCTCTTTTAATCTCGGTCACATGTGCGTATTGAGCTCCTATACTCTCTAGAATATATTGGAGTGCTCTCTCGGGCTCTGATCTAGTCCCGCAAATGTAGATATCGATAGCAGCATATCCCTCTTCAGGCCATGTGTGGATGGATAAATGCGATCCTGATACTACGATCATTCCACTCACTCCAGTGGGGGAGAACTTATAGAAGTGTACTACTCTTATATCCATCTTTCCTACCTTAGCCGCAACTGTAAGTATCTCTCTTAGCTTATCACTATCACCTAAAATCTTCGGATCGCAACCGGAGGCCTCTATAATGTAGTGATATCCTATAGTATTCACTTTAGCCATATTCCTATTTCATATACTGTTTATTTAAGCTTTGACCCTTCAATATGAAAATAAACAGTGTTTATATTGCCGTCTCTAGCTAAGTTAGCGTACAAAGCCTTATCTTCTGATGTTAAATGTAGGTAGTTATAAATGGAGCACTCAGTAGCTCGCTTTTTCAGTTAAGTTCGATAAGATAGTAGTATATTGTTATAATTTGTTGATATATCACTATAATATTTATAATAAAATTTTTAAAGAAAATTATTATATAAGCATTTCTTCTATTCCAACTGATACCTATGTTAAATTCTCTGCCATAATAAATATATAGAAGCGCTATACAGAAAACCTGGTGGAAGATATGGCTGAGGTGGCACAGCTAGGAGGGACTCCAGTACTAATACTAAAAGAGGGGACAACTCGTAAGACCGGAAAAGAGGCTAAAAGACTCAACATAATGGTGGCTAGAATAATTGCTGAATCCGTAAGGACGACTCTAGGTCCTAAAGGCATGGATAAAATGCTGATAGATAGTCTTGGAGATGTGACAGTAAGCAATGATGGTGCTACTATTCTAGATGAAATGGATGTCCAACATCCAATAGCAAAACTACTAGTTGAAGTAGCAAAAGCTCAGGATGATGAAGTAGGAGATGGTACTACTACAGCCGTAGTACTAGCTGGAGAATTACTTAAAGAGGCGGAAGCTCTTCTCCTAAAGAATATACACCCAACAGTCATAGTGAGCGGTTATAAAGAAGCCCTTGAGAAAGCTAATGAAGTACTAAGAAATATGGCTATAAAAGTAGATCTAGATGATATAGAGACTCTAAAGAAAGTTGCTGCAACAGCTATGCATGGTAAAATGGTGACAGGTGTAAGAGACTACTTCGCTGATATCGCTGTCAAAGCTGTTAAACAGATAGCTGAGAAGCGAGGAGAAGAATGGGTAGCCGATATAGACTATGTCCAGCTTATTAAACGTCAGGGTGGTAGCCTATTCGATACCCAACTAGTCTATGGAATTATTATAGACAAAGAAGTAGTACATCCAGGAATGCCCAGAAGGATAGAGAATGCTAAAATAGCTCTTCTCAACTGTCCACTAGAAGTAGAGAAGACAGAGATAGATGCCGAGATAAGGATAAACGATCCCTCCCAAATGATGGCCTTCATAGAAGAGGAGGAACGCCTACTTAAAGAAATGGTGGAGAAGATTAAGGCAACAGGGGCTAACGTAGTATTCGTACAGAAGGGTATAGATGATATGGCTCAACACTACCTAGCCAAGATGGGCATATTAGCAGTTAGAAGAGTAAAGAAATCAGATATGGAGAAACTAGCAAGAGCTACAGGAGCAAAGATAGTTACTAAGGTAGAAGATCTTACAGAGAAGGACCTAGGCTTTGCTAAGTTAGTTGAAGAGAGGAAGATTGGAGATGAGAAGATGGTATTCGTAGAGGGTTGTAAGGATCCTAGAGCTGTAAGCATACTGATAAGAGGAGGAATGGAGAAGGTTGTAGACGAGGCAGAAAGGTCACTCACAGACGCTCTTAGTGTCGTCGCAGATGTAGTAGAAGAGCCATACATACTACCTGGTGGTGGTGCACCAGAGGCGGAAGTAGCTAAAGCACTACGCGAGTATGCTCCAAAAGCTGGTGGAAGGAGACAACTAGCCATTGAGGCCTTCGCTAAGGCCGTGGAGAGCATACCTAGAGCTTTAGCAGAAAATGCAGGTCTAGATCCAATAGATATAATAGCTGAATTGAGAGCAGCTCATGATAAGGGAGAGAAGAACATGGGAATAGATGTCTTTGAAGGCAAAGTAGTAAACATGCTAGAAAGAGATGTAGTAGAGCCACTAGCAGTTAAACTCCACGCTCTAAAGACGGCTACGGAAGCTGCTACAATGATACTTAGAATAGATGATATAATAGCCGCTTCTAAGCTAGAGGAAGAGGAAAAGAAGGAGAAGAAGGAGGAAGAGGAAGAAGAGAAAACAGAGTTCTAAATTAACACAGTTTTTGGGTTTAACTATTTAATCCCTTTTTCTATCATAATGATCATGACAGATACCAATGAGAAAAATACAAGGAAAATCATAACTCTACTAACCGATTTCGGTTTAAGAGATCCTTATGTAGCTAGCATGAAAGGTGTCATATACTCAATTAATCCGAAAGCTTTAGTGGTAGATATATCTCACGATATAGAGGGGTTTGATATCTATGAGGGAGCTTTTGTACTCGCCTGTGCTTTTAAATATTTTCCTAGAAAGACTATACATACAGTGGTAGTTGATCCGGGAGTTGGTACAGAGCGCCGAGGTATTGTTGTAGAAACAGAGAACTATCTTTTTGTAGGTCCGGATAATGGTGTCCTCATGTTAGCTGCTGAGATGGATGGTATTAAAAGAGTTGTAAAAATAGAGAATAGGAGATTTATGAGACCCCTGATAACCTATACTTTTCACGGTAGAGATGTGTTCGCACCAATAGCAGCACATCTTTCTCTAGGTATTCCTATCACTGAGATAGGTAGAGAAATTAAGGATTACATAGTACCCTCTTTTGTTAAACCTGAGTATACTGAAGATGGCATTGTAGCGCATGTTATTCATGTGGACAGATTTGGAAATGTGATAACTAATATAACATCGAAAATTGTATTCGAGATTCTCAAGTGGTCTTATGGGGATGAGCTCATGGTAGAATTACCTGATGGGCGAAGGAAGACAATACTATTTCAAAAATCCTACGGATTTGTTGAAAAGGGGGCACCATTACTATTGATAGATAGTGAAGGATTCCTAGAACTAGCTGTAAATATGGGGAATGCAGCAAAGAAGTTTAAAGTAGGCAGAGGAAGTACTCTCTTAATCTATCCTCGTAGATAGCCTTTGGAAACAGTTCATTATTTTCTGTGTCTTTTGTTTTATGAACCTCTCACCCTGTAAGGTTTAAATTCAATTCCTCCTA